>Ga0172375_10002935_pt1 | contig 26281 bp, 18 predicted proteins | sample LakKiv1m_FD_114537 | JGI IMG/M metagenome (GOLD analysis project Ga0172375, IMG submission 114537) | Freshwater microbial communities from Kabuno Bay, South-Kivu, Congo - kab_092012_11.1m | ecosystem: Environmental > Aquatic > Freshwater > Lake | place: Democratic Republic of the Congo...
GGTGGCCGATTTGCTCCGGAACGGGTGGCCGTTTTGAATCGGAATCGGTGGCCGATTTGGGCCGGAATCTCCATTATATCAATTAATGTTAATTACATTGATGCTTATTATGGATAATTAATGCACAAGATCGTAAAATAATTATTGTGCAATTAATCATATTATATGCTAAATATGCGCAACATTAAACGCTGGCAGCACTTTATGAACCTAATTCATATAACGATTTGTACAAACAGAAAACGTCGGCATGGGGGAAAGGTTCTCCACGCTTATGATTTGCCACGTGGAACGCAGGAAGAAGTCACATCCTGTTGGCTTGAGAATTTAGCTCACGCCGAGCAGGTTACTGAGGCAAAAGATCTCTATTGTGGAAGAGGTTTCGTTGAAGCAATCGCTGCTGCCAAAATCGCAAGAACTGAACCATGGATCATTTCAGCCGGACTGGGTTTGGTTCACGCGCGTGATCGTGTGCCTGAATATAATCTAACAATCATCCCTTCGACTCATGATAGCATCCAGCAAAGAATAACGACAACATTTTCTCCTTCTTCCTGGTGGATTGCATTAAATAGGGGTACCGGGCGTTCGTTATCGACCCTTATTAAAGATTATCCACAAAGCATAGTACTCATATCCCTTTCCCAGGTTTACGTTAAACTGGTTCAGAATGATCTATTACAGTTATGCGATTCATCGCTGAGCAAATTAAGAATTGTGGGATTGGCGTCTGAAGAAATTCTGCCCGAGAGGCTAAAAAGGGCTTACGTGCCGTACGACACAAGGCTTAATGACCCACAATTAGGGATTCCTGGCACAAAGTCAGATTTTCCTCAACGTGCAGCGCGGCATTTTACGAGAATCGTCATAAACAACTCTCCTGGATTAGAATCAATTGAACACGCTGCACTTGTACAAAAGTCACTCTGTGGCCTAAGTGAACCGCTTATACCGAAAAGAAAACAAATGTCCAACGATGAGATTATAGAAGTCATAACCCATTGGTGGGCGCAAGCAGAGGGACAATCATCGAGAATGCTCAGACTTCTTCGTGACAAATTAATGATTGCATGTGAGCAAAAGCGATTTCGATCACTGTTCAGGAAAGTTAAGGAGGGGATAGAACATGGATAACGCAGAAAAATATTTAGTTCTGAGAGCACTTAGAACGCAACAAGCCAATAAGACCGCTGTCTATTCTTTCTTTGTACCTGGTGAGATGGTAGTACAGATCGCGGATATAAGCAGGGTCCACTATGACGAAATAGAAAGTCTACAGGGATTTCAGCGGAGAGAAATAAAAAATCATGTCAACAACATTGTTGAATATCTTGATCATATGGAGGTTCTTTTTCCGAATGCAATAATTCTTGCACTTGGTCAAGAAATTGATTTCAAAAGGGCTAGGGGTCGGGATCCGGAAGGAATAACGGATGTTGCTGACATCGGCACCATATCAATTCCATTGCGCTTAGAGGGCAATAGAGTCGCATGGATTGTCGATGGCCAACAGCGTTCACTTGCCTTAGCCAAAACTAAAAATAAGAACATCCCTGTGCCTGTTATAGCTTTTTTTGCTCCAGATCTTGAAACTCAACGTTCTCAATTTATCCTGGTAAATAAGGCAAAACCCTTACCTACTCGTCTGATTAATGAATTACTTCCGGAAGTCGACGTATACATGCCACGTGATCTTGCCGTGCGAAAAATTCCTAGTGAATTGTGTAATCTTCTCAATAAGGATCCACAATCTCCATTCTATAAACTAATTAGACGAGCTTCACATGATGATTTGGAGTTGGCAGTCATAGTCGATACATCTTTGATTAAGGTAATAAAAAAAAGTATTAGTAGTCCCTTGGGTGCGTTGGCGCAATTTAAAGGGTATGGGACTGAGCTTTCTGATGTGAATAGTATGTACAGGACTCTTCTCCTTTTCTGGAATGAAGTCAAACGCGTATTTCCGGATGCATGGGGTTTGCCACCAACGAAGAGTCGTTTGATGCACTCAGCGGGGATCAGTGCAATGGGGGTACTCATGGATAAAATACTAGCTCGGACGCAGGAGTCTCCAGAAGCTGCCAAGGAAATCAGGATCTCGCTTGAAAAAATCGCACCCCATTGTCATTGGGTATCTGGTATTTGGCAGGGGATTGGACTCAAATGGGATGACATTCAAAATGTCAATAGTCATGTAAGAGCATTATCTGATTACCTTATTAAATTGGATTATAGCGCGAAGGCTAACATTATATGAAATTTATATTTGCGGATTGTCTTGATTATATTGATCCAGATTATGATTTTGAGAATGATGAATTTCATACTGGCAGAAAACCGTATTGGGACGACCAGTTTCCGCATGAATATTTAGGCTATGCTCCCTATGACGGGATTCTTGTGTCAAGAGCTACAGTAGGTGATCATCAATTTAGTGGAAAGTACACTCAAGCACAATCTATGCGTTTTAAAAGGGTTGGAGTAAGAAAGTTTTTAAGGTTTGATACTCAACAGTTTATCGAAAAACCAATTTATGGTGATTGTGGTGCATTTCAATATGCCAAGCTATCAGAACCACCGTACACCCCACAAGACATGATTGAGTTTTATGAAGAATGTGGGTTCACACACGGCTTTTCTATTGATCATATAATATTTGATTTTGATATAAAATTGAACGGTCTAAAGGGAGGTTCAGAAGATGCAAAAAAACGTTTTGAAATAACACTTGAACTTGCAGAGCAATTTTTCAAGGAGTGTCGATCCTGCAAGGTGAAATTTCACCCAATCGGTGTCGTTCAGGGATGGTCTCCAGGAAGTATGCATGAATCGGCACGTCGATTGATCGCGATGGGGTATGATTACATAGCGATAGGCGGATTAGTCCCACTTAAACCAGCAGAAATACATGCGGCGCTTGAAGCCGTTATTAATGCGATAAAAAATAATAATATCAAAATACACTTGCTCGGCTTTGCTAAAGCTGATTCCCTCTCGGAATTTTTAAAATATCCAATTACAAGTTTTGATACTACTTCACCCTTAATAAGAGCTTTCAAGGATGAAACAGAAAATTATTATGAACTGAAAAGCGATCGGGAACTTGAATATTATACAGCCATTCGTATTCCACAAGCATACGAAAATAATACCTTAAATAGGAAAGTGAAGTCAGGTTTATACATACAGGAAGATTTAAAATATTTAGAAATTGTAGCTCTGAATAAACTGCGAGACTATGATAAGGATAATGCATCAATAAATGAGGTAATTGATGCTGTTATGGAATATTCGCGCCCATTAATGTGGTCTGAAAAAGCCAGCCAACAGAGTAATGAAAAAAAGTTAAGCAAGTATAGAGAAGCATACAAACACACTTTAATGGAAAGACCATGGAAGCGGTGTGATTGTAAAATCTGTAAAAACATATCTGTAGAGACAATTATATTTAGAGCCAGTAATCGTAATAAAAGAAGAGGGATCCATAATTTGACAGTTTATTATCAACATCTAAATAAGTTACTAAAGGATAAATAATGTCAACATTCGTCTATACAGCCCTTGTGCCAAAACAAAGCAATTCTCAGATGGTTTTTACCTTTTGCGCTAAAGTGTCAGAAATATTTTCATTTGCATTCATTGATAGAATTGGCAGAACGTCAGGTGGAGGTGTTACAGGTTTCCAACGTCCGCAGGTTGCAAATCACATAAAAGAGATCCGAGAATATTTGGCAAGGGAAGATTCAATTCTTCCAAATTCTGTGGTGGTAGCATTTACTGATGGCGTATCTTTAGATAATTTCTCAAATGGATTAGCTCAAATAACAATAAATACCAAGGACAAATGCTTCGGATACATAGTTGATGGGCAACAAAGATTATCAGCTTTATCAGGTTTACCGGACAGGGATTTTCAGGTACTCGTGACAGGTTTCCTGTGTTCGAACGAAGATGAATTACGGAAGCAATTTATCCTTATAAACAATACCAAGCCACTTCCTAAATCTCTTATCTATGAATTACTCCCCACAGTTGACGGTTTACCAGACCGCATTTCGTCGCGTAGAATTGCTGCAACGATCGTTGAACGATTGAATTATGAAGGGGGGTCCGTATTGCAGGGTACGATAAAAATGCATACGAACCCACTTGGAGTAATACAAGATACAGTCATACAGAAATTCATTATGATGTCATTGTCAGATGGAGTTATGCGTGAGTTAGTTAGTCAAGATAATGGCATGGAGAAGTGCTATTCAATAACGAATAGTTTTTTTAAAGCTGTTAAAAAAGTCTTTCCCGAAGCATGGGAAAACAAAACTCCGAAGACCTCAAGGCTTGTGCATAGTGCTGGAATTATTGCAATGGCCTTTGTCATGGAATACTTGCACAATGCAACAGGCGCATCGAAATCATCTGATTTTGCTGAAGGTATAAAGAAACTTAAAGGTAAGACGGCATGGACCGAAGGCTATTGGGAGTTCGGTCACGATAATCGTCGGCCATGGAATGGGTTGCAGTTTGTTCCTAGAGATTATCTTGAACTCGGGCAATACCTGGTAAAAGTAATTAAGACTGCACAGAATATTGATATTGCCTCAACTTGATGAGATGCTTTCCAAAACGCTCTTGACAATACTGGCGGTGCCCTTACCGCTTGGTGTGATAATATTACGACCGCGCCGCGCTTCCTTAATGCAATAGAATGCTTGATGTTTGCTACTTTTCCAAGCAAATACGAACATATCAGCATTTCTTGCAAGTGATGTAAGTTGATCAGTTGCAACACTATCGCCGTTTAGTTCAATTCGTGCGTTGGGAAGTAAATATTCAAGCAAGTGCTTGGCGCGTGTTCCAGCGCCATCCATCATGGTATAGATTCCAATGGTCCCATTATACTCGTTATCATGCTCATCAATGAAGTCTTCTGTTTCAAGCGCAGGAATAAAATCCAAAAGATTATGACAGTTGTAATCTTTGGCCAGAAGGCTCAGCACATTTCTTTGTGTATTGCTCAACCGATGATAACCGGTGCGTGCCATGTCGACTACGTACATAAATAGTCGTAGCCTTAATTCAGCATTTTGAGTAGGGTAAATCGCCAATATTTCAGAGGTGTTTAGCGCCCAGTCCAAATGGATAATAGAATTATTTGCTTTTATAATTTCACCCAAGTCCTCGAGACATTCACAGTAAATGTCTTGAGACGGTCCAATTGCAAGCAATGTCTGTGTAAGCTGCGTCGCAATCTCAAGTTCATCTGCGGATGCACTTCCACTCCATGCAATAACCTTAATCAGGATTGCATATATGGATGCAAAAGCCCTCAATGGCCGTGTTGGTCGTTCAACAAAAAATTCAACAATGTTCGGGAATGACCGTCTGAATACTTCTTCATACGTTCCGCTTGAATTACCTATTATTTGTGCCAATTCATCGCAAAGCTTAGTATTGTTAATGTATTCGTTAATGCTCCAACGCAGTGTTGCTTTCTCTAATACAACGAGTGGCGAGATGTGGTAAGTTCCCGATGAAACCCATTTAGCCCAAGTAATCCAATCAGAATCAACGTATGGCGTTTCTGAAGCTAAAGAACTGTTTTCAAGTATTTCCAGCCTAACCTTATCCTTGTCCGTCAATTGTATGGGAGTATTTATTTCTGCTTCTGCAAATGTATGCAATACGCGCCTTGTTACAACAGGATTTCTCAATTCAAAAGCACAGCGTATCAATGCGCTATATACCCAAGGTTGTAGAGGTTCTTTATAGCAGAGATCGATAGCAACCATGTAATCTTCATCAAATATAGCTTGACGTACATCGTTTAATCTCGTCTGAGAACTTTTCTCTTGTTTCGTGGGTGTAAATGTAGATAACCACGTTTGTGCTAAATAACGACCTTCCGCGTCAATGGGATATGCAGAGAGGAGTGCTTCACACCTAGTGATATTTGGTTCATCTTGTACTGCTTCAAACAACAAAAATGAACGCAGTACTTTAGGTAAAAGGATGCCCTTCCTTTCCCGAAACAGGGTCCCGAAGGGAAGAGCAATATTCTTTTTAAAAGAGGCCTTTATGATGGAGGTGTTACTATTAGACTCAATAGGCCTGATGTACGTATCATACAACGCTTCAGTAATATCAGCTATGGTTTGTGGTGGTAGCGACAAATCCATCAGTGATGCAATCAGTGAATAGTTGCTTGCAAGTTCTTCCTGACGACCAAGTCCGGCTAGTAATCGAATTTCAATGCATTTCTTTTGTTCAGCATTAACTCGCCCGGAAGAGCACAGTTCTTCTAAAAGTTCTTGGGCGTGAATTGCATTCCGAGCAAGCAATGCTCGATCAAAGTCACCACGAATTTTTCCAAAAGGTTGATGCGTCCTATCTGGTGTTTCTGGTCGGCGGGCCAAGAGTTTTTGGTATAATGATAAAGTACGCTCGATCTCCTCGCAATCCCCAGGAAATCGGGCGATAAATTTCATCACGCAATTGCCGAAGCGTTCATGCAAGGCCATCTCAGATATGTCATCACGGGACATATCTGACCATTCTCCGCCGAAATTGCTAAAACTTGGACCTATAAATGCAGTGATCTCGTCAATAAGTTGTGAGAACTGAAGTTCATCTGAAGCCATAGCGTACCAGGCTAATGGACCATCCTTGCCATAAAAAGGTAATACAAGAGGACAATAAATCTCATCTTTACTTAAGCATTTAACCCATGGGATAATTTGATCCAAATACTTAGCCTTGGCCTCGCCTGACTCGATCTCTTGCCATGTAACGCAATTTCTCCCAGAGAAGAATTGCTTTAGCCAAACCAGTTCCTGTGGGGGGACTACGATGTTCATCTGCCCTCTATGTATTTGATAAATTCTAATCGGGTGTTTGAAATGTCTTCGGGATCGATTGAAAACTGAATCCACTCATCATTCATTTCCAATCCTGTATAGGTTAGGTTCATTGAGCCTATAAGAAGACTTTTTGACAACAGGATGCCTTTGGTATGCAGATAATTACTTGTTTTAATAAGAACTTGGTGCTCAAGTGAGTTCCTCTCGGTCATATCCCTAAGTCCATTAAGAAAAACAGTGTTGGTATCAATATCCCTTGTAATTATATTTACATAACTCCCTCTAGCCATGAGCGCGATGAGCACATCTAATAGGCGGATTTCCCGTCGACTCCACTCTGGATTCAGGGTATCGAAATTACCTGATCTGTTATCGATCATCACGATGTTACTAATCCATGGAGACACAATCCAAATATTGTCTCCAGCTCGCAGCATCTCCCCAACAAACATTGACTGAAGTAACTCACGTATAACCGCAACGCCAGTCTGTTGACTCTTGAAAATTCTGCGATATAAGGTTTTCATTGCACTGCCTCTAGAAGTTCTATATCCGCTTCCAGTAAATTTTTATTTTGCCTCACACCCTGTAGTCGAGCATATGCACGTATGTATCCTGCCTCTACTGGATTCGTTATCAGAGTATGAAGTGCTGAACCTAATATCTTATGATTTTCTGCTTCGCAAAACAATGTAACTAACCTTCCTCGCGCTAATAATGCTGAGGATTTTTCCATCCAATCAGAATTCTCGACAGATACTCTCTCGTAATCACTATGAATGGCATTGATAACGAGGAATCGTTCGACCGGCGGTAGTTCATGAAATGCGTTCCTGACCTTTAGTTGTGATTGTCTGATAGATCGACCCCGAGGCCACAATAATCCATGAATTGCGCTTAAACGCCAGGCATTCCTATTTTGTTCTGCATTGATGCCAACATCTTCAATAATGGCATCAATATCTGATGTCTGACTAAGCCAATAACAAATCACCCGAACATCAATCTCCAGACCCAACCGTTGCTCTTCAGTACACCATCGAGTAATGGCATCTTTGAGATACCTATCCGTATATGGTCCTGCGCCGGGTCGTATTATTCTATTCCACATAGACACCAAGAACCCGTGGAATGGTGAAAAACCTTCCCGCAATAGAGCTAAACGCAACTCACGGGACGTTTTGAGCAGTTGGTCATGACCCGTTGTTTTTCGAATTTTATTAACGAGCTTTTTTATTTCTGTATCAATATCTTCACTTCCTAACAAATTTAAAAGCTTCACCAATTGGTGATCGATTAACTCAAATTCTCCCATCTCAAGTGTAGCACGTACCATGGAAAAAAAGCGTCTAGGATCGTCTGCGTAGCTCTGCATGAACTCCTCTATTAGCCCGCTGCCTCCCGGACTTTTTTCAGTAATCCATACTTCAACAAGCGTAGGATCGCAGGGCGCGAGATGCGCATTTACTTCGGGTCCTCTTTCAAGATCGATTGATAGATCTTCCAAATCGATGCTTGGGCAGAGGGAACCAATTGTTCGCATGAGTGCTGATCCTAAGGTACAGTGAAAAGTGCTACGCAACCAGGGTTCCCATTCCTCCGAAAGAGGTTCCCATAAAAACTTTGTCAATATTGCGAGTTCGCCTAGTATCGTAGGCTGAACAAGCAACTCTTCTATGTCACGTCTCAGTAGATCTTGGCCCGGGAATTCCGTCCCTTCTTCTGCATCAAATGCCTGGGACTGGAACAGAATTAATAGAACCTGGCTTAGAGCAATTGACGCAGTGCCCGATATAACTGATTCAGCGGCGGATGAAAGACCTATATTCGCCTGTATCGCCTCATATGTGATTGCAGACAGAAATACTTGAGCAAGCCACTCCCTCATAAAGGGACTAGGTACGCTCGGTAGTGCTTTACCGCACCATGCAGCATCGAAATAACGTATCGTGCGCAATGCACGCCACTTTTCAGCGGATTCTTCGCCCATAAAAGAAAGGCGATCTGGAATATGCACCTGAAATGCCACTCCATCTGCGGAAAATGCTGCACCAAGTGCGGCAGGTGCGCCAGTATGCGAGAAATTAAGGCCTAGCCTGACCTTTTCGCCCGGTCCGATTCCAATCTCAGCTAAGGATCCCGTTGCGAAGCGTCGTACCTCAACTGGTGCATGGCGCGCGTGAGTGAAGAACCCCAATTTAGGTATCAATAAACGCCATTCGCTACCTTCTGGAGGTTCTAGCCAACTTGGCTGACCTACTGGCACAAACTGCGAGAACCAATTAAGATACGCTTGTGAGGTATCAGAAATATTTGCTGCTGGAGTGGATGGAGTAAGACTAAGTGGTCTAAAAACGGGGACATCGATTCTTTTATCGTCTTTACAGTAACTATATGTACCTTGAAAAATATATGTACCAATCTCATCGATCTCCAAGTTTGAAGGCGTTGTGCCAGTTAGCGCTTCCTGCGTTGGTGCAATCCAGTATCGTTGTGTTCGATACTGTACGCCAAATCGCCTGCTTACACGCCCGGGTGAAAATTCTCTCATTGCAGAAAAGACGGTCATCGTATCCTGCTTATTTTGACCATCCCTCTCATGTTCATGAGGAAGTTTAATCTTAACTTCCGCCAAATTAAGATCTGCAAACAAGGTTGCCGGAATAAACTCGGGTAATGGGTTATTGCGTACTTGAATATCAGCACCCTCTCTACCATCTAGACGCCACCCGGATACTAATCGGCGCAGTGCTGTTGGCAATACCATAGTCATAAGTGGTCTCGGATATTCCCACAATATTGCTGACACGACTTCTCTTGGTATTCTCAAGGCTCTGCACAAATAAGTTTTCAATTTATTTGTGCTATTTTCAGATTCAAGCACGGATCTTAATTCTTTAACTAGTTGTGCTGCTCTCTGGTGACTTTTCGGCGGTTCTGACAAATCTTTCCAAACGCTTCCTTTTGGGGAGTCCTGTAGTTTCTGCCCAAAGTAGTCGATGGCAGCAAAGACTGCCTGCATACGTGTGATATAGCGATTAGAAAGTGGAAGGGTTCGCGACGGTAATAGTGGATCAAAAAGCAAGTCGTAGCCTTGATAGGCGATTCTATCACGTCCATAGTCTGACAAGACAATAGTTGTCCACGGGCGCATCCCGCGCATTCGCCCTGCACGACCTTTGCGCTGAAGAAAACTCGCTACTCCTTTAGGAGCCTTATGCTGGACTACCGCACCTACAAAGGGATCATCAAATCCAACTTCCAGAGCCGCTGTTGCGACTACAACTTCTGATCTTGTATCAATACCCCTGTCTTGCGAACTAACGCGTTCAATAAACAATCGGTCAGTCAACACATGTCCAAGTTGCTCACACATACGCCAATCCTGACCACCTCGGTAGCGGGATGAAGAAGGCCCGGATCTACGAAGTACCGCGAGCCCCCCATTAGGGGCATTATGGAAATCAGGGTTTCCATTACTAGTCCGACCTTCAGCACTAAGTAAATCAAAGTAAAGTCGATTAGTCACATCTAGATCATCGGTAAACACAAATGTCCGCTGGCCAAACACCCCCCGACTAACCGAGTCCTTAGGATTCCCCGTTTTTGGATCAAGACAGCGCTGCAATAACATCGTGGTTTGAATGGTACTTGATAGTAACGCTGCACGAGATACAGGATCACCGCGCAATGCGATCATATACTCTGCACCTTCGGTCTCAATTTCATCTATATGTGGTGAAATCTCACATACCAGTGGTTGTTTTACCCCTGTCAAGGAAGAAAAAAACGTTGATGCCTCCTGCAATGTTGCAGATAGGCCAACGAATCTCAATGGTTGCTGGACCAAATGTGTCCAGCGTCGCATAAGATATGCGACTTGTGCACCATGTCTTCCATCATAAGTGTGTACTTCATCCAATAGCACTAGTTCAGGCGCTCTCGCTGCATTAGCACCTATACCGAACAAGTGGTTCAAGCTATTATCTGACAACCGCTGATTAAGCATCTCCGTTGTAGTAAACAAAATATCCGGTGGAGATAGCGCAAGTGATTTCCGAGTCAAGGGAAAAACGTCGCCTTCAATGACCCAACCACAGTCGTGACACTGAAGTCGCTCCCTTCTGAGACTATAATCCGTCTGATGCCAGAGCATATCTCCATTGCACTTCACGCATTTCAAAGACGGACAAATAAAGTCTCGGCCCACCTTGTCCCAACTGCACCATTGAACATCTAATGGCGTATCACCATACAAAGCCCCAACTCGGACAGTAATACCATTCAGGGCTTTGTTAAGACCGATCGTTCGTCCGATGACTTCGCGTAGTTGATCTTTGAGTAGTTCTGATCTTGGATAAAGTGCGATTGCTTTTACCCAGGACGGTGAATTGTCGTTTAGGCAATGTCGGGTAATCGATGCTAGTGCAGGCAAATAGAAAGCCAATGTTTTTCCACTACCGGTTCCCGCGCAAATAATTGTTGCTAATGCTTGATTGGTCTCTATCCCATGTAATATTCTTTCTATAGCACGGACCTGGAACCCAGAAAGTAATAGATCCTTTTCAATTGACCCAAGTAATATCTCAGCACTAGTTAAGACGAATTGGTTGTCAGTAATAGCACGTATCCGTTCTAGGACGTTAAAACGGGTTAAGTCGCGCTTAGGGTATTGTCTTTGACGACGCTGGAAGCGAAAGTCAGAAACCAGTGTAGGTGCATCTTGCCAACCATTTTGTGTGCGTGCATGTTTTGGAAAGAGTTGGCGTAACCTCTGTAGGAGGCGCACCGTTTCAGACATCCGCGATCGATACCCAACTTCACCGTCTGAACAATCAATTTCAACCAACCACTTGAGGTCTAATAGCGCAGAGATAACTTCACTCGTTTTAAAAAAATCATCATATCCGGATTCAAGTGCGGATTCAATCATCGGATTAATAATATCGGACAATTCACTGCGTTGGAAATAACCTTCAACAATACCCCAAACGAGTAGCCGAGATTCTCGTTGTTCAACAGAGTCCAAAACACTAGATAAGAACTTTATACGCAAATCAGACATTAGGGCCTCAATTGATTCTGGCACGTACGACATAACTGCCGAGCAGATTGTTCTTACGCAGCCAATCAATTACCTCGTTCGTAAGAAGATCAAGGCTTGCACCCGCGCTTGTTGCCTCAAAAAACTTCCTGACATTTATTGGTACATCTTCCTGGAATTTAATTTGTGCTAACTGTCGCGATAACGACCTTAGAGTCTCGAACTCACAGGCATCTTGAGGAATTTTCGATCGATAATTAATATATTGTTGAAAGAGCTTGCTATACTGCTCTAATAATTTTGCATTTTCAGGTGTAGGGGGCAATACAGCTCGACGTTGGTCAGGAGATACACCACCGAAGAAGTTATCCTTAAAAAATTTGCTCCAGTCCTTGGTCTGCATATCCTTTACTTGTGTTACCAACCCTTCCAGTTTCCTTATGAGTAAAGACCACCGTCTCCCTTTAGTGAGTGTTTTTGAATTAGTTTCTTCAGAAAAGCGGGCGGCAACATTCTCAACCAATTCGATTGCAACTTGGATTTCAGCCGTAGGAGAAAGGGCAACCCCTCCTTTATGAAGGACTTTGACATTGTTGGCAAGTTGCTTGATTGTAAGTGCCAGTCCATTGAGTTCTACGTACAGACTCTCAAGTGCGGTTGCTTCCTCAACATCATGATGCACAGCTTCTATCTTTACGAATTTAGAGAGTGATTCTTGCGCCATTTCTAAGAGAGACATCATTCCTCCCCTCTTTTCAATATTAACAAATCAGATAATAAATTATTGAATACACTCTTAATCGCCGTTGCTTTCTCTATAGGACTTACTCCTTTATATTGTTCCGTTAGGGTCTGTGAGTGTTTATTTGCACTTTTTAAAACTTTAGCAGCTCGTTCTAAAAAGCATTGGGTTTTTATTAATGGTAGAAAAGAAAGTTGTGCCAAATAACTTATTTTTTTAATCTGAAGCGCCCCCTCTCCATCTGTGTCTTCTAATTTCTGCAGTAACATAAGACATTCCTTTATTGCTGCCGACCTGAACTCTTCACATAATTGCTCAAAATCTTTTGGAGAAAAGCCAAGATCATCCTTACTCCATGCGCCTCTCTCCCGCAATTGATTCGCTAACTCCTTCATTACATCAAGCACTTTGTTTTTATCAAAATCATCGCCAAGCTCCTGTTGGATAGATTTAGTAATCTTTCTTGCTTCCTGAAGCACTTGATTGATACGCACTTTCACCTTCACATTGCTAATATTTTGAAGTGCTTGTTTTAATTCAGGTGTAGGATTTACCAAATCTGCGTGATCCATCTTTATGCTTTCAGCTGGATAATTCTCCACTAGACGAACGATATCAACCCCATTTGGAGTTTTCCCTGCCCCTTGAAAACATCCGCTTGTAGCTACCAACATTTGTCGGAGTTGCGGTCTGATCTGATGAGCAGTGTATTGCATTAATCGCCATTCTCTAAACGGTTGAGGAGTATTGTCTGGTAATTCTTCTATTGCGACCCCTTCACTGAAAAGAAAAGATGAAACAGTGCTAATAGTACGACCTCGTTCACTTATCCCTAATAATCTACTATTTGAAGCCATCTCGAGTATGGCTGCGTGACACTGCCTTTGTGCAGAAGAACGCACAAATTCAAGAATCGCAGGAAGGAGTCGATCGAGAAGATTGGACACTCTTGCAAAATCTTCATCAATATCTTCATACTCTGATTTTGCCTTATGTACTTCATAATAACGAAGCAATGCAATGAGTTCTTGGCGCAAGCGCCCGTCTGGGTCTTCGTTATTCGGTGCAATCTTGATTGCATCAGTAGCAAGCCCTTGCTCACCACCTGCATTTGGAATAGAGAACATGTCTGACTTGATCTCTTGTTTTAAGCAACGTTCTGCATTCCAATCGATACGTGCATTAATCAAAGCTTCTAGTGCTTTGCGAATTTTATTTGCAATTCCTTGCTCTAGTCGGACACCTTCTTGCACCCAATTCTCCAGTGCATTCCGAAACTCTTCGACTTGTTGCACTTGGGCCCGCATCTGCACATTGTCGGATGTTTTGGTAATAAGGGAAGTAGACTGGACTTGCTTAGTTGGTGGCTTTACAAATTTTATATCTGGCACTGGCAGTCCAAATACTTCAAATACCTTGGCTGGTATACGCCCAATATCATTCCTGCTTTGCGGATTGTTACCCCATGTCGTAACCAATCGACGATATTGTTGCCTCTGGTCTTCTGAAACTGCCAAGGAGGCCAGCCATTCACTCACTGCTGCCCCTATCCCTCCCACTTGAAAACCAACTTGTGGAAACTTCTTATTCAGGAATGCCTCACGACCGGCAACCAAAACCTCCCTAATAACGTTCTTGATGATAAAACGCGGATTAAAGACCAGTGCATTACCCGATGTTAAAGTTGAACGGGCAAGGCACTCAATAGCTGCCTCGGTAAAAGGGAATAGTGGCACATTGCCCTCATAACCAAAAGATTTCAGTGGCTCCTCATCATTATCACTATCGTCTGAATACACGGGGAATGAAGATGAATTTCCATTGCCTCGTGCCTCGTCACAAATCTTTTTATAATGATGTTTTAGCTCTGTTTCACCATAACGGGCTGCGTTCAGATAGGATGAAACGAGTAGCCTAGTGCGTCGAAGCACCTCCTCCTCTGACTCCAAGCGGCTTTCGACAACCCACTCTCGCCCTGCCCTTGTTGCGAGTGTATCACGTCCAGCCAAATAACCATCGGTGACAGCTATTGCTGAACGTATTGTTGCATATTCCTTTCCTCGACTAGTGGCACCTTCTTGAATAAGTACTTTTATCAACGTATCCTGGATTCCAACTAAGGCTTTAAAGTCTTCCACCAGAATCACAAGGTCTCTATTGTCTGCAAGTAGCAGTCGACGAATTTCTAAAATGACTTCTACTAGTGTCATTCCGCCTAAGGGTTGATTCAATTGGTACAATTGGCTTGTTGCCTGGTCAACGACAGTATTCAAGACATCGGCTGCGACAACTTTTCCACGTCCCCCAAATGTTTCAAGATTGGTTCGGTAATAATTTGCGACCTGAACTGCTGCTTGGCCGAAGTCAACATCCTGCAAATCTAGATCTTGTGCCTCAAACTGGCCCTCGGTCGGGTCGGCCTCCTTAATTTGATCTCCTTCTAACTTCATACCGGCAACTGGTCTCTGAATTATTCGAGGGAGCACCTTCGATCGGAAGTGGCCTACGGTTTCTACATCAGATATAAGCTTAGGTAACTTAATTGCATGATTAAGCCGTTCCCGTGTGTCTGAATCAGTCGGGTTTTGTTGTAGTATTTGCATTAAGGATCTAGCATAATCATTAAGGGATATCTCTAGTTGCCCTTGAAAGCGAATAACAGCCTGATCCAACGGCAGATCCGCCAACGCCTTACTAAACTCTTTCTTAACACCATCAAATTTAGCGTCACGAAGCGGTTCTGTCGCCAGAATTAGCTCAACCACACGGCGAAGGCTCGCACTTTTCGGAATACGAATTACCAGGTAACGTTTTGCATTCGGGTGATGGCGTATGCGGGCATCCAATAAGCGAATCAGGTGTGACTTTCCGATACCAGAGGCCCCTGTAATAGGTACGACAAGGCTGCCTTCGGGTGCGCTTCCAAGTAGATGATCTAGCAGCTCATCTTCAGTGGAAATAGACCTTTTATCAGCTATTACTTTTCCATCGGGGCCTACTATTGAATACGCAAGAGGAAACTGTTGATGGACAGCAATAAGAACTTCGTCTGAGACGGACTCCGCCTCAGATTTTATACAATTATTAACCTCTTCAACAGTCGGCCAATAGTTATGCAAACTCATGCTTTTCCTCCGTACCAAACGACAGTCTCAAAACCAACCCACGGTCGATAATTGCGACCAGTGAGTCGATAACTGCTCCCTGTATCCGCTTTACCAACTAGGCTGATTGTCTTGTTCAGATCTAGGCGTCGCAGGGCTAGAGAGAGTGACATAGAAAGGTTCCCTTCATCTGGCTTCCGCCAATTGGCATCATTAAGGGCATTTTCGACTTCTTTGCGATACATACCGAAATCCAGAACTGGGAGGCGCGAACTTAAAGCAAGCAAAAAGTTCTTCGCAGGGAGTTCTTTATTCGATCCAAAGATGGAAAGCAGCTCTCCTTTTACCGCTGTCGTTGGATCAATTTGAAAAGCTCCGCTATCTCCAGTCGCAAAACCAAGGTAACGGGCCCAATGACGTAGCCCATTCCATCGGACATCATTCTGGGAAAGTTTATAACTACCGGTTGTCTGATTGTTTTGTATGGGCTCCACATCATTCCACGTCGTGGGAAACTGGTAAATATTTTGCGCGAGAAGCCATGCTATTCCACGCGCGAAATCAGATGCTAAACCACCCTCACCCCAAAGAGGTATACAGTGCTCATCCCGCAATATTAATTGCCGGCAGAAGGAAGGAAGGCGCTCGGTAAGCATATCTACTGTTTCTCCCCGCTTGGCGGCGAACTGCTTATTCAATTGAACTATCCCTTCATTCTCAACAAATAAGCCTAACTCCGTCCAGCGTGATAATGATCCGCTCAAACGCCCCAGCATTTCTTTTTCTTTCTTCTTTCTTTCTTCTTCGTTTGTCTTATCAATTGGCGGAAAACATACATTGATCAGTTCGCTAACTGCAATCTGCTTTGCGTAGGCAACTGCCCTAAACAAAACAATAAGTTCTGGATAAAGCCCATCGCTGGTGTAATTAATAATGGTCATTGATTAATCACCTCATTAAGTTGCCGTAAATGTGCAGAGTTTGTCATGATGTCAGAAAGACGTCGTAGTGAATTATTGGGGTCGGGTGTATTATACGGTAATAGAACCAAATGAAAAGGACGTTGCAGCAACAATACCTGCTGAATATCTTGTGCATTAACTTGGTTATCGAAGTAAGTAACCCTGGCCAACGCTGAGCATGGTTCTTCATCAATTTGCTTACAGTTACGATGAATCACTACACCGCTTGGTGAGTGGCGGTATAAGTGGTACCACTCTGAGGATTGCACCATTGCAGATCGATCATCTGCACAGAGTTCTTGGACGCCGCATTCGCTAATCAGCCAACGAAGAAATGAAATAATTGATGGACGAGGTGTTTCGGATTCGTAAAATACCATCGCAAATCTCGGGTCGACGTACGGAAACGTTGACTTCCAGCGTACCAGGTTAGCCTGTACAATATTATGAATAGGAACAGCAACCGGTACATGATACCTATCCTTCCGCTTGCCATTGAACCGATCACACGGACATCCGCCGCAGACCTGGGTAACATCGACGGACCAATATGGTGTATTAATTCGATACAAGTCCGCAAGCGTTGCAGCAACTTCACCATTCTTGTTAAGAAGTTCATGCATCAACTTAAGGTTTCTTCCACTGGCCTTAAAGGTTTTTTCGCGTGATGGAGAAACAACTTTTTCCCACGCTTCTAAAAGTAAGTGATCATCTCTCAGGGTGCGGATACGCACAACGGCCATTGCGGATAATGGTGACGAGGGTGAGAACTCGTCCTGATCGTCGCTTGATTGAGTGTTTGGCTCTACGCCTAGCTCAAGAAAGCCCGCGCGAGACATTAGCAAAAGAGTCCTCATGTTCCATTTCACATTCTCATCGTTGCTTCCCTTTAGACCCTGTCTAATCGCTTCTATATTAACCCTGAAAAAACCATTGTGGACATCACTCGCCCTGCTGTCGTAAAGAGCCCTCCACCGAGCAAAACCGAGTTCATTTGAAATGAGTGCGGGCGTCGCTAAACCTTCGGGTATTGTCCAATCGGAGTCATCGTATACGAGCAAGCTAATCGATGTCTTACCGTCGCGCCCACCGCGCCCCACCTCTTGATAAAATCGGTCTAATGTTTCTGGAATCGTAGCGTGGATAATAGTGCGAACATCTCCCTTGTCGATTCCGACACCGAATGCAGATGTGGCAACAATTCCATCCAGTTTGTTAGTGATCCAATCTCTAATAATTACCTCCCGCTTTTGATTGGGCGTAGTCCCATCAAAACGTTCGAGGCGACGATACCCGGCTTGATCCTTCAGTATTCTATGCCACATCAGTGCATCATTGCGCGTGGTTACATAAAGAATAAACGGCCGCGGTGCATGCTTGAGTGCTTCAAGAATACGTTCTTCTTTATCGGTTGGTGAGGAGGCTCGGTAAACCCAATACTGTGGTTCCGGACGAAGATGCACAGCTGATACCATCTGTACGCAGTCAGGTGGGCCAAATAGCACGGATAAAGTTTCCACCGTCTCTGTTGTGAATGTAGCGCTCAAAAGTAAAGTTCGGAATGGATCGCCTCCAACTTGTGCTAGCAGGCTATTACGCAAACCAGACAGTGCCTGGAAAGCTGGGCGGAATTCGTCCCCCCACTGGGTAACAAGGTGAGCTTCATCAATGACAAGGTATCGTAACATCCCATTGCGGGTAACGTCAAAAACAGTACGTAAAAGAGAGGTTGTTAGTGCCTCTGGGGAAGTAAAAAGAATCCTTTGAGTTCCTTCATGCATACGACGTCGTATATCTTTACGATCAGCTTCTGGTAAGCTACCGTACCATGCCAAGGGCCATGTTTGATTTGTAATACCAGAATCACGGAAACACTTTCCCATTTGTCTCGCCTGGTCGATTGCAAGAGCAACCGTCGGAACTACGAAAAGAGTCAAGTTGCCATCTTGGGGATGAACTAATGTAGGTGCTTGACCAACAAGACTCTTGCCTGTACCAGTGGGAAGATTGACGATCAGCGTATGCCCAGGAGGCATCAAAAAGGCAGCTCGAATTGATTCACGTTGGCCAGGACTAAAGTAATGCTTATATCCTGTAGCAACTGTGATGAATGGATCCGCTGGGCATAGTCCCTCTTCTCTGACATATTTTTCAGAAAACGCGTCTTCAAAAACACCCGATTTGCTTCCCCCAAGCCATGTTGGGTGCCATGCTTCTGCAGCTAATAGTAATGCGTCTGTTCCTATGGTCATCGCGGAGACTCCGGTCGACGCCCATTCCCGTACGGTTGGCCATGGTGGATACGCAGGAACTCTTATATTTATTCGATGATCGTTCTTGAGGCTCTCTCTGAGCAACAATTGTCTAAACAGAGGTTGAAGGTCATTCTTAAAAATCTCAACCCCATGATCCTTCCCAGACAATATCTGGCAAATGCGGTCTAAAAGAGAATCATTCTTATTTGCATACAATAATTGAGAAGAAGGCCATTCTGATAAAATATCCTGAAGGTCAGAAAAACAAACGTTCATGTCTGTTCCTCTGCAGCTTGCTGAATATTAGAAAACGGCAGTCGTGAAAGAAATACTACACCAGCAACATCAACCTTAATTGTAGGGCTTTGAATGCCAATATACAGAGCATTATTTAATTTTTTTTCAAGTTCTAATTGCTCTCTCTCAACTTTTGCTTCATCCTCCTGCAAATGTCGTATTCTGGTAGCCAGTTGTGCATAACGTATTTCATCTCCAATTTGTGCCCGTTTCATTGCCATGTTTTTTCGATCAGAGAACTCTTTTCTTTGCACTAATATTGAACAGGCTTTGTCACGGAGGCGTTCACAGAGATATTTCCAATTGTCGAACTTATCAGGCATTGCTTTTTTTAAGAAAATAAATCTATATAACTTGATATTTGTATCAATATAGTGGCCTTCAACTCCCTCTTTTGCATATGGCGGCCTAAGGTAATTATCAATAAATTCATGATCCAACTCTTCTCCGTCTTCATCAACCCATACATGTTCAACGTACGGTGGAAATAGTGCATCACCGCGTCGCGAAATTGCAGACCGTGCAGATTGGTTTCCTTTAAACGACACTCCATCCAAAACCTTTTTTACATCGGCTAGTCTTGTTTCAATTAAAAAATTGAAACGAAAACATATATGCGGGTTATCGTCATTTAGACCAAAATACAATTGTCTCCACATGGCATAACTGCGTCCGCGATCATCAATATCCGAAAATGACTTTACTGCCTCTATGAATTCGTCTCCATATCGAAGTATTCTAACACCCCGTTTTACCGCCGTAGTCCGGTGAGAGGCATGGGGATATGTGAGTGGGGTGTGCGAATTACTATGTCGCGGTGAAAAATCGATAACACCTGAAAATCCTTCAATGAATCCAAGTAACGGTATGAGGGTAGCAACCCCACCGCCACTAGGAGAGTGATACTGGAAACGAAACGGGGGATCTATTGAGTTCGCAGTTGTAGACACCTTTTCTCGAATATGTCTAAACATTAGGGTATCAACTACCCAACCAAATACAGAATCGCGAATCTCTCTCCATTGGCAATCAATATCTAATATGTCTTCTGTATCGTTTTCTGATAATGGGGTCAGTTCATCCAAACTATCTTGTTGATCAATTAATTTAAGTTCCTTAGCCACTGTCCCTGTTGACCCACTCAGCCTTACAGATAAACCACTCATAGCCTCTATCCCTTGGTCGAAAAGGCTCATCCTAAGTTGCTGAAGTTCATCTTCAACTAAGTACTGTAAACTAGAAATCGATTGATTGAAGACACCTAAAGCATTTCTAACAATATCATACCATGCTTTTTGATATTTGGAGCTGTTATCAATAAGAACGACCGATTGCACTGGCGATCCAGCTCCATATCGGTCAACCCTTCCCATTCGCTGTTCAATCCTATTTGGCTCAATTGGAAGATCAAAATGAATAATAGTTTTCTCACCACCCTGCAGATTAATTCCTTCTTCAGCTGCACAATCGCAAACAAGCACTCTGATAGATCTATCGGCAAGAAACCTTTCAGTGGTTTCATCAACGTCCTCATCAATATCTGAGATAGCTTTATGCCGAATAACAACGAGGGGGTTTAGCGAATGTAAATGAAAAAATACTTTATCAGCAATTTTCGAGTCCGAACAAAATACAACTATTTTTGTTTGAGTATTTAACAGTTCTCGAATGCCATCTGATAAACATGCTAATCTAATGTTTAGCCATTCTTCTATATCTATACAGGCGGTAATTTCTTTTAAATAGATATCCTCATTGTGAAATGAATGAGAGTGTTCACCAGATGACTTCCCTATACAAATCATCCTATTTCTACATAATGCACTTAAAGATTCAGGGGTCTCTAATAAAGAAGCAACGGCTTTCCAATAAAATTCCTGATATTCTTTTTTCCCTCCTCTCGAAGTGTTTGGTTTACAGGATACATGAGCATTTATACGCCAATCTTCCAAAGCAGATTCGATGCTCCTTAATTGCGATTCCTGTGCAACCAAAAACACGGCCCCCTTCCTTTCTGGTGTAAGTCCCCCCACTGCCTTTCTACGATTACGTAGAATGCGTCGGTGTAATCTATATGTTTCCGAAATATGTGCCCTCACTAAGCGGATTGCACTGCATAGTGCAGGATCATCTTCAGCGGGTAATTTTACTAATAACTCTTGCAGCACACTAATTAACTCAACTAAACGGTCATCATTGCCGAGAATGTTCAGCAAATCTTTTAGGACTGAATCTAAATAAAAAACATTCTGCGGGTCTAACATTGCTACTGCTTCTGCCAATGACTGGCGATGCCGGATTCTATTTCGAAAAGAAACTTCATCGGAAAGATTATAAATTACAGGATCTAGAAGATGCAGCATTCGTAAGAAACCCGTCTCATTTCGAAGCACGGGTGTTGCAGATAGGAGCAACAGATTAGGCGTTGTTTTTGAGATTCGGCTAACTAAGTCATATAATAGTTCATTATCTTTGTTACCAATCGATGCTAAATGATGTGCTTCATCTATGACTAATAAATTTGTGCCAGTCAACCTTTCATCCACCTCTTGTGAATATTCCTGTGGTATCACTAAAATGGATTCATCAAGATAATCGCACAAACCGAAACGTTGACTCAGTTCCTTTCGCCATTGTTGCACTAAACCTGAAGGGACTAGTACAACAATCTTATGCCCCCAAGGATCATCTAATACTGCTTGCCTGATAATTACACCTGCCTCAATTGTCTTCCCTAAACCCACTTCATCTGCTAACAAATACCTTTGAGATGGGTCGTTTAATACCCGGCGAATGACGTTAATTTGGTGCGATTCGAGTTCGATAACAGATGACATTAACCCTGAAAGACCGCATACGGCACCACGTTGTTTGATGTAAGAATCCAAAAAAAGGCTACGAGCACAAGCGTACTGAGGGGTCTCTGTTATTAGATTAGCCAGAAAATCAGTGGGATCAGAAATTGGCCTTTTCCACCGGACAAATAAATGTTCGTAGTCTAGTACGACATCATTTCTGCTAACAAACCGAACCTCGAGACGGTCACTATAGTCTTGAAGTACACGACCAACTAACCATTGGTTTGTTTGAGGATGATTATAGTAAACACGACTGTTATGGCCGAGAATCTTCCTAACAATTAGAGAATTGGCTACTGTTCGCGTAAAACGAGGCTTCTCAGGAGAGTCGAAATATTCAATTACAGACTTCTTACCCTCTGAATCGACGATTTTTGCGAGGCCAAAATTTTCATGCCCTTTAATAATGCAAAACATCTGTCCCTCTTTATGTATCAACTTGTTTCTTCACTGAAAGCAATTGATCATAATTATTGATACATCCTTTGCGTAGTCTGATTGCGCTTCACATTATCCCATAAAGGCAGAGATCATTAGTTATCTAATTTCTTATTGAAATTTCTTGTGACGTTCGATGACTGCAAATGCCGAGTGATTGTGTATGCTCTCCTGATTCATAACCCTGACTCGATACCAAGACACACGACCATCAGAGTCTAGCCGCACCGCTACGTTGCGGATAATATCTTCCACAAAGACTGGGTTGTCATATGCATGCATCGTCACATAGCGCTCATCTTCCCTTTTGAGTAGGGGATATACTGGCGCGGACGCAGACAACTCCGCCATCTCAATTAATTCCTCAATCCAGACCAATTCCCGCTCGCCATTTGGATTTATTACTGTTCGGATCTCAATCTGCACCATGCCACGCTGGTTATGTGCTCCGTAATCGCTGATCGCTTTGCTGCATGGGCATAGGCTGGTCACCGGGACGGAGATCCCGAGAATGAAGTCGTCTGTATTTCCATTCGACTCGGCCGTGAATGAACAGTCGTAATCCATGAGCCCCTTCTCGCCTGAAACCGGCGCAGCCTTTTCGATGACATAGGGGAAGACTACTTCGACACGGGCGCTTTTTGCTTCCAGGTCGTTTTTGAGTTCCTCAAGCACAGTGGGAAGGGTGCGCATGGTAATCTCGCCCCGGTGCCGGTTGAGCACCGTGAGAAACCGGCTCATATGCGTGCCCTTGAACTGATGGGGTAGATTTACCGACATGGAGATGTTGGCGATTGTATGTTGCTGTTCGTTCTGTTGATCCAGCACGATAATGGGGTAGCGCAAATCGCAGACCCCGACCTGGTCTATCTCCACCCCACGATCATCCTGTGTACCCTGGATATCACTCAGGCAGATGCTGTTATCATCTGTATTCTTCTGGGCTTTATATTCCATATTCTCCCCAACAGGTTGATGTTTCCCAAACCCTTACTCGGATCAGCCGTACCTTTCTTGATAGGGGGTATCGTTGATTTTTCTGCTTGGCATACTGATTAAGGCTGTCCCGCACCTTGTCGAAGATCATCTTGGCGACGACTTCAGTCGTTGGATCAGTATTGTCAAAGGCGATGACTCGCTCACCACAGGCTTTTTTTAAAGTTTCATAGAGGGGATCTTTGGTATTGATGCACATTGCATGATCGAATGAATCGAGAAAGCCTTTCAGAGCGATCTTCAAGACGGAGAAATCGCAAACCATATCGTTTTTATCCAATTTGTCCGCTTCAAGGATCAGTTCGACCTGGCGGGAATGGCCATGGGGATACTTGCAGTTGTCCTGGCTCTTGGAGAGCATGTGCCCGCTCTCAATCTCAATTGTCTTGCAGATGCGATAAGGCATGTTTACCTCCCTTTTTGGTTGCCATAGAGTCGAATATGCAACCGGTCGCAAAATCGGAATCCGTGTTCCTTGCAGGCCTCGATGACAAGATCTGTGACGTTAGAAAAGGCGTCAGTTTCAACTCCCTCCGGCATTAAAAGCACCTTCTCGTGTGGGATATTACGATCCAAATTATCGAGCATGTCTAACACTTCCGCGATATCTGCGCTGGTGGCTATCACACATTTTAGTTGATAGTCATAATGGTCGATCCATTCCCGAATGACATCAGGCTTTAGTCGCCGTGCTTCATGTCTGAGCCGGACAACAGCCGAAACATCATCCGCAGGCGTTGAGTTTGCTAGCTTGGGGCTCAGAGAAGCTAGTGAACAGACAATGCCGCCCGGCGGCATTGTGGCGGCCGTCTCGATCGTCACATGCTTGCCCCCATCAACCAATGCTTGGGCCAGGTCGTGTATGCCCTTGGCCATCATCGGCTCGCCACCCGTGAGCACGCAGAATCGGGTGGGATAACGATGAACCTCCTCAACGAGGCTCTCTATCGTTCTCTCACTTCCTCGGGCATGCCAAGAGGCATACTTCGAGTCGCACCATCCACACCTAAGATTGCAGCCTGCTGTTCTGATAAAGACAGAGGGCATTCCTGTAAGGGATCCTTCTCCCTGTATGGAATAAAAGGTCTCCGAAATGCGCATGCTGGTTCTCGCTAGTGTTCTGGTTTCCCGGGAAGGGGTCCCTCCTCTTTATAAACCGTTGGGTCCTTAATTCCCGCAACCATAAAGGCTTCCCGCCGCTCCACACATGTGCCACATTGGCCGCAGTGGACATCGCCTCCCTTGTAACATGACCATGTCTGGGAAAAATCAACGCCCAATTCCTGCCCTCGCTTCGCAATCTCGGCCTTGCTTAGTGCGATAAACGGGCGGATGACTTCAACCTGCTCGTATGTGCCAAGCTGAATCGCATCCCCCATGGCCTTCATGAAATCCTCCCGGCAATCTGCGTAGATCGCATGATCACCGGAGTGCGCGGCAATAACCAAGCCGTTCGCCTTGACACTCTCGGCGTACCCTGCCACAATGGCCATCATAATGCCATTACGAAAAGGCACTACGGTCTGCTTCATTGTCAGTTCCTCGTAATGCCCATCGGGAATCGCTCCTCCGGTCTTGAGGAGATCTGATTTGAAAAGCTTATTCATGAAATCCAGAGATATGATAATATGTGGAATGCTCAGTTGCTGGCAATGATAGGCGGCAAAGGGGATTTCCCGGGGATTGTGTTTCGCTCCGTAATCGAAACTGACACCGGCGATGACCTGATATTTCTGAGCAGCATCATAGAGTGCCGTTACAGAATCCATGCCCCCGCTTACAAGGACGACTACTTTTTGTTTGATTTTCATGGATATCCTATTTATTCTGTTTCAGTCTCCCACGCTAATTAAGGTGTACCCATTTGTCAAGACAGTTTTTTCGAAAAGTTAAGTTACACTCTGGGGCGGTTTTTTTATTTTATTTATGTGTCCCTTCCCCGTGAGCGGAGGGTTATCCATAGCCAAGTTCGGCCCGCCCGCGGCCCTTTCGCGGAGCATGGCGGGCGGGGGGAACTTGGCCGTGGGTAACCCGGTCGAAAGCCATAAAGCCCATCAGCCCGCTCTTTGAAAATAGACTTCCGCCGGGGTTCGATATTGCAGCGCCTGGTGAAGACGGTCATCGTTGTAGAAACCGAAGTAGGCGTCGATTCCCGCTCTTCCCTCGGGGGCTGTCTCGTAATGCATGAGATAGACATTCTCATATTTCAGGGATCGCCACAAGCGCTCCGTGAATATGTTGTCCATGCATCGTCCCCGGCCATCCATACTGATATCAATCCCGTTATCCTTGAGCCTTGTGGTGAAGGCATTGCTGGTAAACTGGGATCCTTGGTCGCTATTGAATATTTTCGGTTTTCCAAACTCAAGGGCCATTTCCAGCGCCTCCAGACAGAACGCCATATCCAGTGTCGGAACTTGTCAATGGAAATGAGACACCTCCCGCAACAATTTACTGTAGCGCCGGTTCGCTATTTTGTGACGCCGGTTTGTTGATCCAGACGGCTGGGGGTAGGGCCGCGGTTTTTGGCATTTTTCCCTTGAACCGTTCTGGATGTATTTCATAGGCAGCCGACAATACTGACTGGCGCTCTTTGATAATTTGCCCAGCCCGACCGTAATGGACATCCTGCGGGGTAAGGAATCCGATACCGGAGTGATAATGCTCCCTATTGTACCAGGGGAAGAAAGTATGGCAGAATAATCGGGCATCCGCGATAGCGCCGAAC
>Ga0172375_10002936_pt1 | contig 26280 bp, 22 predicted proteins | sample LakKiv1m_FD_114537 | JGI IMG/M metagenome (GOLD analysis project Ga0172375, IMG submission 114537) | Freshwater microbial communities from Kabuno Bay, South-Kivu, Congo - kab_092012_11.1m | ecosystem: Environmental > Aquatic > Freshwater > Lake | place: Democratic Republic of the Congo...
ACCGGTCTGCCTATGCTAAACTTTCCCGTCAAGCCCGAGAATTGATTGTCCAGCACTGGCCCTGGTCCAAAAGAGCCGCCCTGGTTTACTCTCAAGTCGTCAAATGAAAAATTATCTCATCACCGTTTTCGTCCCTTGCTATAACGCTTCAGCCACCATTAGGGAAACAATCAACAGCATTCTTAATCAAACCTACCGTCATTTCGAGATAGTTCTTCGCGACAACGCCTCCACCGATAATACTTATCAAATTATTTCCTCGTACAAAAAGAAAAACAAAAATATTCGTGTTTTTCGAAACTCATCAAACCTCGATTACAGCGGCAACCTTCGCCGTGGTTTTGTCAAAGACTATCACGGTGACCTTATTGTTTTTATGGCCTCCGACGACATTCTCGCCAAAGACGCTCTGTTTAACTATAATCGTACTTTTAACCTGTCTCCCGAAATCGGAGCCGTCACCCGTCCTTACTTTTGGTTCGATAAAAATATAAAAATCCCCATTCGAGCCAAAAAACAACTCTCACCCAGTCGTGATTTAATTCTTAATACCAATAGCGATCTCAATCAAATCAGGCATTTGTTTTCAACTCTCGACCAACTATCCGGACTGGCTTTAAGAAAAAAATTTTTAAAAGCCAATTTTGGCACCACTCAATGGATCAGCCACGCCTATCCCTTCATTGACATCTTTACCCGTCAACCTATCGTCTATCTTCGGTCTTATACGGTCGCCGTCAGAATTGGCACCAGTGGTACTCGCTCCAACATCTATCACAAATCGCCCGTTCTTTGCTGGGTGGAAATGCTCAATCTTACTCTCCCCGACCCGCAATTCACCCTCCTAAGAAAACGGCTCATCAGCAATTTTGTCGCCACCAACTACATTGGTCTTCTTCAGATAAAAAATTACGGCAGCTACAAATATCTTTTTCGCGAAATCTATTATCTTCTCAAGCTCAACCCCGCAAATTTCTTCAATCCGCAATTCTGGCTTTTTACTCTTTTTACTATTTTTGTCCCCCGTCCCCTTAGCCGCTTTCTCACCGACTGGTTCAAAGAACACCTTTATTCCCGGGTGATAAATAAAATCAGTTTTTCCTATGACCCGGCGGATTGATATTACTCTAATCTCTCCCGTTTCCCGAAGTTTCAGCCATTTTCATCCTCCCCTGGCTCTGATTTATCTTGCCGGCTATCTCCGCCACTGCGGCCTCAATCCCCAGATCATCGACATTACCCAAAACCACGTCGTCAAAGACCAGCGATTTTACCAAAATTACCAATCAGCCTTCCGTCTTCTCGACCAAAAACTTATCACTAAAATTCGTCGTTCGGCTTCTCCTATTTTCGGTATTTCCTGTTACACCTCGGAATACCAGGAAGTTCTTTCTCTGGCTCGCCGCATTAAAAAAATTCATCGGCACGCTACCATTGTTGTCGGCGGCATTCACCCTACCCTTTACCCTCAAGAATTACTCCTTGAAAAAAACAGCCCCGTTGATTTTGAAGTCATCGGCGAAGGTGAAGAAACGCTTTGTGAGCTGGTAACCACTCTCCGTCAAAAAACCAACCACTTTTCTTCCATCAAAGGCATTGCCTACATTGACCAAAAAACCGGCGATTTTATTCAAACCCCTCCACGACCGATCAACGATAATCTCGACCAAATTTCCTTTCCCGCCTACGATCTTGTCGATATGGAATATTATTCCCATGCCTCTCCCTATGCTATTCGCGGTTGTTATCTTCGTTCTGTCCACCTTCTAGCCACCCGCGGCTGTCCATCTTCGTGTACTTTTTGCGTCGCCAAAAAACTTCGCCAATTTCACCTTGGCGAGAAATGGACCCGCAGTCGTTCTGCTACCTCTCTCGTCTCTGAAATAGAATTCCTCACTCAAAAATATCATCTCGACAGTTTTTATTTCGCCGACGATCTTTTCACCCTTGATCGTCAAAACGTTAACGACTTTTGCCGTTTGCTTATCCAGAAAAAACTTAATCTTTTTTGGGGTTGTTCCTCCAAAGTTTCTACTCTCAACACCGATCTGATAAAAATCATGGCCGAGTCCGGTTGCGTTCAAATCGATTTTGGCGTCGAAAGGGGTTCCGACCACGCCTTGCGCCAAATTCAAAAAGGTATTTCTGTTGATCTTGTCGCCAAAATTTTCCGTCTTTGCCGCCAGTATCGCATTCGCACTTTTGCCAATTTCTTGGTCAATCTTCCCGGCGAAACCAAAAAAGATCTTCATGATATTTGCACTCTCGCCAAACGACTCCATTCTGATGTTGTCAGTATGAATATTTTTACCCTTTTTCCCGGTACCGAAATCTACGACCAGTTTCAAAATCGTTTTTCAAAAAAAGATTATCAGGATCTGTCGCGCGCCGCCGATCTTCTTCAGCAATATCCCGAAAAATACCGCTTTGCCGCTCATAAAATTAATCTCCTCGCTTGGGTCAACCGCCAAAACCGGAAATTTAACCATTTCCTGCCCGCTCTTTCATTTCATCTCCGGCCAAAATATCTCCAAAAAATCCTTACCTCGCCTCGCCTCGATGATTATCTCCGACAATTTATTAATCTCTTAAAAGAATTTATCAATCAGAAATTCCCCCAATGATTCGTTGCCGCGTTTGCCACTCTCCCAGCACTTTTTTCATTTTTAACTCTCCCGATACCCACGGTCGTCATCCTCTTAGCCAGCGGCAATTTCCACTCTACTGTTGTTCAACCTGTGGCGCCTACTTTCTCAATAACCTTTCCCCAAACTCCTATCCTCCAAACTACTACCACCATTCTGTTCCTGTCTTTATCCAAAAAATCCTTAGCCTCATCTCTGGCCAAAAAAACCGGCCAATTTATCAATATTTCCACGGCCGCTTCCCCGTCCGTCTTCTTGATATCGGCGCTGGTGAAGGTGACTTCTTATTATCTCTTCCTTCAAAAAAATTCATTAAAACCGGAATCGACATCAATTCCGGTGCTACTAACATCGCCCAAAATAAAGGCCTCAAAGTTATTTGTGGGAACATTGATCACCACTCTTTCGGCCCGCAAAAATTTGACTGTATCACTCTCTGGCATGTTCTCGAGCATCTTCCTCATCCGCAAGCCACTCTTCGTCGCCTGCGTCATCTTCTCTCTCCTGATGGTCTGTTGGTAGTTACTACCCCCAACGCTCAAAGCCTTGGCTTCCGTTTAGGCCAAAAAAACTTTTTCCATCTCGATTCTCCCCGCCATCTTTCTCTTTTAAGTCCCCGGTCTCTCCATCATCTCTTGGTCTCATCCGGCTTCTCTATCCAGAAAATCCAAAATAATTTTTACGAATATCCTCTCGACCTCTTCTGGTCGCTTCGGCGCTCGCCCTGGCGTTTCTTAATCTACCCGATTTACCCACTTGTCAAACTCATTGATCCGGAAACAGTTTTAATATTAGCTACTGTGGCAACTTCCCCAAAAGTTCCCTAGCCGGACCAAAGTTCGGCACTGCTGTCAAAATATTTTTTAGCAGCTCTCTTGCTTCCGCCACTCGTCCGCTTTCCGCCAATACTACCCCCAAAATATACGCCATCTGCGGATTATTCGGCTGCCATTTCAACCCCTCCTGGGCATGAGCCAAAGCCAAATCCAGCTTCCTTTCCATCAGGTCGATTTGGGTTAAGCTCATATAGGTTTGAAAAAGGCCTGGTGAAAATTTCAACGCCGTTTCATAGCTGTCTCTAGCCAAATCCAACCTTCCCGTTTTAAAGAAAATATTCGCCCGGTTATGAAACGCATCAGCATAATTTGGCTTAACCACTGTCGATTGAGTGAAACCCTTAATTGCATTTTCATACTGTTGCAACTTGTCATAATCATCCCCGATGTTATTCCAAGCATTATGGCTGTTAGGCGACACCTGGCAGGTGTTCACCCACAACTTATGGTTTGTCTGCCAATCAATATTTCTCAAAAATACTCTTACCACTCCCACCAACACCACCACTGCTGTCATTGCTAATGCCGCCCCTTTAATTTTTTTATCTATTTCCCCAAAAAGAACCGCCAGCACCAGACAAAACCCTAAAGAACCAAACAGAATATATCTCTCGGCTACCAGCCAGCTTACTTTTATTGGCAACATCGACGGCGCCGCTGCCAAAAAAATAAAAGCCGTTCCAAAAAATATTGTCTTTTGCTTAAACCAAAAATAACCCAAACAAACCAGATATAAAATAAGTATCGCCCAATTCAGCCACACCGGAAAAACAAACATCGTGTGATACAGGGTTAGGTCAATCGGAAACGCCAAAAGCTGTAAATACTTGGCCACCGCTGTCGGATATTGAAAAAAAGGACTGTAGAAAACACTGTCGCTGGCATTATATCCGGAGTTTACCGACTCAATTCTGGCCATCGCCGCCGGGTAAGCAAAAACCCCGGTAACTACCAACCCGGCCAAAAACAACCAAAAAAATTTTGAAATCTTAAGCTTAATTCCCAACTTTTCTCTAAAAACAACCACGGTCAGAATCAGTAATAGAAAAAAGGCAAAGCCCCTGATTTTATCGGTAAAAAATAACAAAAACAAACTCAAACCCAATATCGCCAAATATTTTTTCCCTTTATTTCTTAGCCAAAGCAAAATCGCCGACATCGCCGCCAACATCAATCCCGCCGTCATTAAATACGGCCTCCCCGAAACCCAGGAAACCGTTTCTACATGCACCGGATGAACCGCAAATATCACCATTGTCACTTTTGCCAGCCATTCATCCACCACCAGTCGCAAAAACACCCATCCGGCCAAGCACACCCCCAGATAAATCACCAAGCTTATCACGTGATAGGGGAGGGGATTAACAATTCCAAAAATTTTAGCCGTCACAAAATTCAATAAAGATGACAAATTCCATGACCAATTTTTCATCATTCTCCCAAAGTCCGCCATGTCGGGGTTTTGAGTAATCGTCGCATAGTCGTCCGACACAAAATCACCTTTCATCCCATTCGTATACAACAGCACTATTCCCACTCCCAACACTGCCAGAAATTTCCAATTACTTCCGATTATTTTCCTCACCGAAATCTTATCCGCCGTCTTTTCCGGTTTTTCTTCCAAAACCAACTTCAACTTTCGTCTCTTTTTCTGCGACATGCATTCATTTTAACAAACAGTTATAATCCATTCATGCAATTGGTGGAAGAATTTTCCGCTATCGTCCGATCTCGTGAGCTTCTTTGGCAAATGACTGTTCGGGAAATCAAATCCCGGTACAAGCAATCAATTTTAGGGTATTTTTGGGTAATTTTAAATCCATTAGCCCAAATGCTAGTCATGAGTTTTGCCTTTTCTCTGGTTCTGCGCATTCCCACTCGCGCTCACCAAAATATTCCCTATTCACTTTTTCTTTTCACTGCTCTTCTCCCCTGGAATTTATTTCAAAATTCCCTTTCTTCCGCCACTAATTCTCTCGTTGTCAACAGCAATCTTCTTACAAAAATCTACTTCCCCCGAACCATTCTGGTTCTTTCAGCTATCATCGCCAAAATCATTGATTTTCTTTTTGCCACGATCATCTTGGTCGGGTTTCTCATCGTTTTTCGTCTTCCGGTTAGTATTCATATTATCTGGATAATTCCAATTTTCTTTATCCAACAGCTACTGACCTTAGGCCTGTCACTTTTTCTTGCCGCCGCCAATCTTCTCTATCGCGACATTCAATATCTCCTTGGGCTGATTCTCACTCTCTGGCTTTATCTTACTCCGGTAATCTATCCCGTTGATCTGGTACCTGATAAATATCGCTTTCTCTATCAGCTCAACCCCATGGCTGTCATTATCAACGCCTATCGCCAAACAATTCTAGGCCAAAACCCACCCAATTACACCAGTATTGCCACCGCCCTTATTGTTTCTTCGCTTTTTCTCATCGGTGGCTTGGCTTATTTCAAATCTCAGGAAAAAATTTTCGCTGACAACATCTAACAATGAATCCCATCATCAGCTTTAACCATGTCGACAAGCGATTTTCTTTTCAAAATCACAAAACTTTTAAAGAATTCATCCCGGCTCTCCTTCTCGGTCAACAAACTAAAAATACTTTCCTCGCCCTCAACGATGTCAGCTTTTCCATCAACCGCGGAGAAACGGTCGGAATCATTGGTCCCAACGGTTCCGGCAAATCAACGATCTTAAAACTTATTGCCGGTGTTATGTCGCCAACCAAAGGCCAAGTCACCGTCAACGGTCGGGTTTCTCCACTTATCGAACTTGGCGCCGGGATCCACCCCGAACTTAGTGGCCAGGAAAACATTTATCTCAATGGCTCCATTCTTGGTCTTCGCCAAAACGAAATCGACAAAAACCTCGATAGTATTATTAATTTTTCGGGGTTAGAAACATTTATCGATCAGCCGGTAAAGCGTTATTCCTCCGGCATGTATATGCGCCTGGCTTTTTCCATTGCCATTCATGTTGATCCCGAAATTCTTTTGGTTGATGAAATTCTGGCCGTTGGCGATCGGGAGTTCCAGAAAAAATGTTTTCAAAAAATGAAAGAGTTTATTCACGACCAAAATACTACCGTTCTTATTGTTTCTCACGACCTTGCTACCATCGAATCATTCTGCCAAAAAGTCATTTATCTTCAATCATCAAAATTAATCGCTACCGGCCCAAGTTCGGTCGTTTGCCAGCGCTACCTCCATGACTATCAAAAACTCCACCGATAACCTCTGGGACAAAGTTGCTGAAACTTATTCTTCCCAGCTCACGCCCTACGACCAGGAGATTGGCCAAGAAGTGCTTGCGACCATCCGTAACCTTGGTATCTCCCCTAAGTCAGCCATTCTCGAACTCGGATCCGGCAGCGGCCATCTTTCTCTTATTCTCGCCCAAAACGGCTACAACGTCACTCTTCTTGATCAGAGTCTCCCCGCTCTTAATCAAAGCCAAAATATTTTCGATAAATTTAACCTGTCGTGCAAAACCGCCCATCACGACTTGTTTCAATTAGAAAATCTTCCCGACAAATTTGATGTAATTTGGAACAGCGGCGTTATGGAACATTTTAACGACCGTGAATTACAACTTGCCTTTAAACAAATAAAAAAGAAAAAACCAAAATATTTTTTCTTCATTGTCCCAAACCCACTTTCTCTCCCGTATCTTGTTTGGAAGTTTGCAGAAATCAACCAAAATACCTGGCCATACGGCAAGGAGCATCTTCGTCTAGATTACCGTTCGGCTTTAGAAAAATCAGGTTTTAAAATCATTTCAAAAAAATTTCTTGGCAAAAGCCACACTTCTTTCTTTATTGAAAAAGCCACCAAGTGTCCCAAATTGATTCAAATATATAACGAGCTCCTTCGTCACAATTTTGTCTCGCCTCAAAATTTTTATCTTACGCTCTACGTTTGTCAACCTTGTTCCAAAAATACAAGCGTTTCCCGCATTGTTGACGACACGGAAACAATAACAAAAAAATTTGAAACTCTAGCAGAAATCACTCCTATTGGTACTGCAACACACCAAGAAGATCTTTCGCAGGATAAAATTCGTGCCTTAGTTGAAGAACTTGCAGCAAAAAATTATCAACTCAATCAAATTTTCCAGTCTACTACTTGGAAGATTCTCGGACTCTACAAAAGACTTACGCGTTTACCCATATCTCTCGCAAAAAAAACCTCACCAGTCTGGTTAAGAAAAAAAGTCAAGAACACGTTTTCTCGTTTTCTTCCCTCAACAAGTTCAGTTTCCATTCCAATTCAAATTCAGGAGGAGTGGAATTCTTGGGCACAAACTCGTCAATCATCTAGTCTTGATATTTTCAACTTCAGCGTTATTTCTTGGGATTTCCGTTTCCAACGTCCACAGCATCTTTGCCGCCATCTTGTTACCAAAGGACATCGGGTTTTTTATATTAAAAACGAATTTATTCCTTCCGTTTCCTCTGAGCTGGCACCATTTAAGGTCGAAAAGAAATCTGACCGCGTCTATGAAATCACTCTCGCCGCAAACAACAACCTCTTTATATACCGAGACCGTCCTTCATCTTCCGACAAAAAAACCATGATTGCCTCTCTAAAAAACCTCCTTCTTTCAGCCAAAGTAATCAATCCTGTTGCCAAAATTGATCATCCTTTTTGGGGTTTTATCCAAAAAGAAATTTCTATGCCGTCTTTTTACGATTGCATGGACAATCACCAAGGATTCTCTGAATCCGGAAATTACGTTTCTCTTTTGGAAAAACACCTTTTTGAAAATTCTGATTTCTGTCTAGTAAGTTCTGACATACTTCTTCAAAACGCTAAAGAAAACGGCGCAAAAAATACTCTCGTTTTAAAAAATGCCGGTGACTTTGACCACTTTTCCCCGGCTTTCAATAATCTTCTCCGGATTCCCGTCGATATTGAAAATTTACCTCATCCGATTATTGGCTACTATGGTGCCATTGCCGATTGGTTTGACACCGAAATACTTGAAACAATGGCTCGACAAAACCCCAAATTTTCCATTGTTCTCATTGGCCAAGTTTCCAATTCACAGGTCGAAAAAATTGCCGCCAAACATCATAACGTCCATCTTCTTGGTGAAAAAAAATATTCCGATCTTCCCGCGTATCTTCAGTGCTTTGATGTTTGTCTGATTCCTTTCGTTCTCAACGATCTTACCAGGGCCACTCATCCCGTCAAAATCTTTGAATACTTTGCCGCTGGCAAACCGGTAGTCAGTACCGCCATCCCGGAAATATTAACCTACAAAAAAAACGTTTATTTTGCTGATAAAAAAAATTTTTCTGGCCAAATCCGTCTTGCTCTAAAAGAGCCAAGGTCCCTCAAGTCCGGACGTCAACTAATCGCCCAGGAAAACACTTGGAGTCGTCGAGCCGAACTTCTCAATCAAAAGTTAAACTATTTTTTCCCCAAGGTCAGCATAATTCTTCTTGTATATAACAATCCAGATCTTACCCAAAAAACCATTGACAGTATTATTAATCGATCTTTTTACCCCAATATTGAACTAATAATCGTCGACAATGCTTCCGGCCAGCCAACCAGACAGATGCTTCGTCAATATTCTGGTCGCGATTATATAAAGTTGATTTTCAATCGGAAAAATCTTGGTTTTTCCGCCGGCAACAATGTTGGCCAAAAAAAAGCGACTGGCGACTATTTAATTTTGATTAACAACGATGTTTTGGTAACACCGGGGTGGATCAGCCGATTAATCTTTCATGCCAGCCGTCCTGGAGTCGGTTTAGTCGGTCCTGTTACTAATAATATTGGCAATGAAGCCAAAATAAAAATTAAATATCGTCATCAAATCCAAAATAGTCTGGAAACTGCTGCCCGGGAATACACCGCAAAAAACTGGGGGAGCAGTATCGAACTTGATCGAATTGCCGCTTTTTGTTGGATTCAGTCGCGGGAAATTTTCAATAAAATCGGATTTCTCGACGAAAGATTCGGACGTGGTCTTTTCGAGGACGACGATTACTGTTATCGAGTAAGAAACGATGGCTTATCCATAATTTGTGCCGACGATGTTTTCGTCCACCACTTCGGCGGAGCTAGCTTTAAAAAGCTTCAATCAAAAGAACTGAATCAGATTTTTCAACACAACAAAGAATTATTTGAAAAAAAGTGGGATACCGTCTGGATTCCGCATCGGTATCGTAATAATTACTAATCATATGTCAAACCAAAAAATCATGTGCGTTTTTGGGACCAGGCCAGAAGCCATTAAAATGGCCCCTCTGATTCTCGATCTACAAAAAAGACAACTCCCTGTTGTGGTTGTCGCCACTGGCCAACACCGAGAAATGCTCGATCAAGTTCTAAAACTCTTTCACATTCGTCCTGATTATGATCTTCACATTATGCAACCCGACCAAACTCTTTTTGACATTACCAGCAATATTCTCATTAAAATTAAACAGGTTATCGAAAAAGAATCTCCGTCACTTATTCTCGTTCATGGCGACACTTCCACGGCTTTGGTTGCTGCGTTAGCAGCTTATTATCTTAAAATTCCCTGCGGGCACATTGAGGCCGGCCTGCGCACTTACGACAAATTCAATCCTTTCCCCGAAGAAATGAATCGTCAACTGATCGATACGCTTTGTGATTATCGTTTTTGCCCCACCAAAGACAATCGCCAAAACCTGATTAGGGAAAATCTTTCCAAAAATGTCTATATTACAGGCAATACCGTTATCGATGCTGTCCGCCATATCTCTCGAAAACCGATTCGTTTTGTCGACAAAAAATTCCAAAAAATAAATTTTCGTCAAAAAACTATTCTACTTACCTGTCATCGTCGCGAGTCAATCGGTCAACCGATGATCAATATTTTTAATACCATCAAAAAAATCGTTGATGATTTTCCTGCTGTTCAGGTTGTTTATCCGGTTCATCTCAATCCTGTCGTTCAAAAAACCGCCCAAAGTATCCTTGGCCGCCATTCCAGGATTTTTCTTACCGCTCCCGCAGTTTACACCGACATGGTCAAGCTGATGAAAAAATGTTACCTTACCCTTACCGATTCCGGTGGCCTCCAGGAAGAAGTCCCAGCCTTTCATCGACCTGTTCTGGTTCTTCGCAATGAAACTGAAAGACAAGAGGGAATTACTGCCGGTACTCTCAAGCTAGTCGGCACTAATCAAAAAACTATTTATCGGGAAGTTCGTCGGCTGCTTCTCACTCCAAAGGAATATCAAAAATATTTTCGCGCAAAAAATCCATATGGTGACGGAAAATCATCAAAAAACATAATCGATATCATCGAAAAAATTCTTTCAGCTTCTCATGCCCACTGACAACCTCAAGCTCTCCGATATTATTAGAAATGCCAAAGGGCAAAAAATTATTATTTATCCGCCGACAATCGATTGGAATCTTCCGCTTATTCAAAGACCACAGCATCTCGCCAGTCACTTAGCCCGACAAGGATTTTTATATTTATACTGCACCACTAACACCTATGATCACGTCAAAGGTTTCGAGATTATCGAGCCAAATTTGATTCTCACGGATCAATTTAACCAAATTACCAACACTCTTTCTTCCGGATGGATAGTCTTTCATGCCGCCCATCCATATTTTTCGCTAGACCACCTTCTCACTTGGAAAAAACGGGGGTTCAAAATCATTTACGAATATCTCGATCAAATTGACTCCAAGCTTATTCCCGATCCCGCAGTTCTCCGTCTTGTTCTTCTTCGTCACCGAAGCATCACCAACGATCTTATCGATCTTGCTGTCGTCACTTCTGTAAAGTTGGTTGAAGAACTTAACAAAAGAATCGATAATCACAAAATCATCTATGTCCCCAACGGTGTTGATTACGACCATTTTCAAAACAATCAGGAAATTAAAAATTGTCCCGGCGATCTTCTCCCTATCGTTACTCAAAAAAACCGATTATTGGCTATTACGGAGCACTTGCTAAATGGATCGATTATCCCTTGCTTGTTTCAACTGCCGTTTCGCATCCTGAGTGGAATATTGTCCTCATTGGCTGGGATTTCGACGGTTCACTTCGACGGATGAAACAAGTCTCCAATATTTTTTTTCTAGGCAGAAAAGATTATCAGATACTTCCACGATATTCGTGCTGGTTTAATGTTGCTATGATTCCATTCAAAACTGGACCCATCGCAAAAGCCACCTCTCCGCTTAAACTTTTCGAATACATGTCGTCTGGAAAACAGGTTGTTTGTACCAGAGACATGATTGAATGTGCCGGATTTGCCGGCGTCTATCTTTCAAAGAGCAAGTCCGACTTTTGCCAAAAAATCAAACTGGCTTTGGCTCGTCAGCAATCAGTAGGCCTTTTAAAACTAATCAAGCACCAAGCTCAATCAAATACTTGGCAGAAAAGAGCCAGCCAAATTTCTGACAAAATTCAGCAAATTGATAAACATCAAAATATTCAAGCCACAATCTTGCGTTTCCGAAATTTTTTGGCCAACAATTTACCTCCTCTCCGTCAACTCATCCAGGAACGTGATCAACTTCTTTTAGAAAAAAACAATTTAAAAATTGAAATTTTTAAAAGAAAACTCATTTTGAAACAACGATGAAAAAAATTCTTTTATTTCTTCCTTTCGTTTCATACTTAGTAAAGGATCGCAATCGTCTTCTTGCCGAAAGAGACATACTTAAACTTGAAATTTCTCGTCTTGACCATCGAATTAGCCTTCGGCAGAAACCAGGATTAAAAAAATGGCAAAAAATCATCAATGTCTGTCAGCAGGAAATTAGAAACAACCACCCCCACCCGGTACTTGCCAAAAAATATCATCTTCGGGAGATATTTTATTGGCAAAATCTAATCAGATGGCTTTATCACTTCCGTTATTTAAAAATAAAAAATTGTCTTGAGATCGGTTGCGGATATGGGACTATTTCGCTATTCTGCCATCGCCTTTTCGACTGTCGCAATTATTGTACCGATATTTATTCAAAGTATTTTCCTCATTTTTTGGTTCCAAAATATCAATTCCATTTTAAGATTCACAACATTGAAACCGACCAGTCTCCTTTTCGCCAAAAATTTGACCTTATTATTCTTACAGAAGTTATCGAACATTTTAATTTCACCCTCGTGCCAACTCTTCAAAAAATAATAAAAAACCTTTCTCCTCGAGGAATCATTCTTGTCAGCACTCCTGATCGTCGTAGTTGGGGTTTTCAAAAAAAATACTATCGTCACTATTACCAGTTGCCGTCATCAAATCTAAAATCAAAAACCAAACGCCAACTGATCGACGACCATGTTTGGCATTTCGACCTACCTCAACTCAAAAAAATATTTCAAGAAAGTGGCCTAAAAATAATAAAATTTAAACGTAGTCCCGGGATCGGCAAAAAACACCTCAATTTTATTCTTTCACTTCAAAAGCAACATGGTTGGTCTTGAAAAATATCTTTGCTTTGCAAAAAACATTTTTGATATCGGTACTGGGCCAAATGGCAGTTGCTGGTGGACATCTATCAATTCGCTGAATCATATAACCGGAATTGATCTCTATTTTTTCCCTAAAAAAATACCAAAAAACGTTTCGATCTTTAAGTATGATGCTTCTTTTCTCTATCGGTTAAAATCAGGAGAAATCCTTCCGGAGTATATTAATTTTCCTTTTAAAAAATTTCGCCAGCGACAGATTGATTGGCAACACCAATTTGATCTTGTCGTTGCCAATCACGTTTTTGAACACGTAGCCGATTTCCCGAATCTAGTAAAAGGAATCGATAAAATTATTCAGCCTGACGGAATCGTTTATGCTACTTTTCCAGAGTCCACAAACTTCACCGATATTTTTTATCATCTCATTCATCCAGAGGGTGGTGGTCATCTGCAAAAATTACGTCGACAAAAAGTCATCAATACTTTCAAAAAGTATAATTTCAAACTTCTCTCCTGTTGTCCTATTCCTGATGACTGGCTTTGGCTGGAAACCCAATACGACTACAAGTTTCGTCAAGTTAAATTTATCAGCCAATCAGAAATTTCTTTTCTCGCCAATACTTTCAGAAAAGAACTAACTTTAAAAAAAGGATATTTCTATGGCTGGGAAATGGTTTTTCAAAAACAATCATGATTTTTTATTTTTTGGGGTTACCACTGATTCTCTATTTTGGTTTTCCGATCAGTATAAAAATCATCTGGTTTTTGGTTTTCACTCGTTCTTTTGCTGTCAAATTTCTTCCCAAGACTGAAGCCTCTCTTTCTTTTTTCATCAGCCTTATTATTCTTGTTTTCACTTATGGGATCATTGGACTTCTTAGCACTCCAAAATTTTCCCTTCTTACACTTCTTATCGTTTCACTTTTTATTATCAACAAAAAAACCATCTCTTCCAGATTTTCGATTAATCTCAACTTTTTTGATCTTGTCATCATTGTCCTCTGTTTTGTCATTTCTTCACAGCCGCAACTTCATTGGGATGCCACCATGGCCAATCTTTATAACGCCAAGTGGTATGTTCAGAATAATTCTTTTAAGCCAATTCCCGAAAGCATTTCAAGCTTATTTCCGCAAAACAGCATTATATATTACTCTCTTTTTTATCATCTTGGGCAATACAAGGGTTTGCATCTCGCCATTATTCTTCCGCTAGTTTTTTTTATTCAAATAATCAAAACCCTTCACCGCCAACTCTGTCTCCCGACTCAAAATCTCATTGCCGCCTATCTTCTAATTATTTCTCCCATGGTTATCTTTCAATCATCCAACGGATATTATGATTTATTGCTTCTCGATGTTTGTCTGGCAGCAATCTGTTTCCTTGTCTGTCATCCTCAAAATATCCTTCTACCGAGCTTTCTGTTCGGATTTGCCGCCGGAATCAAATATTTCCCGATAATTTTCCTGTTTCTTCCCATACTTCTCAAACCTCAAAAAGGGCTGTTGGTCTTAATCTCGTCATCTATCCCCTTCATTCCTTGGCTCATTCGCACTTTTCAATCTACCGGAAACCCGTTTTTCCCTTTTGCTCAATACTTCTTTCCTACTCCCGATCTTTGGTCCCCTTCGGACATTCTAGAAAACAATCCCATGATTAAAACCACAATGAGTTTTATTGATTGGATCAGGGGCGGCTTTATTCTTTATCCGTTAAAAACATACCTTCATACTGAAAATTTCCTTGAGGCCTATCCCCATTTTCCTACTATTACTCCCATCGTTCTCCTTCCATTGTCCTTGTTTCTTTTTCTTAAACCCAAAAAAAATATTTCTTTGGTTTTTCGTTTTTCTTTTCTGGCATTTCTTCTCATTGGGTTATTAACAAGATATTACCGATATCTTTGGCCGTTTCAGCTAATCACTGGCTTATTAACGATTTTTCAAATTTCGTTTCCGAAAAACATTTTTTTTCGATACTTAATATCGTTTACTGTTTTTTTCCTCTTTGTTAGTAACTTAAGATTCCTCTACAGATATTTTCAGTATTATCCAGTTAATAGGAAATACTTATTTAATCCTGAATATTATTTCACTCATTCAGATTCCACCCACCCCATCAACTTTCTAAATAGTATCACTCAAAACAATCCCATGGTAACCATTCTCGATGCTTCAAAATATTCTCTTTCTCGTTTAAATTTCAGCGGTAGGGTTTATCAGTGCAGTTGGTATTGGGTTGGTATCAGCCAACCAACCCAATTCCAACAAAAATTCCCAGATAGTTTTGATTATCTAATCACCGGCAACCCACCCGAATCAGCCCAAAATGTTTGCTCGCCATACATTAGTCAAAACATCGAAAAATATCCTGTCATTTTTAAAAACGATCTTTACCGCATTTATCAGCTTCGTTCCAAAAATGCCTTTTAATTCCATTACCTTTATCTATTACTTTCTTCCTGCCTGTCTTTTTTGCTATTACCTTTCACCTAATCTCAAAATTAAAAATCTAAGCCTGCTCGTTTTTAGTTTATTTTTTTATTTTTGGGGTGAGGGAAAATGGCTTCTCTTTCTTATCCTTCTTATCATTTTTGGATGGTTCTCTTCACGTTTTGTTCATCGCCATCCAAAACCATTTTTTCTTATCCTATCTATTATTATTGCTCTCCTTCCACTTCTGTATTTCAAATACACACCTCATTCCCGATATCTTCCTCTGGGCATCTCATTTATCACTTTTCAGCTAATATCTTATCTATTTGATTCTTATCATCAAAAAATCGGTTCCAATATTAATTTTTTTAATTTTACACTTTACCTGAGCTTTTTCCCTAATATTGTTTCCGGCCCCATTACCCGTTATTCTCAATTTTCTCCATCTTTTACTCGTTCCCATTCTCTCCAAACTTTTAACGAAGGGATAATTCGCTTTAGCTTCGGATTGGCCAAAAAAATTCTTCTTGCCGCTAATCTCGCTATTATTTCCGATCAAATTTTTCAATTTCCTGCCGATCGGCTCCCAATTCTTGCTGCTTGGATCGGTGTTTTTACCTATTCTCTTCAAATTTATCTCGATTTCTCCGGGTACACCGATATCGCTATCGGTTTGGCAAAAATGTTTTCCATAAATCTCCCGGAAAATTTTAATCATCCTTATCAGTCGCTTTCAATCACTGAATTTTGGCGTCGCTGGCATATCTCTTTGTCCTCATGGTTTCGTGATTATCTTTATATCCCCCTCGGGGGTAATCGTTGTTCAAAAATTAAAAATAGTTTCAATCTTCTTCTTGTCTTTGGTCTTTGTGGGCTTTGGCACGGTTCTGCTCTGGTGTTTTTTGTTTGGGGCATATATCACGGTCTTCTGCTTATCCTAGACAAAACAATCGATCAAAAACGCCTCCCATCGCAGTTTCGATTTTTAATTACCATCACATTAATCAGCCTTGGCTGGATTTTATTTCGAGTCAATTCACTTCCTCATGCATTCCTCTTTCTTCAAAGCCTACTAGGACTAAATTCATCCGTATCCGATATTTCTTCTGTATTCAGCCCCAGAATATTTTTGTCAGCACCTTCACTTTTCTTCTTTTTTTGTCTCTCTCTCGTTGTCGTTTTCAACAAAAATTCTTTTCTGGAAAAATATAATTTTTTTCGGTCAATTTTAGCCATTGCATCTCTTTTTTTGTCGCTAGTTTATCTCTCCGAAACTACTTACAATCCTTTTATCTATTTTCGTTTTTAGTTCAATCATGTTTTTTGCATTAATATTCATTCTCCTCCTGTATTCTCCATCAATTCAAAATCTTACCGGTTTTGTTCCATTCAAAACCATTAACGAAACTCGCTCCCTCCATTCTTGGCCAATCATTTCTCTCGATACTGCCATTGACCGCACACTCTTTCCTCAACTCGAAAATTGTTTTAACGATCACTTTGGGTTTCGCAGTTTTTACATTCAACTCAAAAACCAAATCGATTATTCTTTTTTCCACTGGTCAAAACAAGCTGTCATCGGACAAGATGGCTGGATTGAAGACATCAGTGTTATTCTCGACCAGCAAACCGCACTCGATAATTATTCCGATGATCAAATTAATCGTACTGTTGAAAAAATATCACTTTTCAGCCAAAAACTGAAAGAGAAGGGGATTACTCTTTTACTTTTGCCCATTCCTCTTAAAAGCACAGCATATCCACAATTTTTTGAAAATATTTCGCGCAAATCTCCAACTGGATTTTCCAGATTTATTAATCGTTTGAGTCAAAAAACAGACGTTCATCTTATTAACTTTCTTACTGCTAGTTCATCCGAAAGCGTTCCTCTCTTCTACCGTACTGATCTTCACTGGAATGAAATTGGGGCTTTTCGTGCCTCTCGAGAAGTTACTGATCTTATCGCCCGGCTCTCTCACACCGTTCTTCCAAAAACCCCGTCTCCGTCTCTTCGCTACGAGAAATTTACTGGTGCCACCAGTCAGGCCATGGGGTTATTTTTCCCGATTTCGGAGACCGCTCCTTTTCACGACAAGCCGTTTTCTGCCTGTGGTGGACAAAAATTTCCTGCCACCTCCGGAGTACCAGCCCCTTTCCCGTTTGCCATGACCTACCGTGCCCACCCCGATTGTTCTGGTCCATTCCTCCCCGACACTCTTCTTATTGGTAATTCCTTTATGCTCTACTTCTATGACAATGGTTTTACTGATCATTTTAAAAACTTATACACTATCCACGATCTTACTCATTTTCAGGATACTCTTCAAAATCTTCCAAAAAATCTCAAATATATTGTTTGGCAATTTTTTGAAACTGAAATCGCCTATCAATTTCAACAGGATTCCTGGTGGAAACAACTTCAAAATTAAATCATGAAACTCATCCCAAAACTTCTCGAGGTTAGCATTACCACTGTCAATCGTTGTACTCGTCGTTGTCCGTACTGTTATTACGGGACTGCACTTGCTGCCAAACAAAAACCAAAAATCATGCCTCTCAAAATTTTTAAAAAAATCCTCAAAGACCTTCAAACAATCGACTATGACCAACTCATATCTCCCTTCGAAGGCAACGAACCTCTCCTTGATCCACGTCTTCCCAGTCTTGTTAGTCTCATTCATCAATATCTTCCGCGAGCCAAAAGCTTTATCTTTACTAACGGGGATCTTCTCACCATTCCCCTGGCTCAACGCCTCTTTCGCTCCGGTCTATCAAAAATCTTTATCTCTCTTCACGACCAAAAACACGAAAAACGTCTTCTTTCACTGGTTAAAATTGTCGGAGTCAAAAAGTTTGGCTTCTATCCCATGTATCAGCTTGATACTTCCGGATATCACAATTTTGCTGGTATTATCAACACCCCCCTCGTCAATCAAAAAAAATATCCTCACAATGGATGCGACCTTCCATTTCGCCAGCTTGTCATCGATGTTAACGGTAATGTCAATCTTTGTTGTGTCGACATCGCCGATCGAGTTAGTTTTGGCAATGTTATTCATCATTCGGTAGTCGATATTTTTTATCATCATCCAAGGCTTAATTATCTTCGACAGCAACTCAATCATAAACACCGTTCACTTCCGCCTTGTCGACAATGTAGCTATTCTGGCAACTCACCAATTACCGCTTTTTAACCTCGTTATTTCACTGCCACCACCACTAAATTATCACCATCACTGTCCTTCCCTCTATCAACCAACAATTCTGTTTCGATTAGTAGCTGATGATACTTACCCTTCATTTTTCTCAATATCCACTCTGTTCCCAAGCGAGCAGAAATATCTTGAATCCAAGAAATTTCCCTTAACCTGGAATAAATTTCGTAAACCAATCCCCTCCATCCTTCCCTTGGTCTTAACTTTTCCGTCGATTCCACCATTATCCTCCTCGCCCACAAGTTTTTTGTCTGATCAATCCTGTATTTAGCAAAAAAATGTTTTTTGTCCAAAATCCGTTTTAGCTCATTATAATAATACTCGTGTAAATGGGGTAAGATTAAACGCCATTTTCTTTTTTCTTTCGGATTTAACATCAACAGATCCTGACAATATTTTCTGTTCGGTGTCCCGATTACAGCCGTTCCCCCTTTTTTAAGTACTCTGGCTATCTCTGCCAAAAAAAACAGGCCATCTTTTGCTTTTAAGTGCTCCAAAACATGAGATGAAACCAAAAAATCAAACGATCCGTCAGAAAATGGCAATTTTTTACCTCGATAGCTACAAAACTTCACCCCGGTTTTTCCGTACCATTTATTTGCCAATGTTATGCAAGCCTGTGAATAATCAACCCCAATATACTGATCATCTTCTTTTCCTGCCACCTGGCGAACAAAAGCGATGTTTCTTCCCCCACCACAACCAAGATCAATTACTCTCAGCTGATTCTTGTTCTTATTTTTATTTATAATATCAGCAAATATCGCATAAACAGGCAGTGAATTTGCCAAATGAGCGAATGGAATTCTTCCTTCCCCGGCGCCCTCTTTCGCCACTCCTACAGACGCTTTTATTGTCGGATTGTCCAGTGACCATTCCCAATATTTTTCCAATATTCCCGTAATCCCCTTTATCGGCTTTAATTTTTTTGTATTTAATTCGGTTTTCCAGCAAATCTTGCTTTTCTCCAGCCAACTTCTCCATCCTGCCGTTTTAGGTAGAGTAGGGGAGTAAATGTAAATTTTTTCTCTCCAATTCCAATCTTCCATTGTCTTAACCAGAAAAGCTGGATTATTTGTCATCAAACCTATTTCAACTTCATAATCACGCCCCAGCTGATAAAACTTTTCAACCATTTTTCGATTTTTAACCGCCAATGCCATATCAGTCATTTGTTGATGCAACCACAAAATTTTTGCTCTTCTTATACCTGCCAGCCATTCTAACTCCGCAAGCAATTTTACTCCCGTCGCAAAATCCATTTTTATTAAATCTCGCCAGTTTTTTACATTATTTTTTATTACCAAAAATTTTTCTTTCCAGCCAAGAACTGCCCAACGTCGCCACAACATCATCACCTGAGACATTTCAGTCATTTCTCTCGCTACCTTCGACACATCAGGAAGTACCATTTGCTTTTGCAAATTTATAAATATCGGCTATCATTTTTTCTGCCTTGATTGCCAAAAACAGACTATTCCTCGGTTCTTTTCCGCCAGCAACCCAATCGACAAATTCTTTATCTTCTCCAAAATATGCCTCTCCAAAACTTTCTCTGTTAATGTTAAACACCTTTTCTGACACTGGCTCGATTTCATCTTCCGCAATTACTGTTCTTTTTCCGGCCACAATGACTACCTCTCTGCCATTACTGCTAAGCCTTCCATTTTCCATCTCAATCTCGAAATTGATCTCCGGTTTTACTAAATCCTCAACCGACCAATCAAGTTCCACTTCTCCCCTGTATTCATTTCCCACCATTTGAATTAAGGCTCTATCCTCCACTTCTCTAGAAAACTTTTTCTCCAGCCTGGCTTCTTTTATTTTTACCTCTCCCAATATCCAACTAATCAAGGAAAAAATATGTGGGCCAGGATTCATCACAACCCCACCGCCAGACCTGTTTTTTTCATACATCCAGCCTCTCTTTGGTCCTAGTACTTCTCCGACTCGATAACTGGCCGAAAAACTTTTAATTTTCCCGTATCTTCCACCATCAACCAGCTCTTTTAATTTATAAAAACCCCTAGCGAATAATAACACGTAACCTACGGCAATTTTACCACCCAACTTCCCATATTCTTTCAGTTCGTCTTCATTAATTGCTGCAGGTTTTTCTACCAACACAGATAATCCTTTTGCTCTCGCCTCTCTCGTCAGCGATAAGTGGCTCATTGTTGGTGTCAATATCCATACTGCTTCAGCTTTCGTCTCTCTAATTGCTTCATTCAAACTCGAATACTGCATCGCCATAAACCCCATACTCCTAATTGACGCTAAAGCTTTCAGGTTGCTGTCGACTATTGCCACCACTTCCACCTCCTCTAGTGCAGCTAAAATTGATAGGTGCAACATTCCCATTTTTCCCAAACCAACTATTATTATTCGCACTTTTCTGCCACCAAAAACCTCATTAATCCCGTCCTTCAATCGCCTCGGTTTAACCCCAAAACACTTAATTGTCTTTTCACTCTGACAGATAATTTTCTGGGTTGAGCCTAATACGTTGTCTACAAAAAACGGCGGATTTTTTAATCTTAACCACGAAAAAATTTTTCCTGCTGCTATTCCCATCCAGATTGGAACATGAAATAATCTGGGCATCTTTCCCAATCCCAATATTATTTGGCGATAAAATTCGTTGTAGCTCAACGCTTCTCCTCCAAAATCGTAAGCTAGTTCCCAGGCAGTCCTTTTTAAGATTACCTTCTCAACCAGCTGGCAGACATCCTCCACATAAACAGGAAAAACCAAACTCTCCCCATCGCCAAAAACTGGTAAAAAGGAAAGTTTCCCTATCAACAACCTCATCTTATTAAACAGACCCTTGCTCCCCCTGCCATACACCAAACTTGGTCTGATAATTACCCAGTTTAGTTTTGACTTTTGTAAAAGTTCATCAGCCTGGCTTTTGCTCTTTGCATAAACTCCTTTCACTCTTATTTTCGTCGCCTGTGTTCCAAATTGAATAATTCCTTCAATTCCAACTTTTTCCGCTACCTCAATCAGGTTTGATAATCCACCTACGTTCACCTCAAAGCTTTTTTTAACATCATAACTATTGACGGCCAAATTAATTACCACCATTCCTTTTCTAAGAATTTTTTTCAAATCGTCTTTGATTAAAATATCACCCTCGACTACTTCTACTGTTTCGCCCAAGTCAAAAGCAGGCCAACTCCCCGGACGAATTAATGCTACTACTCTATACCCTTTACCGACTAAAAAATTAACTAAATGTTGACCAATAAAACCGTTAGCTCCAGTTATCAACAACTCCGGCTTATTTCTCATCCTTTCCTTTTTATTGATCGAACCGCCAATTCTCTAACTAATGTTTCAATTTCTTTCTCTAATTTTTTAATTTTTATATTGTTTTCGACCGTCAAATAAGTCAACACCACTAATGCGGCCACCATTCCAAAGTCCATTAATCTAACAAAATAGTTGCTGATTATCGATGTTCTAAAAAAATCAGGAAAAATAACCATCAATATAAAAATCAGCCATATGCCGCCCCACACCGAAAAAGTTACCAATGTAATTTCTTTTCGTTTCCAGTGAAAAAATAAAACATAAATCATAAAAAAAGTGAAAAAAGTTAACAATAATTGCAAACCACCGATAATCATTTAGAAAAATACCACCATGGCAAATTAATAAAAATCTTTAGGGCATCGATAATTGTTACCCCTTTATATTTATCAAGGTAGATTGTATCAATCTTAACCTCGGAAAACGAGAGCCTCTTCTTGACAGTCCTAATGGCAATCTCCGTTTCTACGCCATAGCGGCACGATTCCCATCTGACTTTCTTATAGGCCTTATATCTCATTCCCAAAAAACCACAAAGCAAATCCCGTCTTTTTACGCCAAAAAACAACCTTACCAAACCTAGAGCCATCTTATTTCCCCATCTCCGCCACCATGGCATCTTTTTTCTGGCATCCCTAAATCCGAAAACTAAATCATATTTTTTCAACTCTTCCTCAAACATTATTATATGAGCCGGGTTGTGCTGTCCATCAGCGTCTATAAAAACAACCCCCCTCGCACCCATTCGCCAGGCCGCCTCAGCCCCGGTTTTCATTGCTGCACCCTTTCCCAAATTCAACACATGATTCAAAATTACCACCCTCCTCTCTCTCTCAAAAATTTTTTTCAATCGCAACAACGAATCATCCTTTGAGCCGTCATCCACTGCAATCACCAACGATTTGGATCTCATCAGTATTTTTTTTATCGTCGCTACTGACCTTTCACTTTCGTTGTATATTGGCACCACGATTGCCAGCATTCTTTTTCGCGAAAATCGCCCATTTTTCAAAAATAATCGGACTCTCAACTTCAAATTCGTTCTTTCGCATTCTTTCTCTGATACACCGATCAAGTCCTTCATCCTGTTGGCCGTAATTTATTGAATAAAACTTCTCATCGCCATCTTCCTTTTCATTATAAAAAAGCACCACCTTATCCACTCTGTCTATATCGGCTGGATAATATGAAATTTTATAATCAGTAAAATTGTATGCGATAGCTTCTGGCAAAGAGACCCACTCGCCTTTTTCTATTTTTGATCTTAATGTCTCGAAACGATACTTAATATTTCCTTTATCTTTCATTAATGACTTATTGGTTTCAGCCAACTCAATTACTGCTAATCGCATTTTTCCAAAATCCATCTTTTCCGGATCAAACTTCGCCGTCAACATTAATATCACCACCAAAACCATACTTAGACTTAATTTTCGCATCTTTAACCGGGAAAACGAGTATGAGAAAAGCCAAATCAACGGGATAAAATATGACATGTGGTAATGTGTCGACCAACCCAACCTTCCCACATAAACTAATATATTAGGCAACAATAAAAAGATCCAAGATAAAAACAGCTTCGGGTTTGTCCATACACCCAACCCAGCTCCTACCAAATTAACCATCACAAATTTTACTGTTTCCGAAGCTACGGCAACCTTCCAGAAATTTCTCGCCATTCCCGTCACTCCGCCGCTAAACATCGAACTGAAAAATAAATTCTGTGTCAATCCTGGTTCGGCCGTTTTTTGAACCATTCCAGTCAAAAATAGCCCGACCAAAAAAGAGAACAAACCCATTATCGCCAATTTCCCATCTTTTTTAAATAAAAACCAGCTAACGGCATAAATCATCGCCAGGGCAATTCCGTAAATTTCGTTCACCAGTACCGCTAAAAGTGACGATATTCCAACCAACCAATAATTAATTTTCTTTTTTGAAAACAATAAAATCGTAATTCCGGAAAAAAGCAAGAAAAAACGATTGTAATAAAACTGGCCCCACAATCCCTGTCTCCATAATGGATGTTGCCAAATAACCAGCGTTATCAACCATGAGTTTAGCCTAGACAATCCCCAACGCCGTGATATCAAATACGCAAACAACAGAACAAAGGCATAAATCATCGCCTGCCAAAAAGCTACCGTAGCAAATATATCAAACACTCGGCTTGTCCAGCCAATAAAATAAACAATCAAATAAAAATGACCCCATGGGTTAAAGTTATCGGTTGTTTCAAGCGAACTGGAACAAACATATTTCGAACTTTTATAAAATACATCATGAAAAACATAAGCTAGAGATTTCGCAAAACTGCTTTCATATTTTAAATTTTTTCCGACATTCATCAACAACTGTGCCGCAAAGGTTGTATCTCCATATTGCGATTGCATATTTTTGTAGTAAACCGCTCGCCACAAAAACAAAAAAAGTCCGCCAAAAAAAATCCCCGTCAAGAACTTCTTAAACTTCTCATTCCTAACCAATTCTTCAATTTTCACCCCCAACCACCCCATTTTTCTTTTTAACCATTTCAAAACTTTTCCTCCCTGCACCAACAGTCCCACTACTATTAAAGTTAGACCCCATTGCCACCATTTGATATGCCTGCCATACGACGTCAGCTTATTCCAACCGAAAATCGGAATTTTCCATTTGTACTGCCACAAATAATTCTTGCTAAAAGCATATTTCGTTAAAAAACCGCCATTCCGGGTTAATATTACCCGCCTATCTTCAGTTCCTCCCAAAGATCTTACGACCAATTCGTATTCCTTCCCCTTCGAACCGGCAATTTCCGGAAAACCAAAAGGGAAATATTCCAAATTTCTGAATTGATCTGTTTTATAAACATTTCGATAATACCAATCGTCTTTTCCAATTTCTCTAATGCCAAATTCCAGAGTGTCATCGATCACTCGTTCTCCGGTATTAAACTTTATTGACACAATCCCCAGATTTTCATGTCGAGCCATAAACGTCTGTTTTCGTACTTTTCCCGCCGTCAGCGGTAAATCATCGATCTCTTGCCAGTCATGATTTTCCACCACTACTGTTGGTCCGTAGTCGGCATAACGATCTATTCCCCAAAAAATCAGCCCTATCACTGACACTAACCAGATTGCAAAATATTTTTTCACCGACAAACACTTTTAAAATCTAAAAACTCAGATAACTTCTTCTTTATATATTCCAACCGCTGTCTATCTATTCCCGGCCACACTCCTAGCCAAAAGGCATTATTCATAATCAAATCCGAATTAATCATTTCTCCCGCCACCCTAAAACCTTTTCTGGTATTTAAATAAGCCGGGTTGCGCAATAAATTCCCCGCAAAAACATTTCTTGTTCCAACCTTATTTTTTTCCAAAAATTCCGTCAACTCGTTTCTGGTAAACGGCGCTTCCGGTCTAACTACTACCGGAAAACCAAAATACGACACTTCCTCGCCTACTCCTTCCTTCATTAGCCAAAAATATTTCTCATACCTTTTAAAAAACCTAAATAATTCCCGGTAGTTTCTTCGCCTCTTTTTAATAAACTTTGGCAGTTTTTTCAGCTGGGCTACCCCGATTGCCGCCTGAAAGTCGGTTAATTTCAGGTTGTAACCGATTTCCGAATAGATATATTTATGATCATAACCTTTTGGCAGTTCTCCCAATTGCCACTCAAACCTCTTCCCGCAACTATTGTCCTTTCCTGTTCCGCACCAGCAATCCCTGCCCCAATCCCGAAACCGCCTGAGGGCCTTATGGAGTAGGGGATTATCGGTCACTATCGCCCCACCCTCACCCATAGTAATATGGTGCGCCGGATAAAAGCTAAAAGTTGCTAACTGCCCAAACTTACCCAAATATTTCCCATCGTATTTCGAGCCCAAAGCATCACAACAATCTTCAACTAACCATAAGTTATATTTTCTTGCCAAGCGCACTATTTCTTTTAGATCAAAGGGTTTACCCAAAGTATGCGCCAACATAATCATTTTTGTTTTTTTTGATATTGCCGCCTCAATTTTTCCAGCATCAATGTTAAGTGTCTCTACCCTAGCATCAACAAACACCGGTTTCAGCCCGTACTGCAACCCTGGATTAACTGTCGTCGGAAAAGATACCGGAGTCGTAATAAATTCATCTCCCGGTTTTAACCTTCTCTCTCCCACCAGCTCCGACGTCAACGCCGCCACTGCCAGCAAGTTTGCCGACGATCCTGAATTAGCCAAAGACACGTATTTTACCCCCAGATAATTTCCAAAATCCTCTTCAAATTTCTTGGCAAATTCTCCCTCTGTCCACCAGCCGTCTCTCGCCGCTTTAATTGCATTTCTAATCTCCTCCCGGTCGTAAACCTTTCCCGATGCCGGAATATATGTTTCCCCAGCTATAAACTTTTTCTTCATTTCAAAAATTTACCGTCCG
>Ga0172375_10002937_pt1 | contig 26277 bp, 21 predicted proteins | sample LakKiv1m_FD_114537 | JGI IMG/M metagenome (GOLD analysis project Ga0172375, IMG submission 114537) | Freshwater microbial communities from Kabuno Bay, South-Kivu, Congo - kab_092012_11.1m | ecosystem: Environmental > Aquatic > Freshwater > Lake | place: Democratic Republic of the Congo...
CCTCCCTTTCCTTATCCCATTCTCCCGCCCTCTCCCTTTCCTTATCCCATTCTCCCGCCCTCTCCCTTTCCTTATCCCATTCCCCCGCCCCCTCCAATCCACTATTAACTGCTCCCTCTATCATCAAAGGTGTAGGATTTTTCAACACCTGCCTATAGAATGTAACAAGGCTTCCAATAACAATAATTGCGGTGATTACGGCAAAAAACAGCGGCTTGTTGTTCTTATAGAGATCTTCGAGCATCTTGGGAAGGATATGAGCAATTTAGATGCCGCCTCACCCCGCCTCGCTCACGCTCGGCACCCCTCTCCATTAATAATGGAGAGGGGACGGCGAGTCTGCGAGCCGGGGGTGAGGGTTATCTAATCGAATTGGTAATATTGACTATATCCCTGATATACCCCGCCGTCGCCTGTGTGTATGTTCCTCCGTTGCGGCTTACCTGGTTGGGTCCTTCAGCGTAGGAGGCAAGGCCGAGCGCGACCTGGTTCGGATATCCGGGCCAGCGGTCCATCATCATGCGCAGATAAAGAGCAGCGCCCTTAACCCCTTCATCAAGGTCAAACGGGTCCCTGATGCCGATATGGGCCGCGGTGGAGGGCAGCAGCTGGGCAAGGCCCTGCGCGTTGGACGGGGAAACGCAGGTTGGATCAAAGCCGGACTCTCTTTCTATCATCCCGGTCAGCAGTTTAGGGTTTATGTCGTACTGCTGACTGTATTTAAGTATCGCTTCAGCTACCGTCCTGGCATCGTCCTGTGAGATCTTTTTCGCGCGCGAAGAGACGTACCGGGTAACAGCGCTTTCCGTTTCGGAATCAAAAGACTGGGTGTAAGTGGCGGGAGGAAGGGTTGCGACGTCTATCTGGACGGCCTGGTCCTTGTCGGGAAGGGACAGCCTGTCAGCGGGCCCCCTGCCTCCCAGGCTTGACAGGATCGTCATCATAAAGATCGCGACAACTATGATGCCGGTCGCTTCCAAATTAAGCTCCCATTAAGGACGGGATCGACTTTCTGTAGGCGACGGAAAGTTCCGGAACATTGACATCGATCAGTTTTTTCTTTCCGTTTGTTATTTTAAGGCTCTTCCCCCCGACCTTGCCGATGATGTTCACAGGACATCTGTTCAGCATCGCGATGTCATTGAGGGCGAATATTTGTTCCGGAGAGACGGACAGGATTATCCTGGACTGCGTCTCGTCAAAAAGGAGCGAAGCGTTGTCGATATCCTCGTCAAGATTTATTACGGCCCCTTTTTCACCTTCTATGCAGCTTTCCGCAAGAGCGACCGACAGTCCGCCTTCCGCCGTGTCATGGGCGCTTTTAACAATGCCTAGCTTTATTGCCTCATAGCAGGTCTTCTGGACGCTTTTTTCAAGCTCAAGATCAAGCTCCGGGCAGGCGCCGTTTTCTTCTTTGTTCACTCCCAGAAGGATGATTATGTCCCCTGCATCTTTAAAAGCCATATCGCAGAAAGAATTATTCCTGTTCTCAATAATCCCCAGCATGCCTATGACCGGCGTGGGAAATATCGCCGCGTCTTTTGTTTCGTTATAAAAGCTCACATTTCCGGAAACAACGGGTGTTTCTAGGGCCCTGCAGGCATCCGCCATCCCTTTCAGACATTCTTTGAACTGATGCATGACGGCGGGCTTTTCAGGATTGCCGAAATTGAGGCAGTCCGTGACAGCAAGAGGTTTTGCTCCTGTGCAAACAAGGTTCCTTGCCGCTTCCGCAACCGTTATCATGCCGCCCGTATAAGGATCGGCATTACAGTATTTCCCGTTACCGTCCGTTGTGAGCGCTATCATCTTGTCCGTCCCCTTGATCCTCAGCACCGCCGCGTCGCCTTTTCCCGGCAGGACAGCTGTGTTCGTCTGCACCATGTGATCATACTGCTCATACACCCACGCTTTATTGGCAATATTGGGGTCCGACAACAAGCTCAAAAGCACTTTATTGTAATTACCGCCTTTTTGAATTTTGAATTTTGAATTTTGAATTTGTTTCGAATTTCGTGCTTCGAATTTCGAATTTACGTCCGAAGGCCGTTCATAAACAGGTGCTTCGTCAGCTAATGAACGAGCCGGGACCTCTGCCACAACTTCATCTTTCACCTTTATCCTGAGCATCCCGTCTTCCGTGACTCGTCCCATCACGACCGCGTTCAGTCCCCATTTCTTGAATATATTAAAAGCATCGCCCTCGGTCCCCTTTTTCATCACAACGACCATCCGCTCCTGCGACTCGGAGAGCATGATCTCGTACGGCGTCATGTTCTCTTCCCTCTGGGGGACTTTTGAAATATCGATCTCCATGCCGACATTCCCCCTGGAAGACATCTCCGACGTGGACGAGGTCATTCCCGCGGCCCCCATATCCTGCATGCCGACCACGTTCCCTGTCTTAAGCAGCTCCAGGCACGCCTCTATCAAAAGCTTTTCCGTGAACGGGTCCCCGACCTGGACATTGGACCTTTTCTCCGAAGAATCCTCGGTCAGCTCCACCGAAGCGAACGTTGCCCCGTGTATCCCGTCCCTGCCGGTAGAGGAGCCAACATAAAGCACCGGGTTCCCCACCCCTTCCGCCTTAGCTTTAACGATAATCTCCGGTATTTCCGTTTCTTCAGTATTTGAATTTTGGATTTTAGATTTGTCCCTCGACTTCGCTCGGGATGCTGAGCTTGTCGAAGCATTTCGGATTTCGGATTTAGGATTTCGGATTTTCACAATTCCCACACACATCGCATTCACCAAACAGTTTCCGCTGTAAGAGGGATCAAAATAAACCTCCCCAGCCACCGTCGGCAGCCCGAGGCAGTTCCCGTAAGAAGAGATCCCCGAAACAACGCCGTCGAACAGATATCTGTTATGAGGGTCTGAAAGAGGTCCGAACCTTAGGGAGTTCAAAGATGCGATCGGCCTTGCCCCCATTGTAAAAACATCCCTTACAATACCGCCCACACCCGTTGCCGCTCCCTGGAACGGCTCTACCTGGCTGGGGTGGTTGTGGGACTCGATCTTCATCGTTATCGCGTATCCGTCGCCGATATCGATGATCCCGGCGTTCTCACCGGGGCCGACAAGTATATGCGGGCCTTTGGTCGGGAATTGTTTTAAGTAGATCTTCGAACTTTTATAGGAGCAGTGCTCTGACCAGAGCACTGAGTACATGCCGAGCTCAATGATGTTGGGCTCTCTTCCGAGGATCTTTTTGATGCGGCCGAACTCATCAGGCGAGAGGCCGTGCTGCCGGATTATTTTCTGGTCCATTCCGATATCATTTTAGCATAACAGTACGGCCGTAAGGGACCATCAGCTCGGATCAAAAACAAACTCCGTGATCGGCTTGAACATATACATCAAACCAAGCGGCTTTGCCACCTGTTCATGCGTGATCCAGCCGCCTGCAGTGCTCACTCCGCCTACAAGTTCGGGGAACTGGCCAAAAGCTACTCCCAGCCCCTTTGATATGGCAAGCGCGTATTTCAAGGTCACATCAGTAAGCTGGATGGTGGCAGTACTCGCGTGTTTTCCGGGCATATTGGCAACACAGTACATCACGGTCCCGGGTGTTGAAACATCTCCGTATTGATGAACATTCAGGCCCCTATCCACTATGAACGTCGGTTCATAATGCGTTGTGGGATGGCTGAAAGCCGTCATTCCGCCCTGATCGATGGCAACGTCCACAAAAACGCACCCGGGCCTTACATTCCTAAAGAAATCCCCCATGAAAAGCTTCGGGGCAGGGGCTCCGGGCCGAAGAGCCGCACCAATAATGGTATCCGCCTCCCCGCTTTCATGGACTAAATTCTCATCTGTATTTGGCAGTACCCTTATCCTTCTATAGGCCTCGCTGTGAAGATTTACTACCGATTCAGGATATGGCGGCTCCTGCATTGAAGCTGAATATATTCTTGTGAGATTGGCCCGCGCTTTTTCTACTGAGATATCAAGCACTGTCACATTGGCTCCCATGTTCGCCGCTTGAGATGCCGCGTGGCTGCCCACAACACCGCCTCCCACAACAAGAACTTTTTGGCGGGACATCAAGATACCCCTTGCGCCCTGCGGGGTGCCGATCGCGGCCGCTTCCATCGGCGCCATCACTCCTGCTATCCTGCTCATCGGGGTGAGCATCGGGATAGATCCGTCGGACTGCTGGACCGTTTCATAAGCTATTCCAAAAACTCCGGACGCCGCGGTTCTCCTTGCCAGGTTCTCGTCCGAGGCCAAATGAAGATAGGTGAAGAGTATAAGGTTATTTCCCCGCGCCTGAAACAAATCGAATTCTTCATTCAGAGGTTCCTTCACCTTCACGATCAGATCAGTGTATCCCCAGATATATTCTCTACGGTTGATTGTCGCTCCTGCAGCTTCATATTGCTCATCGGTAAAACCGCTCAGCGCCCCTGCGTTGTGCTCAACAACAACCTCCTTACCTTCCCTCCTGAATGCCGCAACGCCTTCCGGTGTAACGCCCACGCGGCCCTCCCCTTTTTTAATTTCTCTGAGCACCCCAACCGTTCTTACTGCCGGCAATTTAACTCTCAACTTAACTGCGCTCATAAGAATCTCCTTTCAAACGAATATCCAACTGAACATATATCGAAGGGATTTTTTTGAAATTTCACTTCCGGATGAAATTTTCAAAAATTTCGTTCGATAGTAAGATAAGGAGTTATTTATGGCCTTGACGTTCGAAGCGGTGGCAGCTCATAACGCGGCTTTCCGCGGGAAACTCTTTCCTTCCGGAGATCGGCCCGCCCAGTTGGCCACCGGCCAGATGAGGGACATGCTTGCCAGGTCCGCTCAATGCTTTCACTCGCTCAAAGGAGCGGTACTCTCTTTTAACGCTGTAGGCCAGCGGTCAGCCGAAAGGCAAGGCGATGTACTGCTCAAGGTGCTTGATCTCACCGCCAAGCATTTGAAAGTGCAGCAAACTCCGCTCGGAGAGAGAGAAAGGTTTTTCCTGGGGGTGTACGGCAACACCTTTGTGGACTATCGCGCCATGGAGCCCTGGGCCCCTGAACTTTATCCTTTCGTCACCCTGGTCCTTGGAGGGTTTCCCGATAAAATAAGATACGCCAATCTTCTCGCTCAAAGGAGCCATAACAAAAGACCTCAACCGTCTCATTTTGCGCAGGCAGAGTTCGCTCCCCCGAAGATAGCGATAACTCCCAAGAACCTTGCCCTCGCCATAGACATTCCGGGCCACATTGAAAGCCCCGATGTGCTGAACGATCTGAAGAAAGAGGGCTATCTGCCGGGTGCATTCCTGGAGAGGGTCACCTATGACCAGGCAACGGACAGGTTGAGCGGCTTTGAGCCGACCGGGGTCTTCACAAGAAGACACAACACCAAGCTGAGAGAATATTTCCTTGCCAGGTTCAAACACGAGCTAGGGATCCAGCTTCAGCAAGCAAACTATCAAGCGCAGGAAGAAGAAAAACGGATCCTTGAGATCAGGATGACTACAGACGAGTTCGCGGACTTCTTTGGAGGAGTTTCCGTCTCAATGATCCTAGACCAGCACATCATCGGCAGATACGGCGCCCTTGCCAGGCAGATGGATGAATTTATTGTGCAGTGCATGAACCTGGCAGGCCAAAGGACGGTCTCATTCGTAAAGCTTGAGATCCCTCTCCCGCTTTCGGACGAGGTCTCTTCACTTCCTCTGGAGATAAGGGACCCAAGACATTTTGTGGCTGACCCGGCGGTAATGAACGATATTTTCGGAATATATACCGGCCTTCGAGCTGACCTCCGGGACACCCTTGAATGCCTCAGGCCGCTCTCAGACGACCCTGTCTGGGCGCCGGCAATATCCGGCCTCAGGCACGATCTGTCAGGAGCTTTTCTTTTGACCGCGGGGGCTCCTGCAGCCTTTGCCCAGTATACCGGAAGCTGGCCGGTTCCTCAGAGAGCCGGACTGTATGCCGACCTTCTTGCCTGCCCGAGAACACTGATGGGAGGCAGTGAGATAAACTGGTCCTACCCTGCTCTCGACATAAGACTGCTCCCTCAGCTCTCCGCTCTTGCGGAGCGCCTAATCGCCTCACCTGACGAGGAATTTGGTGCGCTGAAAGCGCGCTTTGAGCCGGTCCATCTGTTCATGAACTCCTGCGTCAAGCCGATCGAAGAAGTAAGGGCCCTTTTGAAAGCATCAGACTGGGAAGGCCTCAAGGCCTTCTTTGAAAAAGAGATCACTGACCTCAGCGGATCTGACATGAACCTGCATCAGCAGAGGGCCCTTGCCGTGGTCCTTGCTCTCAATGCGGTCAGAGCTATGCCGGAGATGAAGAATAGGATAGGCAACCTTTTTGATCTTGCCCTCATCAGCGACTCGCTGGCCGCCCGGGTCCGGGGCGAGACGGCTTTTGCCGGAGAGCTGAAAAGGATGGCGCTTGATGTTATCCATGATCTAAGCCTTACCTTTGACGATTACTACGGTTTTGACGACCTGAAACAGAATGTGGGGGCCCTGGTCGAGGAATACCTCGAGATCCTGAGTATCGTGGAGCGCACAGGAAACCGTAAGGCTCTGGCAGGCAACATCCTCGGCTACAACGGCCTAGGTCTGGTCGGCCTCCCCGGGGTCGGAAAGACCTATCTTGCCGAGTGCATAGCAGGCCAGCTGCGTCTGCCGCGCATCATCGTCAATTTCACCGAGATCGCCCGTGAAAAGCTCCAGAAAAATCAGCCGATAACGACAGATGAACTGATGACTGTCTTTCGGGACAATCTTGCGGCCGCCCAAACAAGGTCGCTGAAAGGCCCCGTGCTGTTCTTTGTGGACGAGCTTGAGCTGATAGCCTCCGCCAGGTTCAATCCGGACAATACCAGGTCCGATAGCCCGGCCGCCCAGGTCCTGACCATCGTTGAGCAGGCAAGAATAAAGTTCCCAAATATCATATTTATATGGGCGTCCAACCATCCCTATCAGATGGACCTGGCGATGATAAGGCCGGGCAGGTCCGACGCGGTCATCGAGCTGAAGGAACCGGACCTTGAACAAAGGGCGCAGATCGTCAAAAGAGCACTGGAGGCCGAAGGCACTGAGGTCCTTGCTCTGGCGCAGGGAGACGCTCTTCACCAGCTTGCTGCAAAAGCGGACGGCCTTCTGCCCATCTCGATCATCAAGGCCCTGCATACCGTCTGTTTCAAGAAAATAGGCAAAGGCGAAAAGCTGTCCCTTGAAGACCTGACAAAAGCGCTTGAAAAAGCGGTGGAACTTTCTAAGTACTACCGCGACAGGTGCAGGGCTGAAGCCGCGTCTTCAGTGCTTGAGCCTGTAAATCGGGAAAAATAGAGCTGCAGCCGGGGTGCTCGTCCTATCAGAGGTTCATCGTGAGGTTGATCCGGCCCTGTGAATCTATTTCCGTAACCCTTACATCGACCTTGTCCCCGACGTTGACCACATCCTCGACCTTATTGACCCTTCGGTTGGCAAGCTTTGAAATGTGGACCATGCCGTCTTTTCCGGGAAGGATCTCCACAAAAGCTCCGAAAGGCATGATCTTGACCACTTCGCCGTGATAGACCTTGCCGACCTCAGCATCCATAGCTATCTCGTCTATGCGCGCTTTGGCCTCTTTGGCCATTGCCGCGTCATTTGAGGTGATGAACACCCTGCCGTCATCTTCGATATCAATCTGGCATTGAGTATCTTCTATGATCCTCTTGATGTTCTTTCCGCCCGGCCCTATGACCATCCCTATCTTGTCAACATTGATCGCGAACGAGATCACTCTCGGCGCGAACTCGGAAAGCTCTTTTCTGGGGGCTGCTATCGCCTCAAGCATTTTTTTCAAGATATGGTCGCGGCCTGTTTTTGCCTGAGCGAAGGTCTTTTCGACTATTTCCATCGAAAGTCCTTTTATCTTTGTGTCAAGCTGTATCGCCGTGATGCCTCTTGCAGATCCCGCGATCTTAAAGTCCATGTCGCCGAGAAAGTCCTCCAGCCCCTGCAGGTCGGTAAGCACCTTGAACTTTTTCCCTTCCGTCACAAGGCCCATGGCGATCCCGGAGATGGCTGCCGTAATAGGCGCTCCCGCGTCCATAAGGGCCAGCGTGCTGCCGCAGGTGGAGGCCATTGAAGAAGAGCCGTTGGAGCCGAGTATTTCCGATACCAGCCTTATCGTATAAGGAAAGTCCTCTTCGGCGGGGATCACGGGAAGCAGCGCTTTTTCGGCAAGAGCTCCGTGCCCTATCTCCCTTCTTCCCGGACCTCTTAGGGGCCTGACCTCGCCTACGCTGTACGCAGGCATATTGTAATGGTGCATGTAGCGCTTTTCGCTCTCTTCGGCGTCGAGGCCGTCGATTATCTGCGCGTCGCCCTTGGCGCCGAGGGTAACCACCGTCAGGGCCTGGGTCATGCCCCTGGTAAAGACAGCTGAACCGTGGGCCCTGGGAAGGATGCCGATCTCGCAGGTAACGGGCCTTACTTCGTCCATTTTCCTGCCGTCCGGCCTTTTATCCTCGTTTATTATCATATTGCGGACGTGTTTTTTTTCTATCGATTTTATTATCGCGTAAAGGTCGGCCACCTTTTCCTTTACGGCAGTTTTCAGGCCTTCGTCGGAGCCCGCGGCTATTTTTTCAAGCAGTTCGTTCTCTATGACAGAGAGCCTGTCCTTTTGCTTTTCCTTGTCTGTGATGTAGAGCGCCTCTTTGATCTTATCGGTCGCTTCCCCCGCCACAAAGGCCTCAAGCTTTTCGTCCGGAAGGAAGGTCTTGTACTGCATCACGGGGACCCCCGCCTTTTTTTTGAACTCTTCCTGAAAGCCGATTATCTGGTCAATATATTTTTGTCCGAACTTTATCGCATCGATAATAACTGCTTCCGGGATCTCCCTTCCTTTTGCCTCTATCATTGAGATCTCGTCCCTGCCTCCCGCAAATACGAGGTCAAGGTCGCTGATATCAAGCTGTTCTTCGGTCGGGAAAGCTATGAATTTGCCGTCAACGCGCCCTACCCTGACCGCTCCTATCGGACCCTGGAACGGGATCTCGGAGATGGAAAGCGCGGCCGAGGCGGCGATGATCGCGATAACATCAGGAGGGTTCTCCCCGTCAACTGAAAGAGGCGTAACGACGATCTGAACGTCGTTCTTGAAGCCGTCGGGGAACAGAGGCCTTATCGGCCTGTCTATGAGCCGCGAGGTGAGTATCGCTTTTTCGGTGGGCCTGCCTTCCCTTTTGAAAAAGCCGCCCGGGATCTTTCCGACGGCGTACATCTTTTCTTCATAATCCACGACAAGGGGAAAATAATCTATATCTTTGCGGATCCTCTCTGACACCGTCGCGGTCGCGATGAGGACCGTGTCGCCGAAGCGGACAACAACAGAGCCCGAAGCCTGCTGCGCCAGTTTTCCGGTCTCAAATTTTAATGTGCGGCCCGATAGTTCGAGGCTTGATTCGTGGATCATTTGATCCCCAGGCTTGTGCTGAGTTTTGCGTACCTTTTGGGGTCTGTCCTTCTGAGGTAGCTGATAAGCCTTCTTCTTTTCCCCACCATCAGCAGCAGGCCGTGGCGGGTATGCTGGTCTTTTTTATGGATCGAAAGGTGCCCCGTCAGCTCCTCGATCCTCTTTGTGAGGAGGGCGATCTGGACATCGGACGAGCCGCAGTCTTTCTCGTTTATCTTATACTTTTCCACTATCTCTTTTTTCTTGTCTGTTTTCATTATTATCTTAATTTTACCATGCCAGATATTTTTTCGCAATCTGAGGATATATTTGTTCAGGGATGAGAGTGCCTGCTGCCGTCATCTGTTTGTGTTCTTCCAACATAAAAGTGTGCCTGGCCTCAGTTTTCAAACCGCACGGTTTACTTGCCAAAACCAGGCTATTTTTATTTGCCCCCATACTATTGGAGGACGGGAATAAGCCCTGGACTTAATTTGCGCGCTCCGCATATCCTTAGAGGTGCGGACTCCGGCAATATTTAAGTGCTCGGCGAGACGCAGTCCGATATTGTTGTTCTGATTCTCCAGTTTGTCGTTGTTCCGATACGCGGCCATCAGTTTATCGGAATTGTTGTTATGCCAGGAACCGCCGCGCAACACCTTATAGGCTTACCCCCTGACCATTCAGCCCTAACTTAATTCTATTTCTCAAGTTGTATGTGTCCGCATGGACCGCATATCCAAGCCAGCTTTGCACAGATTGGATTATTTTAACCTTATCTTTAAGTCCGGCTCGCAGAGAATATATGTATTTTTTCACCCTCAGTTTAAGCCTCTTAATGTTTTGCTTTTTGACCAGGCGGTGGGTTGGATATACTTTGTAGCCCAGAAAGCAGACTCCTTTCTTTACAAGGTATATTTGGCTTTTATTTTCATGTAAGTCCAGCTTCAGTTTCTTTAGATATGATCTGACAATCTCTTTCAGCTTTGTTAATTCATTTTTATAGTTTCCGAAAATGATAATGTCGTCCATATAGCGGATGTAATACCGGCATTTAATGTTTTCCTTTAGGTAATGGTCAAGTCCATTAAGATATAGATTCGCGAATACCTGACTGGTCAAATTCCCTATCGGGATTCCGGGTGATGCCGTGGAATCAATTATCGACCTGATGAGCCATAATATCCGAGGGTCTTTTATTTTCCTTAATACGAAGTCATATAGGACATCGTGGTCTAACGATGCGAAATAACTTTTTACATCGCACTTCAAGACATATTTGTTCAAACGGCTGAGCTGTGTATATCTGTCAACGGCTTTATGGCTGCCTTTGTTTTTCCTGCAGGCGTAGCTGTCGTAAATGAACAATTTGTCGAATATCGGCTCAATGGTATTGCATAAAGCATGCTGGACGACTCTGTCACGGTAAGGGGCCGCGCTTATCAACCTCTTTTTAGGGTCGTATACATAGAACCTGCGGTAGGGCCCCATTTTATATGTCTGCGCCTGAAGCTCCTGCTTGAGTTTTATCAGCTCACTTTCAAGGTTGAGGTTGAAGCGGGTTGTCGAGTCCTTGAATCTTTTGCCTTTCTGGGCTTTCTTTGCGGCTTTCAGCATATTTTCAAACGAGCACACTTCATCGAATATGTTCCCGTATCTTTTCATCCCGCGGATTGCTGTTTTATCCATCCGCCGATCAATCTTCCTATCTCGTTCGTTTCCTCGCTTATCAGCTCATATCTGCGGATATTTATGAGGCGCAGGTCAAAGGACAATCTGATCAAATGCCGGAATATTTCAAGCTTTATATTGGCATGTTTTAATATACCTAATTTCTCTTTGGAATAGTTGGCTTCAAGCAGCAGTTCGAGGATATTCAATAGATCATCTTCTATCCTCTGCCCTAAAGTGTACCTTTTGTATTTCGGGAACTTGGATACCACCGGCATCAGCCATTTCATCAGATCATACGTTTTTGTGATCGAATTAGCCGATTCAATCATTTACCCGCATCCCCAAAAATATTGCGCCGGAAAAGGCGTAAGGGAACAAAGACACAAGGATTAATTATTTTATGTCCTCGGCGAGACGCAGTCCGATATCGTCGCCCTGACCCCCCAGTACGACGTCGAACCGATACGCGGCCATCAGTAGATCGGAAACGTCGTAACGCCAGGAACCGCCGCGCAACACCTTGTAAGTCCCGCTATCCGGCCTTTTAGGATCCGTTAAATCGTTTGCATCATATCTGTCCGCATACCAGTTCATTGTCCATTCCCATACATTCCCGCTCATGTGCATAGTACCGCACCAGCTTGCCCCTTCAGGATATGTATCAACCGGCTGAGTTCCTGTTGTGTTAAATACGACTTTGCTTGCATCAAAGCTGTTTCCCCAGGGATATTCCAATCCCTGTTTCCCTCTTGCCGCGTATTCCCACTGTGCTTCTGTCGGCAGGCCGAACTTTCTGCCCGTTCTTTCCATCAGGAACTTGCAGTAATCCATAGCATCGTTCCATGATACATTCACTACAGGGTGCATTGCCAGTTGTGTATTAGCCACATGCTGAGGGATAGTCTTCCCTATGACCTGAAGATATCCGAGCCATTCAGCGTTAGTCACCGGGTATTTACCTATAGCATACTCTGTTAATGTTACCTGCCTTATGGGTTGGGTATCCGTCCATCTTTCGCTTCCCATTGGGAATGTCCCGCCCGCGACTCTTATCATTTCGGGAAGAGTTACATGTATTTTTCTCGCTATCGGCGTTAATGTTACCCCTCTTGCGTCTAAAGCTGACACTCTCATTCCGCCAATAACCGTTCCTATTGCCATTTTATCTTCCTCCTTCCCGCCTTCGCTAAAGCTTCGGCGGATGAGGCCTTTGATCTAGCAAATCATTTTTGGCCTCATATATCTATCGTCATCTGTTTTTTAAAATTTCACTTTTTTTGCGGGGTATATAAACCTCGACCGGCTGGTTAGATTAAGTTCGGATTCAAACTTCAAATCCGTTTAATGTCTTTTCCTATAGCCTCTATCAATGTATTAATATTTTTAAACTTCTTTTCCGACCTTAGCCTTTTTTCAAGCAAAAGACAGATTTTCTGACCTCTTATCATGCTCCGGAAGTTGAGGATGAACACCTCTATCGTCCTGTCTTTCTCGTTAAAGGTCGGCCTTTTCCCGATATTGACCACTCCCTTATGCTTTTTCCCCTTCACTATCACACGGCAGGCATAGACCCCGTCTTTTGGAAGAAGCTTGTCATTCGGGACCTCTATGTTCGCGGTGGGATATCCCAAAAGTGCCCCCCGGCCCCTCCCTTTCACCACTTTTCCGCATATCAGGTAAGGATGCCCCAAAAGGTCCAATGCGTGTGAAAACTCGCCTGCCTCCAGAAGGCCCCTTATATGAGTGCTTTTTACTGCCCTGCCCGCCTCTTTCTTGTCGGCTACTCCCGTTACGCCGAAACCGAGCTGTTTTCCGAGTTTTTTCAGCTTAGCCAGGTTCCCTTCTTTGCCTTTGCCGAAAGCATAATCTTTTCCCGCAAAAACATGCCTTACCTTAAGCCTTTTAACAAGCACATCCTTCACGAATTTATTGTACGGAAGTCTTCTGAACGCTTTACCGAACTTCGCCACCATTAGAAGGTCCGGGCGCAGCGATCCTATAAGGCAGGCGCGCTCTTCCACCGTCGAGAGAAGCTTCACCCTCCTTTCCGGCCATATGGAACTTTGGGGATGCGGATCAAAAGTGAGGACAACGGACGGGACATTATTATTCTTTCCGAAAAAAACCGCACTCCCTATCACTTTTTTATGTCCGAGATGGAAGCCGTCAAAAGTGCCGATCGCAACTATAGAACTTTTCTCCCTGAACTTTTTCAGGCCTCTTACCGTTCTCATCGCACGAACACGGATTTAACGAACAAAGTGGCGTCTTTTATATATTCCGAAGCCGGCCAGAAAAGCAGCTGCGAAAGGATGAGGGTACCCAGGATCCTGCCCAGTATAATGTAGAACACCATCGCGCGCACATCATTCTCGCTTCTCTTTCCTCTTACGGCCTGGTCCGTTATGAAAGCGCAGGTCGGATCCACCATCAGGGCAAGAAGCACGGTAGCCATTCCGTTAACGATACCTGAAAGCTGGGAAGCCGTTGTCCGAAACTCCGGCACCTGGGCCCCGGCGAACAAAGAGGAAAGGACCCCGATGGCGTATATCGACACCATGACAAAGTTCAGGATCAAAAACGTGGGGGACACGTTCTTCAGTGAGAGGTTCCGGAACGAGCCCGCGTCAGGCAGCCTGAACGCCCTGACTATCTTTTTTATGTTAACCGGCCTGACAGACTCCAGAATAAGTTTGGGGATCGAACCTTTTTTTTCAAATACATAGATGGCTTCCTCAAAGATATTCACAAAGAACGGGATCAATAACGCTCCGCAGACGTTGCCGATGAACGCGCAGAAAATGACTATCCTGAACTTATTTGCCAAATCCCCCGGATCGTTATTTAAGATGGCCATGTCGACCATGCCGCCGAGCAGCGGAGCCTGGAGCATATTCGACATCCTGGCTATCAGAAAAGCGGTGTTTACAAAGGCCAGAGAGGTCGCGACCTGCTTTGTCCGCACCCCGGCAAGCCGCATCGACGATGCGAGAGTTTCAAAAAAATGTATCAGCCCCGTGAATATGCAGACGAATACCAGAGCGTTCATCTGACCCCCTTAACTTTTGCCCGCGAGGTCACGGCCGAGCCCATTTCATCACAGTATCTTTTGATCACGCGCTCTCCGAGCTTCCTAGGGTCTATCCCTAGCTCCTTAAGGCAGGACGTTTTTACCGGCGTGTCTTTTGAGGAAATGTTCACGCCCGCGTGTATGAGAGTGGAAACGCAGGAGGCTGTCGCGACTGCCACCGATAATTTTTTTCCTTTTTGATAAATGCCGTTATCTTTTCTTAAAAAGATCAGTTTCCCCGTCATTTTGTGAGCCTCTTCCATGATGATCGAGATAAGGAGCCTCTTTCTGAAAATGGTCTTTTCAAGGTCGTTGTCAAAATGCTCCGCCAAAAAGTGGAGCATTGAAGAGCTGTAAATGAATTCCTTTTTTTTGCTGTCGGCAAGGTCCACCATATGATGCTTCACGTCGCATTTGCCCGTGAACGAAATTATCGCATCACCTTCAATATCTAAATTCTCATAGATATAGTGGGAGCGGAGCTGTTCGCCGGTGTAGTCTATCTGTTTATTGATGAACTTGGATCTCATTCTTCCTCGATATAGAACTTTTCCTTGACCATTTCCCAGTTGCCCGTCTGCTTGAAGGCCCTGATGGTCCTGGCGCAGCTTTCGCACCGGCTGCACATCTTTCCCGACCTGCCGGCATTGTAGCAGGACCACATAAGGTCAAAAGGAGCCTTCAGTTTGATCCCGATATTTACGATACCGCCTTTATTGTAGCTCTGGTGAAAGCTCATGACCTTGGGCTTTGACAGCGTGGACAGCCGCAGAAGCTGGTTCTCGATGTTCACGAACTGGAGCGAGTTGTCGGGGAACGTCGCGGCCTCTTCGCTGTTGAAGCCGGCGATGATGGTATCGGCGCCCATGCTTTCGGCAAACGAGGCGGCGATGCTCAAAAAGACCGAGTTCCTGTTGGGGACCCAGACCGCCTTTGAGCCTTCCTGTTTTATCTCAAGCTGCCTGCCGAGCATAACTTCGGTGATCACGGGGACCTGCGCCTTTTTGTCGACAAGGGCGGTCTTTGTTATCTCCTGCAGCCAGTCCAGCCTGATGGTCCGCAGGGGTATTTCGTAATATTTTGCGATGCCTTCCGCGGCGGCTTTTTCTTTTGCCAGCGATTTCTGCCCGTAATCAAAGAACAGGGCGAGCATTACTTCCCCCTCATTCTTTGCCTGCGCCACCGAGACCAAAGAATCAAGCCCGCCCGATAAAAGGACTATGCTTTTCATAACCTTATGATCTTGCCGCGCTCCGCGCCTATCGAAATAAGAGATATCGGGGCTCCGGCCAGCTTTGACAGCCTGTCGAGATACTTTTTGGCGTTCTCCGGAAGGTCGACGTATGACCTTGCCTGCGTCGTGTCAGCCCTCCAGCCGGGCAGCTCCTCATAGACCGGCTCGCATTTTTCAAGTATGCCAAGCTCCGACGGGAACTCCCTGAGCTCCTTCTGGTTGTATTTATACGCCACGCAAAGCTTGATCGAGGGAAGCTCGTCCATTACGTCCAGTTTTGTTACCGCAAGATGCGTCAGGCCGTTTATCCTGCAGGCATATCTCAGGACAACGGCATCGAACCATCCGCAGCGCCTCGGTCTTCCTGTGGTGGCCCCGTACTCCCCTCCCTTTTCGCGTAAAAAGTCTCCGACTTCGGATGCTATTTCCGTCACGAACGGCCCGGAGCCGACCCTTGTAACGTAAGCTTTTACCACCCCGATCACGCTGTCGATCATTTTTGGCCCGATCCCGGCGCCGGTGCAGGCGCCGCCGGAGATAGGATTTGAAGAAGTTACGAACGGATAGGTCCCGTGGTCAACGTCGAGCATCGTTCCCTGGGCGCCTTCAAGAAGGATGTTCTTCCCGTTTTCCGCGGCATCAGACACAAGGACCGAGATGTCCTCGGCCACGAATTTTTTAAGCATTCTGGCGTGCCCGAGATAATCGTTGAGTATCGCATTAAAATCCAGCTCAAAATCCATCTTATAGAAATTTTTCAGCATAAAGCTTTTTTCTTCGATGTTCCACTTCAGCTTTTCCATAAAGGCCGCCTCGTTATACAGATCGCCTATCCTGATCCCGCGCCTGTTGAATTTGTCCACATAACAGGGGCCGATACCTCTTGAAGTGGTCCCTATCCGGCCCGCTTCGCGTTTCTTTTCCTGGGCCTGGTCGATATACCTGTGATAAGGGAAGATGATATGCGCTTTGGCGCTTATTTTAAGATTTTTCGGCTCAATCCCCTGGGCCTGCAGGGTCTCCATTTCAGAAAGCAGCACCGCGGGATCTATGACCACGCCGTTGCCGATCACGCAGGTCACGTTGGGATAGAATATGCCCGACGGGATAAGGTGGAGCTTAAAGGTCTTTTCCCCTATCACCACTGTATGGCCTGCGTTATTCCCGCCCTGGTAGCGCACCACCATGTCCATATCCCTTGAAAGAAGGTCGGTTATTTTACCTTTGCCTTCATCTCCCCATTGTGAACCTACAATGACCGTTACAGGCATGTTATCTCCTTTATACGCATAAAAAGGGCCAATTTTGACCCCTTATTATTCTATCATATATATTATCCTGCGGATAAAAAAAGCCCCGGCCTGCGGAGATCCGCGGACCGGGGCCCTGAAATACGATGACTATCTGCTGTCCGGCATCACCGGATTGCTGAGAATGCCCAGAGCTGACCTGCTGATCTCCTTCTTCAGTCCTGCGCTTGAAGGCGCGGCCTTTGAATACCTTGCGGCCCTCATGCCTCCGAAAGTGAGATCACAGTCAAAACCCGTCAGACTGTCTGCCAGGGGATAATCCTTCCCGTCAGACTCTTTATATACCGATAGCATCCCTCCCCAGTAACCGATATGCTTTCTTGAAAAGGATGTTGGCTCACCTGCGACGCTCGGGCCCGGCACGGTTATCTTTCCGTCGCCGTTATTGTCATTCCAGGCTATCACTTCGATGCCGGACCCTTTCAGGCCGCTCATCGCTCCAGGGGTCCAGGCAATAGTGAACGTCTTATCGCCGGCAACCGCTCCCAAGGCCAGCGGAGAAATTTCGGTGCCCGCCACGAATATCGATTCGTTCACCTTAAAAACCCCGACCTTCAGACTTGTATCGCCTGAAGGGGCCGTTATGGTACCCGAAAGATTGTATACGGTGGTCGCGCTTGACATTGAACCGGCAGCTTTCGCGATGAAGACCGCCCCGACGAACGGCCCCTCTGCTACAGGCCGGTTAGTTGAGCTTTCCACTGCCAGCGCCCTGATCCCCAGGAAATACCTTTGATCGGCGGTCAATACCGCAGTGGACGGAAGCTTGAAAGTATTTCCCTTTATGAACTCCTGCCTGTCCCAGCTGTTATATAACCAGGACGGAGGTCCGCCTCCGGGGCCTGAATCTACAGTAACATCGATCGCGTACCTCAGGTCGTAGCCTGACGGAAGCACAACTCCTGAAGGCTCCACCCATGAAAACACCGGAGGCGTGTCTGTTGCTATTTCAGAGATATCGCTCCAGTCAAAGGTCTGCTTGGGCACCTCAAGAGCGGGTTTTTTGCCGGCCAGGTCGATGTAGATAAGGGTTACTTCTTTGGTAACGATATTTGACCCGACCTGCGCCATTATTTTGCAGGTAACTCCTGAGGAGGATTTTTGAAAGTTCGAGATCATTTTTATTGTCGACGGGTCGCCCCACGGGGCTATTTTGTACATCTTTCCGATCGGAGGTCCGCCTCCTGCGAGCTCCGAGTTGTACGACTCGAGTGAAAGCGTGCCGTCTGACATCGGATACTGGAGCCTGACAACGGCCCCTGCAAGCGCGCCGGGACCGGAGGCGTCATAAACGTTTACGAACGATGATAAGACCGGGGTGTCCGATTCGTCAGTCCCGGTCCCCGCCCCCCAGTTATGATAGTTCACGACCCTGATCTCGGAGTGCATTATCTGAAGCCCTGACGGCATTGAGTACAGGCCCAGATTGTTCATCATCTTGAAAGGATCGAACGGGGCGCCCATGGTGTCCATGACTATCTGAACGATGATCATCATCTGCGACACTTTGAACCTGGTGGAGCTGGTTACAGGGAGCAAAGAATCTAGCTCTTCCGGAGGGAAAACTGCCAGAGCTATCGGAGGGATGGTACCGGTTCCCGCTGAAAGGGCGCTCCTCATTCCGTTCAGCTTGGTGTTTATCGCCGCGACTACATCATCAGGATTTACCGTAAGTGTTTTGGCTGCTCCGGTGGCGGGGTCAAGGCCGGAAGAGTTGATCGCGGCTACCACCTCGCTGATCGAAGCGGTCTTACCGTCAAAATAGGCCTGGCCCATAGCGTCCACCACGCTAGCGGGGATATTTTCCGGCCCTCCGGTGATAAAAGTAAAGACATCTTTGATGAACTGCTTAGCGGAAGCGAGATCGGTCAGGCCCTTGGTCTTCTTTAAGCTCATTTTCAGGCCGTCAACTATATCTTTGGAAGCGCCGGTCGTCATCAGGGCCTCGACTATCTTGCTCAGCTCTGCATTTTCCGCGTCCGTTGAAGTCCTGACAAGGGAAGGCATCTTGATGTCCCCGCTTGCGATAAGAGCGGTTATCGTTTCAAGCATATAAGTTTTGATCGTATCGATCGTTTTAGCGTCAAGACCGGCCGAACTGAGCTCGGAAACTATTTTTTCGATGGTTATCGTGAGCATCGTGGTGGTCGCGCTGGAATCGGCTGTGGTCTCCGAGCTTGCGCCTGCAAAGTAGACGGGGGCATACATCTCTATCAGTTTTCCCGCGTTCTCTTTTGTTATCTTTACATAATAGAGGACCCCGCCCGCCTCAAGCGTGATGTTCAGCGTATATGACCCGTCCGATGCCAGGGAGGTGGAGACCCCCGTTGACACAAATTCGCCCGCCGCGTTCAGAGTGCAAAGAGTTGCCGTGCCGCTTGTCAGCGCCGCCGGCTTGATGATGCCCTTGGTCACAAGAGGGTTGACCTTTGAAAGAGACATAGAGCTTGTCGATACGCTGGAAAGGCCCATCTTTGTGAGGTCAGTATTTGAAGCCACCGCAGTTCCCGACACTTTTGCGGTACCGGCCGCCGTCGTACCTCCGGAAGAGGACGATGTGTCGACCGCGACAGGGCTTTTACCGCATCCGTAAAACACCGCGGCCAAAAGGACTACGAACAAAAGACACGCGAACTTTTTCATGATCTTTCCTCCTCCTGTTTTTCTAAAATACAAAGCCGCAGTTAAGGACAGCTTCGGCTATGGGCTCGCCGCTGTAAATGTTATATACGAATTTCGGATGTATCATTAATTTCTTTATCATTATCTCAAGCCCTATGCTTGCGTATTGTCCCGTTACCGGGGTCGCGAGCCCGAACGTCTTTGTCCCCAGGGTGAACGCGGCTCCGCTTATCACGGTCGACATGCCGGCAGAAAGGGTCAGGCTGGTGAAGCCCGCCACTATCGGCTTTTTTGCAAGGATACCCAGCTTTGTTATCGTTACTTCAGAGTTATTGAACGCATAGGCGTAGGTGCGCTCGACTTCCGCGCCGACCTTCATGAACGGCGGGGAAACAAGCAGCTGGGCGCCAAAATCCCGTCCCCCGGAGAATATCGATGTCATCCCGCCGCCGTAAACTCCGATATCGACTTTCCCGAGCGCATATCCGCTGCCCGCAAGGACGCTCATCATGAGCACGCAAACAAAAAGGCGTCTTTTGATCATTTTGCTGTTTCCCTTTCTTTGATTTTTTTGATCAACTATAATTATAGGCCGCCGGCCGGTTTTGTCAAGGATTTTTTATTGCTAAATCACGACAATTTTATGTGCAATTCCCTCAATTGTTTGGGGTCTACTTCTGACGGAGCTTCGGTCAGGGGGCAATAAGCGGATTGTGTTTTTGGGAAAGCAATTACATCTCTTATGGACTCCGCGCCGACCAGCATCATCACGAATCTATCAACGCCGAGCGCAATGCCCCCGTGGGGAGGGGCTCCGTATTCCAGAGCGTCGAGGAAAAAACCGAACTGTCCTCTTGTCTGCTGCTCAGTTAATCCCAGGATACCGAAGATCTTGTGCTGTATATCGCTCCTGTGAATCCTGACAGACCCTCCGCCGAGCTCTATGCCGTTGAGAACAATGTCATAAGCTTTAGCGCCGACCGCTCCGGGATCTTTTTTATATCTTTCCTCGATCTCATCAAGATCGCCGTCGGGTGATGTGAAAGGATGGTGACGTGAAGACCATCTTTTCTCGGTCTCACTGTACTCAAAGAGCGGAAAGTCAACCACCCAGAGGAAGTTGAACTTTTTGGGATCGATCAGATCAAGCTTCTTCCCGAGACTGAGCCTTAGAGAACTTAATACGCTTGAAGCCATATGGAACGTGTCTGCGGCAAAAATTAGCAGATCTCCAATCTTCACATTTGCTTTGGCCTTGACCGCCTCAATTTCTTCGGGTTTTAGGAACTTTGCTATCGGCCCCTTCGGCTCTCCCTCTCCTATCACTATCCACGCCAGGCCCTTCGCACCATAGGTCTTTGCTTCTTCTTCAAGCGCCGTTATTTCGCTCCTTGAGAATTTTCCTCCGCCTTCCACATTTATGCATTTGACGACCCCGCCGGCTTTTATCGCACCGGAAAAGACCTTGAAACCGGAATCCTTAACGATATCCGAAACATCAACTATCTCAAGTCCGAACCTTGTATCAGGCTTGTCATTGCCGAATCTGTCCATTGACTCTTTATATGACATCCTCGGCAGGGGAAGTTTAATGTCCGGAAAGTTCTTGTCCTGATATCCCGTTTTTTTCACCGCATCGACTATCGCCTTTATCATTCTTTCCGTCAGTGAAAGGACATCCTCCACATCGACAAAAGACATCTCAAGATCGATCTGCGTGAACTCCGGCTGGCGGTCGGCCCGAAGGTCTTCATCACGGAAGCATCTTGCTATCTGGTAATATTTTTCAAGTCCCGAGACCATCAATATTTGTTTAAAAAGCTGGGGGGACTGCGGAAGAGCATAGAACTTTCCCGGATTGACGCGGGAGGGGACCAGATAGTCCCTTGCGCCCTCAGGCGTGCTTTTCCCGAGAAAAGGTGTTTCGACCTCAAGAAAGCCCTCGCTGTCAAGAAAATCGGAAGCGGCTTTCAGCATTTTATGCCTCAATATCAGATTATCTTTCATGAAGTCTTTCCGAAGGTCAAGATACCGATATTTTAAACGCGTATTCTCATCGACCGGCTGGACCGCGTCGGCTATCTCAAAAGCAGGGGTCTTTGCGGTGTTGAGTATTTCAACAACCGAAGGAATTATCTCTATCTCTCCTGTCGGGATATTTTTATTGACCGTTGCTTCTGATCTTGCCGAGACCTTTCCTTTAACGGCGACAACGAACTCGCTCCTCACCTTTTCTGCAACTTTATGGGCTTCTTTATTGTCCGCGTTCACAACTACCTGAACGATTCCGGACCTGTCGCGGATATCAAGGAATATCAGGTTCCCGTGGTCGCGCCTCCTGTGCACCCAGCCGTTTATGGCAACTTCTTTGTCCAGGTCGCCTTTTCTAAGATCACCGCAGTTAGTTGTGCGTTTTATCATGCTTTTTCTTTGTCCTTTACTTCTTTCTCTAATACGGAGATTATTCCGTCCACGGTCTTTTCCTCTTCGGACCTTTTTTCCATGTCCCTCAGGAAAATGCGGCCGTCCTCGATGATCGCCGCGTATTTTGCGCGCAGGATATTCGCCTTTTTTAGATGGTAATCCCTTCTTCTGCCGAAGTTCCTTACCATCGCTACCCCGTAATATTCGGAGCTCATGATCCTTTTGTTCTCTTCGATCCTGCTGAATATCTCCGAGGACCGGTTATTTTCGGCGCCTGATACGTCGGCAACATACAGCAGCAGCTTTTTTCTCCAGGCCAGCTTGATGTGGTCGGGCAGGATCGAGATCAGCCTGTCCAGGCCTATAGCCATCCCGACGGCGGGGATATCCTCCCCTCCCAGGCCTTTTATCAGGTCGTCATATCTGCCTCCGCCGCAAACCGCGTTCTGGGCCCCAAGCTCTCCCGACTTGATCTCGAACACCGTTCTTGTGTAATAATCCAGGCCCCTGACGATCCTGGGATCGATCTCAAAACTGATATTGAAGATCTTAAGGGATTCGGTAATATTGTCGAGATGCGCTGAACACTCGCCGCACAGATGCCGGTCGATCCTAGGCGCTTCGTTTATATATTCCTGGCACTTATCAACCTTGCAGTCAAAGATGCGTAAAATATTGGTCGAGGCCCTTCTCTGGCAATCTTCGCATAATTTGCCGGATATGGCCGAAACGTATTCCTTTAATTTTTCTGTATATCCCGGCCTGCAGTCGGGACATCCCACACTGTTGATAAAAGTCTTTGCCCCCTGGATGCCAAAGTCCCTCAGCAGAATATTTGCGATGACGATGACATCGACATCCGCCTTGGAAGAAGGCTCCCCTATATATTCGATCCCCGCCTGATAGAACTGCCTCTGACGCCCGCCTTGAGGCCGCTCATACCTGAACATCGGCCCTAGATAATAAAGCTTTGCCTGTACATTGGAGCGGTTGATCAGGTTGTTCTCTATCGCGGCTCTGACGACCGAAGCAGTGGCCTCCGGCCTCAGAGCTATGTTCCTGCCTTTTTTGTCAAGGAACGAATAGATCTCTTTAGAAACGATGTCGGTTTCATTCCCGATCGATCCGGTGAAAAGCTCCGTTTGCTCAAGCAGAGGGGTCCTTATCTCAAGATAGCCGAATTTCTGGAACAGTTTGTTTATATGGGCTTCAACATTCTGCCAGACGCCTGTCTCCTCAGGCAGAATGTCGTTCATCCCGCGCAGGGCCTGGTATTTCATTATGGGTATATTATATCAGATGAAGGCTAAAAGAGACCCTTAGATACATAAGAGCGGATCTATTTTGCTCTTGTCTCCGCGGTCCCGAAAAGCTCATAATGTTCTGTCAGCCTGTTATATCTGTAAAGGTCGTTGATCCTTGGCCCTTCGGCCACGCAGAACGTCTCACCGTATTTCTGCCCGTCAAGGCCGAGCTCTTCTTTTTCTTTGTCGCTCAAAATAATGACCTTGACCGCTCTTGATGGCCCCGTTGGGCCAAAGCTCAGGGTCTTCACGGTGACGTTCCCCGCCCTCATCTGATCGGAAGAAAAACCGACTTCCTGGACAGCCCCGGAGCTGTGGGAGTATTTTTTATAAACGGAATTTACCGTCAGGCAGTCCACTCTTTTTCCTGACAGCGCGACCTGCTTCAGTTTGGCGACGAATCCCGCGTTGTAGCTTTTTTCAAGGTCAAAAGACAGGATGAACTCTCCGTTAACGCTGACGCCGGCAGCGGCAAGCTCTTTTAAGGTCGCGATATAATGCTCATCCCTGGCTTTTTTCTCCGGAAAAGCTTCCGAAAAAGAAGCCTGCCGGAATATACCCTTGAAAGAGTCGAATTTCACTCCTGATGATGCAAGATCAGCTAAAACCGCAATATATTCGTCGGTAAACAGCTCAAGCTCTTTCTCATTGTCAGGTCCGTGAAGTCCGATAAAGTTGCCGTCAACAGTGACCCCGGCGGCAACCAGTTTCAAGATAAGCTCCCGGTATTTGATATTATTTTCCATTCCCCCGAACATATAGATAAAATGGTGATCTACCGTCACGCCCGCACCCGCAAGCTCTATCAGGAGATCTTTATATTCGCCGCCTAACGCACGGATGGATGACGGGGAGAACCTTTTCATGAAAAAGGGATCAACTTTTATGCCTGCCGCCGACAAGTCGGCTAAAGCCGGCAAATAACCCTCGTCAAATTTTTCCAGCGAAGCCCAGTCCATCAGCGTTTCATAATCGACCTCGATATCGTACAATTTGAGGGCTTCCAGGCCTTCCCTGTGCTTTTCGATGAAGCCGTTGACCTTTTCCATCATGACCTCGGGCTCTATGTTTGGCAGGATCCTTTTGTTCACAGACGCCAGATTAACGAGATAATTCGATTGATGAGCCGATATTTCATTCCAGAACATGTCTATCAGCGCGCCGACGATATCGACCCCGTCCTCTTTGAGAGACACCAGGGAGTCAACATATTCCTTGTCATGCGCTTTTTTGGGCGTGAGAGAGGCGATCAGGGGCCCGTCAATGTTTATTCCCGCCCTGCCAAGCTTCTTCAGCGCCTCGATATAACCGGGGTCGGCGATCTTTCCGTCCTTGTAAATTTCTTCCGCGAAATACTGGTCGACATCGATATTGCTGCCGCAGTCGGCGATCAGGCCGGAAACGGTGTTGAGTGCCGCGCTGTCGCCGGCAAACTTCAGCAAATGGGCCGTAGCAGAGTCTTTCTGCTCTTTTTCCAGCGGCAGTTCCGAAACGAACGGGATCAGTTCTTTCCGGATGAACTCGTTCAGGCTTTCACTGCCTGCTGCCTGGGAAGCGGAAGGTTTTTTTCTGCCTTCAAAGCGGCCCTCCGCCGCAACCCCGTCCTTTGCCTTAAAATATACCGCAGCCCGGCACAGCTCTCCGTTGTCGAACAGGATGAAATAAGAGGGCGCCTTATCCTGCTCTACGCTCCTGAAAAAGCCCTTTACCGCCTCGGCCTTGCCGTTTCCCAAAAGGGTCCATTTCCACCTTCCGGGTATCAGATACCAGCATTCATTCACTTTTGAAAGGTCCACATCCTGCCGCCTGATCTCTTTAACCCCGTCAGGGTATTCCACGGCCCCCTTGTCCCCGGCTATCATGAAAGTCAATTCCCGGACCGGCCTTATGCCCGCCTTCTCGTTCTCCACATAGCTGGGAGTGCAGTTCCTTATTTCACCTCCCAAAGAAGGCGCAATCCTTTCCCGGGACTTATGCCCGCCTTTAACAGGGGTCTTTTCTATGTTGTTGTCTGTTTTTTCTATGTCCATGATCATTTAAGTTCGAATATGAACGATTTCCCCCTCTATACATATATCGTAATTATTGGGGCGGTATTTCAATGATTATTGAAGGCCAGTGAGTGCCTTGACTTCGTCCCTCGACAAGCTCGGGACTTCGCTCGGCCCAAGGACCGGGGAAGGCTAAAGAGGGCCTAATTATTTATGTTTCCTGGCAATATCCTATATTCTCGTCCAGGTGATGCCTTGTTCCTGTAAGGACAAAATGGACCTTGGGGTTCGCCATGAGTTTTTTGAATATTGCCTCCGGAGTTTCTTCTTTTCTCAATCTGCTGGGACCATTTATAACGATTTTCTTGCCCATATCATAAAGCCTCTCGATCAGGTCATATCTGTCGCTGTAAACATCGTAGCTTGTCTGCACAAAGTAAGGCCATATCAGACCCCGGGACATCAATGTCTCAAGCACCTCTGCTTTTGAAGCCGATAAGCCGCAGTTCATTATGAATCCATTTAAGAGCATCCACTCGATAGTTTCTCTTATGCCTGCATTGGCAAGGACATCCTGATCAAGAGGCTTATGAAAATACAGGACATCTATCCGGCCCAGATAATGGAGGGACATCATCACCGACCTATAAAGATCCCTCTCGGAACATTGCGCGACCGATTCATAAGTATCGGGGTTCACCCATTCCCCCAATTTTGTTGTTATGAAACTTGATGCCGCAAAGCCCGGATTTGCTTTAAAATACTCTTTCAATTCAAATTCAGCATCGCAATACCCGTGCGCGGTATCGATCATCCTTATACCTGCCCTGGCAACTGTGTCAAGGGCTCGGGTGACCTCTTCCCTGCCCGGCCTTACATAACTTGCATTATTGACAGGCCATCTCCTTCCTCCTATCCATATTGTCCCGAAACCGAGTTTCGGCAGGCCCATATAAGAGCTTTTTATGAGACTCATGATTTATCTCCTTTTTTGCCCATCGGCCGTATTTTACCGTCAATTATATATCGGATGTTTTTAAAGGAATTTCAATGATATCTAAAGAAGGCCCGAGAAGGCAGAGGGGCTTAAGGTTTTAGAAAAGAAGTTAAATGAACTCCACTCCTTTTAAGCCCTTCAGATGTTCGTCGCTTGTAATCAATACAGCTCTATTCTTTATCGCGGTCGCATAAATGATCGAATCTGCCATAGGTATCGAATATTCCAGACTTAGATCCGC
>Ga0172375_10002939_pt1 | contig 26273 bp, 27 predicted proteins | sample LakKiv1m_FD_114537 | JGI IMG/M metagenome (GOLD analysis project Ga0172375, IMG submission 114537) | Freshwater microbial communities from Kabuno Bay, South-Kivu, Congo - kab_092012_11.1m | ecosystem: Environmental > Aquatic > Freshwater > Lake | place: Democratic Republic of the Congo...
GATTGTTTTATTATCTCGGGGACTAGATGAATAAAAGCATCTCCAAATAAAGCTCCTGCTGAAAAACTAATAAAATAAATAAGAATTTTTTTAAGATTTTCAGATTTAATTCCAAGAGTTAAAACTCCAACAAAACTTATAAGACTAACAACGAGTACACTAATTATTGAATATAACCAAACACCTTGCATATTTAATTAAAACAAAAACTCTATTTAAACCTTACATTTATTTTTCTGACCTGCCTTAAAAAAATTAAGGAACATACATCTTATCATATTCAAGTTAAGCAATAAATGCAGGACTATTAATGCAATAAGAATCCAGGCAGATAAAATGTGATATCTCCTGTAATGCCAGCTATAACCGGAATACATTACAAATATAAAAACTAAGAGCATTAAACTATCAACAATAGTTTTCAGTTTTAAGTTTGCCATAAATCCTGAATAGAAATAGAGTTTTTAAACTCTATGAAATTAAAATCATTAAGGGCTGGTGGTAGAATGGTTCACACGCATCCATGGCATGGATGAGATCCGAGTTCAATTCTCGGCCAGTCCATAATATGCCGAAGTATGGGGCATATTTAGAATGGATGACACTAAAATTCATCAGAATTTTTCAGTCGGCGAGTCCATTTTACGAACAAAAAACAACATAAGAAATAACAGCAAGAATAATTCCAACAAAATAACCAACAGGAATTTTCGTTTTTCCAAAGGTTAATCTTGGGTAATAGCTAGCAAACTTAGTATTCAAAGCTTTGACTTTAACAACAGGATTAAGAACATACCAAAAAAAGTCTTCTATGACCCAACCCGAGAAAAAAGCTGCGAGTATTATTCCAAATAAATATTTATTCCAGCCATAAATCAAAAAAGGCAAGGCAAGTAGCATAATAACCATGACATAAACCCAAAAATGATAACGAGTTAAAGCAACATATTTTCCAATTTTTAACTTCCAACCAACCTTTCCTTTATCCCAGGCTTTTTTTCCTTCAACACTTGTTTCCCAAAAAGACATTGCTATAAAAGCCAACCAAATATAGATAATTATTATCCAACCCTGCATTTTTTAGTTTTTATTCCTCTTTTTGTTTAATTTTTATTCTATTTTATTAAAATATTTTATTTAAGCAGCAACTTCCATGGTTTGATCAGTCATTATATCTAAGATTCTCTTTATAGCTGCACCATGCTTAACATATCGAATATGTTCAAAAGCAGGCATGATAATTTCATCCAATATTTGAAGCAAAAGTTTTGAAGATTCTTCACTTAAAAATCCTTTTTTGCTTTCGTCTACCTGGTATTCCCTTTGATGTTTTTCAACTAACTTTAATAAAGCAGGTAATGATGAATTTTCAAGTATTTTTCTTTTAGTTTCTTGGCAAATTTGCTTTCCATAAGGCAATCTTATATCCTTAAAAAAATTCTGATAATAATGATAAAGTATTCTATATGTTCCTGTTCTAGGATAAAGTTCTTCTTTCATAAATTAATATAGTTAAAGAATTTATAAATTTTATTGTCTTCTATATGCTAATTTACTCTTCTTTAACTCTCGTCTCAACTATCTTTCCAAACTTTAAAATATCTTCACCATTAATAACTTTTCTTACAACTTCGTGCAACTCGCTAATCTTAACTCTTATTTGCTTCTCACTATCTCTTTCTCTTATTGTAACAGAATCATCTTTTTCTACAGTATCATAATCAATAGTTATGCACATTGGGGTTCCAATTGCATCCTGTCTTAGATATCTTTTACCTATACTTCCAGATTCATCAGTTACAACTAAAAATTCACTAGATAAATCTTCAAATATTTTTCTAGAAACACTTGTAAGATTATCTTTTTTCATTAGGGGAAATATTGCTGCCTTTATTGGAGAGAATTTGGCAGGTATTCTTAGTTTAGTTTTACCTTGTTCTTCTGATTTCTTATCATAAAAGTTATCTAATAATCCAAGTAAAATTCTGTTTGGACCCATTGCAATTTCTAAAACATTAGGTATTTCTTTTTTATTTGTAACAGGATTTGTAGCCATTAATTCTTTTCCACTAAACTTTCCATGAGTAGTTAAATCATAATCAGTTCTATCATGAACCCCACACATCTCTGTCCATCCAAAACTATTAAACTTAAGTTCTAAATCCCAAGCATCATCAGCATAAAAAGCCAATTTTTCAGGCATATGTTGTTTATATCTTAAGTTTTCATCTGAAAAACCAAAGCTTCTAAAAAGTTGATAGGTAATTCCTAAAGTCCAAGCATAAGCTTTATTTTTTAAAACTTTATTTTTAATTGCTTCTTTCAAAGACATCTTTGTAATCCCTTTTCCTTCTTTCTGATTTTTAGCGCTGAAAAAAGGAAGAACCACATCTCCAAATTCTACAAATTTCTCGAAATTATCTTTCTGGTCTTTAAATAAAAATACCTGTGCTTCTGCTTGCGTAAATTCTCTTCCCCTGATTACATGTTGTCTTGGCGAGATTTCGTTTCTATAAGCATTTCCTATTTGAAATACTCCGAAAGGTAATTTTTCCCTATAAAATCTTAAATAATTTAAGAAAGGCAGGTAAGTAGTAGTTGCTGTTTCAGGCCGATTATACATTTCTATATCTAATCCAACTTGTGTTTTCAACATAAGATTATGTTTTTTAACATCATCGGGTAATCTTGTTTTACAACTAGGGCAAATTACATTATTTTCTTTTAAAAAACTTTTGAGTTGCTCTAAAGTCATTGCATCAGCATCAACTTCAAATTCCTCGCCTATAATACTATCAACTCTCCAAATAGAATTACATTTAGTACACTTTACAAGTGGATCTGAGAATCCGCCAAGATGTCCTGATGCTTCCCAGACTATTTTTGGAGTAATGATAGGACATTCAACCTCAAAGAACTGAAATTTATTGAATAACTTTCTTATTGCATTCTCAATATTATTCTTCAAAGTTTTTCCAACAGGTCCAAAATCATAAAATCCTGCTACTCCTCCGTAAATTTCTGGACTAGGACCATAAACAAAACCTCTATCTGCCACAAAACTCATTAAAGCTTTTCTAAATTCTGCTTCGCTCTTATTAGATTCAGATTTTTGTTTTACCTTCTCACTTATTTTGCTCTTCTCACTTTTTTCTGCCATATCCTTCATATCACTAACCTGGTTTTTAATCTTTTCTCTACTCTTATTGCTATTTTTTCCAACCCAATTCAACTCAAAAACCCTAGCTTCAGCTCGTTTTTTATCTCTTCCAAAATACTCAAGATTTATTGCCTTGACTTTTCCATTAACTCTTCTAGATTCTCTGATATAATAATACTCAGAGCCATTTATTTTTTTCTTTACTATGAACACCATTTTATTATATATTAGGCACTACACGCTTATATTTAAATCTTGGCTTTAAGTAGTACCTAAATAAGATAATTATAGTTTATTAGGTACTACGAGATATTTTCTAATATAAAGAAAGACTTAAATAATAAGATAACTAAGAATAATTAAATGAAAGGGGGTTTATTTTAAGTATTCTGATGGCAGATCAAAAAATTAGTAAGAACAGAGCTGCTTTGGCTGTTGGTATTTTTGTTGCAATTCTTCATGCTCTTTGGGCAATAATAGTTGCAATAGCACCAAATGCAATGCAAAGTTATCTTAACTGGATCTTCCCAATGCATTTTATAGGAAATGTATTTACAATCCTTCCATTTAACCTGCTTAATGCCTTAGTATTAATCATAATGGCATTCGTAGGAGGTTATGTTTTTGGCTGGGTATTTGCATTAATCTGGGATTGGCTTGTTAAAAAGAAAGTCAAATAAATTTTTTATTTAATTTTTTCTTATTTTTATTCTTTTATTTTTTCCACTTCGTAAGTATAGACTTCTAAACTTAGATTTTTCCAAGAATCTCTAGCAAGTCCAGCCTTCATACATAAACTCGAGATAAAATCTTCAAAACTCGAGATTTCTTCCCAGACCTGAGGAAGATAAGTAGCAGAATAATATCCTTTTTTTATTAAAACTCCTTTTTTATCTGTCTTCTTTTTTAATTCATTTAAGGTTTTATAATCAATTTTCTTAAGTGGTGAAAGTATAGATACCTCAATTTTTATTCTTTTAAATTCCTCTGAAGTTAATTCTGGAAAGCGGGGATCTGAAAATGCCGCATTTCTTGCATTTTCAATAACATCTTTCCATAATTCTTGTCTAGCTTCTAAACTCCCAATGCAACCCCTTAACTCACTAGCAATAGTAAGAGTAACAAAGCAAGCAAGTTTTTCAGAAAAGCTTTCTTTTAATTCTTGGCTTACTTTTAGGTCTCTTGAGTCAAGTTTAGTTTGGATTGCTTCTCTTGCAAGTTTAAGTAGTGGTTTTAAAGTTTTCATAATAATTTAATTAAACATTACCAATATAAATATTTTTTAATCCAAGCCCACTTCCAATTTTCTCTGCAAGTTTAAGAGTTGAAATCGGAGTTATTGGTTTGTCTTGCATTTTATACATGGGAAAAAATCTTGAAATATGCCAGGGAATATTTTTGTCTATTGAGGCAATAAAACTTGCAATTTTTTTTAGTTCATTTTGGGAATCATTCACTCCAGGAATAATCGGGGTTGTAACTTCCACATGTACACCAGAATCATGAAAAAATCTAATATTTTCCAAAATATTCTTAACTTTTGCACCGCAATAGCTTGTATATCCCTGCCCACTAAAAAATTTCAGGTCTACATTAACAGCGTCTATAAGACGGTCGAGATAATGTAATGACTCTGGAGTAAAATAGCCGTTTGTAACTAAAACATTACATAAACCCTGTTTCTTTGCAAGAGTGGCAGTATCCTTTACAAATTCAGAAAATATTGCGGGTTCATTATAAGTATAAGCAATACTTTTACAGCCCGATTCAACTGCTGCCTCAACTATTTCTTCAGGCTTTCTCTTATTTCCAAATATTCTGCTCTGTTTTTCTAATTTACTCACTTGAGAAATATCAAAATTTTGACACCAGGGACATTTAAAATTACAGCCAACTGTTCCAATTGAGTAAGTTTTTGAATTAGGTAAAAAATGATAAAGCGGCTTTTTCTCAATAGGATCAATGTGTTCTGCAGCCACAAGTCCATAAACTAATAAAAATAATTCTCCACTAATATTCTTCCTAACACCACAGATTCCAACTTTTTCAGGAGCAATAATACATCTATGACAACAAGCCAAACACCTTACCTTGCTCTTTTCAAGTTTTTCAAAGAGGACTGCTTTTTTCATTTTAAATCAAACAAGAATATTAATAAACTCTAATTCATATACTTAACTATCACCATGTGGTACCCACTTAAAAAAGAGGAATTAGAAAAACTTCTAGAAGAATTAATGTCTAAAGAAGAGATAAAAAATCATAAACCCGTAAGTATTCATGGTTTAATTGTCCCGCATGCGGGCTATGAATTTTCTGGTAAAATAGCTGCAAAAGCCTATCCACTAATAAAAGGAAAGAAAAGAGCAATAATCCTTTCTCCAAGTCATTACTTTCCTTTAAACGGCGCAGTATGCCATGATCAAAAAGATTGGCAAACGCCACTAGGAAGTATAAAAGTAATGAAGAATAACTTCAGAAAAGCTAATCTAACCCAAGAACACGCAATTGATAATCAAATTCCTTTTCTACAAAAAATGAAAATAAGAGAAATACTTCCACTAGTAATTGGCCGTGTTGATAAAATAAGTGCAGAAACAATAGCAAAACAACTCGAGCCTTTTGCAGATAATGAAACTGTTTTTATTGTTTCAACTGACTTAAGTCATTTTCTACCTTATGAGAACGCAGTAATAAGAGATAGGAACACAATAAAGCTAATAGAAAATCTAGATGAAGATAACTTTAGTAAAATAGATGCCTGTGGAATCTACCCCCTTAAAGTTTTATTTGAGTTGTGCAAGCTAAAATCCTGGAAACCCAAATTAATTATATCTGGAACTTCTGCTGATTCAAATAATGATAAAGAAAAAGTTGTGGGCTATGCAAGTCTTAGCTTTTAATTAATACTCTTTTTGTATAGTTCTTCAATTTTCTTTGCAACAACAAAATCTCTAAGAGTTACTCGTCCACCAAGCACCATCATTCCAGTTCCATAACCGTACATATAATTCCACATCATTTTCTTAGCACCTCCTTACATCTATTTGTAAACACTAAAAAACAAAAAGTAAAAACAAGTTTACATTAAAAGAAGGGGTTTGGGTTACCTCAACCCATATAATCTATATGCATTAGAAATATAAATACTTTGTGAATTAAAGTTCCTCGCGAGGTTTTTATCAAAGAATTAAAATGGAAAAGTTCTATCTAAATCCTCTAGCCTACGATTTAATACCCTAGAGTATCTTTCAAAATCCCCTTCTTTGAGCCAACCAGGCCAATCATTATTTTTACTTGCAAACTCACTAAAGACTTTAGCATATATTTCAGACCTCATTCTATTGTATTCCTCTATTTTTTTCATAGCATCTTCACAATTTTTTGTAGAAGTTGTAAGTGCTACAATTCCTATCAATCCAGCAATTATTCCAAGTCTTTTTAAAAGTGGCATATAAATAGATTATATCCTAATTATAAATAGTTTGTGAAAGAAAAGGACAGAAGGAAATTAGAAGAATTTAAATATCATTAAATTAATATTAATGTATGAATGATAAAATATTAGGTGTCACTTTTATTATCGCAGGATTATACCTCACTTTTTTTCCAAAAACATCAATACACACTTCTAAATCTTATATCATGGGCAATGCTATTATGGGCCTAGGTGATAAAATCAATAAAGGAATGTCTGAAAGAATCAAAAAAAGACAAAAAAAGATGGAAAAATTTAATATTGTTAGTACGGTTGTGGTAGGTATTTTACTTACATTATTTGGGGTTTGGCTTTTGTTTTTTGAATAAGCTATAAAAATATATTTCCAAATTATAAATAGTTTTTGATAAGAGAAAAAGCACCGGGGGAGAATCGAACTCCCGAAAATCCGCTCTGCAGGCGGACGCAGTACCATTGTGCCACCGGTGCACAATGGTAATAGATTTAAAGGTATTTTAAAGTTTTGGATGGTTCCAAACTACAAAGATTTAAAATCTAAAGGCGCCTATAAGAATTAGAGAAAATGCTAAGAAAAAGTAAAAGAATCCTAGAACTTGCAATGGCATTCTGGATAGGCATAGGTTTAATGAGTATAATAGATGTTTGGAAAATTATTAGTGGCAGAAATCCTATTCTTTATTCTTGGATTATGTTCGGAGTTTCTATAATTTTCATAATTATATGTTTGATTTACTTGATTCTAAAATCAAATTAAAAGATTAATAATAATTGCATTATGATTATTTGAGTTTTTTAAGTTTTTGACTAAGATGCAGATACAGAAACATCTACATGCAACCCTGCTTCTAACCCTGCTTTAATCTCGCCATCAGTAATTATTAAAGTTTCTGCAATTCCAGACATTATTCGCCTTTGTATTTCCTTTCTCTCTCCTAATGTTGCTCCTCGGATTACACGAAAGTTATAAAAATTATTTCCAACTTTTATCCGACAATCCCGGGAATCAGAAGATTGCTGTGGCAATCCAGAACATTGCGTTATTGTAAAATAGTAGGATGTCATGATTTAATAAAAATTTCTTATTTTTAAGCATTTATCTAATAGAAAGAATATATTCAAATCCTCGGAAAAATAAAATACGCACCTGCAAGGATTTGAACCTTGGACCTCGTACTTACTTCTTTCGTCGATTAAGACCACTAATAGAAGGCACGCGCTCTATCCAGGCTGAGCTACAGGTGCTTCTATTAAACATAAAAAATAAGATATTTAAAAGTATGCTTTTAAGATTTTTAAAATGAATAAGGGTCTAATTTATCACTAAGAAAAAGCTTTCTTTGTTCAATGTTTGAATTAACAGGACAAAAACCAAATTTCTTCCAGACTTCAAATTTAATCGTCTTTGAAGGATTATGAAAACCTATTGTGTTCATAAATTCATTTATTCTGTCTATACCGCGAATCATTATCCAATAGGCATCTGCCTCATTTTTAATATTTTTTCTTTCAATACCTATTGTATGTTCTATATCTAATCTATTAAGCAAATCAGATAATTGATTAATAATTAAAGATGAAACAGATTTGATATTAATCCTAGGATAAGTATTGAAATTAAGTTTGAAATTACTGTATTTTCCCTTTCTTTTCATCAAAGAGAAGCAACCATCACAATCTGAAAAACCTCGGATAAAAGAGACAAAAATAGATTTATCTTTACTTCTAAGAATAATTTCTGGGATTACTACGTCATAAGTTTTGTTATTGCTAAAACCAAAATCTTTAAAGAATTTAACTATTTTTTTATCACAGATATAAAAACCATAAACCGAATTAGATTTCTTTTCATGTGCAATAACTTTTTTATTAAAAACCTTAGAGAAAAAAGGACAAACAACATTATCATAATAATCTTTGTCTTCATGTATATTTCCCCACATACAAACATAATTTTCTTGCAAGCATCCATCAGCAGCAAACATTCCAAGAACTTCAGCTAACTCATTAGTTAACTCCATATTAATATAAGGACCTCCAAATTTATAAACTATATTCTCAAGTATATATTATGTCAACACCAATAAACATAACATTCCTAGGAACAAGTCAAGCAATACCTACTGCAAAAAGAAACCATACCTCTATATTGCTTCAATATAGCGGAGAAAATATTCTAGTTGATTGCGGTGAAGGAACCCAAAGACAATTTAGAAAAGCTCATTTAAATCCCTGCAAGATAACTAGATTATTAATAACTCACTGGCATGGTGATCATATTTTAGGTATAGCCGGATTGTTACAAACACTTTTATTAAACGCTTATAGTAAAAAGCTTTATGTCTATGGACCCAGAGGAACAAAACAAGATCTTGCTGAGTTAATTAATCTTCTTGTACCCTATAATAAAATTCCTTTAGAGATCCATGAAGTTTCAGAAGGCAAGTTTTTAGAAACAAAAGATTTTTACCTAGAATCTCAGCCACTACAACATTCAATTCCTTGCAATGCCTATGCTTTTGTAGAAAAAGGAAAAATAAGACTCGATCGAGCCAAACTAAAAAAGCTTAAACTTCCAAGTTCTCCTCTTCTAGGAAAACTTCAGAAGGGTGAAGATATAGAATTTAATGGCAAGAAAATAAAAGCCACGAGTATTATTTACAAAACCCAAGATAAGAGAGTAAGTTTTATTCTTGATACAAAATACGTTGAGAATTGTAATAAAATAGCCAGGGGTTCAGAAATAGTAATAAGTGAAGCAGTTTACCTAAATGATGAAAAAGATTTAGCAAGTCTACACGAGCATCTAACAGCAGAACAAGCAGCAGAAATAGCTAAAAAAGCAGGTGCAAAAAAACTTTACCTTTCTCATTTATCACAAAGATATGATGGCAATGAAAAACTAATTCTACGAGAAGCCAAGAAAAAATTTAAGAATACAATTATAGCTGAAGATTTAATGAGTATTAAGGTATAAAGCCCAAGCTATCTAATAATATCAAGAATCCTGCCCAGCGAATTTAAGGGCAAAACGCTCTTCTGTATTTAGGAAATTATTTTGCAGGTGAGATGAAGATTATTGTATCGCCCCTTACAAAAGTAAGGCCAACACTTCTCTTTATCTCATTGTTCTCTAATTCTTTTGCATTATCCAATACCAGGTTGATATGGATATCAAAAGCTAAAAGAGTTCCGACAATTTGCTTGTCGTTCTTAAGCTGCAACAAAATTTCTTTGCCCTTTGAGCTATTCAACATATCCAAAGGACGTTCAATTCCGTTAACCATAGTTTTTATTTGAACCCTTACTTTTTAAACTTATCTCTGATTGAAAATATAAAATAAAACAATTCTATTAAGAATCAAAAGGTATTTAAATCGAGTTTTAATAAGAGTTTTATGAAAACAGGACGTAAAATTAGTGGCGGAAGATATCACGATAGCAGGAAGAAAAAGAAATATGAACTTCCGGGCACAAATCGTATTGTAAAATTGCAGAAAAAAAAGCTAAAAGTAATGAGAGTTACAGGTGGAAATCTAAAAAATGTTCTTTTATCCTGTGATTTTGCCAGTGTGACAGATAAAAAAGGTAAAACAAAAAAAGCAAAGATAACAAATGTAGTAGAAACTCATGCTAATCGTTTCTTGGCAAGACAGAATATTATTATTAAAGGTGCTGTTATAGATACAGAACTTGGAAAAGCAAGGGTAACCAATCGACCTAGTCAAGAAGGTACAGTTAATGCTATTCTAATTGAATAACTCTACTACTCTAAAATAATCCTAATTCTTCTCGTCGACAAAAGCTTTAGGTAACCGAAAGCTTTATAAACCCTCTCTACCCATATCCTTTATAAACCTAACCCCACCTAAACCTATAATGAGCTTTATAAAAAAATGTCCTGATTGCGGAAGCGTAAATCTTTATTATGATGATCAAAGAGGCGAAGTTATATGTAATGACTGCGGTCTCGTAGTAGAAGAAAAGATAGTTGATACTTCTCAAGAAATGCAGGGCAGTTTTGATGGTGAGGAGAAAAAAGGCCGTGGTGGAGCACCTTTATCTGACCAAAAATTTGACAAGGGTTTAACAACAAATGTAGGAGAGATTTCTGATATCTATAAATTAAAGACAGATGAAACTAGAAAATTTTTAAGATTAAAGAAATGGCAAGAACGTGTTTCAACAAGCATTGAGAGAAATCTAAGACTTGCTATGAGTGAGTTAAGAAGAGTAGCTTCTTTCCTAAACTTACCCCCTGTAGTAAGGGATGAAGCATCAAGAATATATAACTATGTCTTGCAAAGGGGTCTAGTTAGAGGAAGAAGCATGGAGTCTGTTATAGCTGCATGTATTTATTCTGCTTGCCGTTCATATAATATTCCAAGAACACTTGATGAAATTTCAAACGCAAGTGATGTTGAAAGAAAAGAAATAGGAAGAACTTACAGATTCATAGTAAGAAAAATGGGTATAAAATCCACTCCTTCAAGCCCAAAAGATTACATTTCAAGATTTGCAAATGTTTTGCATCTTTCTCCTAAAACCCAAAATGAAGCCATTAAAATTCTGGGCAAAGCAGAGAGTTCAGAATTAACAAGTGGAAGGGGCCCAGCAGGCATAGCAGCAGCCGCTCTATATGTAGCAGCCTTATTGAACGACGAAAAAAAGACTCAAAGAGAAGTAGCTGATGTAGCTGGAATAACAGAAGTAACAATAAGAAATAGGTACAAAGAGCTTCTTGACAAATTAGCACTAGAAGAAAAAATAAAAATTAAAGAAGCTGAAGAAAAAGAACTTAAAGAAGAGAAAACCAAGAAGAAGAAATAATCCCAAGAATTCTTAAAACACTATCTTTTTATACTCTCTAATTTTAAATTTATAATGCGGGGATGCCGGAGCGGTCAAACGGGACACGTTTAGGCCGTGTTGCTTCATGCTACAGAGGTTCGAATCCTCTTCCCCGCATAAATAATATTATGCGGCAAGTTTTTCCCGCATTTCTTTACTTAAGTTACTAAAATATATTATATAAGTAAAGAAATGCGCAGCATAAATCTTATTAATTTAGAAGAGGATTCTTATTTGAACTACTCAAGAATACTTAAGAAATAGAGTTATCACTTTTTATTGTTTTATCATTAAGTCCCAAAATAAGAGCGATATTAGCATCATCAATTCCCTTATTTCTTAAAACGCTTTCACTATAAATAGATATTTTCTTAGTTTGAGTTGAATACTTTCCAACCTCATTATTATTTAAACCCACTTTAAACAGAACAGCATCACCCATTATCTGAACCAGACTATGAAGTCCATCATTTAAAGCACTATTTGAATAAAATACCTGGGGTTCAACAAAAGAATAACTAATAATTCCTGTTGGTGTCTGAGTTGCAGTAGTTGATGCTGCATTTGAATTAATTGTAAAGGCCGAGCCAGAATTTGTTAATTTCCTTGCAATCTTATCGTAAATTGCAGCCTTTCCAAATAAAAGTTCTGCTCTCTGATCCTTGTCAACCAATCTCTTATCAAGTATCCTAGAATCTTCTTCCATATTAGCCAGATTTTTATTTTTGAAAGTGTTTCCATTTGTATCTTTTTTATCACCGCTGTAAGAAGCAGTATTAATATCATAACTGCCTGATTTAATCTTATCAGCAATTTCATTATAAACTTCAATAAAATCCTTAACAGCAGCAGCACCCTGTGTTAATTGCAAGTAAGTCCCATTGCTTTGATTTATTAAATTATTTATATTTGTTTTTTCAAGTTCTGCAAGTGTTCTATTTTCCAAGCCCTGGCTTTGTATTGCTTTCTCTAAACTATAAGTATCAAGCCAGCACCTTATTGCTTGATCACTGCAATAGCCAACATCACTCCACCTGTTTATATTAACTCCCTCGCCAGGATTCTTATTAGAGCAGACCCTTACAATACCTTGATTATAAAGTTCAGGACTTACTAATTCACTTGCTGCTTGTTGAATATTCGGAGTTAATAAAGAACCAACAGACCTTCCACCATTAACACATTCAGATTCGCTTGTAACAGGACTAGTAGCCGCCTGACTGCTGACAGCAGCATCTTTTGCAACAGTTAGTGCAAAGCTTGTTGAAACACTTTTGAACCCGCAATGCTCTTCATAGTAATCAATTACAACGCACAATTCCTTGAATCCAGAAACTTCAAATATATCCGTACTTTTTGAGACAGAACCGCCTTTTGGAATATAACCCGAATCAACCAAGCTCCTCTCTTTTCCAATATAACCCAAAGTTGTTGGCGCTGACCTTAAATAAATTCTATAGCTATGTCCATAATCATTTCCTGCATTAATAACATAAGTAACTTTATAATGTGACATTGGAGGAACAGTTGCTGACTCATAAGTACTTTCATCAAAGAATGCGTGATATTGAATAGGGCTCTCTGGCTCTAACATTGCATCAAAATTATTTGGATAAGTTGCTGATAATGACAATTGGCAGAACTCTCCAACAAGTGTATTCATAAATGATTTGGCTCCAAATGCTAACTTAGAACTGCTTCCGTAAGTTGTCTGCAAATATTGCATTGATTTTTCAGCATTATTCCAGGCATCTTGAACAAACATATATTCTGCACCACCAACCTGTTCTTTCTTTCCAAATAATCCCAAGAACAAATTTTTAGTAAGTGTTTCAGCAAAAGGACCCATTTCTCTCCAGAATAAATCACACATAAAAACCGAAGAAACAGCGTCGCATATTCCAACAGTTCTATTTGTTTTTATGCTTTCATTCAAACAATCTCTATAATCTTCAAGTATGTTAGTCCATGAAACAAGTCCTGCTTGTATTCCAGTAAGGCAAACAGGAATCAAAACACCAGTATCCTTATTAAATCCAATGAAATTAGGCAAGCACAAAACCGTGCTTCCTATCACTCCTGATTGAATAACATTATCAACAGTAACTTGACCTCCAAGATTACATCTTGAATTAGGACATACAAAAGGGTCGCATACATTAAATATAATCTTGCAATCCCTAGCTGACATGAAGTCTGTGCACTTACCTGCTGCCTCACCCTCATAATTAACCACTCTTAATGTCAGCCCATTAATAAGAATTGTTGGTGGGTTCGATCTCAATTGTCTCTGTGCTTCTTCAATCCATCGTATTGCTTCTGCTACTTTTCTTTTTGCTTGTTCTGGTTGCAAACCAGGAATACTATCAAGTGTATTTCCGTTGGTTAAATCAAATCTAATGCAGTTCTTATCAATACCAACTCCTTCCATCATTCCATCAGGCCCAACATTACATAACCAGAAACTGCTTATTTTTCCTGAATCTTGATAAGCTTTTTGTTCTCCTGTTCCAAGACTAGGGAATAGTTGCTTTACTTGTATGTACCATCCGTTTTGACCATCAAAAGGCATAAGTGCGGGCATTCCCTTATAAGGTTCAAGTGAAAATACTTTCATATAATTACAATTTTTACATTTATTTTTGTAAGCCAATTCATCATATTGTTGGAATATAAGATTAGTAGTAATCTTGCCCTCATCAGTAGAGTCTACATTTCGAGCATAATAAGTTCCGCCATCAGTTGGAGTAAGAGCATAATATTTTTTTGCAGTGTAAGTTTTGTCTGTTGATTTTTGCAGTGCTATAAGATATAAAGTATTATCAAAAGCATATTTATTCGAAGGAATAATAGCCAAGGGAGTTCCATCTGCAATCTGATCTCCAGTAACTTCAAGGAGACTTGGGAATTTTTTAGCGGTTTCGCCATTCCAAACCAGACCCTTATACTCTGCATTTGAAGTATCTTTATTAGTGGGGAAAGATAAAGGAAGGTCTGTACTTGCTTGCAATTGTTGTTGTGCAACAACAGAAGTCTGTCTATTGGAAACCTGTTGAAGTATTGAATAAGCATCTTGTTTTGCACTATTTTGAACATCTTTGCTAAATCCTGCATTAGAAGCAACCAAATAATCCTTCTTAAGTTGTACAAATTCAGCATAACTTATTGTTTGATTATTCATATTAGCTAAAATGGAGGAAAGTGACTTTCCTTCAATTAAAGTCTGTGAGCTAACTTCTTGTTGGCTTGAATCCAATAGTTTTAAGCCAGACAAGCTAGTATCTTTTCTAAAATTACTAATTTGAGATTCGAGTGCTTGATTATCATTTCCTGTTTTTGAGCCAGAACCTTCAGCAGCAGCTATCTCATTATTCAAACCCTTAAGTATTTTCTGCATTTCATTAACCTGTGATTCTATTGTTCCACTGCTTCTTGATATGCATTGGTCCACTGTTGTAACGCCTATTTGCTTTTGATATTGTGCATCTTGACAAAGCTTATTCCAATAAGCCATAACTTGATTTCTCGCTGTTGCTTTTCCATCAGCACCAAATGCCAAATTTTTAAGATTAATTACAGCCGAGGTAGCTAAACATGCTGCTTTTCCACCCCGGACAATCTCGCCAAGTGTATCTGTGATGTTTTTCCAATCAGCAATCTGCTTGTTCAATTTTTCAATTTCATCACTTGCTTCTTCTGGAGTCAATTTCAAACCAGAAGGTCTTTTCTCTATTCCAATAGAAAATGTAAAATTACTTTCCCTAGTTCTTCCTCTTACTGTTGGAGTTAATTGGACTTGTGCAATTTTCTTCTGATTAATGCTATCAACAGTAATACTTACACCACAACCAGTTAACTCAAAGACTTTATTTCCATGAGCAGTACTGCTATAAGGGTTATTATTAATAACACAGGAGTAATTAACAAATATATTATTTTCGTCGAATGATATTAAGTTTGCACTAACTCCATTCTCATTCAAAATATTATCGCCTTTTCTTAGATTGGATTTAACAATATAACCCTTTCCAGAAAAAGCGTACCTTAAACCCACACTTGCATCTTCTATTGGTGGCTCTGTTATTGATACAAGAGTAATTGAAATGTCTTCTTTTTGATTATAAGCAGTTGAACCTTCATTACTTAGTAAGCCCTTATCATTCAGCAAACCCTGCGCATTGTAACCATTAAAAACAGAGCTTGGATAATCATTAACTATTCTTGACAGAATTTGCTGGACTTTTTCCTGTTGCCCTAAATCTTTTGCAAGCAGATATTCTGCCCACAATGATGCTTCACCATAGCTATACTTATACCAATTCAAATTAGTATAAGGTATTGATTGTATTCCAAAATTAGATTTTGCTTGTTCATAGGAATCAATTGCATTGTTAAAAATAGTTCCTGCATCTCCGCTCAAAATAACATTCGAGTTTAATAATCCATTGTATTTTATGCTTGGATTTTCTAAGGGTTGACCTTGATTTAATAAAATAAGGTTTACTTTGCTTTTGCCTATTGAATTTTTAAATCCATTGACATAACCCGAAAGAGATTCCTGGAATTTATTAGGGTCAGTAAATAAACTAATGCTCCTATCAATCTGTTTAACAAAATCTTTTATTCCAATCTTAATAGTATCTACATTTTCACCATCTGAAACATTTGCGATTATTACAAAAGTTTTTTCTGAATTAGGATATTTTTTTGCTGCAACCAAGTAATAGCTGTTAGGATCACCCGGATAATCTATCTTGCCACCAAGACTTAATTTTTGGGAAGTAGAGCCCTGAACAAAAAGTTCAACCTCATTTAATTTTTTTTCAAGATTATAATTCACACCAGCACAATTTATTCTTGCTGTTCCTGTTCCAAAGCCAAGCGACTCCAATTTTAATAGAGTACATTTTCCGTCATAGAATTTGCCGCCTTCATAAACATCGTATTGTCTATTATTTACAGTAAATTTTGCTTTTGTTTCAGGAAGAACAATGTTTTTAAGAGTAATTCTAATTCCTTGCCCGCCTTTTCCAGTTGGAAGGAAAATATCAGTACCTGTTTTTCCCTTTTCTATTCTCTGACTTGCTAATCTAATATTATCTGTTGTGTAAATTGAGATTGTTGCACCAGTTTCATCAATATTTTCTGCCCTTAAGTAACCAACTCCATTAAAAAAACCATATTCTCTAAAGTTATTACTGAATTCTGAATCAGTCATAACCGGCAGATAGAACTCGTTTTCTCCAAACCCATAAGCATAATTTGCCCCATAATCAAGAGTCATTGAGAGAACCGCAGTTACATTATCAGGCATTTTGTTTTCATCAGGTTGTTTCTTTAAAACAACGACGACGTAACCAAGATTATCTGTTGTAGGATTATTAAAATAATTTCCATTACCACCTATTGCAGCAAGGGCGGGATGAAAACCAACTCCGGCAATATTAGTATTGCTATCTTTTCTAGTGACTGAAATTCTTTCTATTCTTGTTATATCTATAGAAGGATTTATTGTTATAGGGACAAGTTTGCAAAATACAGGAACGTCTCTTTCTTCAAGTATATCACTTGTAACAACAAGTGGTTCACATCCAAAAGGAGGTATCATAACTTGCATATCAAAGAAACCTTCTGAATCATAGCCCTCATAACCGCCCAAACTTCCTGTATAAGAGCCAAGCTCACCAAAACCAAGATTATTTGAACCAAACTGACTAAAACTTGGAGTATAAGAAGAGAAATATTGTGTTTGAACCTCACTATAGCTTCCTGTACTTGTTGAGGCATTAATAAAACCGAGATTAAAAAAACTAAATATAACTACTGTTAGTAAAACTATAACAAAAACTAATTTCGCTTTTTTTGTTTTTCTTATTTTCATTTTTATTTTTTATTATTAAACAATCTGTATATCCAAGCTATTTTCATCTATTAAATCATAGCTCTCTTGTATTTCGTCTGAATTTGAGGGTAATTTTATACTCTTCGCGTAGACTCTTAATATGCTTGCTTTATCTAATTCACTTTGCGTAACATACTTATTTACTTTTCCACCGGCATAAGGTATTGTTGTAATCTGCTGGCTTGGTATTGTTATGTCAGTACATCTATCTTCAGTAAATCCAAAAAAGCCCAATACCCCTTCTTTTGCTGTTTCAACACATTGTCTTGTGGTTGTAGCAGGAATAGTTACGCCTCCTGATTTGAAAACTTTTAAGTCAAATATATAATCCCCTTCTGCCAAGTCCAGGTCCTTATTAAAAGGAGAGGTTGCAGTAACTACAGGCAAGCTTGAATTATCATTTTCTTCGACATTTAGTATTGCCAAATCCGAAACCCGAACATTATCAACATAAATCTCAAGCCCCAATTTATATTCCTTATCAAGAACTATCTCAGCTGAAGTCTCTTCGTTTGTAGAAATAGTATATTTTTTCTGTTTGTAGCCCGGAGCATCTGCAATCAAAATACCATTGTAACACTGTGGAACCATTGCAGTTAGTGAGGCTGTTTTCGAACCATTATTCAATACAGATTTTCCGAGAGGACAGCTGTCAGTAATACATTTAAATTGCAAGTTTGCTTCAATGGGTTCGAGATTAATATTATAAGTTGAAATTGTTATATTTGTATTAGCATTATCGCAAATGCTTGATTGTTGTTCATAGGTATTTGTTGCAATGCTTTCTCGAGGAACATTCTTGTTTATTACAACAGCGAATGGAAATTGGAAAAGCTCTTCTGCATTATTGTCATATAATTGTATTAGCACGGGGAAATATAAGTCATAGACAAATTTATAAGAGACATAGCAAAGGCCCATTGCACCAAGGCCCTGTTGCGTTCCAACAGGATTAGCCACCATTAAATTATTCTTAGTTGGCCAAACCTCAAATCTCGAAGCCCAATCTCGTGAATAAATAAAATTAGCTTGCATATCCTTGATTTGCAAATCCGAATCCTTCCCAGCAATAAAATATTGATTTGTATTCTCATAATAATCTCCTGAAAAAGTAATTGCCTGTATATTGGCTTCAAGTGCATCTCTTAATCTATTAAATACCTCATGAGGATTCCAAATAATGGGCGAGCAATTTCTTTCTACACCAGAAACAGGCGCATAAGTATAAAGAACATCAACACTATAATTTTCAAGGAACATATTCTTTTTTTCATAATCGTAGAGTTTTTTTGCTGCTGCATAAAGCTTTCCAAAAGAGCTATCATAATCAACTTCAAAATTTCCAATTGAAAATTGCTCTTCCCCCCGCTTTATGTTTATTCTTTGATTGACTTTTACTGCTATTTTATTATCCCTAATTGAAGTTGAGAAGCTTGCTTTTCCAAGGCTTATTTCATAACTAGAACCCGAAAAATTTTCCAAACCGCATTTTCCTATTTGAGAAGCCAAATAATTATTAAACTGGCTCTCAATTGTTTTTATAGAAGGAATATTTTCAGAAGCAACCCCATTTCCAGAGATAGTATACCAATAAGGTATTCCCTGACCAAGAAAACCCAATTCAGAACCAAAAGGAGCATAAGTACTTCCTGCTTTAAACTCCGGATTTTCTAAGTAGCCCGCGTGTGTGCCTGCTATTTTTGTACCGTCTTCAATCAACGATTGTATGCAAGAAGTATAATAATTATAAACAGGGGCAATTGACTCAGAAACATTTTGTGGAAAGAGTCTATCTCTAAAAATAAAGAAAGCAGCAATTGCAACAACAACAATCAATGCTATTATAATAAAAAGTGCAAGCTGTGAACGCTTCGATTTAATCAATAAACAAGTCGCTAAACCTCTCTCTTTTTTCATATTAGATAGATGAAAAACCCATATATAAACTTTCTGAAAAATGGGCCCACCAAGAATTGAACTTGGGAATTATCCATGTCAAGGATACAGTTTGCCACTAGCCTATGGGCCCGGATAAAAAAGCATAAACAATAATCTTTAAATACCTTATTTCTTGACATAATTTATAATAATTAGTACTTAAAATGAAATTACCTAAAAAAACAAGGCGTTATTGTCCTTATTGCAAAGAACATACAGAGCAAAAACTCGATTTAGTTTCAACAGGTCATAAAAGGGGAACTTTAAAATATGGCTCAAAAGAAAGGGCAAAAATGCGCGGCCATCCACCAGGAACAGGTAATAAAGGCCGTTTCAGTAGACGTCCACCAAAGCAGCAAACCATGAAATCTAAAACAACAACGAGAAAAGTAGTGATTTATACCTGTCAAAAATGTAAAAAATCAACTTTAGCTAAACACTCAAGAAGAGTTGGAAAGCTGCAATTTGAATAAAATGGCAAAAGTATTAAAGAAAAAGTTTTTTGAAATTGATATTCCAATTATTAATGAGCAGTACGAATCTCAAGCAACATCAGTAGAAGAGTTAAATAATAAAACAATCAAAATAGACTTAACAAGAAAATTAAAGGGCAAGGGCGTTGATTTAGTTTTAAAGACAAAGGTCGAAGAAGGCAAATTAGTTGCCTATCCAAAGAAGATTATTTTGCTTCCTTTCTTCATAAAGCACATGATGCACGGAGGCATAAGCTATGTTGAAGACTCTTTTAAAGCAGAAACAGGGGATAATAAAATAGTAATAAAGCCGTTTCTTATAACAAGAAAAAAAGTATCAAGGGAAGTTAGAAAAGCCCTTAGAAATTCAGCAAAGAACTGGATAATTGATACACTAAAAACAAAAACCTCTGGAGATATTTTTTCAGAGATACTTTCAAATCAATTTCAAAGGTCATTAAATACAAGACTGAAGAAGATTTATCCACTGGCTATATGTGAAATTCGTGTTTTTGAAATCAAAGACGAACCAGATGCAAAAACCACAAAATAGGTGTTAAAAATGACAAAACAACAATGCCTTGTTCTTATTAAACCAGACGGCATTGTTAAGTCTCTTACAGGAAACATTATTTCCGCTCTTTCTGAAACAAAATTAAAGATAATCGGAGCCAAGATAGTAAAAGTTTCTCGAGAATTAGCCGAAATGCATTATTCTGAATTAAAAGAAAAGCAAATAAAGAAACATGGGCAAGAGAAAGGCACCAAAATCTTTGAAGGAACTCTAAAGTATATTCAAGGACACTACCATACTGATAGAGTTCTAGCTTTAGTCTATGAGGGTGAGGATTCTATAGAAAAAATAAGAGCAATTGCAGGTTCAACTAATCCAGAAGAAGCAGAACCAACGAGTATTCGCGGGAAATATGGAAGGATAAACTCAAAAACAGGAGTTTACGAAAATGTTATTCATGCTTCTGATTCAGAGGAAAATGCAAAAAAGGAAATTCAAATATGGTTCTCACCTGAAGAACTCGCAGAAACAATTTATCCCACAAAAAAAGTTAGGCAAACCAAAGAGATTTTAATCTGGGATTAGATTTATAAATTTCAAAACGATTTTATTTTATGGTAAAAGAATATCAAAGACACATTGTTTCTACGCCAGAACATCAAGTATGGTTGCATAGGACGCACGTATCAGATATTGAGAGTATTCTAAAAAATGGCTTGTACTATGCCACAAATTTAAGTTCAAGAGCTTCACTACAACCTGTTGATTTAGAAAAAGCAGAGAGTCTTTATAGGCAAACCCACAAAGGCAGCAATGCCGTAGTTGTAATAAAGATTCCAAGACAGATCGTGGAAAGATATTACCCTGCATCAGGAAGTTTAAAGGGTAAAAGGCACGAGGGTTATGAGGGTGATAGAAACGTAAGTTATTTTAATGGTGGCTTTTGGATTCAAAGACAACATATCCATGGTTGGATTGACAGAGAAACTAATGAGTATCATGAAAATCCTTATCTAAATGAACCCCAAAGATTAACTGCTAAACATTTTCCAGCCGCAATTTACGGCGGTTTAGAAAAAGATGTTACTGAAAAAAAACCCAAAATAAAGGCTGATGCTAAAAAACCCAACCGAAGAAGTATAAGAAAAATGTTTGGTATGCCCCCTTCGCCCAAAGACTATCCTACTTTACCTTGATTTTGAAAATAATTAATTAAAAAAAATATATTCCTCTGGAGATCTAACGCCTGCTTTTTGATTATTCTTTGTCTTCGCTATTCTTAAAGAAACGTCTATCATACCCATGACCTTTTCTATTGGAATTAAATAGCCTTTTTTATTTTCATAGTCATATATTCCAAAATAGTCTATCTCTTTTTTTGTGTATTTTTTTACTTGCCAATTATTGGAGGATTTTAATCTGCAGTGTATTACTCCATCTAGGGGTTTTGTTGTTTTTACCTGAATTCTCCTATATTCTCCATCTTTTTCAATTAAGAGATCAACAGAACTATCATCGCCATAAGGTAAAAAGATGTTCCATCCTTTTCTTATAAATTCTGCTGCAAATCTTAACTCGCCTTCTTTAGCGAGCTGCTTTTTTTGTGTTCCCATACCTATAATATACTAAGTTATAGGTCTATTTATATTTTCGGTTTTATATCTTATAAAAGGAATATATTTAAATAGCTTCGATTTAAGATTTTTATATTACGCCTGCATAGCTCAGTGGTAGAGCATTAGTTTTGTACGGATTTTTTGGAAAAATATCAGAGAATCCCAAAATAACTAGGGGTCGGGGGTTCAAATCCCTCTGCAGGCTTAATTTTTACCATTTAGGCGATTATTCACAAAGCTCTTGAGTTTTGTGAAGAAGATTAGAGGGATAATCAAGCAGATTAATAATCCCAAAAGTGAACCAATCAAGAGAACAGTATTATGTTTTATCTGACTTCTAACAAGACCAACCGAAAAAATCAGAGTAATAGTATTCGCAATAAAAGTAGCAAGAATAAAATCTTTATATTTCATATTAGAAAGGCCAGCAACAACACCTATAAATTCAGAAGGAATTATAAAGAACATTCTTAGCATAAATATTTCAAAAAAGGCCCCTTTTTCAAGTTTTAATTCTAATTTTTTAAACTTCTTATGTCTATTCATCAGATATCTTATATAATCCCTGCCAAGAAATCTAGTCATATAAAATACAAGTGTAGCAAATAAAAGGCTACCCAGTAAAGTATACAAAAGTGCCTCTTGAAATGTAAAAAATATCCCGCCCAAAAAAGAAGTTGGAGTAAGGGGCAGAGGTAAAAAAGAGATTGTTGCATAAAAGAATATAAATAAAATGGGAAAGATTCTGCTTCGTGGTATATCTTTTATATCATTTAATTTTATTCCAGCAGAATAACAATAGATTGAAAATAAAAACAAAAGCAGAAATAAGCCTACAAAGATTATAAATTTCTTTTTTGGCGAGAATAATCTGTTTTCTTTTTCCATAGATAATTAACCCAAAAGAGATTTAAAAGTCTATTCTTCATCAACAGGGTCTGCTTTATTATCAACTATAAGTATATTTGCAATTTCTTGCGAAAGATTAACGATATCTCCTTTTTTAAAGGGCCCGAGCTTGTTTCCTTCCAAATCCAGGAATTCTTCTGTATCCTGATTGAACATAACTAATTTATTTTTCTGATTTGCTGTTTCTTCTTCACCATTTATTGCTTTTTCCATTTTTTTATCGCCCTCGTTTAGGGCCTTCATTATTTTTTCAAAGGTTTCTTTCTCAAAACCCAACATGTTCTCAAAATCTCTCTTGCTTATCCCGGTTTCCGCACTTACAAATGCTAAATCCAAAATTTTTTTCTTTCTTCTCAATATTAATTCCTTAAATAAAGCAATAGCATTTTCTAACTGCTTCTTATTTTTTTGATTATCCTCTGAAAAAATTCCTTTTTCTTTTCCGGAAAAAGCCTCTTTCTCTGAGACATAACTCGCAAATTCTTTTATGAAATCTTTTATTAGGGGCTGTAGCTGTTCGCTATATCTTTCTTTCCTTAGAGCTTCGTAAATGTCGTTATAGGTTATCATTTTTACTTTTTGTTTTGTATTAAATAATTCGGGATTTCAAATTCTGAGTATTCTGGAAGAAGTTTTTTTCCATAAACTAGCCTGAAAAAAGCTTCTGCCTCAAGTTTTGCATCTTCTAATCCATTATGTGCTTTTCTGTTATCAATCATCCCGACGAATTTTAATAGATTTAGTAAACCCATATCGCTTGTATTTTCTTTAATCAAAAGATTTCCTTTTAATTGCATATATTTTAATTGAGCAAGACTATGTAAATCAAAACACCGATGAAAAAAAGGCGGTGCCAGCCCGTACTTATTTGCTTTAACCCACATGAATCCGTAATCAAACTGGGGATTATGGCAGATTAAATCTCTATTATTTATTTTAGCGCACCAACTAAAAAAATTTGCTAAAAGTTGTTTTTCACTTTGTTTACCTTTATCTCTCAACTGTTTTTCTGTTTTGCCTATAACCTCTAAAACCGGCCTTGGATTCTTAAGATTAGTAGAATTAATTACCTCATCAGAATCATCTAATCTCGCTTCTTCTAAAAAAGTATTCTCGGGATTTTCAAGTTCCAGAGCACCTATTTGCCATAACCCGCATTTTTGAAAATCACCACCACTAGTTTCTATATCAACAACTATCATATAAATTTGAACTAAAATCAGTTTAAAAGTATTGTTATGGTTGTATAACTAAAAAAATTAAGTGAAGCCGCACTTCTTAAGAAGATTTTTTCCGTAAACCTTGCCAAGTGCTCCTTTACTGGCCAGAGTCTCGCCGAAGAATAAACTACCGACAACTTTTTTAGTAGGGTTGTAAAACAGCACAGGAACAGGATCCGACGTATGTGTTTTATATTTGCAAGGTGTTGAATGGTCCGCAGTAATAATCAAACTTATTTTAAATTTGGTTACATACTCATGCAAGAATCCAAAAAATTCCTTATCTAGTTTTTCGAGAAATTTGACTTTTTCAAGAGGTTTATTATCGTGCCCCGGAACATCGGTTTCTTTAAAATGAATATAAGCAAAATCATATTTACTGCCTTTTCTTTTCAAAGTTTTAACAGAAAATTTAATCATTTCATTTAGCCCTTTTGTAAGATTATCGTATGCGTCATAGTTCTTCATATTAGGATAATTAAATCCAAAAACTTCCATTCCTGCAGCACGAGCAATACCCTTTTCAAGAGGCATATTTACAATAGCCATTGCTTTCTTGAACTTAGCAATAGAAGGCATTTCTACTCCAGGATCTCTTAAAAGTAAAATATTTGCAGGAAGCAATCCCCTCTTAACTCTAATTTTATTTATTTCATGGTTTTTTAATATTTTATAAGATTGATCTACAAAACTATTAATAAGATTTGCTGAAAACTCACTATTTTCATCATCATCTAAAGGTTTACTCCAATCAAAACTTGCCTTTATTTCTATTTTTCCATTTTCATGAACATACGTGTCAGTATCAGTAACATTATCTGAGAAACCGCCATAAAAAACCAAAATACCCCTATGCTGAACAGTTGGAAAAAATCTGAATTTAACAGGAAGATTAACATTTTTATTTATTGCAATTGCTAGTTGTGCTGCTTCTCTTGTTGTAAGTGTTCTTCCAGCCCTTCTATCAATCATTTTTCTTGTGTCCAGATTTTCAACTGTCCCAAAATTTGCCCTAATAACTAAATCGCCTTTCTTAACTTTTATATCTGCGCCAAGTGCTTCAAACTCTGCTCTTTCTGAAATATTAAAGTTATTACCCAGAATAGAAATAACAGCAGTATCTGATTCAGGAGCATAATTTTCATCAATGGGATACATATAACCAAGTGAACTTTTCCTTGCTAATTCATCAAGATTCGGCGTATTGGCATATTCCAAGGGCGTTTTACCATTAAGCTTATCATTTGGCAAATCTGCCATGCCATCCACAAGCACCAATATCTTTTTCATGGATTATAGAAGAAGTTTAAATTTATAAATATTGAGATACTAAGAAAGTTATGTTTGGATTTTTAAAAGAAAAGCTAAAGAGTTGGATAGGCTCGAGCAAGAAAGAAGTAGAGAAAAAAGCTGAAAAGCGCGAGCTAGCTGTAAAACCCGAAAAAACAAAGAAAAAAGAAGAGAAAAAACCAGAGCAGAAAATAGAAAAGAGAAAAAGAACAAAAGAGGAACTAAAACAAGAACGCGAAGTTTCTGAAAAAGTTGTTTCTGATATAAAACAAGAAAAAATAGAGATTAAAACTCCTGAAGAAAAGCTTGAAGCAGAGATAGAGAAGAAAGAACAAGAAAGAAAGGAATTAGAAGAACAGGAAAAACTAAAAGAGGAAAAAGAAAAGTTAGAAAAAGAACAAGCAGAAGAACAAAAAAAGGAGGAAAAAGAAGAAAAGAAGGGTTTCTTCCAACGCTTAAAAAAAGTATTTTCCTATACGCTTACAGAAAGCGCCTTTGAAGGGATTTTTTCTGAATTAGAACTATCATTATTAGAAAGCAATGTTGCAATTGAAGTAGTAGAAACTCTTAAAGAAAAACTAAAAAAAGAATTAGTAGGAAAACAATTAAAAAAAGATAAAATACAAACAGAAATACAAGAGAGTCTTAAAAAAGCTATTGAAGAAATTCTAATTGAACCAACAGATTTAATAGAACAAATTAAGGAACATAAAAAATCTTCAAAAGAGCCATATAAAATATTATTTTTTGGGATTAATGGGGCCGGAAAAACAACAAGCATAGCAAAAATTTGCAATCTTTTGCAAAAGCACAAACTCACCTGTGTTTTAGCAGCAGCAGATACATTTAGAGCAGCTTCAATAGAACAGCTTCAAATTCATGCAGATAAACTTGGCATAAAAACGTCCAACGAACTGGCTAAGGCGATCGGAGTAACAGCCCC
>Ga0172375_10002940_pt1 | contig 26267 bp, 26 predicted proteins | sample LakKiv1m_FD_114537 | JGI IMG/M metagenome (GOLD analysis project Ga0172375, IMG submission 114537) | Freshwater microbial communities from Kabuno Bay, South-Kivu, Congo - kab_092012_11.1m | ecosystem: Environmental > Aquatic > Freshwater > Lake | place: Democratic Republic of the Congo...
GATAAAATTGCGGCGTGAAAGGTACCACCAGTGTTTTGATTGTTGTAGGTACATTCGCGTATATTCTTTAACATTCATAACAATTATCATTATAAATTATTTGTCGTATACTACCTAGATATGCACCGTATCCGCAAGAACAAGAAAAAATATAATAATGATCAGTGGAAATTATTACGAGTTCAGCTTGTTTCAATCTTTCGAATGAATGCATCAAAAATTTTGATGATCGTCATTTTAGTAGCAGGATTTATATTCAGAATCTATCCCGCTATAACGAGATGGTTTTGGGAAGATGAATTGGCAACATACGCATTCGCTTTAGCGCCGTACCCATGGATCGAACAACTTATCCGTCCCATGGATGACAGACCACCTTTGTTTTATCTGTTCATCCGTTTCATGATCAAATTTACCAAGCAGGAAACCATGCTTCGTTTACCGATCATTCTATCTTCATTCATGTCTTGCCTGATCATATATAAATCAATACAGCGGTATAGCAAAAAGGCAGCGTTAATAGTCTTATATTTATTGCTATTTTCAGTTTTCAGAATCGAATATTCATGGCAACTTCGCGATTATGGTCTACTTATGCTACCAACAAGTATAATCTTCTATCTCTTTTCTGAATACGTAACAAAACTTATTAAAACGAATACGATCTCTCGTCCCCATCTTGTTGGCATTTCAGTCAGTGCTTTTATCGGATGCCTGATCAATTATATCTTTGTCATATACGTTGTGTGTAAGTTGTTGCTCATCGTAATAATTACACTGTTTTATAGATATAAACACATAAAAAAAATCGATTGGTCCTTTATACCCAAGCTTGCAATAGTTCAAATTCCACTGATCGGAACATTGTCATATTATCTATTACGGCAATTTTCTATCATTCGCGCTACTACCGGTTGGATTCCCGAAGTATCCGTATATTCATATTTTCTTATAAATGCTGTATTTTTGGGTTTATCCAATAATATTTATGATCTGTATTCTACAAACACAGCATTGTTGCCAGATTATGTCATTATAACGATCGCTATTTCCATATTTTTTGGCCTCTGTATTTTCCTACTTGAAAAGAAGAAATCAGTGATTGATCCGACCTTACGGATTGTGTTTTATTCAGGATTATTTATCTATGTCACCGGACAGATCCTGGTATTTTTTTGTTCCTGGATACTCGGAACCGACATTTTTTTGATTCGGACGTTTCTTCGTATTGGCACCATGTACCTTATCAGCTTTGGATTAGGAATTTATATCATCATTAATGCGCTTATCCGACCAAAATATGTACGAACAACTATAGTTTTTTTATCACTTATCTATTTTTGTATATTTTTACGTTTTTATATCGATTGGTATGCACCATCACAGAAAGATTTGTTGGGTGGAATTCCATTGCAAGGTGGACTACGAAAACTTACGGAAATTTATGAACCCGGAGATCAGATCATATATATTCCCATTCACTACCAGATATTGTACCCGTCGTATTATTGGCAAAATAGTCCCGAGACTGGTTTAAGTATGCAACTTTTCATGAAATTATATGGAGCAGACATAAACCAAATTGAGGTAGCGTATAGACGGTTAAATGATGCAAATGCCGCACTTGTCAAAACAAATATACCTTATGAATCTAATGGAAAGATAATTATGCTCAACTGGAATATGTCAGATAATACAGTCGATCGGTTGCATGCGTATTGTAGGGATGTAAGAAATTCGACGTTTACTATCGTATATAAGCAAATTGATATGTATATTGCGATATGTAAATGACATCATTTACGATAACAATTTTTGCACCGCGCTCCATACACATTATCCGAAAGCGTATTCATAAGCGAAGGGTCTGTAGATAACGCATCCGCTGTTTTTTCTTTTATGATCCGTTTATGGAAAACCTCATCAGCACCACCTACGCTGCATATTGCAGATAATTTAGTCACTTTATCCGCCATGACCATGAGGGTTGGCATGGGGATAAACGGTCGCCTATCAAATGTCATTGCAAGTCCGGCAACGATATCGTGTTTTCTACATGTCAGGTAACAAAGTGACCTCAGTTAACCTTGCGTATGTTCCTGAAGTGCCACAATCAACCGGAGTCTATGAGATTGATAAACAAACGTTTACAAAATACAAGAGTGAACTGACCAGTCAGAAGAACAAAGTCATTGATGCAGTCGTTCATGGAGTTGTGAGTGTTGATCAGATGAAGTGGATTGCTCATTTTTGAAAATGAAGAATTTCGAACACCTGAATTGGGGCGTGCATACGATCTAACTAGGTAAATAGCAAACACCCGTCAAAATAGGTGAGCCGGCTGGGACTCGAACCCAGAACCAACAGCTTAAAAGGCTGCTGCTCTACCAATTGAGCTACCGACCCGAATGGTGAATATTATATCAACTTTTATCCCTTGAGGATACTATTACTTAGAAGCTTCCACTGAATGTGCTTTTGTAGACTCTTCAATCTTTGTTGCAGCTTTACCTGTTCTTGCTCTGAGATAATACAGCTTTGCACGTCGAACTTCTCCATGTTTCTTAACTTCAATTTTCTTGATCCAAGGAGATGCGAGAGGAAAGATTCTTTCAATACCAATTGCTCCAACTCCAATTTTCCGTACGGTAATCATTTGATTCTCGACATTTCCTTTGAGAGCAATGACTATGCCTTCAAACACCTGAACGCGTTCTCTGGTTTCTTCTTTTACTTCGCGTTTTGTTTTTCCAGCTATTTTTTCGTGTTCGATTAGCTTGTAATGTACACGAATCGTGTCTCCGACACTTATTTGAATGGTATTCCAAGTCGTCTGATTTGCCATAAGAGTGCTATTTTAGCATTTATTTCAGGCTCATACAAGCCCGAATGAAGTCAATAAACAAAGGGTGTGGGGTGATAGGAGTTGAACGGTATTCGGGATGGAATTGAGTGCCTACAAAAAACGGATGCTCTGATTTTGGAAGTTCGACTATTTCCACCAGATTTTCAACAGACGATCTGCCAGCAATAACCATTCCCGCCTCTTCAATCTGTTTTGCGTATGTATCGTTAAATTCATACCTATGGCGATGCCGCTCACCGACGATGTTCTTATCTTCATTATCATACCCATGATGTTTTGTGTAACTTTCATCTGCAATTGTCCCCTCTTTTACCTGACATTCCCATCTCCCAAGCCGCATTGTCCCCCCATAAGCACGCCGTTTTAGCACGTCTTCTTGCCCAGATATCATATGAATGACTGGATCTGCAGTATTGTCGTCAACCTCAACGGTATTAGCTTGTTTCAAGCCTAATACATTACGAGCAAATTCAACAACCGCCAACTGCATGCCATAACACAGACCTAAATAGGGTATTTTATGCTCACGTGCATATTGAATTGCTGAAATTTTTCCTTCAACACCCCGTGGTCCCCATCCAATAGGAACAATTATTCCGTCAATACCGACTAAATCCTTAATTTCTTTGCTTGTGTTTGCTGATAAATCTTTTTCTATATTCTCCGCTTGGATCCATTTCGTTTTGACAATAACGCCATTTTTCCAACAAGCATGATCAATGGCATCAATAAGTGCCGCGTAACTATCTCTAAGTTCATATTCGCCAGTTGCAAAATATTTACCCACAATTGCAACAGTGATTTGCTTCTGCTTTTTTATTTTTATGGTGTCAACCATTGTTTGCCACGCTTCAATATCAAGCGTGTTTAACGGAAGATTGAGCATAGCGAGAATTTTTTCATCAAATTTCTGCTCTGCAAAAATAATGGGGATCTCATACGGACTTTCCATATCTGGATTATTGATGACATTCTCAGCATCCACATTACAAAAAAGCGCAAACCGTGCACGCCTTCTCTCATCGATATTCTTTTCTGATCGCGTGACGATAAAATCCGGCTGAATTCCCATAGAGTTGAGGGTTCGTACTGATAATTGCGTTGGCTTTGTTTTAGGTTCACCTAAATGAGAAGGTGTCGGTAAGTAGCTCACATGAACATGAATAACTGAATTTTTTTTGTCACGAGCAAGGAGCCGCGAAGCTTCATAGTACAACATGTTCTGATATTCTCCTGCAGTCCCCCCCAGTTCAATTGCTATAATATCCGCGTTTTCTATTTCACCAGCTTCTTTAATGCGTCGTATAATCTCGTCAGTGACATGCGGAATTGCTTCAACATCCTCGCCTTTATATCCGAAATTCCGTTCGCGATCTATAACTGTCTTATATATCTGCCCCATGGTCACAAAATTCTGACGTTTCATGTTGCTTCCCAAAAATTTCTCGTAGGTTCCCATGTCCATATCTGCTTCGGTTCCATCATCAAGAAGGTAAGGATCTCCGTGTTCAATGGGGTTAATTAACCCCGAATCGATGTTGAGATAATTTTCACACTTCACGCAGGTAACGTTATATCCTCGGTTTTTAAGAAGAAGAGCAATAGCGGCAGTTGTATTTCCTTTTCCAAGGCCAGAGATTACACCACCCGACACAAAAATAAATTTAGTGGGCATAAGTTAAGATACCAAAAATGAGAGATTTCGTCAATAGAATTATTTGTCTTTCTTTCGGAATAATGTTTTGTGATATCTATACAACGCATCAAATACCGCACCTTTGGTAATAATACCAATAACATGATTCTCATCATCAACAACAGGAAGCTGATTCACACTGTGAGCAATCATCCGCCCGAGTACTCGCATAACCGCTGTTAATTTATGCGTATGAATGACGTTTCTATTCATAACCTCAGATACCTTCTTTTTCATAATTGCGGCAAACTCACGGTCGTCTTCCAAGGCATTATCAATACGTCCAACATCAGTTGCGTACGCACGAAAGTCCGGATAGAGAATCTGTAACATATCTTCTTTTGACAAAATCCCAATGAGATGGCTTTCCGCATCAACAACTGGCGCAGAGTTTATTTTTCTTTTTGAAAAAACCTTCCATGCTTCCCGAAGTGAAGAAGTATCTACGAGGGTAATGACCTTCCCCTCCATGATGCTTTCAACTGTCATCATCACTGGAAATAATAAAGGTATTTCTCTATATTGTCAACCGAGGTTTTCTTCTCCGAAGCACCCTCAACTCCACTGTTGATCTTCTGAGGATTGCCTGTGCCGCACGGTAGTCACCCATTTTTCCTTTTTGCGAAAGTGCTTCACGGGCTGCTTGTTGTGCCTTTTTGATTTCCGCTTCATTTAACTCGTCTGCGTGGTATGCACGAGAGACAAGTATAAGAATATGGTCTTTGGTCACTTCCATAAAACCGCCACCAATTGCAAGGAACGTATCTTTCCCATTTGCTTCCACTTTGATCTCGCCTTCAACGAGCATAGAGATAAGATCTGTGTGCTTTGGAAGGATGCCAAGCGTACCCGTTGGTGTTGGTACACTCACAAAATGAATATCACTTGAATAGGCTGAGCGCTCAGGTGTGACGATATCAAGATGTATGGAGTCCATATTATTTCACTTCACTGATGTTTCCGACCATGAAAAACGCCTGTTCGTTTTTCCCATCATGTTTTCCATCTAAAATTTCCTTAAACCCTTTTACTGTCTCTTCTAATTTTACGTATTTACCCGGCCGTGAAGTAAACGGTTCAGCAACAAACATAGGTTGCGTGAGGAAACGTTGAATTTTTCTTGCCCGTGCCACCACGCGCTTATCTTCATCACTTAGCTCCTCCATACCAAGAATGGCTATGATATCTTGCAAATCCTTATATCGTTGAAGCACTCGTTGAACTCCTCGAGCTACCTCATAGTGTTCTTTTCCAACAATTGCAGGCTCCAGGATACGCGAGTTTGATGATAATGGGTCAACAGCGGGAAACAACCCTTGTTCTGATATGGATCTATCCAAAGAAATGGATGCATCCAAATGAGAAAATGTTGCAACCGGCGCGGGGTCTGTGTAATCATCAGCAGGCACGTAGACTGCCTGAACAGATGTAATTGACCCTTTTTTTGTTGACGTTATTCTTTCCTGCAAAGCGCCCATTTCAGACGCGAGTGTTGGCTGGTATCCTACTGCTGATGGAATACGGCCAAGGAGCGCTGATACTTCGCTTCCGGCTTGCGCGAAGCGAAAAATATTATCAATGAATAGAAGAACATCCTGACCTGCTTCATCTCTGAAATATTCAGCCATGGTAAGCCCTGTGAGCGCGACCCTCAACCGTGACCCTGGCGGTTCATTCATTTGACCAAACACCATAGCAGTTTTATTGATAACTCCTGAATCTTTCATTTCCCTGTATAAATCATTTCCCTCACGGGATCGCTCTCCGACTCCTGCAAACACAGAGACTCCGCCGTGAACCTCAGCCACGTTATGTATCAGCTCCTGGATAAGAACGGTCTTTCCGACCCCTGCTCCTCCGAATATAGCAACTTTTCCACCTTTAACAAACGGTGCAATGAGATCAATTACTTTAATGCCTGTCTCAAGAATCTCAAGTTTTGTACTCTGTTGGGTTAATTTCGGAGCACTTCGGTGGATTGGATAATATGTTGTTGTCTTTACTTCACCCTTATCATCAATAACATCACCAACCACGTTAAACAGTCGGCCCAGTGTCTTTTTTCCAACAGGAACTGTGATTGGGTGTTGTGTCGCGACTGCTTCATCTCCACGTTTGAGGCCATCAGACGGTCCAAGAACAATACAACGAACTTTGTTTTCGCCTAAATGCGACGCTACTTCCAAAATAAGGATTTTTGTTTGTGTATATGCGCTTTTAACTTCGAGTGCCTCATAAAGAGATGGAAGATATTCATCATTAAATTGCACGTCAACAACTGCACCGAATATCTGGATGATGGTTCCAATATATTTTGTATTCAATTCCTTTTTTTTCATACAATATCTCCTTTATATGGTTATTCGGCGGCAAGCCGCGCTGTTACAAGGTCAGCAATTTCAAATGTTATTTTTGCTTGCCGTTCTTTATTGTAAATAAGAGTTAATTCGTCAATAAGAGATAGCGCATTATCTGTTGCATTTCTCATAGCGACCATTCGTGCAGAATGCTCGCTTGCCTCTGACTGAAGAATTGCATCACGCAACTGATTTTCAATATAGTGAGGAAGAAGCGCATCAAACAATTCTTTTTTTGATGGTTCAATGAGACTCTCCTGCACCTGAGACCGTATTGGTTCTTTTGTATCAACAGAAGAGATGGTTAAAGGCAAAATGGTTTTGATTCTTGGGTGTTGGACAAGCGCTGACTTAAATTCATTACTGACAATGTCAACTCCATCATAGTGACCAAGAAGATATTCTTTCGTAAACAATTCCGTAAGAGCCGCAACGCTTCCGATAAAAGGAGGCGTTGAAAAATCTGCAAGTAATTTCCCGCCGAGCCGCACAACTGTATCTGCACCTTTTTTACCGATGGTAATTGTGTCAATCGATGACAGTGTAGGAAAGGTTCTCATGTAAAACCGAAACAAGTTACTGTTTAACCCTCCACACAACCCTTTATTAGTCGATATGAGAATCACGAGGCGTTTTCCAGATAGATTTTGCGGCTTTGTTAGGTATGGATGAACGGACATGTCAACACCACTTGAAGAACGAATAACCATGTCATAAATTTTTTGAGCATACAATTTTCCCGAAAGTGCTGCTGCCTGCGCTTTCTTCATTTTTGAGGCCGCAACAAGTTCCATTGCTTTTGTAATTTGCGCAATGTTCTTTGCAGACTTTATCCGTCGTCGTAATATTCTGATACTTGCCATATTATTTCCACGTCTTTTTAAATGCTTCTATGTGGGTTTGCAATTCTTTTTCTATTTCAGAAGTTATCTGTCGCTCCTTTATAATAAGCGCTCCTATCTTCTTCCCTTCCCGCTTGAAATACGTTAACAAATCTTCTTCAAAGCGTCCAACATCATGAATTGCCACCGAATCCATATGACCGTTGGCGCCTGCCCACATCAATATAATCTGTAGCTCAACTGCAAGAGGCGCAAACTGGCCCTGTTTTAAGACCTCCATCATACGAGCACCGCGGTCAATTTGTTTCCGAGTTGTTTCATCAAGATCCGAACTAAACTGCGCAAACGCCGCAAGTTCTCGGTATTGGGCAAGGTCAAGCTTTAAGTTACCTGCAACCTTTTTCATGGCCTTCATCTGAGCTGATCCTCCCACACGGGATACCGAAAGCCCAACGTTAATAGCAGGTCGCTGCCCTGCATTGAACAAATCTGTTTCAAGATAGATTTGCCCATCTGTAATAGATATGACATTCGTCGGAATGTATGCAGATACATCATTTGCCTGAGTTTCAATAATAGGAAGTGCGGTAAGAGACCCTCCCCCATGCGCCTTATCAACACGGCACGCACGTTCAAGAAGCCTACTGTGAAGATAGAAAACATCTCCCGGGTATGCCTCACGTCCTGACGGCCGTCTGAGGGTAAGGGATATTTGTCTGTATGCCCAGGCATGCTTTGTTAAATCATCAAAAATAACCAGTGCGTCCTTTCCCTGATCCATAAAATATTCACCTATTGCGCATCCTGCGTATGGAGCAAGGTATTGAAACGCCGCTGGATCACTCGCTGAAGCAGACACAATAATCGTATGCCCCATTGCGTCATGCTTTTCTAAGTCTGAAATAATGTGGGCAATACGAGACGTTTTTTGACCGATAGAAACATATATACAAACAACATTTTCTTTTCTCTGATTGATAATCGTATCAATTGCAATTGCGGTTTTTCCGGTATTACGGTCTCCGATAATAAGCTCCCGTTGACCGCGACCTATCGGGATAATTGCATCAATTGCCTTAATACCTGTTTGTAGAGGTGTTGTCACTGGCTCACGATACATAACGCTCGGTGCAATTTTTTCAATTGGATATTGCTTTTTAGCGGTAATTGGTGCTTTTCCATCAATTGGCTCTCCAAGAGGATTCACGACTCGACCGATAAGTGATTCTCCGACAGGCATAAACAAAAGCTCTCCTGTTGATTCTACTTCTTCACCTTCGTGAAGACCGAGATAATCTCCAAGAACGATTGCTCCGATTTCATCCTCTTCCAAATTAATGACAAATCCTGTCACGCCGTTTTTAAACTGGATCCGTTCAAGATACGCAACTTCCGGTAATCCGCTTATCTTAACCACACCGTCTGCTATAGCTGTAATCCTACCAACATGTCGCGCTTTCACATTAGCAGAGTATCCCTGAATTTTTTTTGTGAGTTCTGTTGCGAATAATTTACTAAAATCACTATTCATAGGTTACTCCATGAGCATATGAGACATATTTTGTACTGTTTTAAGAAATGTCATATCAACAACCCAATCGCGTATCTGAATTTTTATTCCTCCAAGAACGCTAGGGGTCACGGTTGAGACAACGGTAATATCCCTACCGCTGATACGTGTTAGTATTTTCTGTATCTGACTTTTTTCATCAGCTGATAACGGGACGGCAGTATGTACGTGTGCGGTTATATCATCTTCTGCATCTCGAGACACTTTAGACAATAACTTCCGCAACTGCGGAACCGCAGCCCCGGCTTGTTTTCCTTTTTGTATGTATAAAACAACGTCGTTGATAAATCCCCGAGCGTGTTTTGTTAATTTAGCCATAAAGTCTACCTACTTTACCGAATGGATTCCAAATCTTTCAACTGTTTTCTAAGAACAGTACTTTGCATCTCTTTAGACAAAACATTACCTAAAATCCGCTTTGTCATTTCTACAGCAAGCGATACTGCCTCCTGACGGACTTGTTTATCCATTGATAACTTAAGCTCAGCTATTTCCACTTTTGCCTTTTCGATCATATCATCGGACTTTTTTCGTGCTTCATCCAAAATGACATGCTCTTCACTTTTTGCTTGTTTTTTTGCTTCATCAATCAGTTTTAATGCGTCAATCCGTGCCTCTTCCATTAATTTTGCCTTCTTCCCGTCCATTTTCTCCCATTCTGACTGCATTTTTTCAGTCAATTCCAATCCTTCTTCTATCTTCTTCTTCCGTTTTTCGAGCATTCCCATAATTGGCTTATACATAAGCCAATTTAGTAAAACCATGATGATAGTAAAATTAACGAGCTGAGCAATAAATAAACTCGGCTCTATTCCTAATTTATCCATAATCTCCCTTTTAGACGAACTTAATAATAAGTGCTGTAACGAGTCCGTAAATTGCGATTGCCTCTGCAAAAGCGACTCCCAAAATCATGCTTGTCCGCACATCTGATGCTGACTCCGGATTACGGCCGATTGCTTCCACTGCTTTTGCTGTAATCATTCCAATTGCAAGAGCTGGAAAAATACCTCCGATTGCAATTGTTGCTCCTGACATAATAAGTCTCCATGCATTTAAATCCATATGACACCTCCTTTCAATATAAATAATACAAAACCATTATTCTTCGTGTGCAAGCGCTACGTTAATAAATACAGATGTAAGTGTTGAAAACACGAGCGCTTGTATAAATCCAACAAACAATTCTAACATAAGAAACGGCATTGGTGCGATAAACGGCATGAGAAATGCCATAACAGCAAGGAGCACTTCGCCTGCAAAGATGTTTCCGAATAAACGAAACGCAAATGATATCACCTTAGAAACATCTGATATCACTTCAAGAAATCCCACAAATCCCAGGATAGGGTTATGAAAATTAACAAACCTGTGGCTATATTTAACACCCAACGTCTTAAATCCGAAATATTGCATGGCAATAACAGCAATTAAAGCAAGTGCGATAGTCATATTCAAATCCGCTGTCGGGCCCCGAAGAAGGGGAACAAATTTTGTCGCGTGTGTTGTTGTCTTTTCTTCCGCAGTAGTTACTTTTTTTTCTTCTTCTATAGGAATGACAGTTTCATGAGCTCCTGTTGTTTCTTGTTTGACTTCCTGAACAAGTGTCTCATGAGATGTCTCCTCAGCTACAACTAGTTCATTAAATCCGATTGTCCCCACTCCCGGAAGAAGACCTCCCCAGTTTGAGATGATAATAAACAAAAAAAGTGACGCCACAAGTGGAAATATCATTTTCACATGGTGTCCAACAACAGATGCAAAAAATGAATACAGTCCTTCCAAAATAATTTCCATAATAGATTGAATCGCATTAGGAACGAGTGATAACTTTCTTGTGGAAGCGAGAGCAAGTAACAACAAAATGAGCATGACAACCCATGTCATGAGAAGCGAATTGGTCACGGGTAATGGCCCGATATGTCCAATTGTTTCTGCTGCAAGAGAGATATGTAGCGCCATAAATTAGTTCTTTGCTTTCTTTAGTATTGTCTTAATTACTTCAACAAAATTAATAATTGATACAACACAGCCTGCAATTAAGAGTGACATTGTCATTTTTGGATATGTCCCCCACCTGTCATCAAGATATTTTCCAGCCAGTGTACATAGGACAATTGGGATTGATATTGCAAACCCAAGTTCTCCAACGTATCCAAGATAATACATGGTAGTATTCTTAGATTTCTGATCCTCAATATCCTGTAATTTCTGTTTATTAATGCGCGTCGTACCAGATAATAAAATCTCAAACCGGTTGTCTAGCCCATCCTTTTTGTGTTCGTTACTCTTTCGCATGAAACTAAAAAATACCATGGTTTACATGGAATACGCTTATTGTAGCGAATGTGTAATTTTACTGTCAATGCGTAAATTCTATGTATTTGCCGCTTTCAACAATAACAGTAAAACGATCGTCTCGTTGGTCCACGCGACCCTGGATTTGAACAATTGCATCATTTGTCCAAAGAGCTGGATTTTGCGCGAATAATTTCGGGAAAACCACGCATTCAATACTCCCAGTCAGATCCTGAAGTTTCACAAAAGCCATTTCGTTATTACCAGCCTTCGTAAATATTTTTTTGACATCCACAATCAGTCCCGCAATCGCCACTTTCGCACCAACAATCTCCTCCCCAATGGTACCGATGCTCTGAAGGTTCATTGAAGCGAGTTCCTTTTCATGATATGAAAGTGGATGAGCGGTGAGATAAAATCCAAGTAGCTCTTTTTCAAATGATAAACGTTGTGCATTTGGTATGTCCGGAATATCAGGCAGTATGTCACTTAAATCTTCGCTTACTTTATCATCACCATCAAATAGACCTGACTGACCTTTTGAATCAGCTTTTTTCTTTTTATGCATCATGTCAACGTAATCAGGAAGTACTAAAAGAAGCTGTGACCGCTTTCCGAACCTATCCATTGCACCGGTCTTTATCAAACTTTCAAATGTTTTTTTATTCACCTTCGATAAATCTACCCGACTAATAACATCCGACAATGAAGCGAAAGGTTTATTTGTCTGGCGACCGCTTAAAATACTTTCAATTGCTGCGGTCCCGACATTTTTAATTGCAGATAATCCAAACCGGATAGCGCCTTGTTCTATGGAAAACTCGATGTCTGATGAATTAATATCAGGAGGGAGAATAGATATATTCATCCGACGACATTCAGCGATAATATTAGAAATCTTATCATCCCTTGTGGGCCCTGTATTTGCCCGTGACTCAGCGGTTAACACCGCGGTCATGTATTCAACCGGGTAATTCGCTTTCAGGTAGGCTGTTTGGTAAGCAATCATTGCGTAACATGCGGCATGGGCTTTGTTAAATCCATATCCTGCAAACGGTTCAATAAGCGTAAAAATATCTTCTGCTTTCTTATGCGACAGCCCATTTTTAACACACCCGTTTATGAACTTTTCTTTCTGTTTTTTCATTTCCGTTGGAATTTTCTTCCCAACTGCTTTTCTAAGCTTATCTGCATCACCCCATGAATATCCTGCAAGGGTGATGGCAGTGAGAAGCACATCATCCTGATAGGCAATAATGCCATAAGACTGTTTCAATACGTCTTTCAGTCTGGGGTCCGGATATACTATTTGTGATGGATCGTGCTTCCGTTTAATAAATTCAGGAATCACGAGCATGGGGCCAGGACGAAACAGCGCTACCATTGCCATAAGGTCAAATATGGAAGATGGCTCAAGTTCTTTTATATACCGCCGCATCCCTGAAGACTCAAGTTGAAATATTCCTGTTGTTTCGGCCATGGATAACATTTTGAATGTTTTCTTATCATCAAGCGGTAGGGTTTGAATGTCTATATCAGTTTTTTTCGTCTGCCTGATAAAATCCATTGCCTGCGACATGATGGTTAAATTGCGAAGACCCAGAAAATCCATTTTCAGAAGTCCAACACCATATTCTCCAACCGTATACATGTCATATTGTGTTATTATTCGCTCTCCCCGGGACTCTTTTTGAAGCGGCGTATGCTCAACAAGTGCAACGTCAGAAATAACTACTCCCGCTGCGTGAACTGAAGCATGACGGGCAACACCTTCGAGCTTCTTTGCAACATCAATAAGCCGTTTTGTCTCAGGCTCTGATTGGTAAGCAAGCGCGAGTTCTGTTGACTGAATAAGTGCCTTTTCCAACGTCATTGCATTTCCTTGCACACCGAGCGGAATCATCTTTGAAATTCGATCTGGCTTTGCGTACGGCATACCAAGGGCTCGTCCTGCATCCCTGATGGCGCCTTTTGCCTCCATTGTCCCAAACGTAATGATTTGTGCTACTTTATCTGCACCGAATTTTTCTGTCACATATTTAATTACTTCATCGCGTTTATCATCAGCAAAATCCAGGTCTATATCTGGTGCCGATGGCCGTTCTGGATTTAAAAAACGTTCAAACGGCAATTTAAAATAAAACGGATCAAGACCCGTAATATTTAATATGTAACAAACAACAGATCCGGCAGCTGATCCTCTTCCTGGACCAACGGCAATCCCGTGTGTTTTTGACCAATTTACGAAATCCTGAACAATAAGAAAATAGGGTGTGTAGTTCTTCTTTGTAATAATGTCCAGCTCATATTCAATGCGATTTCTTATTTCCTCAGTGACTTTCGGATATCTCGTCGTTACTTTTTCTTCCACAAGTTTTCTTAAATATGCTTCAGGGGTCAAACCATCGGGAACAGGATATTTCGGAAGATGCCATTCACCGATGGAAAGAGTAATGTTACACATCTTGGCTATGCGAACAGTATTTTCCAAGGCCTCTGGGATATCAGCAAACAGTTCCTTTATTTCCTCAGGACTTTTCATGTAAAAATCCGGGCAACCAATCATGGAAAGCGGCCTGTGCGGCTCAAGCACCGTATGTTGCGTCTGCACGCACAAAAGTATATCTTGCGCCTCTGCATCATCTTTATTGACATAATGAATGTCATTTGTGGCAACAATGGGCAAACTAAGCTTTTTTGCAAGCTTAATGAGTTTTTTGTTCACTTCTTCGGTATTGGGTATGTTTTCATGACGTTGGATTTCAATATAATAATGATCTGGTCCGAATAAATCAGCATATTTTTGAGCAATTGTTTCAGCTTCCTTATCCTCATCACGAAGTAAAAGTTGTGATAATTGCCCTTGCATGCATGCACTTAAACAAATGAGGTGTTCGTGATGCGCAACAAGCGTCTCATAGTCAATGCGGGGTTTATAATAGAACCCCTCGAGATGCGCTATGGTAACTATTTTCATCAGGTTTCTGTAACCTTCAGCGTTTTTGGCAAGAAGCACCAAATGATATGGATCCGTATCCATTTTTCCTTCCTTATCAAATCTACTTCGTCTCGTCACATACGTTTCGACTCCAATAATCGGCTTTATTCCCGTAGCCATTGCTTTCATGTAAAATTTGAAGCTGCCATACATCGCACCATGATCCGTTATAGCTAGGCTATCCATGCCCAATAATTTTGCTTTTTCAATGAGGTAATCAAGCTTTCCAAGTCCATCAAGAAGGGAAAACTCGCTGTGCGTATGAAGATGAACAAAATCTGCTGCCATAGGTTATACGAGTCTCTTTTTCAATTCCTGTTCAATGATGGTCGCATCTCCTTTTCCCTTAAGTTCGCGTTTCACCATGCCAACAAGATACATGAGTACGGTTGTCTTACCCTTTTTATAGTCTTCTACTGCTTTGAGATTTGAAGTTAAGACAGTCTCTATTGCTATCATGACCAAGCCACTATCAACGTGTTTCTCTTCTTGTTTTTTATTAATTGAGTCTAAAAATTCTTCTGGTCGTACGTGTTGTATATCCACGGATTGATTAACTAACGCATTGGCTAACACCGTTGCTGATATCTGACTCATGGCTACCATCTGTTCAAAATAGTCAGCTAGCGGTATTGACTGAGTGAGAATTTCAGCAGTTCCCTCGCTTACAGTATATTTTTCCATCAATCTTTGTTTCTTTTCATCCGGAAGCTCTGGAATCTGTTTTCTTATAGACCCGACAAATTCGTCTGTAAATTGCATTGGCGGAATATCAGGTTCTGGAAAATACCGATAATCATGCGCCTCTTCTTTTTCCCGTTGCGGAAGAGTCACATTCTTACTTTCATTCCATCCACGCGTTTGTTGAACAATCGTTTCTTTCTTATCAAGCATCTCTGATTGACGATTTATTTCATACTCAATCGCTTTTCTTACAAATCTGAATGAATTAATATTTTTTAGTTCTACCCGATAATTCGGCAATGCCACAATTCCAACAGGTCGGACAGAAATAGATGGTTCCAATCGCATACTTCCTTTTTCCATATCAGCGTTGGATATATCTAGATAGCGAATAATCCGTTGAAGTTTTTTAACATACTGATCCACTTCGTCAATCGTATGAAAATCAGGATCAGTAACAATTTCAACAAGCGGCACTCCGCATCTGTTAAAATCCACCAGGGTAAGTCGTTCATTATTGACAATTGTATGTTGCAATTTGCCAGTATCTTCTTCCTGATGAACGCGTCGTATACGAATTTTTCTCTCATTTATTTGCATCCAACCATTTACGCAAAGCGGTTTGTCATATTGGCTGATCTGATATCCTTTGGCCAAATCCGGATAAAAATAATTTTTCCGGTCAAACTTGCTTTCTTTTGGAATGGTGCAGTTCAAAGCAAGTCCCAATTTAATACACCAATCAATTGCCCTTTTATTTGGCACTGGAAGAGCTCCAGGAAGTCCTAAGCATACTGGACAAGTTTGCGTGTTTGGAATTTTCCCGAAATGATCTGCAGGGCACCCGCAAAACATTTTTGAATTTGTTTTTAATTCAACGTGAACCTCAAGGCCGATAACCGGTTCATATGTGTTCGTCATATTGCTTTCATATTTGGAACCTGTGTATACCATGTGTTTATTTTTTCATATGCATCAGCAAGTACATACAACTGTTCTTCAGAAAATTGCGGCCCAACTATTTGTATGCCAACAGGTAGGGTTCCTACAAATCCACATGGAACTGAAAGACCTGGTATTCCTGCAATATTTACAGGGCAAAGAAATATATCTGATAAATACATAGATAAGGGATCTGAAGTTTTCTCACCGATTTTAAAAGGTATTGTTGGCGAAGATGGCATCATCATAACGTCAACTTGCTTAAACGCCTCTTCAAAATCATTCTTTATACATGTCCTAACTTGTGCTGCTTTTTTATAAAATGCGTCATAATAACCAGCTGATAAAGCATGCGTTCCAAGCATAATTCTTCTTTTTGCCTCAGCTCCAAACTGATTGCGGGAATGGCCGAATCGTACACCGTCATATCTTGCTAAATTTGAGCTAACTTCAGAAGGAACGAGTATGTAATAACACGCCATTGCATACGACGTATGGGGTAAAGATATCTCTTTAAACTGGATCCCGAGTGATTCAAAATCTTTCATAGCAGCCTGTATGGTTTCCTGAATTTCTTTTTGCATTCCTTGTGCCTCAAAATATTCCTTTGGAATACCTATGCGTATTCCACGAACTTTGTTTCCTAATGCTTGAGTATAAGAAGGCACAGGGACATCGACTGTTGTTGCATCTTTAGTATCGAAGCCTGCGGTAACTTCAGAAAGCAATGCATTATCGTAGACTGTTTTTGTCATGTGCCCTATCGTATCAAACGATGATGCCATTGATAGTATCCCGTACCGGGATACTCGACCGTATGTCGGTTTAATTCCAACAAGATTACAGAAAGCCGCTGGCAAACGAACCGAACTTCCTGTATCTGTGCCCGTACCAGCTAAACTCATGCCTGCTGCAACTGCAACTGCAGCTCCTGAACTTGATCCACCAGGAACTCTTGTTGTGTCATATGGATTACGTGTTGGTTCATAATCAGTATTCTCTCCAGAAGAACCATGTCCCCAGGCGTCTTCATTTGTTTTTCCGATTACAATTGCTCCTGCGTCTTTTAGCTTTGTAACAACCGATGCGTCAAATGGTGGAATGTAATTGTCAATAATTTTAGATCCTGCTGTTGTTCGTAATTGATTTGTTGAAAATAAATCTTTCAGTGCAATAGGAATGCCAAGCAGTGGTTTTTTTATTCCCTGATGCAATAAACTGTCGGCGTTCTCTGCACCTGACAATGCATTTTTATCATCAACAGTCAAAAAAGCATGAAGGTGGTTATCATATTTCTGAATCTGATCCAAACAACCCTGGACTAGTTCTTTCGATGAAAACTTCTTCGTTTGCAACGCGTGAATCGCATCCTTAATTGTCAATTTTGTAATTTCCATGAGCTTCAAAATATAGAATCAACTTTAAAAAAACCGTTATGCTGTCCTGGTGCATTTTTCAAGGCTTCTTCTTGCGAAAGCCCAGGAACAATACTATCTTCACGAAATACATTCATAAGCCCAGTTACTTGTGCTGTCGGCTCAACGTTCTTGGTATCAACTTCACCAAGCTGTTGCACGTAAGATAAAGTGGATGAAAGTTGCTTTGAAAAAAGTTCCTCTTCCTCTTTTGTTAACGGTAAGCTTGCGAGTTTTGCTATATGTGATACATCTATTGAGGTTTTTTTCGATTGCATACTGTACCCATTCTACCGTAAAATAATTCTATGCGCCAATACCAAGTTACCTACGAAACAATGATTGACGAAAACAAAGAATTATTTGATTCGTTTTTTCGCATTCACGAGAAATACGTTAACAATCCTCATGATTCCCAGTCAGATTTTAACGAAATAGGGAGAAAAGTTCAGGATGTTATTCATGACTATGAACGAAGACTCTGTGGAAAAACTGAAGGAGGTCAATACAGTAAGTTTTCAACAAAATTGTCAGAAAAGTTCTGGGAAATCATACGTAAAGACTTTCCAAAGATTGATTATATTGGCGTCACTTCTTCATAACCCATCCGCTTCAACATGTATTCATGCGCTTTCCATTCAAGGCCATCATCGAGCTTCTTTAATCGAATTGTTTTATTATATTTCTGCTTCATTGCCTGATGTATAAGCCAATCAGCAATATGCGGATTTTTAGATAAAAATGGACCATGGGAATATGTTGCTATGCAGTTTTCCTTCACCACCCCCTCTGTCTTATCTTCAGCATTATTTCCGAATCCGATGATAATTTTTCCAAATGATTTGTCGCTCGACCTCAGATATGTACGACCCCCATGGTTTTCAAATCCAACAATTGTTTTTTTAAATGGGATTCCAGAAACACCATAAGAAGAATTGATTTCAAAAATCATATTTCCTATACATCGCGGTTTTGTATGCCCAAAATGTTTTGTTTCTATATCAAATAGCCCAACCCCTTCAAGTACCGTACCGTCACCAGTTATATACGATTTACCCAATAACTGAGGCGCTCCACAAACGAAAAGTCCAGGTGTTCCATTTTCAATCATACCTTTCATAACAGGACCAATGCGTTTTTTTAAGTCTGACATTATAAGAGTTTGTTGTCTGTCCTGAGCTCCGCCACCAAAAAAAATATCTACAGAAGTTAAATCCGCTGTTTTAATTGAAAAGTCTATAGGAAGGATATTACATTCGACTCCTCTCCATTCACAACGCTTTTTCAAAACAAGAACATTTCCCCTATCTCCATAGGTGGACATGAATTCTGGATATAACCAACCAATAATTAATTTCTGTGTCATAAATATACTCTATAAAATCTTTTTCCCTGTAATAATCTTCCGTATTTCCAACATTGCAGAGTAGGTTGCCAAAATCCACACAGTTTCTTCTTTCTCACACTCTGAAAGCGCGATATCTAGGGCGGAAGCCAAACTCTCTGAAACAATTACAAATTCCATTGTGGAAAGTGCGTATTTTATTCGTACGGCCATATCATATGCTCTATCTCCGGAGATAATGATTTCCTTTCTCCCCGTATCTAGAAGTTCAAAATCAACATCCCAAATCCAACTTACATCAGTTCCGTCGGGTATTCTGTCATTCAGAAGAAGAAGTAATGGCCCATTTTGTTTAGAAGACACATAGGTTTGTATTGACTCATTAAATCCAGTGGGATTTTTTGACAATACGATTCGAACATTTTTTCCACGAACAGACATCTCTTCCATGCGGCCAAATGCAGGGATAAAACTTGCAAGAGCGTCTTGAATACACGCTGAATTAATCTGTGCAAGTTCTCCAACAGCTCCAGCTGATATGGCATTGTAATTATTATAAACGCCTTCGAGCAAAGATCTATACTCTCTCATCGAAAATATCACGTCAGGATGGGTAAATCCGCATGCTCCGCATGACCATTTTCCTAAATGGGAATAATACACTCCGCCGTAAGTCAATCTTGTTCCGCACTTCGGGCAATGGATTGAATCTGTTGCGTGCTGCATTGTTTTTCTGTATAGCGATTCATTCTCAAGACCGATATACACTGTTTTTGCTTTTAATGGTTCACAAATTGCAACTATAAGTGGGTCGTCCGCATTTGCTATAACCGTAGAATTCTCATCCAATTTTAGAAGGGCCTTCTTCCATCTTTCCGCGATAGCATCGACTTCTCCATACCGGTCCAGTTGATCTCTAAACAAATTAAGAAGCACAACAATGGTCGGATGTACATAGGTGAGGATCTGAGGTAACGCGTTTTCATCAACTTCAAAAATGCCCCAATCTTTTCTTCCCCAACTATTGACAAGTGAAGAAACAACGCCGTTCAACAAATTTGCACCGCTTGCGTTATGTACGACTATTTGATTGTCAGATTCCAAAATATTTTTTACCATAAGAGACGTTGTTGTTTTCCCATTCGTTCCGGCAACAAGAATGATGCCCTTTGTCACTCGTTTTGAAAGGCTTGTTAGAATTGAAGGACGTATTCGTAACGCTATTTCACCCGGCCACGTTTCACCTGCACCAATATGGAGTAACCTGCTTATTCGACCGATACAAAAACCAATGAGAGATGAGAATAAATCCATACAAACTACATCGAACGTAATATGCGTATACGATCCGTTATTGGCGGATGCGTATCAAATAGACCCGCAAACCACGAACGTAATTCTTTCCCTTTAAAAGGATTGGCTATGAATAGGTGAGCGGTTGCGTTCGTTGCAGACCGCATAACTGTTTTATCCTGACTTATTTTTTGGAGCGCACGTGCAAGTCCTTCAGGATACCTTGTAACAAGCGCACCTGTTGCATCAGCTAAATATTCCCGTTTTCTGGATATTGCAAGTTGGATAAGTGTAGCAATAAGCGGAGAGAGGATTGCAAGCACTATGCCGACTATCATAAATATTCCGCTGTCATTCCGGTCGTCATCGCGATTCCTCCCCCACCACACATTCCGCATAAACATATCAGAGGCAAACGCAATCGTTCCTGCAAGTACCGCAACGATTGCCATAAACCGTATATCATAATTTTTTACATGCGACAGTTCATGTGCAACAACACCTTCGAGTTCTCGTCTTTCTAATTTTTCAAGTAATCCCGAGGTTACACATATGGATGCGTGCTGTGGATCCCTACCGGTTGCAAATGCGTTCATCGCAACATCAACAATGACATAAAGCTTTGGTATCGGAAGTCCTGAGGCTATACTTACATTTTCTGCTGTCGTAAAGAAATCAAAATCTCTCGTTCGTGTTGCGGGTCTTGCGCCTGACATTGCAAGAACTATCGTATCGCTAAAATAAAAACTGACAAAGCTGGAAATACCTGCAATAAGAGCTGCTATTCCAATGAATGAATCGCCATAACCGAATGCGTGACCGAATACATATCCGAGTCCGATAATGACACAGATAAAAACCAACATAAACCCATAAGAACGAATAATGTTTGACTGGATTTGCGCGCGTATCGCCATATGCTCGAATCTTTCTCACGACAACAGAGCTCTGTTAATTAAAATCGACCTTCACGGCTTTCCGCTCTGCTTCCTCTGTTTTGAAGAATGGCTTTTCCTTAAATCCAAATACTCCAACAAGAAGCGTGTTTGGAAACACTTTGACCTTCACGTTATAATCCATGACTGTTGAATTATAGAATTGCCTTGAATAGGCCACTTTATCCTCTGTGTCTGACAATTCACTTTGGAGTTGTAGAAAATTTTCATTCGCCTTCAGCTGCGGATAATTCTCAGCAACGGCAAACAAGGATTTAAGTGCGGATGATAACCCATCGCTGGCTTTAGCCTTGGCTTCCGGTGATTCGGCATTCATCATAGCGGATCGCGCTTTGGTTACGTTTTCAAAAACATTTTTTTCATGTTTTGCGTATCCTTTGACCGTCGCAACAAGATTGGGAATGAGATCCATGCGGCGCTTGAGCTGAACATCAATCTGACTCCAGGCTTCATCGATTTGTGTTGACATCGTTATGAGCGTGTTATAGAGAGACCAAAGAAACGAAATAACTAATGCTACTCCGATTAGTATGATAACTATTGGCGTCATATATCCTCCTTTTGTGGCATAAGCCACGATTTGATTTTATTATACGACAGCGTGTTTATAATGTCATCTTTTGTCGCCCAACCTCGTCTGGCAACTGATATCCCGTATGGGATAAACTTCATGGTGTCAATATGATGTGTATCACTTCCAATTGCTAGTGGCACATGATTCCGGATTGCCTCATAAACCATAACATCCGGCAAATCCAATCTGTATGGATGGGAATTAATTTCAATGGCTATCTGTTTTTCCTTACATACCGTAAAAATATCATTCCAGTCTAATTCATATCCCTCGCGTTTCGTAAGAAGTCTTCCTGTTGGATGACCAATAATCCGAACTTTTTGGTGTGCAGTCATTGCTTTTATTAGTCTTTCAGTCATTTGCTTACGTTCCATTTGAAAACTCGAGTGTATAGATATAATCGCAGCATCAATGTATTCAAAAGCTTCAATTGGGAGCGCTAATTCGCCACTTGGCTGAATGTCAATTTCAAGCATTATATACATTTGAACACTTTTGCTGTTCTTTTTACGCCATGAACTATATTGTTGTTCATAATATAACTTTCGTCTCTTCATTATGGCAATTATATCTTTCTCAGTATGATTTCCCACGCTTGGGTTATGATCGCTTATGCCAACATACTCATACCCCAATTGAACTGCTGTATCTAATATTTCAGATAGATCACTGCTCCCGAGATCGTGGGAAGGTTCAAGATTGAATGATGTATGGATATGAAAATCTCCTTTGATATCCGTTATATCAACTAAATGAGGCAATGTATGCCCGATTGCTGCCTCTATTTCCCCTCTATCTTCCCGAAGCTCAGGTGGAACCCAATCCATGCCTAATTCATGATAAAAATCTTCTTCTTTGGAATATTTTCTCAATGTTTCTTTACTCCCTTGTATAGACTTTATGCCATATTCTGAAAGTGATTTGTGTTTACTAAGCGCATACGTTCGGAGGCGAATGTTATGATTTTTTGAACCTGTAAAATACTGTAACATTGCCCCGTAGGATTCTTTTGCCTGCACCCTCATGTCCACCTGCCGCCCGTTTGCTAATAAGATGGATGCACCAGTCGGACCTTTTTCGATAATTTTTTCATGCCGGTACGAACAAAAATGATCAATTGCTTTTGTTGAATTATCCGTAATAACCGCTAGATCAATATCACCAATTGTTGCGACCCTTCGGCGTAAACTTCCCAAGACATCAACTTTTTTAATATGGGAATTTGAGAGAAGATATGTTTTTATAGCTAGTGCGATTTCATCAGCATCAAGAAGGGTGATTCTATTCTCCTTAACCCCACCTTTTTGGTAACTCTGGATACTTCTTATTATTTCATCTTCAGATTTCTCTCCAAAACCGTCAATCGGTGCCACTTTATGGAGAGACGCCTTGGTTAACAAGTCTTTAACAACTGATTTTTCGCTAGTTAAACCGAGCTCAGTTACTAGTTTGTACGCTCTTTTCGGTCCAATCCCAGGAATTAAAAGCAGCGGAAAAACGCTACTTGGGACTTGATTCAAAGTCTTTTCAAAATGCTTTGCATGTCCCGTGCGAAATAATTCATCTAAGTGCCCAGCAATAGTTGGTCCAATTCCAGGAATCTCGTGTACTTTTCCATCGTCCCAATAATCTTTTGCTTCACTTGTTAAATGTTCAATGCTGTCAGCCGCACGTTCATAGGCAATAATGCGAAACCGATTCTCTCCCTTGATCTGGTAGACTGCGGCGATATTTCTGAAAACTTGGACCAATTGAAGATTCGTCATACATTCAGTATAATACAAAAGCATTTGGGATCGTAGCTCAGCCCGGTTAGAGCGCTTCCCTGTCAAGGAAGAGGTCGAGGGTTCGAACCCCTTCGGTCCCGCAAGTGTTTGGAATACTGCCTGGAACGGAGGCATTTCCTTTTGAAAAAAACAAAAAACATAACTCATCACACAGATAATTTCGCATCATTTATCACTGGAGCCATTGTTATTATTGTTATCGGTATCTTATTTTATTCCATACTCAACGGCAAACAAAAGCAAACGGAATCTCCCACAACAACGACAAAAGAAACTCAATTACCAACGAAACATATTGTTAAAGAAAACGAATCACTCTGGACTATTGCGGAAACATATTATAAAAGCGGCTATAACTGGGTAAATTTAGTAAAAGCTAACGCAATTGATACACCGGACATAATTGCAGTTGGACAGATCCTTACGATACCTGATGTAAAACCAATCATCATTGAATCAGGACAAATATCTGCAACAAGCATATCCGCACCAGTCCATAAAGATGTAGTTGTTCAGGAAGGTGATTCATTATGGAAAATTGCGGAATTGGAGTACGGATCTGGGTATCAGTGGGTAGAAATTGCGAGATTGAATGTCATTCCGAATCCTGAGCTAATTTATCCGAAAACCGTGTTGCGTCTGCAATAACTGTCGATGTACAATCTAACCTGCGCGGGATTAGTACACCGGTAGTATGCGTCCTTCCCAAGGATGAGAAGAGGGTTCGATTCCCTTATCCCGCTCCAATCCCCGAGTTGGCGGGGCGGCGCGCAGCGCCGCCCATTGATTTATCTCAATCCCACGCGCTTTTTGGTCGGAAAGGGTCAGGTTCGAGCCGAAGATTTTTTGGGCCAACACCTTTTTCTCATTTAAATCTTTGCCACTGGCGATATTAGCCGCCGAAGCGGCTTCAATTATCCAATTTCTCATGGGTTCGAGCCAAGCATGGTGCGTTTGTTGAATTCGAGCAATTTGTTCTTCCAGCGTCTTCTTGGAAGATAACAATTCTTCCTTTTTAACAAGGTAAGACTCACGGTCAACATCCTGATCTAAATAGGAATCAAGAAGACGCTGCAGTTTACTGTTAATTGCTCGAATTTCTTCCCGTTTCTCTCCAACAAACGCACCGCAGGACTGGGTAAGTTCAATCTTTTCTACTTCCAGTTTATCTTGCATTTGTTTTGCCCAGTCCGGCCGCAAAGAAACTTTTTGTATCATCTCTGAAACCTGGCTGTCCAACAGTTCTTGACGGGTATAAGGTTGGTTACATCTCATCTTCTTGGACTTTTTCGTACAGCGGTAGTAGATATGGCCTTTTTTTAGTTCTGCCGTTATCATCATCCCACACTCGCCACACCGAAAAAGTCCTAAAAATGGTTTGGGCACTCGGGGTTTTGACCAGGGCTTACTTCTTTTGTTAAGTATCTGCTGGACAGCCTCAAAAAGTTTCTTTGTTATGATTGGCTTTTGAACCCCTTCGTGGATCTCGCGAAGATAACGAAAATGGCCGTAATAGAAAGGATTAGATAATATTTGTTTACTAACTCTGTCAATTTTCCAGTTTTTACCAGTTCTGCTAATAAGGCCATTTTTCGCCAAAAAGTCAGCGATATCTAAAATCCGGTAGTTGCCGGTACTAAACATTTCAAAAGCCTGTTTGACAATGGGAGCTTTACGTTTGTCAACGACGATGGTTTTAGTCCGGGAATCGTTAATATAACCCACCGGAGCAACACCAGGCATTTCTCCTCTCCTGACTTTTTGGCGCAGTCCTCGTTTCGTATTCTCACTGAGCGAGTCCACGAAGTATTTACTTTGCCCAAACGCAATATTTAACATAAACTTTCCCTGGGGTGTCGCATCAAACCAGAACTGAGGGAATTTCAAATATTTAATCTTACCCGTATCGATAAGATAGATTAGACGGCCACCATCAACACTATTACGGGCAAGACGGTCTGGGTGCCAACTTACAATGCCGCTCGCTTCCTCTTTTTCAATGCGCTCCAGCATGGAGTTAAAAATGGGACGGCCAGGAACTTTGGCTGATTGTTTCTCAATTAGCTCCTCAATAATATATAAATTTTCGCGAGCGGCAAATTCCCGAAGTTCTGTCAGTTGGGCTTCAATGGATAACGCCTGTTTATCCTCAACATCAGTGGATTTACGGGCATATAAAAAGAATTTTTGCGTTAAGGTTTGCATGGCAGTTTGCCTCCTTTATGGATAAAATGGATTGACTCCATTTTCTCTACAACTTAAATGGCCGCCCTGGTTTTGCACGCAAATCTGTTGGGATCTGCACCAAGACGGCCATTAAAAAGCCCAACAGAAAAATTGATTGCGTGCAATATAAATAATATAACAAACTGCCGGCAAAAGATACAAGAGCAAAAATTCTAAAATTCCTTAATGCGTTTGGGCAAAGTGTCCCGCAAAGCGGGACAAAATATAGCCAGTGGAGTTTTTTTAAAAAGGTGTTGGCAAATAAAAAATATTCTTCGGCTCTTTGTTTTCTTTCCGACCAAAAAGCGCGCGGGGAAGAGATAAATCAATGGGCGGCGCTGCGCGCCGCCCCGCCAACTCGGGGATTGGAGCCATTGTACCAAACGGCTCGAACATATTTTAGCAAAAATTACTGACA
>Ga0172375_10002941_pt1 | contig 26263 bp, 23 predicted proteins | sample LakKiv1m_FD_114537 | JGI IMG/M metagenome (GOLD analysis project Ga0172375, IMG submission 114537) | Freshwater microbial communities from Kabuno Bay, South-Kivu, Congo - kab_092012_11.1m | ecosystem: Environmental > Aquatic > Freshwater > Lake | place: Democratic Republic of the Congo...
AGCCACTTTTTCATCACTCGCTTTGTCCAAAACTTCCGCCACGGCATTTAGCATCTTTCCATCATCATCTACCCAATGCCTCAGATCTTTTTCGGGTGAATATGGCTCTTTTTTTTCTTTCTTCTTTAAGTTATACTCGGCTGGAATAACTCTTGCGGGTAGACTTGGACCAGAATGAATACTACTAGCGTCAATTGGTCTTATTGATCTTAATTTGAAAGTATCAGCCCGTCTGTCATTTCTCGCCAAAAAAGTCGGCGACACTAAAAAGTCTTCGAGCAAGTGTTCCATTTTCCATCCAGCTTCCGCACCACTGCCCACTCCTCTTTGACGATTTGGATTTAACATCTTATTTTTTCAACTTAAACAAAACTGGCGCTTTGAACGCGCTTCAGCTTTCTCCAATTTTCTTTTTGTCTTGATCAAATTATACCACAAAAACTCGCGCAATAGTACCTTGTGGATAACTTTTGTTGATTGTTGTATAATAGTAGTGTAAGCAATCTTAAAACAAAATAAAATTATGCTCGAAAAGTATCAATATTGGATCGTCGGAGCGATTTTGATGATCATGCTGGCGCTGTCAATCAGCGTTGCTCTCGGCGATGCCGCTATCATGGACGAAGTGGCTCATATTCCTTCCGGATACTCATATATCCATCTCCATGACTATCGCCTCAACCCCGAGCATCCGCCCCTTCTCAAAGATTTGGCTGGTATCCCGCTTCAATTCCTGAATGTCACTCTTCCTACTGACAAACCATACTGGACAACTGATGCCAACGGCCAGTGGGACGCCGGATCGACTTTTTTGTATCTGCCGGGAAACAATACCGAAGCCATCCTTTTTTGGTCCCGTTTCCCGATCATTCTGATCGCTCTGGCTCTCGGATTCATGATTTTCAAATGGGCCAAGGAGCTGTTCGGCGCCAAGGCCGGCCTGCTGGCGCTCGCGCTGTACGCTTTTGATCCGAATATTCTGGGGCATGACCACTATGTGACAACCGACCTCGGAATTGCGGCTTTTTCTTTATTCGCTTTCTATTTTTTCATCAGATATCTCAAAAATCCCAATTGGAAAACAATCACTCTTGCCGGCGTTTTTTTGGGATTGGCCGCTCTCGCCAAATTTTCTTCAGTCCTGCTTTTTCCAATTTTCGGATTGGCTCTGGTCCTCTATGCCCTCGCCCGAAAAGAAAAACTGCCTTTCTCTTTCCTTGGATCGGGAAAAATAAAAAGGTTTTGGGCACAAAAATTGTATTTGTATATCGCAACTTTCATCGTCATCCTGGCCATCCATGGGCTCCTGATCGGAATTGTTTATGAATTGAATATATACAAAATGCCGACGGAGAAAATCCACCAACTGATTGACACCCAACTCGGCGGCAACACGAAACAACTCGTTTCTCCATATCTTCACGGAATGGCAAACAATGCCGTTCTTCGCCCATTTTCCCAATATCTCATCGGTTTCTTCATGGTTTTTGGACGCGTTGCCGGCGGAAATACGACCTTTTTCTTTGGCCAGGTGACCAATCAGAGCTTCCGAGCCTACTTTCCGATGGTTTTTCTCATCAAAGAATCCCTTCCGCTCTTGATTCTGCTGATATTTTCAATCGCGGTGGGACTCACGATGTTTCTCAAAAACAACCTGCCATCATTTCCGAAAAGAATATGGTCGAATATCAAAAATTATTTAAGCGACCACATCGCTGAATTTTCTATGCTTTCTTTCATCGCGCTGTATTGGTACGTGAGCATCACGGGGAATCTCAATATCGGTCTCCGCCATCTTTTCCCGACCTTTCCGTTTATGTACATTTTGGTTTCCAAGGAAGTATCTGTTTTCGGCAATCGCGCGGCCAAAAATTTCCAAAAATATTTCTGGGCAATCGTGCTCTTGCTGGTCGCCTGGCTTGCGGCGGAAGTCGCTTTCGCCTATCCGAACTACCTCGCCTATTTCAATGAAACCGTCGGGGGATCGAAAAACGGATACAAATACGTCACCGATTCGAACGTGGACTGGGGCCAGGATCTGAAGCGGCTCAAAAAGTTCGTTGATGACAACAACATCCAAAAAATCCGCGTCGACTATTTCGGCGGCGGCGATGTGAAACACTATCTTGGAGACAAGGCCGTCATGTGGCACTCCGATCTCGGGCAAGAGCCTGGCTGGTACGCGATTTCAGCGACTTTTCTGCAAAATTCTCTATACTACAAAATCACGGAAGGAAAACCGGATTATGAGTGGCTGCGCGAGCGGACGCCATACGCGAATATCGGCGGATCGATATTGATATACAAAGTGGATTGAAGCTATTTCGTCTTATAGTATATCTTCCCTTTCACCCGCAAGTCCAAATATTCCAAATTTTTTCTTGTTTCTTCGTTCAAATCCTTTTCAAAAAGGGTCTGGATTATTTTTTTCGCTTCATCAACTGAATATTCCGAACTGGTTTTGAGAATCCATCCTTCGCCGGTCATCACACTGATTTCCTGCGAAGCTATTCCGGGCGTGTGATAGCTCGCAACCGGTTCCAGACCCAGATCCCCGCGAATCATCGCATTAGCTGATTCAATATATCCGATATAATCCGGGTTTATTTTCGTTTTGCCAATATCCACCGGAATGGCGCTGTCATCAACCACCACCAAAAAGTTGCCCGCCCGCAAATCGTCTTCCGCGCCTGTCGCCCCTCCATACACAAGACCGCTCTTATCGACGAAATAGCACACGCCCCCGCTGCACCAGACCAATTCCGCCTTTCGTTCAATCACTTGCACGACTGCCGTATCTGGAAATTTTTTCTCAATCGATGCGACTTCGAGACGATTGAAATTGTTTTTCACTGCGCCGCCAATAGCCGCCTTGCTGACCAAAAAATAGTTGTTTCGCGGGAAATATTTGAAATATTTCCCTTCCAGAGACTTTTCCACGACCTGTGAAATTTCCTCGCTCGAAATATCCTGATTTCCCCGGATATCAATCTTCCCGACATCGAGAAAAGTTGAAAAAAAGAGCAAATAGACGCAATTTGCTGAAAAAACGATGAGCAACGCCCAAAAAAGAAAACGAGAAAAAAGTCCGCCTTTTTTCGAGACGTCTTTTTTTGCCGTTCCGGGATATGCCCCTGAATGTTTTCTCTGCCAGGATTTTTGAGCGTTTTTGTTTTTCCTTTTTTTGAAAAATATTCCCATGAAGTCCTTTATATAGTTTCTTTCACAATTTTGGCGATCATCCAGGCATAGACGTTGTGCCGACCGTATTTTTTGATCTCAACGGATTCATTTTGGTTGCGAAAAGAAAAATCAAATGTCTGACCCTGAACGGTCGTCTTGAGGTTCGTCACTCGAGCCTCAGCTTCTTCGGAAAAGCCATAGCTGATTGTCTCCGCTTTCGAAAATTCGGCCAGCTTCTTCACTCGTTCGTCATCAAAATTGAGAATAAATTTTCCATTCTTCGGAAGTTTTTGCGCTAGCAACTTCATTTCTTCGAATAAATCCTCCAAGTTTGACCGGGCATCCGAAAAGTTGCCTTCAATGTTTGTCACGACGGTCCATGTCGGACGTACTATGTCAAGCAGATATTTCATATCGCCTTTTTCTTCAACTCCCAGCTCAAGAACCAATTTTGAAGGAAATTTCCGGGAAAACAACGCCTTCAATTTGGCTTGAATCAAAACTCTCCACCATTTCCAAAAAGAAGATTCGCCTGAATCAAGAAAAAGTATGGCTAAAGGCAAACCGATTTCCGTGTTGTAGCTCCTCGGATTCCCCCGAACCTCATTCTCTCCGTATTTTTCCCGCAAAAACTTTAGGATATATTCTTTGACAACCGTTTTGTTCGTCGTCCCGGCCACGGCAATAATGAACGGATTGTGCCGCCACAAGACGAACTTGGTGAGAAGCTTGAGATAATATTGGACGAATTTTTTGAAAAAAGGCTTCATGCGAAATTACTTCGTGAAAAATTTCTCCATCCGATCAAACGCCAAATTTATATCCTCCTCACTCCGTCCGAAGCACATCCGGATGTGATTTTCTCCGACCGGCCCGAAGGCGGCCCCGGGAACCGTTGCCACTTTGGCCTTCTCCAATAATTCTATCGCAAATCGCTTGGAATCGCCAACACAAGCCATTTTTTTTAAAACTTCATCTTTGATCCGTGGGAAAACGAAATAGGCGCTGTCCGGCTTTTGATATTCGAATATATTTCCCAGTTTATCCAGCCTTTGGCAAATCAAATCCCGCCGGTCTTTGTATATCGCGTGATATTTCGCCAGTTCTTCGTCGGCCATCTCAAGCGCCGCGAGAGCCGCATATTGTGAGACAACCGGCGCGCAGGTGACCAGCGCGTCATGGACGCCCAATATTTTTTTGGCCAGATCATGATGAGTTGCCAGATACGCGATCCGCCAGCCGGTCATCGCATAGGCCTTGGAAAAAGAGAAAATATAGATCAAGCGATCCCGAATCCCGCGCATTTCCGCCAATGAGTACAGACGTTGGAGGTTCGACCTCCCCGTGGAGGTCGAACCTCCATTATCCTCAAATACAAAATCTTTGTATACCTCATCGCTCAAGATATAAAAATCGTGCTTGATCGCCAGTTGCGCCACGGCGTGCAGCTGATCGCGAGTGAAAATCGTTCCGGTCGGATTGTTGGGATTGCAAAAAAGAAGCGCTTTTGTTTTCGGCGTAATCCTTTTTTCCAGCTCCACAATGTCGAACGACCAATGGTTCTGCTCGTTGAGCGGCACAAAAACCGGCACCCCGCCTGCCACCTTTATCGCCGGCTGGTATGACGTGTATGTCGGATCAGGAATCAAAACCTCGTCCCCCGGCGAAAGAATCGCGAGCATCGTCGCCGTGATGGCTTCAATCGACCCGGCTGTCACAATGACTTCTTCCTCAAAATCATAATATTTATTTTCCAGCTCCAATTTTTGAGTGATCACTTCGCGCAGTTCAAGGAGTCCCGGTGCCAGCGAATATTTGGCCACCCTCCCCTTTTCAATCGCCTCAATCGCCGCCCGCTTGATTGTTTCCGGCGTATCAAAAGACGGCACGCCCTGCGCCAAAGAAACAACCCCGGGAATGCGAGACGCCCGGAGTTCCATGTCTTTTATCGGCGACAAATTTATTTTTTGGGAATTATCCATCCAAAAAAGTGAATTAGCTATAGAAACTTTATATTATTCATTCTTATCAGTCAATCTGTTATCGAAAACCGCCTAAGCTATCAAGCATCGGCGGCCTCGGCAGTGCCTACTTTATGGTTGTTTTCCAATGCACAACCTTGATGAGATTCTTCCCTCTGTTTATGGCAAATGCCACATAGCGAACATCCTCCCCTTGATCATTCTTTTGCGGACAATAGGTTGAAAGAAAACATCTATCACCCTTCAATGTATCCTCGCCGATTTTTTCCCTTCCGGTCTTGTCTTTGTAGATTTCAATCTTCGCCCCATCCTTGAAAACAAGCCAGTCTTCTGACATTGCAGAACCTCCTCAATTTATTTTTTCGCTTTTATTAGATCTATATTCCCCGGCATCCATTTGCGCAGAACTTCCGGAACCACAACCGACCCGTCGGCTTGCTGAAAATTTTCAAGAATAGCGATAAGAATGCGACCGATCGCGAACGCGGTTGCGTCATTCGTGTGCAAATATTTTTTCTCGCCATTTTCATCCTTGTAATAGGAATTTATTCCTCTCATCTGATAGTCCGTCATATAATCGGATGTGTGGGTCTCCCTGTATTTATTTTGCCCAGGCACCCAACATTCGATATCAAATTGATCATAATCGGGCCGTCCGGTGTCCCCCGTGCAAACATGAACCACTTGATACGGAATTTTCAGCTGCTGAACCAAATATTCTTGAATGCCGACAATGAATTTCTGCTCTTCCGTTCCGGTATCGGCGTCAGTGAATGATTCCATTTCCAGTTTGTCGAAATGATGGACGCGCAAAATCCCTTTCATATCTTTCCCATATGTTCCTGCCTCCCGACGAAAAGCCGTTGAATAACCGATATATCTGAACGGCAAATCTTTTTTATCGACAGTTTCGTTCATGTGATAGGGCGCCAACGTGTGTTCGGCTGATGCGACAAAATTCAAATTATCCTGCTCAAGCCTGTATGTCTGCTCCCCGAAAACCCGATGAATGCTTTTTTGGACGTCGTGCTTGATCATAACGGGAGGAAGAATCGGCACAAACGGCTTGGCAGAAACTTTCGTTTTTGTCTTTTTAATAATCTCTTTCAATATTTTTTCCTGCGACAAAACGTCGAACGTGAAATTGATGATTGCAAACTGAAGCCAGACAGCTTCGTTTTTCAGATAATAAAACCGAGAACCGGAAACTTCGGCCGCCTTTTTTATGTCGATAAGATCCAAACTTTCCCCTAACTCGACATGATCCTTTATTTCAAAATCAAACTTTGGAATATCACCCCACTGCCGCACGACCTTGTTTTCACTGTCGTCCTTTCCAACCGGCATATCCGGCGCCGTAACATTGGGCACTTGCATCAAAATATTTGTATACTCCTCGTCGACAGAATCCAGTTGCGGCTTAATATTTTCCAATTGCTCTTTCACAGCTTTTCCTTTCTCAATCAGACTTTTCTTGTCGACCGCTTTTTGAATTTCTTCGTTGAGTTTGTTTTTCTCGGCGTTGAATTCTTCCACTTTTTGCAAAAACGCCCTCCGCTTTTCATCCAATTCCAAAAGCCGGTCCACATCGCACTTGATGTTGCGCAATTCACAATTCTTTTTCACCGCCTCCTTGTTTTCGCGAATAAACTTTATATCAAGCATAAAATTTAAATTACTTTTCCTTCATCGGCGGGAAGATGACCGTTTCCCGAACCGATTTGTTCACGAGAAGCGAGAATAGCCTTTCCGAAAAACCAAAACCGAACGCCGGGGGCATGCCGTATTCAAGTGCTTCGACAAAATCCTCGTCGAGCATTTGCGCTTCAGCATCGCCGGCCGCCCGCAATTTCATCTGCTCCTCAAAACGCGCCCGCTGGTCAATCGGGTCATTGAGCTCCGCAAAACCATTGCCCAGCTCCGATCCCGCAACAAGCACTTGCATCCGCAGGACTTTGCGCGGATCTTTCGGATCTTTCTTGGCAAGTGGCGAAATTTCGATCGGATGACCAACCAAGAAACAAGGCTGGATCAATTTCGGCCGGACGGTTTTTTTGTATATCGTGTCAATCATCCGCCCTTTGCCATAATTTTTTTCATACTTGATGCCCAATTCGTCCGCCTTTTTTTTCAGATCCTCGACGGATATTTCCTTGTCCAGATCGATTCCGGTTTCTTGCTTGAATAGAGAAAAATAATCTTTTCGCTCCCATTCCCCCGCCCAGTCAATTTTTTTGCCTCCTGCCCCGTGGTTCGATCCGCGATCGGATTTTACGGGGTCATATTCCGTTTCCATTTTCCCAGAGACTTCTTTCACTATTTCTTTGTACATTGCCTCAACAAGATTCATTCCCTTTTCGAGATCCGAATAAGCCTCATAAAATTCGAGATCATCGTATTCCTGCAGATGTTCGCGATCAATGCCTTCATTTCGGAAAAGCCGCCCAATTTCGAATACTTTTTCGTATCCGCCAACCAGCAGCCTTTTGAGGGGAAGCTCAAGCGAAATGCGCATGAAATAGTCGCGATCCAGCGCGTTGTGATGAGTGACAAACGGTTCCGCGTCCGCTCCGCCCGGAATATTTTCAAGAACAGGCGTCTGAACCTCAAGAAATCCATTCTTTGCCAAAAAATTCCGCGCCGTTTGCCAGAATATATTTTTCTTGCGGAAAAGATCACGCGTTTCGGTATTCATCATGAGATCCAAATAGCGGCGGCGCAGAAGCTCCTCCGTGTCCTTCACGCCAAAATATTCCGTCGGCACCGGAGCAAGACTTTTGCTGAGTATTTTCCAATCCGACACTTCAAGCGTGATTTCTTCCGTTTTGGTTTTGAAAAGTTTTCCCTTGACCTCAACGAAATCACCAATTTCGATCGAATCGACAAAAAGCTTGTATTTTTCCGGATCGATATTTTTTTTGCTCAAAAACAGTTGGATCTTGGATGATTCATCCTCGATATGCGCAAAGGCGGAACCACCCATCGGACGGAGTGACTTCACTCTTCCAACCAAAACAATTTCTTTGTCCTGAAGTTTGCCGAACTTCTCCAGCGCCTCTGAATTTTTCATTGTCCGGCTGGTTTTTTCTGGATACGGATCGACATTCGCCTTGCGAAGTTTCTCGAGTTTATCAAGTTTTATCTTCTTTATTTCGTCTAACATAAAATTGTGGTAAAAAAAATCCCAATTTCCAATATCCAATTTCCAATAAAGCCCCAATGTCCAAATCCAAAATTTTTAGATTTGAGTACTTGGGATTTTGTTGGTTATTGAGATTTGGATATTGAATATTATAATATTAGCCTTTTTCTCTCAAAAAAACAACCCCGATCAACAAAATCAGGGTTGCCAAAAAATACAATAAAAACCTACGCCACTTCCAGCACCATATACTCTTTTTCCCCCGCTGGCGTATTCACTTTCACTTTTTCGCCGGCGCTTTTGCCCATCAAAGCCTGCCCGATCGGCGATTCATTGGAAATTTTCCCGCCCAAGGGATCAGCTTCGTTCGATCCGACAATACAAAAATCAAAGTCATCTCCATTGCATTTGGCCTTGACTTTGGAACCCATTTGGACAACATTGCACTCCTCGCTGAAACTGGCCACTTGTGAAGTGCGCACGTCATTTTCAAGTTCCATGATCCGCCGCTCATTGTCCGACTGCTGACGCTTCGCTTCTGAATACTCCGCGTTCTCGGAGAGGTCGCCTTGTTCTTTGGCTTCTTTTATGATTTCGGCGATTTTCTGGCGCATTTCGGTCTTGCGCATCGCGAGTTCTTCTTCCAATTTTTTGAGTCCTTCAGGAGTGAGAAATTTTGTCATCGTTTTATTTGATAAGGGATATAACGATTAGAATGATAGTCGAAATGGGAAGTGTTGTCAATCAATCATTTCCTTCCCCCGAAGTACCATTGATACACGTCATGCGTCACCGGTTCGGCGGTTGAGAAGCCTTCTCCGCCACCTTCCACCAACACCGCCATGGCAATGGTTGGATTGTCATAGGGCGCGTAGGAAACGAACCAGCCGTGTTCGCGCTCGTTGCCGCTGCCGAATTGAGCCGTTCCGGTTTTCCCTGCCACTTCAACCGGCAAATTCTTCAAGGGCTGCGCTGTTCCGGAAGTTATCGTCTGCCGCATACCTTCGCGCACAACTTGCAAATTGGCTGAAGAGATGAAGTTTTTGTTCAAGATTACCGGATCCACTTTTTCCATGGACCCGTCGACTTTCTTGATTGAATCGACAAAATGAGGCTGCCAGACCGTTCCACCGTTCGCAATCGACGCCGTCATATTTGCAAGCTGAAGAGGTGTGGCCGTCACAAAACCTTGGCCGATCGCGCAGTGATAGTCATCTCCCAAATACCAGCGCTCGCCTATTTTGTCCAGCTTCCACTGCTGATTCGGAACAAGACCTGTGGCTTCTCCCGGGATGTCCACTCCCAGTTTTTGACCCAATCCGAATTTGTTGGCATATTGTTGGATCTTGTCGATTCCGAGCGCCGGAATATCTCCCCACCCCCCGCCAACCGCATAGAAAAAAATGTCCACGGATTCAGCAATCGCCTTTCGCACATCCGTGATGCCATGCGTTGCCCAGTCCGGAAAACTGTAGCTTCCGATATTGATGGCTGATGGACAATTGAGCGATGTTCCGGCATTGATCGTTCCTTCCTGAAGCGCCGCCGCCGCTACAAGCGGTTTGAAAGTCGATCCTGGCGGATATTCTCCGGAAATCGACCGATCAAACATCGGCTTGTCCGGATCGGACATCAATTTTTGAAAATCGTCGGCCGAAATTCCTTTGGCGAAAAGATTGTTGTCATAGCTCGGAAGATTTACCATAGCCAACACCTCCCCGTTTCTCGGGTCAATGGCGACCGCCGCCGCCGTTTTCGTCCCGGTTTCATCGAGTTTCGCCTGCAGGCTGTCTTGCAACTTTTTTTGAAGATCTGCATCGATCCCCAGCGTCAAATCACTCCCCGGAACCGGTTCTGTGACCCCGAAATCTTTTTTGATATTGCCAGCCGAATCCACCTCAACTTCCTGCTTTCCAGCCACGCCTCGCAGATTTTTTTCATATCCGTATTCCACGCCGGTTTTTCCGATATAGTCCGTCATCAAATAATCAGGATGCGAAGCGAGATCATCCTTCGATATTTTTCCGCTGTAGCCGATAAAAGAAGAAAAATACGGCCCATCCTGATACTCGCGCACAGCCGTCTGATCAAGGCCGAATCCCTTGAGCTGATCCTTTCTTTCGGCGAAGATGAGCGCTTCATCCTGACTCACGTTTTCCTTGATCAAGACGGGACTCATCGAACTTGCGTTTTGCGATCCGACGATGACATCGATATTTTGGCTGTTCATATTGAAAATACCGGCGATATTATCCATTTCCCGTTTTTTCACGTCTTGATCTTTCGGAAGATCCGCCGGAATGGCAATCAGGTCGAAACTTGGAATATTGTTCACCAGTTTTTTGCCGGTCCGGTCATAGATGATTCCTCGCGGCGCCTTGATGACAATCGAACGCACGCGATTCTCTCGTGACAACTCGCTATAGTATCCCCCTCTGGCGATTTGAAGATAGAAAACCCTCGCCGCAAGAAGCAGAAATATCAAAAAAACGATTACGCGAAAAATATTGATCCGGCTGCCCGAAACAGCGCTCCCGACAACGCGCGTCTCGTCAAGATCGGACTGATTTTCAGTGATTTCATCAATTTCAGCTCCCCTCATCTGCCTTTTTTTGTTGAAATAGTTTTCAAGCATAGCGATTGGCGTCAATAATCCCTTTTGGTCAACTTTACCGGTTCCAAGAAAAAACTTCTGCTCACCCGACGAAAAACATAATAGATGATATAAGCGGCGATGATTGTATACAAAATCTTAAGCAAATAGTCAAAGCTGAAAATATCGAGCAGAGCGCCGGATGGTTCGCGGAAAATATTTTTTTGGATATTCAAACTGGCAATAATCAGCATGTCCTTCGCGATTTCAAAAACCAAGACAGCGGCGGCAAAGATCGCCAAAAAAAATGTTTTTCGCGAGCGAATGTCGGAGACATTGATGAGGCCGGCAACCATCCATCCGATCAAGAAATACGCGAGAGTCACCGTCCCGAAAACTGAAGGCGATCCGGCATCAACCAAAATTCCCATGAACAATATCCATTTGAGAGATTCTTTGAAGCCCATCGCCAAAACCAAAGTGATCACGAGCGCCAAAACCAAATCAGGAATCCGCCGTCCGGAGAAAAAAACACCTTCGACGGAAAATTGCAAAAAAATGACGGCCGAGCAAAGAAGAAACAGGAAGAGATTCTTCATTTTTTTATGATAAATACTGTCCTCAAATCAGTGGCATCAACAGTCGGCACAACCGAAGCCACCTGGAAAAGCTTGTCCGGCGATTGGCCAACTTGACTGATCTTGCCGATTGTGAGTCCTCGCGGAATTTTTCCGCCCAGACCTGAGGATATCACCGTGTCCCCTTCGCTCAAAACCTCCGCTTGCGAAATCATACTCATTTTGAGCCCCAAGCCATATTCCCCATTCACAATCCCTTTCGCGGCAGATTCTTGCGCCTCCGCATTGACGGCGCTGCTCGGATCAGTGATCAAAGTCACCTTCGCCGAATTTGAGTATGACTCTGTCACCTGCCCAACCAAAATTCCATTCGAGACAATTGCCGCCATTCCGGTTTTGATTCCAAAATTTTCGCCTTTGTCGATAAAAAAATAGCTTCCCAGCCCCTGCGGATCTTGGGCTGTGACAAAGCTGGCCTCGAGATCAAAATCATTTCTGGGAGCCAGCTTCAGCTGCTGTCGCAAGTCTTGATTTTCTTTCTCCGCGTCCTTGAGCCGGTTGTTTTGGGCAAGCAAGTTCTGATTGTCCCCAACCAGTTTTTCGTTTTCGCTTTTGAGATCCCCGATTGACCCCATAAATTCAAAAAAGCCCGACACCCCCCCGGAAAAAATTCGGAAAGTTTTGAGAAATGGGCTGGAGACATTCAAAATGAATCCCTTTGCTGGATTGTCCGACCCGCGGAGACTGACAAAGATAACGAGGAGCAAGAGAAAGACAATCACAAGATATTTTATATTCTTTCTAAAAAACATGAGATTCTCTATGAATTAGCAGGGAAATCAAAAACTTACCTTGTCATACTGCGTCTCGGCCAAAACGTTTTTGAGTTCATCGAGATGTTCGAGGATGATTCCCGTTCCCCGCGCCACGGCCGTCAAAGGATCGTCCATCACACGCGTAGGAATGTCAGTCTGCTCGGCGATCAACTTGTCGAGTCCCCGAATCAAGCTTCCTCCACCCGCCAGAATGATACCTCTTTGCATGATGTCAGAAAGAAGTTCCGGCGGAGTCTCCTCAACTGTTGATTTGATATTGTTCACAATGATTTTGATCGAGCGGAAGATCGCTTCTCGGATCTGCGAATCATTCACGATCACTTCTTTCGGAAGACCCGTCACCAGATCGCGTCCGCGCATCGGCATTTCCAAAACTTCATCAAGCTCATACGCGCTTCCAATGGCAATTTTGATATCTTCCGCGGTTTTGAGCCCCAAAAGGAGATTGAATTCATCGCGAGCATAGCGGATGATATCTTCATTCATCTCGTCCCCCGCAATCCGCAAGCTCCGGCAAACAACCACGCCTCCGAGAGAAATCACCGCGATTTCGGTCGTTCCTCCGCCAATATCGACAATCATATTCCCGGACGCCTCCTGGATTGGGAGACGCGCGCCGATCGCCGCCGCCATCGGCTCATCGACGAGGAAGGCTCGCCGCGCGCCCGCGCTCATCGCCGCATCGACAACCGCCCGTTTCTCCACCTCGGTCACGCCCGACGGAATCCCAATGACAACTTGCGGACGCGGCATCAGCGCAAAACTTCCTTGGTGCACTTTTTCGATGAAATAGCGCAGCATCTGTTCCGTCACCTCGAAATCGGAAACAACACCATCCACGAGAGGCCGAGTCGCGACAATATGGGCGGGAGTTTTGCCGACCATTTTTTTGGCCTCAGCGCCGATCGCCAAAATCTGCCCGGTCTTTTGATTCACCGCGACGACTGACGGCTCGTTGATGACAATTCCCCGTCCTTCGACATAGACAAGCGTATTGGCCGTCCCCAGGTCAATTCCGATATTCTTTGAAAATTTCCCAAATATTCTTGAAAGCATAATTTCACGAAACACAAAGCATATGACATAAAGCACAAGAATTTAGCATACTCAAAAAAGCGCTTCAGCAATATGCGAATTTTAAACTTTTTTTGATATTTATTTCCCTGTTCCTAGTACCTAATCTTACTTGAAAAAGTATATTGTGTCAAAGTTCGTTTTTCAAAGAAAAAAGGGCGATGCCGACCCTCGACACCGCCTCACGATCATTATGTTTATATATCTATCCGCCGAATAAATTTTTTATTTTGCTAAGAATCTCCAACTTCGCCACGTCCCGGAAAGTCACGACGACCATCAGGGTGATGAGAAGCGCAAACCCAATGTTGTGGGCGCGCGCTTCAATTTTTTGCGAGACCGCTTTGCCTTTTATCTTTTCGATAAGTATAAACAAAATCCTTCCGCCGTCAAGCGCGGGGATGGGGAGAATATTGATGATCGCCAAGTTCACGGAAAGGAGAGCTGTGAATTGCAAAACGTATATGAAACCGAGTTTGGCCACTTGCCCCGTGAGCACTGCGATTCCGACCGGGCCGGAGACATCCATTCCGGCTGAATGGCCGGTGACGAGTTTCCAAAGCAAGCTCCCAAAGGCAACAATGATCATTCCGGCGAGATCAACCGTCGTTTTCACTCCGCACCAAATGGATTCGTACCACGGATAGGAGACTTGGGCGGTTTTCACCAGGCTGATCCCGAGCGCCCCTTCACTGGCCGGAAAATCAGTCCGCGGCGTGCCGGAGATGTCCAATGTTTCATTTCCTCTTTTGATGTCCAGTGTGATTGTCCGACCTTCATTGGAATTGATATAGCTTTGGACTTGTTCAATCGCGGAGAAATTCGTGACTTGATTGTTCGGTCCAACCGCGCCGACAATTTGGTCGCCGATTTGAATCCCCATTTGCTCGGCCGGCGACCCGGGAATCGTTTCAATGATTTGAATTTTTTCGTTTCTGAAATTGCCGCCCGTCGTATCTTCCACTGCTTGGGGAATGCCCACAAAATATCCCACGGAAAGAAGCACCGCCGCCAGCAAAAAATTCATCGCCACTCCCGCCGCCAAAATCCTTGTCCGCGTGAAAGCCGATTTCGCGGCAAAGCTTTTTGGATCTTTCTTTTCCTCGCCATCTTCGCCCATGATTTTCACAAAACCCCCCAACGGAATCCAGTTGAGAGAATATATTGTATCCATCGATTCCACATTTTTTGATCCCCAAATGATTTTTCTCCTGCCATTTTTCGCTTTATACAAGCCCAATATTCTGGGAGGAAAACCGAACCCGAATTCTTCCGCCATCACTCCGTTTCTTCGCGCGACCAAAAAATGTCCCAACTCGTGGACAAAGACAAGAATACCAAGGATTATTATAAAGACTAATACTGTGAACATAAGATTTGTTTCCTATATTTCCATCATCTCTTTTTCTTTCTTTTCTCTGATTTCTTCAATCTTTCCGTTATATTCATCTACGTTCTTTTGGAGCATGTCCTTTCCGCGAAATTTGTCATCTTCGGCCAATTTCCCGTCTTTCACCATATCCTGGATTTCATCCCAGGCTTCTTCCCTTGCTTTTCGCACCGCCACTTTCGCCTCTTCCGCATATTTTCCGAGCGTCCGCACGAGTTCCAAGCGGCGCTCTTCATTGAGCGGCGGGATGGCGATCCGCACCACCTGACCATCGTTCACCGGATTCAGTCCCAATTGAGCTTCATTGACCGCTTTTTCAATATAGACAAGACTACCCTTGTCCCAAGGCTGGATGACGATCAATCGCGGCTCAGGGACATTGATGCTCGCCACTTGTTTGAGCGGGCTTTTCGCTCCATAATATTCAACACTCAAACCTTCCACCATCGCCGGATTGGCCCGCCCCGTTCGGAGCTTGCTGATTTCTTCTTTGAATCGTTCGATTCCTTTTTCCGTCTTCGGTTTTGCATTGGAAACAATTTGCTCAAGCATGACTTTTAATTACAATTTAGAAGTTCGAGTTAAATTTCAAGAAAAATTATTATTTTCCAACGCTTTTATTCTATCGCTTGTTCATTCCTACGTAAATCACTCCCGGGTTCTGTCGATCGTAGGCGACGGCTTCGATTGTCCGGCTCCCCGCGAATTGGGTCGTCGCCCAGCTTTGGCCCCCGTCGACAGATTTGTAAAATGCTTGCGATGCGCCGTATATCAATTCGTCCGAATTTTGCGGATTGATCGCAATCCCCCGAATCGCGTTTTCTTGAGGACTGTTCAGCACTTTCACACTCTCCCAATCATCCCCGCCATTTTTGCTTCGAAACAAGCCCGTGGTCGTCCCGGCATAGATCCAGTTTGTTCTGCTTGGATCGGCTGCGATTGCCGTCGCGCTTCCGAATTGCTGCAGACCGATTGACGCATTTTTATCGCTGAGATTTTCAAAAGTCTGTCCTCCGTCCCGAGTCCGGACGAGTCCGCCCTGACTCACCGCAAAATATGCCAGATTTGAGTTCATTGCATCAATCGCGATCTTGAAAACGGCTGCCGGAGCTTTGTACAAATTTTTCCAAGTGTCGCCGCTGTTGTCGGAAAAAATGATTTGTCCCGCGGTCGTCCCTCCAAAAATATTTCCCGATCCGGCCGGATCAATCGCGAGCGCCAGCACAAACGACCCGCTCGATGGCTCGGTGTATATTTCTTTCCAAGTCGCGCCGGCGTCCGTTGATTTCAATATTTTTCCCGTTCCGCCCACGATCGCCGCCACATAAACCGTATTTGAGTTGACCGGATCAATCGCGACAGAATAGGCTTTCGTAATCGCGCTTTGAGAAACTTTGAGCGGCTGCCATTTTTCTCCGGCATCGTCAGTTTTGAGAATCCCCGACGATTTTGTGCCTATATAGACTTCATTGCCGTTTTGGGGACTCGCCGCGAGACTCAAAACGTCCACGGAGCTGATTTTCGTTTTCTCGTCAATCGCCACCTTTTGCGTGAAATTTTTTCCGCCGTCATCCGATCGAAAAACTCCGCCATCAGTGGAACTGGAGGTCAAAGAACATCCAGCAAGGAAAAAGGCGATAACAACAAATGAGAGTGCCTTAGCAAATATCTTCATGTTTCTATTATAGCTTGAACTTTTATGCTTGTCATCCGCGCAAAAACTAGCTCATTCCCAAAACCAACTCCTCTCCCACTCCCCGCGCGTTCGCATTGGTGCGTTCCAGCCGATTGATCGCTTCTCTTGTATTTCCAATCAGTTCAACCACTTTCTTTATTTTAGCCTGGCCTGTTTTATCCGCCGAAGCCTTGGCGCAGGCGGATACCAATTTCCGCAAGCTTTCCGCCATCACAAGCTCCCAATCCTTGAGTGCCGCGATCATCTCATTCTTGTTTTTTGAAATTTTTTCAATATAATCAAACTTTTCAAAAATTTCCTGCCGAAGAATATTCTTGAGCTGCTGGCGATTCTCTTCGTTCCATTCCGGCAGGCTCGTCCGGGCAAAACGGAGTGCGGCGCAGCGTGAAACAATCGTCGGAAGAAGCGATTCCAGACTGTCGGCAAGCAATATAAAAATCGCGCTTGCCGACGGCTCTTCGAGGCTCTTGAGCAAGGCGTTTGCCCCTTCAGTGTTCATTTTTTGCGCCCGCTTGATTACGCAAAATTTTGTTTTGAGCTCGTACGGGAAAAATTTGAGCCTTTCAAGAGAACCTCGAACCTGGGATATGCTGATTTCTTTTTCTCGCGTTTTGCCTTTCTTTTCCTCTATTTCCGGCTCAAGGATCACGACGTCGGGATGATTTTTCGATTTCACTCTTTGCAAAAATTCTTCATTCCCGGATTTTCCGGAGATATTTGAAACAAAATACAGCATCGCCTCCTCCTTTTCCGCCTCTCCTGCCCCCGCAAAAATATACGAACCCGGCCGACTGGTCGAATCCGCCAGACGATCGAGATAGGACTTTATCTTGGGATTAATTGCTGTCATAAAAAGTATTTTTAAGATCGGATCTTAAAAATAGATCAATCACTATTATAGTCTTCCACCATCTTACTGATTGTTTTCTGAATATTATCCACAAATTTTTCTTTCGAAAATTTTTCGGCTTGGGCGCGAATTTTGGCGGAATCATAATTTTTTTCGTTTTCCTGGAACCGGCGCACGGCGTCGGCCAAAACTTCGATAGCCGGCTCGTCGAAAAATTCGCCTGTCTCGCCCTCAATCACTGTTTCCATTGCGCCGCCTTTTCGAAGAGCGATCACTGGTTTTCCAAAGTTCATCGCCTCCACCGGCGCAATCCCGAAATCATCTTCCCCCGGAAAAATGAAAGCCCGGCAACCGGCAAAATATTTTTTCGTCTCTTCGTCCGATTTCCAGCCCAAAAATTTCGTTTTCGATCCGGCAATCGATTTCAAGTATTTCATGTATTTCCGCTCGCCTTCTCCGATCACCAGCAAGGGCAAGTTCAATTTGTTCATCGCTTCAACCGCCACTTCAACTTTTTTGTACGGCGAAAGTCGGGAGACGATCAGAAAAAAGCCACTCATGGAGGTCGAACCTCCATATGGAGGTTCGACCTCCACTTTCATTTCCACCGGCGGATAGACGACTTCGCTCTCACGGGCATAATATTTTTTGATTCGCGCTTGGGTATATATTGAATTGGCAATGAAGAAATCCGGCCGATCCGACGCCGCCTTGTCCCACATCCGGACATAATTCAAAAAGATACGCGCAAAAAATTCACGTATGCCTCCGACTCTTTGCTCCGCCAGATATTTTTCGTTCCAATCCCAAGCAAAGCGCATCGGACTGTGGCAATAGCAGATGTGGATTGTTTTCGGCTTCACAATCACGCCTTTGGACCAAGCCCCGGAAGAAGAAATCACCAAATCGAAATCGCGCAGGTTGAATGTTTCCGGCGCCGTCGGCAAAAGCGGCAGCGCGTATTTGAGATGCCTTTTCAATATTTTTGGAAACTTTTGCAAAAACGACGGCCGAATATCGGCCTGCGCGAACTTCCCTCGCATTTTTGCGGGATCATAGAGCAAAGTATAGATCGGCGCCTCCGGATATATCTCATGTAGCACGCTCAAAACCCGCTCCGCCCCGCCATATTGGTTCAAAAAATCATGGACAAGGGCGACTTTTAATTTATTCATAGCCATCCAATTTCTATGCGAATTACGTATTTAAATACGTACCTTGCTACGTAACAAACCACTCACTTCCCGCGCGCATTTTTCCCAGCTGAATCTTTTCACGTTCTCAAATCCTTTTTCTATTATATCATTTTTCCAGGATTCGTCCGAAATTAGTTCGTGAACCGCCTCGGCGATGGCGTTTGAATCTTTCGGATCAACCAAAATGGCGCTGTCGCCAGCCACTTCCGGCATCGAAGAAATATTCGAAGTGACAACAGGCGTACCCACACTTTGCGCTTCCAGAATCGGCAAGCCGAACCCCTCATAGAAAGTCGGGAACAAAAACACATCGGCATTTGAGAGCAAATAATATTTTTCTTCGTCGCTCAAATAGCCGGTCATGATTATATCGCTCTTATGTTCACTGGCATTAATCTTGTTTTTTATTTCCTCCCCGCCAAAACCGAATTTTCCGACCAAAATCAACTTCTGCAAAATTTTGTATTTTCTCTTCAATATTTCAAAAGCTTCGACTATCCCCGGAATATTCTTCCTATCCTCCAACCTGCCAACAAACAAAAAATAATTTTTATAATTTGAAATTTTGGGATTTGGGATCTTATTGGAAATTGGAAATTGGAAATTGGAAATTTCAGAACCAATTCCTTCATAAATTACGCTTATCTTCCCTTCCGCCACTTTATACAATCTCATCAAATCCCGTTTCGTATTCTCGCTGACGGCGATTATCCGACTCGCCCACCGGCACGACCGCTTGATCGACCAGCGCATATACATTCTCTCGAACCAAGAATAGGCTTCTGGACAAAATTCATATTCCAGCCCGTGGATAGTGACAATTGTATTCTTGGGATGGATGAGCGGCACCGTATGCGCCGGCACAAACAGCACGTCCACCGGATGGAAAATCATTTCGAGCGACAGCCGCGCCTGCGTCCAAAATATCGGCGCGCGCAAAAATTTCGTTTTCCACTTGGACGGCAGATCAAAGTCGATATATTTTTTTTCGTTCACTCGCGGATCCAAGAACAAAATCACGGGCTCGTCGCCCAAAGAGTCTCGCAAGTGTTTGATCACCCGGTAGGAATATTCTTCTATCCCCGTTTTTGTTTTCACGAATGCTCGCGAAGCATCGATTCCAATCAGCATATTTATTTCGTCAGCGTGATAGTTCGTTTGTACATATCCAAATTTTCCAGCGCAATCCCCGTCCCCTTCACCACGCAGAAAAGCGGATCGTCCGCGACATAGCACGGCACACCAGTCGTCTTGGAAATCAACTGATCAAGATGTCTGAGGAGAGCCCCGCCTCCCGAAAGAATCATTCCTTTGTCGATCACATCGGCCGCGAGTTCCGGCGGAGTTTCCTGCAGAACTTTTTTGATCGCGTTGATAATTTCGCGCAATTCGTCCTGGATCGCCTCCGTGATTTCATTCGCCGACACCCGAATCGTCTTCGGGAGGCCGGCGATCAGATCACGGCCGCGCACTTCCATGAACTCATCCTTCATTTGCGGGATCGCGCTTCCGATCGTGATCTTGATCTCCTCCGCCGTCCGTTCGCCGATGGCCAGGCCGTGTTTCTTTTTGATGAAGTCCGCAATCGCCTGGTCAATCTTGTTTCCTCCGACGCGCGCGCTGTGCGCCGCCAAGACTCCTCCGAGAGAGATGATCGCCACTTCGCTTGTCCCGCCGCCGATATCCACTACCATATTGCCGGCCGCGCTATTGATCGGAATACCCGCCCCAATCGCCGCCAGAATGGGTTCCTTGACAACAAAGGCTCTTTTGGCGCCCGCTTTCACCGTGGCATCCACAACTGCCCGCCTTTCCGTTGAAGTGACGCCCGCCGGAATGGAAACCATCACCTCCGGACGAAAAAGTCGAAAACCGCCCGCCACCTTGTTGATGAAATAGCGAAGCATCGCTTCAGTGATCCGATAATCCGCAATCACACCGTCTTTTAGCGGCCTCATAGCCGTGATCGCTTCCGGAGTTCGACCAAGCATCTCCTTGGCCTCATTGCCTACTGCAACGACCTTGTTGTCCACGAGCGAAATCGCCACAACTGACGGCTCGTTGACAATAATTCCTTCGCCAGGAACAAACACCAAAATATTGGCCGTTCCCAGATCAATTCCGATTTTTTTGATAAACATAATAAAAAAATTTCTAATGCCCAATATCCAAATTTAGACATTTATATTTTTATTTTTCCACTCGCTTGATATCCGCGCCAAGTTTTTGCAATCTTTCTTCCAGCTTTTCATAACCTCGATTGATTGGATAAATTCCGCGCAGGATTGATTTTCCTCTGGCGGCCAACATTGCCACAAGAATGATGGCAGCGGGACGCAAAGCCGGCGGACACATTATTTCCGCTCCTGACAATTTCTTTTTCCCCTCCACGATGACCCTGTGCTGATCGAGAAGAATGATTCCGCCTCCCAGTTTGTTGAGCTCCGCAAAATATATCGACCGGTTTTCGAAAACCCAATCATGAATCAAAGTTTTTCCTTTAGCCATCATAGCTACCGGAACAAAGAACGGCAAATTATCAATATTGATCCCCGCTGAAGAAGGAGTTGCCGGATGTATTTTGTCCGACAGCGCCTTGAGGTCAGACGGAAATGTTTTGATGTCAACCAGTTTTGTACGCTTGTTTTTTGAAAAATATTCATTTCCAATTTTGAGCTTCAACCCCATCTTGGAAAGCTTGAGCAGCTCGAGTTCCAGAAATTCAATCGGACATCTTTTGATCAGAATTTCGCTTTTCGTGGAAGCCGCCGCGGAGAGAAACAGCATAGCTTCAATTGGATCCTCACTGATGGTATATTCGACATTTTTTCTTATTTCTCTTTTTCCTTCTATCTCGAGAGTCATACTTCCGATACCGCGAATTTTCACACCAAGCTTCTCAAGAAAAAAACAGAGGTCCTGCACCATATAGTTGGCGGATGTCAGCTTGATGACGCTCCTCCCCGGAATTTGCGCGGCAACAAGAATCGCATTTTCCGTCGCCGTGTCACTGGCTTCGTACATGACAATTTTTTTTGCCGGTGACAGTTTTTTCCAGCTGACCAAAAATCCTTTTGACTCCGCTTTGATGTCCATGCCGAAATTCTCAAGCGCAAAAAGATGGGGCTTGATCGTCCGGCTCCCAAGTCGGCACCCGCCCGCTTGGGGAATGCTGTATTTTTTGAAATGGCCGGCAAGAGCCCCAATTATCAAGATTATGGATCTTGTTCTTTCGGCAGACGCCCTGTTTATTTTTTCGATGAGAATTTTTGCCGGAGGACGAAGGATGATGTCCCGATCCTTTCTCTCAATTTCCACCCCGACACTTTCCAAAACCTCAAGCAATCGATTCACTTCCTCGATCTGGGGAACGTTTCGAAGGGTAGTTTCTCCACGATTCACGAGAGAACCCATTATCAGGGCCACCGATGCATTTTTTGACGCATTGATGGTCACTTCTCCGCTCAATTTTTTCCCCCCGTTTATTTCAAAATATGACATAAATAATGAATTACAAGCATTGCTATTATATCTGAAATGGATAAATTTATCAACCGGCATAAGCATCACAAATAGCATTCATATATTCGTACTGAATTCATAGTTCGTAAAGAAAACAAAATCCGCCCAAGTTCTTTGAAAGAACTCAGGCGGATGGTTTGCCAGACTGCCTCGAAAGGCAAAAAGAAAGGACACTTACTTTTTTGATAAAACACTTTTTTGGTGTTTTTTGTTGAATTTATTTTGTTTTGAAAGAGCTTGAATTTTTTGTTTTTCTTTTACATCACATTTATTGAAAATTAATAATTATTTATCCCTCCCATCGCAAGTCCCAAATTATTCTTCACCACTTCCTTGCCCGAATCCGCAGCGAAAATATTTTCCGGCCGAGACATGAGAGCCGCCAAATTTTCAGAAATATTGTTTTTATTTCCAACTCCGGAGAAATAGTTGGCCAGGCTTATCTGTCTGAAATTTTTGTTTCCAGCTTGATCCGACACCCGCAGAATAACTGATGACTTGTCCGAGCCGATGGAAAACAAAGCTTTGTCCCCCCGGGAGACATGTCTTGATTCTCCGTTGAACTGAAACGTGCAATTGTTTTTGTCCGCGCTTGCCTCGAGGAAAAATTTGTTCGGATCGCTTCCGTCCGCAAAGAGGCGAAAGTCAATCTCCGGCTTTTCCCGGTCCACAAAGAAATCTGTTGTCTCTTTTGAAATTGCATTCTTGCTGTTCTGAAGCACAAGACTGTGCGCTCCTTCGGACAGTCCTTCCTCCATGAAGGAAAACCAGCCGTTTTGATCCGCCACCGCGGAACCCACAAAATTGCCGTTGTCGAAAATTGCAACTCGCTCTCCCGACTCGGCTCGCCCGGCAATCCAGGCAGCACTGCCGGAAAGAATTTCGTCCGGTTGCGGACTGGTGATCGCCGGCTGCGGAAAGTTGTTCACTTCCTTCTTTTTCTCTCCGACTGACAACGTTGGAAAATTTTTCCCGGCATCGGCATCCTCTTTCAAACTCAAGGATTCTTTTCCCGTTTCGCTCGCAGTTGTCTCCTCCTTTCCGGAAAAATTTTTGTCTCCCGATCCAAACATCACAACTGCCAAAGTTGTTTCGTGCCCGTTGATGATTCCCGCTTTCACCGCCGCGCCAATCTCGTGATAATTTTGATTCAGTATATTCGCCCGATGCGTGGGACTCGCCATCCAGGCCGCTTCCATTTTTTCGGCAGTTTGGAAATCCATCGCCAGATTCTCCCCGGCATAGGCATAATCATAGCCTTCTTTCTGGATCCAGCTCCAAGGCGTTTTCCCAGCGGGAGAAGTATGCGCGAAATAGTTGCCGGATATCATATCTTCAGCTTTCCCCTCCGCCGCTTGCGACAATTTCGAATTGGCTTTGAGCGCGCCTTCTCCAGACTCGGCTCTTGAAGCGTTTGTGAGGTCAATCACTTTCTCAATCGTAATATCGGAAGCAATTATATTCCCGGTTGAAGAAAACGCGAAGGAACTCGCCGCAAGCATAGACAAGACAAAAACCAGCGAAAATATTTTCGTTCTTCCTTCTGAGCTCACCCGCAAAAATTCAACCACCCGTTTTCCGTACTTTTTCATTCTTATAGGAGAAGCTCACCCGGGCCCCCGCAACTTTTCTTTTTATATTTATTTTCGCCGTGCGTCCTTGAAACAAAAAAGCGATTTGTCCGACCTTGGCGGAAAAATCACCCTTTCGACAAAATCCCCTCTTTCGGATCTTGCTATCTTATTATATAACTATTTTTGCCGTTCGTCAATGATCCCGCCAAATATTTTTCCGAAAAAACTTGACAAAATAATTCCCGCGCTAAATCCAAAATTCAAAAGCAATTGTGGCCACTATTAGCAAATATTTTAAAAAAATTATTGCGGGAATTTATTTCAAGATTTTTTTGAAACCGTCGGCGTAGGACAGTACCTGATCCCCGTACCATGAATAGTTTTCCCAGGCGCCGCCGGCCAGATACATTGCCGCCGCTTTGGCCCAAGCTTTGCGATCACCTTTTGTCACGCCATCGACCGCCGCCAACTTGAGGCCCATCGCGACCAGTGAGTCTTCAAGATCCCACGGATTCGCCGAAGATTTTCCCGTAACTTTTTCCACCTGGCCCGCGTATCCCGTCCAAGTGCTCGGCATGAATTGCGCCGGCCCCATCGCGCCGCCCCACCCCCCGCAACCGTCCTTTGCGTCCGAGTTGTAGCAGACTCGGCGGGAAACCGGGGCCTTGTCCGGATTGATTCCGAGGTCTTTGCAGATTTTTTTGAAAGTGTCCCACTGCGCCGGATTCATATCTTTTTTATAAGTTCCTCCTCCGACATTCGTTCCTAGTCCCGACTCAACGCGGAGCACGCCGAGCAGAAATTCGGGCGCGACATTTGTCAGCTTTGAAGCAGAGCGGGCAGCCGCAACGGCTTCGTCAATATTGATCGGTTCGCCAAGCGACTGCAAGGCATTGAGCTGTTCCTGCGCTTTCCCCATCTGATCCGAAAGTGCTTGCTTTTCATTTTGCGTTTTTCCAAGGAGAGAGTCCTTTGCCGCTTTTCGCATGTCCAGCACATTTTGCTGGTCATTCTGCATCGCCCGCAAATTCATCTGCTCTTCTTTGCGACCGATCAAATCTTCCCGCTCTTTTTTCAAATTGTCGCGGAGTTGCAAGTACTGGTCATAGATTTCCCTCGTCCGCTCCTGGAAAGATTCAAGGCTGTCCGCCTGGGAAAAATAATCCGAAAAAGTTTCGCTCCCGAGCGCCATTTCAACAGGCGTCGTCTCGCCACGCTCATACAGCTCCTGCATAAACATGCCCAGCATCTTTTTTTTGCCATCCACTTGCTTTTGCATCTCGCTGATGTCCGCTTCCTTGTTTGAAATATCAAAATTGAGATTTTGGATCACCAGCTGGGTTTCCTGCATCTGCAGCTCTATCTTCGCGATACCTTTTTCAAGTTCGGAAATGTCACCCTGGAGAGTTTCAGCTTGATCGCTCTTCGCGTCAATATCTTCTTGATATTGATTGATTTGATTTCGCAGATCCTCGATTTTCTTTTTCAGATCCTGCTGCTGCGTGTCGGTTTGCGCGGCAAATGAAAAACTTGACGCCAGCAAAGACAGGGTTGTATAAAAAACAAATATCTTTGATTTTGAAATATATTTTTTCATTTCTTGTTTCTCATCATTCTGTTCATATTATACTTTATTGCGAAATAAAAAAACACCCGATGCACGAGCGTCGGGTGTTTTGAAAATATCGTATTATTTTTTCTCTTCCTTTTTCTCATCCGGCTTTGTTTCTTCGCCCTCGGGAGAAGTTTCTTCTTTCACTACGCCCTCGACCTTCGTCACATCCTCTTTCACCTCTGTTTCGAGATCAGCCATTTCTTCATCGGACCGAGGCGGCGAAACCATCGCCACCACTGTTTCCGGATCGACAAGCACTTCGACTTTCTCGCCGAACGGAAGATCTTTCACATAGATATAATCATCGAACGTTTTGATCGGAGTGATATTCACTTCCATTTCCGGCGGCAGATCGCCCGGCAAACACTTCACTTGAATTGCATCCATATTTTTCACCAGGATTCCGCCCAGCTCTTTCACGGCAGCCGATTCACCCGTGAACACCAACTCGATTTCCGCTTCAATTTCTTCGTCCATCCGCACCTGATAGAAATCAACATGGCGCGTCAACCCGCTCAAGACATCCCGCTGAACATCTTTGATCAGCACATTCCTTTCATCTTTCCCGTCCAGCGCCAACTTGAAAACCGTGCTCTCTCCGGCCTCTTCGTAAGTATCATTGAATTTTTTCTTGTCGAGCGAAATCATCACATTCTCAATCCCCCGGCCATAGAGGATGCCCGGAATATTTTCTTTGTCCGCGGAATGGTGAGCGGATTTCGTCCTTATTTTCGCGTCAAGCGTGATATTTTTTGTCATCGTTAGATAATAGCAATTACCAATGAAATCTAGCAAAAATATAATTATTCGTCAACCCCGCGCAGTAAATCATCCAAAACCTAAGTTTCCTCCTATTCGATTTATCATTTAAAATCTAACTTTGGAGATAGCTAACAATTAAGGTTATCGCCAATGAAAATGAGTCTCGCCTCAAGGAAGGAACTGGTTAAAAAAGCCAAACCAAGGTATCTGCAAGCAGAAAGATCAGAAAAAATCAAAATTCTGGACGAACTCTTTGAAAACACAGGATTG
>Ga0172375_10002942_pt1 | contig 26262 bp, 25 predicted proteins | sample LakKiv1m_FD_114537 | JGI IMG/M metagenome (GOLD analysis project Ga0172375, IMG submission 114537) | Freshwater microbial communities from Kabuno Bay, South-Kivu, Congo - kab_092012_11.1m | ecosystem: Environmental > Aquatic > Freshwater > Lake | place: Democratic Republic of the Congo...
CTGGCTCGTCAGCCAGGCGTACGGGTTCAGGGATTATGAATACCTCAGACTGAAGATATTCCATCTCCCTTCAACCAACATCAGGAAAGCTATATGATTTTCCGACAAACCGTGAAGAGCCCGATTTCGTTTAACACGATCAAAGGTTTCAACGCAAATGATGTGGGGCACCGGCTTTTCGTGACGCTGGGCGGCGGTTCCACGCAGTGCATCTATGATAATTTGCGATTGACGGTCAGCGATCCTCCCGACACCTACGTGGCCAATTTCGATTTCGAATATCCTTGGGCGTCGGCCGGCGGGTGGAGTCCGTCGGCCACCGGATGGACGGGAGTAGGGGAGTCCAACAGTTCCGGCGTGATTGCCATGGCCGATAAATTCAGCGGCACGCCCGCCTACACCAACCTTGCGACCGAGGGCCTGCTTCAGGTGATGGGGCCGCTTCTCTGTGAAATCGATGACCTGACCACGAACGCGGCGGTAGGCAGCGTCGTCCTGTCGCAGACCGTACCCGCGCCGACCCATATCATGCTCTGGCTGACGGGCGGCGACGCGGACCAGTATGCCACACTCGCGGCGGCACTGAGCGCGGACGGCGCGACGGCGCTCACGACCGCCGACAACGACTGGATGCAGTTGGCGAAACGATACAGCGGCTTCAACATACTGATCAAGTTTCCCGGCCGCACCGACTCGGCGTTTAACTGGGACTTCGGCGAAGGCTGGGACTGGGACGGCACCGTCGTCGACAAGGTGGCTGTGGCCACCAAGCCGATGCCCGGCACGCTCATCTGCGTGTATTGACGGAAAGGGAAGAACGATGAGCATACGCGGATTTTTTTTGGGGCTGACTGTCGGTGCGCTGGGCTTCTGCCTGTCGGGTTGGGGCGCCGAGTTCGTCCGCGTCGCCTACGACGACACCGGTCCGGACGACGCGCGCCAGCCGCACCTCGCGGCGGCGGAAGGCCCGTGGCGGTTCAACACGTCCGGAACATCCGACGAGGCACTGCGCACGGTCGCATTTGGCCGACGGGTCGAATTCTTTTATCGCGGGCTGAATCCCCGCGCCGCCTACCAAGCGAAAATGCGTTTCTTCTCAGACGGCCCGCGCGTATTGCGCATCGGATTTGCCGATGCCACCGCAACGGGACCGATACATTTGGAAAGCGGAAAAGTCACCGAGCGCAAAATCGAAATTCCGCCTGCGGCTTACGCGGCGGGCACACTCGTTCTCGCCGTCGAACGCGTGAGCGGCCCCAACGCCGTCGTATCCGATGTCGAAATTTTTTCGACCGATCCCCAAGCGTTAGAGGCGATTCCCGTTCCGGTTGCGGAAGAACCGTCCCCCCTTCCGCGCCTGAGCCCGCGTCCGGTCCGCGTCGAGCGCGTTTCGGCCGACACGGTCGATCTGATCGGCACGTGGCAATTCAGTCCCGCGCCGCCCGCGAATTTCTGGGTGGAGAATCCGGCCGATTTGAAATCCGCACCGGGCTGGGAGGCGATTCGCGTTCCCGGCGAATGGACCATGCAGGGATTCGAAGTCGAGACGAATGCGGCGGTCGGATATCGGCGCGCGTTCGCGGTTCCCGCCGACTGGATCGGCAAACGCGTCAAACTGCGGTGCGAGGGCGTCTACAGCGAAGCCGCCGTCTGGATCAATGGAAAAGAGGCGGGGCGTCACGCGGGCGGATTTACGCCGTTCGAGTTCCGGTCGGTCGAAAAAGGCGCGGCGCGTCTGCCGCTGGACGGTCCGCACCTGATGCTCCTGCCGTTGAACAAGACCGGCGAAAACCAGATGCACGGGAAAACCAAAGTGTGGACGCCGTTTACCGAACCCTGTGCCGGTTGGGTCTGCGAGGTTTTTTCATGGGAGCGCAGAGGCTATTGGGACGTCTATCCCGAGGACCACATCGCGCGCCTGAAGGGGACCGTTCGGGCGTCCGACGGTTTCGAGGCCACGTCGGTGGGCCCGCGAACGGAACCGACGCATCCGTGGCGGCTGGACAACCTCCCCTACGGCAACAACGATTTCTGTTCGACCAAACACAATGTCGTCCGCGCGACGCTGACCGACGCGGAAGGCCAAGGCGTCGCCGTCGACGGACACGGTGGCCAACACGTGCGGTGTTGGCGCACCGACGCGGCGGCCTTCTTCCTCGTCGCCGACTATTCGAACGGCGGCAGCGAGCGGTTCCTCGGCAAGTTTACGAAAGGCGAAGAGCGGTCTCTCAAAATCGGCGACCGGATCGAAGGCTCGGCCAAGCTTTCTGTCCTTTTGAGAGAGTGAACATCTGTCAACACAGCATTTGAAGGGCGACCAAACCATGTCGACCGTCTCGTTGGGCTGGATGGACTACAGCGTGATGCTGATCTACGTCGGTGCCGTGCTCGGCATCGGCCAGGCGCTGCGCAAGCAGATGCGGTCGAGCGGCGACTTCTTTCTGTCCGGCCGTTCCATTCCCGCGTGGGTCACGGGACTGGCCTTCATCTCCGCGAACCTCGGCGCGCTGGAACTGGTCGGCATGGCGGCCAGCGGCGCGAAGTACGGCATGATGACCTGCCAGTTCTACTGGCTCGGCGCGATCCTCGCCATGACGTTCTTGGCCGTGTTCATGATGCCGTTCTACTACGGCTCCAAGGCGCGCTCCGTGCCCGAGTACCTGAACCTGCGGTTCGACGGGCGCGTCCGCTGCCTCAACTCCGTCACGTTCGCCGTGATGACGGTTTTCGCCTCGGGCATCTCGATGAACGCGCTGGCCAAGCTGCTCCACGCGCTCCTCGGCTGGAACTACCACCTCAGCCTCTGGGTCTGTTCGGGCGTGGTGCTGGCGTATGTGCTCAAGGGCGGTTTGACGTCCGCGATCTACACCGAGGTTTTGCAGTTCTTCATGATCGTGCTCGGCTTCTCGCCCGTGGTCTGGCTGGGGCTCAAGGACGTCGGCGGCTGGGACGCGCTGAAGCAGAACCTCGCGGCCGTGGCTCAGAATCCGGCGTCCATCGGCGTCGGCGACAAAGCGTTCCCGCCCGACGCGTGGACAGGCGCGTGGAGTCCGATGTTCAAGGGGGCCGCCGCCAATCCGATGGGCGTCGATCTGTTCTCCATGGTGTTCGGCCTCGGCTTCGTGCTGGCCTTCGGCTACTGGTGTACCAACTTTCTCGTGGTGCAGCGCGCCATGGCGGCCAAAGACATGGGGGCCGCGCGCCGCACGCCGCTGATCGGCGCGCTTCCCAAGATGTTCATTCCCGTGCTGGTGATCCTGCCGGGCATGATCGCCGCCGGACTGGCCTTCGTCGGCAAGGACGGCTACCGTCTGCCGCCGAAGGCCATTGACGAGGCCGCGCGTCCCGGCATCGTCGCGGTCGTGCGGACGGCCGCCGCAGACGGGCTGTCCGGCGAAGCCGTGACCCGCGCGGTCGCCCGGGCGGCGGGCGCGAAGATGCTGCCCGGCAAGGTGGACGCCGTCGTCAGGGCCGCGCCCGCCCTGAGCGACGCCGAGATCGGCGAGCGCGTTCAGAACGCCGTGGCGGAGAACGACTACGACGGCGTCATTCTCTCGCTGATCAAGCGCTACTGTCCGACGGGGCTGCTCGGCCTCGCGCTCACGGCCCTGCTGGCCTCCTTCATGTCCGGCATGGCGGGCAACGTCACCGCCTTCAACACGATCTGGACCTACGACCTCTATCAGGCCTACCTCGCGCCCGGCCGACGCGACGCCCACTACCTGTGGATGGGGCGCGCGGCCACGGTGGCCGGCATTCTGATCAGCATCGCCTGCGCCTACTTCGCCGCTCAGTACAACAACGCCATGGACGTGATCCAACTCGTCTTCGGCTTCGTCAACGCGCCGCTCTTCGCCACCTTCCTGCTGGGCATGTTCTGGAAGCGGGCCACGGCGACCGGCGCGTTCGCGGGGCTGATGATCGGAACTTTGTCGTCGGCGCTCTTCCACGCCTTGACGCTGGCTTCCGGCAACGCGGCGGGACTGAAAGGCGGATACCTCGGCGTGGCCTGGTCGTTCCCCAGCGAGATGGCCCAGAACTTCTGGCTCGCGTCGGTCGCCTTCCTCGTCTGCCTGCTGGCTACGGCGCTGGTCTCGCTGGCCACAAAACGGACCAAGACGGACGCGGAGCTCGCGGGGCTGGTCTATTCCCTCGCGCCGAGAATCGAACCGGGGCATGAGGCGTGGTATCTGCGCCCCGCCGTGCTCGCCGCCGCGCTGCTGGCCCTCTGCCTCGCGCTCAACGCGGTGTTCTTCTGACGCACGAGAGACTGAGGTAGAGCATGGGTTGGCGCAACACCCGACGCTCGCAGACGCGGAGAACACGGAGATGAAAACTCAGTCGCAGATGCCTCTTGGTATCCTCTGTGTCTCCGTGGGTAAAACATAAATACTTTTTGTCACTGGTATGAGCCGTCGGACGTAAATGCGGTAATTGATCAGAACGCAAATACGGAAACATACCGAACGCAAATACGGAAATATCATTGACAAAAACCCCTCTATTATGGTCTTGTATGAACCGTGAAAACGTACATCGAACGCATTCAAGACCGCAAGATCAAGGAACTCCTCAAAATCTTCGGCGGCGTGGTTATCCAAGGCGCAAAAGCCACGGGCAAAAGCACTTCTGGACAACATCTGGCGAAGAGTGACATTAGGTTGGACGCGGACCCGAACGTCGCCGCGCTGGCCGATGCGGACCCATCTTTCGTTCTTCAAGGAAAAACGCCTCGTTTAATTGACGAATGGCAGGCCGCGCCGTCTGTTTGGAACGCCGTCCGCCACGAAATCGATGACCGTCAAATCCCCGGGCAATTCATTCTCACCGGCTCCGCCACGCCACGCGACGACATCACGCGCCATAGCGGAGCGGGGCGATTCGCACGGATCGAACTTAGGACCTTGTCGTTGGCGGAAACGGGGCTTTCGTCAAAACAAGTCGATTTTTCCACACTATTTCAATCCGACCGGAAAAAAGCAATTGCGGGATATGGGGGCCCGGATGTCCGCCAATACGCATCCGCGCTGGCTGCCGGAGGCTGGCCATCGATGTGTGGACAAAGCGAACGCAACGCGCTTATTTTCGGACGAGCCTACTTGGATGATATTTCGCGGGTTTCGATTCCGGGGGTAAACGGCAGCGCGGATCCGGTCAGGATGACGGCTCTGATCCGAGCCCTTTCGCGCAACCTTTCAACCGAGTGCTCGATCACAAAATTGGCGCGCGAGGCGCAACTCGGAGACGGCGCGCTGAGCGACAAGACCGCGCGAAAATATCTTGATCTGCTTGAACGGATTTTCGTGCTTGAGGAACTTCCTCCTTGGAACGTGGCGATCCGTTCAAATGTCAGGCGACGGGTTTCGCCAAAATGGCATTTCGTCGATCCTTCCATCGCCGTCGCTTCGCTGGGGCTTTCCGGCGAACGGTTGCTTTCCGATTTGGAAACTTTCGGCCTCTATTTCGAATCGCTTGCAATTCGCGACTTGCGTGTTTATGCCAGTTTTCTCGACGCATCGGTTTTTCAGTACCGCGACGAAACGGGATTGGAGGTCGACGCAATTGTTGAAAATCGCCAAGGCGAATGGTCTGCTTTCGAGATCAAGCTCGGCGGCGGTACGTTGATTCAACAAGGCATCGCCAGTCTTCTCGCTTTAAAGGCAAAAGTTTCGGATGCCAGGCAAACGGCCTTGAAATCCCTCAACGTCATCACTGCCGGAAAAGTCTCGCACACTGACAAAGATTCAGGCGTCAACATCATTGCGTTGGGGCACCTTTTCGTGTGAAGCGCATTTTAATTGCACCGCATTGACAAACGCCGTCCGAATACGATCTCAGCGCCGTTCTCACTTTTCCGGCTTGGTCGTTCCCCAGCGAGATGGCCCAGAACTTCTGGCTCGCGTCGGTCGCCTTCCTCGTCTGCCTGCTGGCTACGGCGCTGGTCTCGCTGGCCACAAAACGGACCAAGACGGACGCGGAACTCGCGGGGCTGGTCTATTCCCTCACGCCTAGAATCGAATCGGGGCATGAGGCGTGGTATCTGCGCCCCGCCGTGCTCGCCGCCGCGCTGCTGGCCCTCTGCCTCGCGCTCAACGCGGTGTTCTTCTGACGCACGCGTCGTACGGTCAACCGTTGCTTGGCGGTTCGATGCCTTCGTTGAGGATGGCGATATAGGCGGGATAGCTGAAAATGCGGTTGCGCCTGCGTCCGGTGATTTCGCGCGCGATGCCGAGTTTGCAGAGGAGGGCGAGCGTTTTGTTGACGGTCATGGGGGTAAGACCGGTCTTCCCGACTAAGTGACTTGGGTGTGAATTTCCTTCAGGTGCATATCCAATCCCCGCAGCTCGACAATGGAGATATTGCCGACCTGCTGGCGTTCTGTCAGGCGACGGGTCTGCGGTTCGCCTTCAACAACGAACACGCGAACTGGGCGACGAACGCGCCCGCCTCGCCCACGGGCCTCGCCCGTTTCGCCGCACCGGGCGGCTGCCACCGCTGGGACATCGAGCCCGCCGTGTTGGACGCGGCCGCCGCGACCGGCCTCTTCGAAGGCGTGGTCTACGACGAAGGCGAACACATGCAGCTCTGCCGCAACCGGATCGCCTTTCCGCGCGGCGGACCGGGCAAGCCTTACCTCGTGGAGACGACGGGCATGACGCTGCCCCAAGCCCGCGAGGCGTTCGTCGGCGCGGCGCGGCAGGTGAGCGGCTACCACCGCGAGCACAAAGCCCGCATGATCGTCGAAAGCGTTTTCCCGGCGTTGTGGCATCCGCTGGCGCAGGCCGGCGTCACGCTCTGTCCGAAACTGCTCAAGGAGGACGTCTATCCCGCCGTGCTGGCGCTGTCTTTGGGCGCGGCCAAGGAATACGGCGCGGAGCTGTGGTACACGCCGGACCTGTGGTCGCTGGGCCGTTTCCCCGGCCATTCGCTGGAGAAATATCAAACGGCGCTGCATTTGGCCCATGCGACGGGCGTGGACAACTTCTACTGCGAACACTTCATGGGGCATTGCCGCATGCGCGGCGCGACGTACGAACTGACCGAATACGGCACGGCGTTGCGGACGTTCATCCGCGACTGGCTGCCGGCGCATCCACGCGGCTACACCTATCGCGACTATGAACCCGAAGTCGCGATCATCCGCTTCCCGGACAGCGACTGGGGGCAGGCCTCCTGCTATTACTGGAAGTGCCTGTACGGTGCGCTGAATCTCGCGCCTGCGCCGGAGACCGGCGAGTGGATGCAGATCTTCAGCCTGCTGACGGGCGGCAAGACCGATCCGCGCGCGGTGAACGCCAACAGCGCCGTGTATCCCAAATACGAGCAACCGCTCGTCTATCCCGCACCGCCGACGGCGGTCTACGACCACCTCGCCGGGCCCGAACTGCTGCGCGGCGTGAACACGATTTTCCTGTGCGGCGTCGAAGTTTCCGCGCCCACGCTGGCCGCCGTGGGCGACCGTGTGCGGCAGGGTGCGGTCTGCTTCGCGCCCGTGCGTCTCTGTCCCGAGTCCGTGCGCGACCGTGCCGGCAAATTGCCCGCGCGTGTGGAGAACGGCAAGGGCGCGTGGGTCGTGGTCGCGGGTTTCCGCCCCGAAGACCTTGGCGCGTACGAATCGCTCCTTCCGCCAGTCGGCAACACCCTGCGGTTGAAGTTTAAGGGGCAAACGGAAATAGCGCTAAGATAAGCGCATTTGAAAATATCCCGATCGTTTAAATTCTGGCATCTTGGCCAAAAAGACACCGTGTGCATTTACCGGCCGGGGCACCGATGCGCCACGTTTTGCACATTGCCTGCCGCGTCGAGTCTGCGGTTGCGAAAGTAGAGCACGGCGTCGGTGCCGACCATCAGGATGTTCAGGACGTACAGCCAGAGCACGGGATCGTGGCACTGGCCGAGCGTGACCTTGTTCATGATGCCGGCCGCGTAACCGACCTCGACCACGAACAGAAAGAAAACGCTTTTGCCTTTGCTGGTGCGCGAGCGCCACGAGCGGACGATGGAGAACGGCCAAGCGGCGCCGAAACAGACGAGCATGACAGCTTCGTAGATGGAAAAGTGCATGGGGAAAAGGAATCAGGGTTTGGGGGTTGAAGAAAAGGGCTCAGGGGTCGGGGTTCAGGAGGGCGGAGATCGGAGGTCAGAACATGGGGAAGGGTCCGCGCTCACAACAAATTGCGGATTTCATTGGCCTCGCGGATGAGCGCGTCGAGCTTGTCGTAATCGCCGTCGGTCAGCGCTTGGCGAAATTCTCGTAGGCGATCCGAAAAGGCATCGATGGCCGTGAGCACATGTTCGCGGTTTTGCTTGAAAATCGGGACCCACATCTCGGGCGAACTCTTGGCCAGACGCACGGTCGAAGCGAAGCCGCCCCCCGCGAGTCGCGGTACGGCATAGCCCGCTTTTTCTTCGTTCTGGACGGCCAGCGACAACGCATAGGCGGCCACGTGCGAGAGATGCGAGACGTAGGCCGCGTGCCGGTCGTGCTGATCGGAGTTCATGAACTCGAATTTGAGGCCCACGGCGTGAAACAGTTCCAACGCGGTTTTGCAGGCGTCCGGCGCGCTGCAGTCCAAGTCGCAGAGCAGGACGGTCTTGCCTTTGAACATTCCGGAAAGAGCGGCGTCCGGGCCGGCGTTTTCAGTACCGGCCATGGGGTGGGCGGCCACATAGCGCTCGCGGTTCGGGTGCGACTGCACCGCTTCGGCGATCTGGAGCTTGGTGGAGCCCATGTCGACGACGGTCTGCGTTGGACGGATGTTGTCGAGTATGCGAGGCAAGAGATTCTGAATTGCGTCAACGGGAACGGCCAGGAGGATCACGTCGCCCATGCGCACCGCTTCTTCCAACGGGACGATATGATCAACGAGCCCCAGCGCGAGAGCCCGCCGGGCATGTTCGTCCGAGGCGTCCGTCCCGAAAAGCTCGGAAGCGAGTCCCGCGGCGCGCAAGTCTTTGGCGAACGATCCGCCGATGAGCCCAAGGCCGATGATGGAAACAGTCATAGTTGTTCGACAGAGAAGTTTGTGACGGCCAAGCGATTCTGCTTGGCCATCATTCACAAACAGACGGTCATAGTGTAGACGGCGGAACCCCGCGCATGCAAGGGAAACTGCGTGGTTTGATGGGAGGTGAAATTCACCCAAAACGCCTTGTTTTGTCCGCGCTCCGCCGATTCATCATATGGACACGAGAGAGCCTGTATGCTATTGTAAAAAACAAACAAAACGAAGCCCGTCGCTTGGCGGGTGGGAGGGGGAGACCATGAGAAGAGGATCGATAGGGGCCAGGCTTGCATTGGCAACACTTGTGACCGGGACCCTGACGACGGGTTGCACGACCTATCGCGAGACAAATACGGTACGCACACCTGAAGAACAGATGCTTTTGTCCAAATCCGTCGATTATTCGTTGGAAACGGCCAAACTGTCGGGTTTGGCCAATCGTCACGTCTATGTGGATGCCACGAATTTGGACTGCGTCGACAAGGCCTATGTTCTCGACGCGTTGAAAACGAAATTGGCCGCAGGAGATGCCCGCATCGTCGAAAAAGTGGGCGAGGCGGATGCCGTCGTCACGGTGCGGGTCGCGATGTTGGCGACGCAATCAGGTTCGTCGTTGATCGGTGTCCCCTCCATTAAGATACCGCTTTCAGTCGCCGCAACGACGATCGAGACGCCAGAGATCGCGCTGTATAAACGCGCCACGTTGGAAGGCATGTGCAAATTGTGTGTGACGGCATACGACAACAACACGCGCGCATACATCGATACGCGCGAAGGTGCTGCGCGGACGCGTTTCGACCGGCTGAATATTCTGTTCGTTTTCCATAAGAACAGAACGAATGTTCCCGAGTTGAAGATACCGTTGACGGGCAAGGAAGAGTAGCAAGCGGCGTCTGTCTGTAAGCGAATCTGGAAAACAGCGGGCGGGGGTGTACAGCACTTCCGTCCGCTGTTGTTTTCTGCACGGGCACTCCGAACAGCATGCCGCATGGCCGCAATCGCCGAAAGGAGACTTGCGCCGACCTTGACGGTGCCGCGCCGAAGCGCTATATTATGAACATATGAGCAAGTATTCATATAATAAAGAAACGTCCACCCGCCATAAAAACGCCGGGCGTTGTTGCGGCCATGAGATGGCGCATGCCGTCTCGGTGGCGCGCGCGCGAACCAACAGGCCGGATGGCCAACAGACCGAAGCGTTGGCGGAGCTTTTCAAGGCGTTCGGCGACGTCACGCGCGTGCGCTTGCTCGGCGCGTTGCTTTCGAGCGGCGAAATGTGCGTGTATGCGCTGGCAGAATCTTTGGACATGACGCAGTCGGCGATCTCGCACCAGTTGCGCTTGCTCAGACAGATGCGCCTGATCCGCGCACGGAAAGAAGGCCGTTCGGTGTTCTACGCGTTGAACGATGACCACATTCACCTGATTTTTTCGTTGGCGACGGAGCATGTGCGCGAGCGGCACTGAAGAGGAGGACCGTTGTGAACGCGATAAACCCGAGAACGACCTGTCCGATGGACGATGCCCGTTCGTGCGGATGCGACGCCACGCACGGACAGGCCTCCAAGCTAACATCGGTCTGGATTGGTGCGGGGGCCGTTTTGCTGGTTCTGGCACATGTTTTTCCGCTCCCCGATCCCGCAAAAACGGCGCTCTGTCTGGCCGCCTATGCGGCGGTCGGCTGGGGGCCGATTCGCGTGGCGGTGCGCAATGTGTTCCGGGGACGCGTGTTCGATGAAAATTTTCTGATGACGGTCGCAACGGCGGGGGCGTTGGCAATCGGCGAGTATCCAGAAGCCGTCGCGGTAATGCTGTTCTATCAGATCGGCGAGGCGTTCCAAGACGCGGCGGTGCGGCGCTCGCGGCGTGCGATTCGGGCGCTCGTGGATCTACGGGCCGACACGGCGAATGTTTGGCGCGACGGTGAAATAGTGACGACGGCGGCCGCAGACGTGCGGGTGGGCGAAACAATCATTGTGCGGCCGGGGGAACGCATTCCACTTGACGGCGAAGTGGAGGAAGGGTTTTCGTCGATCGATTTTTCGCCGCTGACGGGCGAGTCAATCCCGCGCGACGTGGTGGTCGGCAACGAGGTGCTGGCGGGCGGCGTGAACCTGAGCGGCGTTCTGCGGGTGCGCGTGACGCACGGCTACGGGCAGTCCACCGTGTCCCGCATTCTCGAACTGGTTCAAGAGGCGGCGTCCCACAAGGCCCGCACAGAGGCGCTCATCACGCGCTTCGCTCGAATCTATACGCCGACGGTAATCGTGTTCGCGGTGTTGGTGATGGCGGTCGGTCCGTTTGCGGCGGGCGGGCTGCAGTCGACGTGGCTTTATCGCGGGCTGGTGTTTTTAGTCGCATCGTGTCCCTGCGCATTGGTGTTGTCGATTCCCCTGAGTTTCTTCGGCGGAATCGGGGGGGCGTCGCGTGGCGGCGTGTTGGTGAAGGGCGGAAATTATTTGGAGGCACTGGCGCGCCTCCGCACTGCTGTGTTCGACAAAACGGGAACGCTGACGCGGGGTCAGTTCGTGATCGCGGCGATCCGTCCGGAGGCCCCTTTCGACGAAGACGAGGTGCTGACGCTGGCGGCACACGCGGAGCTGCACTCGTCGCATCCGCTGGCCAAGAGCGTGGTTGCGGCGTACGGCACGCCGGACGCACGGCGGGTGGAAGACATCCGAGAGACGGCCGGGCAAGGCGTGACTGCGCGGGTCGACGGACGCGACGTGCGGGTGGGCAACCGCACGCTGATGCGGGCGGGCGGAATCGCGGTTTCCGAAGAACGGCCGGGCGAACCGAAAGGACTTTGGGTCGCGGTCGACGGGCGCATCGCGGGCTTCCTTGTTGTGGCGGATACGGTGAAGGCCGAGGCGGCGGAGGCGCTGCGCGATTTGCGGACGTTGGGTGTGGAACGGATCGTCGTGCTCACCGGCGACACGCCGGAGGCCGCGCAGCCAGTGGCGGCGCAGGTTGGGGCCGATGAGGTTTTCGCGGGGCTGCTGCCCGACGGGAAGGTCGAGCGCGTCCGCGCGGAAAGGGCGCGTCTGGGCGGCGACGGTCTGCTGGCCTACGTGGGCGACGGCATCAACGACGCGCCGGTGCTGGCCTCGGCGGACGTGGGCACCGCCATGGGTGCGCTCGGCAGCGACGCGGCGATCGAAGCGGCGGACGTGGTGGTGATGGACGACGACCTGACGCGCATCGGTGCGGCCGTGCGGCAGGCGCGCGCCACGCGCCGCGTGGTGACGCAGAACATCGCGTTTGCGCTCGGCGTCAAGGCGGCGGTGCTTGCGGGCAGCGTGCTGGGGCTCGCGGCGATGTGGGGCGCGGTCTTCGCGGACGTGGGCGTGGCGCTCCTCGCGACGCTCAACGCCGCGCGGCTGATTCGGCGCATACGCTGAAGTTGCGTTCTCGGTGCATTGAAATCCATTGACCCGTTCATTCGGCTGGAATACCGTATGGATGTTGGCAGTTGGATATGTGGTCGGTTGTCGGTTTCCAGTTGTCATTGAACAAAAAGGGGAGGCGAGCATAAACGCAAAATCGACGAGCGGGTTGACGCTACTCGAACTGATTGTCGTGCTGTCCGTTCTAATTCTCCTCGCCATGGTGATACAACCCCCTCCACGCGCAACGATGGTGGCGAATATGACGGCCGTCAGCGCGCGTGGCCGGGATGTTTTCACATCGATCGAAAGGGCCAACGTAGAACGCAAGGCGCTGGGGCTTTCGACCCTTTGGCCGACGCAGGCGGGGTCGACGAATGGGGCAAGCGATGTTTCTGCCGTGCCGACTTTCGCGAGCAGCACGGAATTTTTCCGTTGGCTGTACGACGAGGCGAATGCCGGTAAACCTTGCTGGAAACCGCGCGCGCCGGACTTCGACTATTCGAGATTGGCTGGCGCGGGCGTCCGCGCTTGCAGCGACGAACACCTGAAAGACGAGAACACGATTTGGACAGTGGCATCGAACGTGCGGGACGACATGAGCGACTTGGTGCCAATTTTGATTACCCGGAACATCGACGCCCGTTTTTTGGCCTCTCGGGTGACGGTGCGGGATCTGCACACCAAGTCAATCCGCTTCGATGCCCGTTGGCCGACGCCGTTCGGCGACAAAGGCTGCGTCATGATCCGCAAAAGCGGAGCCGCCTTTCGTGCGACACCTAAATATTTATCGTATCAAGTTGTGTATCAACAACAAACGTTCGACACGTCGGATACGCTGAACGGTCGACAAGCGCCACCTCTGAAGTATTTGACTCCGACGGATGTGGTGACGCCGAGCGATCAAGCCTATGCGGAAGGCGCGACTGAACAGTATCGGTTGACCGGTGGCTGGCGCGGGCAAGTCAAACGCAGTCTGGCGTCTTTCACCGTGCAGATGGGATTCATCGCCATACCCTTGGCGTGCTTCTATTTGCCGTGAGTTGCCGCGGCAGGAACGTCCATCCACGGCCTATTATTCTCATGACGTAAAAGAACACGCACAAGAAGAGACGGATCGTCCCGCCTAGAGCATTTATTTGAGGGGCTCTTTGACGGTCAGCGCAATGACGGAGCAAACGGGATCGGGCGCGTTGGCGGGAACGACAACGGTAAGACCGCCGGTGTCCGGTGTGACGGCCAGCGGCGCGCCGGTCGCGAGCAGGCGGGCCGATACGCCAGTGTTTTCCAGACCTTGAACGACCAGTCGACCGTCCCCGGGCCAGTCGAAGACCTGCAGATAGAGTGTGCCGGGTTTCCGGGTACACCGCCCCCACGGCAGTTTTTCAAACGGACTCGCCGTGGTGCCGTAGATGCTTTCGCCGTTGACTTTCATCCACGCGCCGATCGCGTGCAGCGCTTTGACGCTCTCGCCCGGGATGGACCCGTCGCCCTTGGGGCCGATGTTGAGCAGGAAATTGCCGCCTTTGCTGGCGATGTCAATCAGATCGCGGATGAGCGTCTCATCGGACTTCCACGCGTGGTCGTAGGCGCTGTAGCCCCACGTCGTGTTCATGATGACGCCGGGCTGTTTGACGCGGACCTCGCGCATGAGGTCGAACGCCCGCCACGCCTGCTGTCCCTGAAAGTCCTGCGAGCTGTAGTCCCACCAAAGGATGTCGATCGGACCGTAGTTGGAAACCAGTTCGTTAACTTCTCCGTGTAAGTAGTCCACGTACTTCGCGTGGTCGCGCGTCCCATTCGGATAGGGTTGGCCGAAGAGCGGATGCGGCAGTTGTTGGGAAAGCGCGTATGCGTATTGGTCGTGGTGCCAGTCGATCACCGAGTGGTAGAATCCGACCCGCAGCCCTTGGGCGCGAAGCGCGGTGACGATTTCGCGGACCAGATCGCGATGCAGCAGCGACCCCGCGTCGAAATCGCTGACTTGCGAATCGTGCAGAGCGAAACCGTCATGGTGTTTGGTCGTGAAAACGACGTACCGGCATCCTGCCGCTTTGGCAAGAGCGGCCCACTGGTCTGCGAATCCTTGGGCGGGTTTGAAAAGCGGAAGCGCCTTTTTCGCATAGGTGTCCGTATCGGCTTTCACCCGCTGTTCGATCCACTCCATGCCGCCGTTGGTGCCGACCGGTTTGCCATCCCACGCGCCGGCCAGCCCCGAATAGAGCCCCCAGTGGACGAACATGCCAAACCGCGCCTCGCGCCACCATTTCATGCGGGCGTCGTGGTCGGCGGCGCTTTCGGTCGCGCCGAACGCGCACCATCCACAACCCCAAACGAGTGCGATCGCAACACTGCGCAAAACAACCCCATGCTCTCTTCCCGCTATCATTACCGGCCCCTTTTTTTCCAAGTATAACGCGTACCGAAAGAAAGGGGAAAGCCCTCCTGTTTGAACGGACTATTCGGCGGTTCACCGCATCATGACGTAGAAGAGCACGCAGAAGAAATGGCAGATCGTGCCGCCCAGAACGAAGAGGTGCCAGACCGCGTGATGGAAGGGCATGATGCGCCACAGGTAGAAAACGGTGCCGAGGGTGTAGAGCCCGCCGCCGATCAGCAGCCAGACCAGTCCGGCCGTGGGCAACGTCTCCATCAGCGGTTTGATGGCGAAAGCGACGATCCAACCCGTGCCGATATAGGCGAGCGTCGATACGAACCGCCATTTGCCAGTCGTGAAAATTTTGAAGACGGCCCCGGCCAGCGTGAGCCCCCAGACGATGCCGAAGATCGTCCAAGCGATGCCCGGATGCTGCGGACGCAACGTAACAAGGGCAAACGGCGTATACGAGCCGGCGATCAAGATGTAGATCGCCATGTGGTCGCAGATTTCGAGGATCTGCTTGGCACGCGGATTGATGACCGCGTGGTAAACGGAAGAGAACGTGTAGAGCAGAATGATCGACGCGCCGAAAACGGCACCGCTGACCACCTTCCACGGCACCTGCGTGCCGCTCTGCGCGCCGAAGACGACCATCAGCGCCAGCATGGCCGCGCCGAGGTGGCTGCCGACCGCGTGGATGGCGCTGTGGGAAATCTCTTCGGCGACCGAATAGCTATCGGATTCACGGCGCATGGTTGGAACAGGCTTCTTAACTTTTCAGGTAGCGATTGATGGCGGCGGCGGCGCGGCGGCCTTCGCCCATCGCGAGGATCACGGTGGCCGCGCCGAGCACGATGTCGCCGCCGGCGTAAATACCGTCGATGGAGGTCTTGCCGGTTTCGTCCACGACGATGTGGCCGTGGCGGTCGACCCCCAGTCCATGGGTCGTCTGGCTGATGAGCGGGTTGGAACCGTTGCCGATCGCGACGATGACCGTATCGACATCCATGAGAAACTCGCTGCCTTTGACGGGCACCGGGCTTCGGCGGCCGGACTCGTCGGGCGCGCCGAGTTCGTAGCGCAGGCATTCCATCTGCCGGACGCAGTCGTTCTCGTCGCCGAGGATGCGGACGGCATTCTGAAGCATATGGAAGATGACGCCTTCTTCGCGGGCGTGGGCCACTTCTTCGACGCGGGCGGGCATTTCCTTTTCGGTGCGGCGGTAGACGAGGTGAACCTCCTCCGCGCCGAGACGCAGGGCCATGCGGGCCGCGTCCATGGCCACGTTGCCGCCGCCGAGCACGGCGACCTTCTTCGAGTTGTAAATGGGGGTGTGCGCGTGCGCCGTGTCGTAGGCCTTCATGAGATTGGCGCGCGTGAGATACTCGTTGGCCGAGAAAACGCCCACGAGGTTTTCGCCCGGTATGCCCATGAACTTGGGCAGGCCCGCGCCCGTGCCGACGAATACGGCATCGAAGCCGTCCACCGCCAGCAAGTCCAAAAGCTTGCGGGTGCGCCCGACCACGAAGTTGTTTTCCAGCTTCACGCCCATGGCCGTCAACGTGTCGATCTCCTTTTGCACGATGGCTTTGGGCAGACGGAACTCGGGGATGCCGTAGATCAGCACGCCGCCGGGTTTGTGGAGGGCCTCGAACATCGTGACGTCGTGGCCCTCGCGGCGGACGTCGGCGGCGACAGTGATGCTGGCCGGACCGCTGCCGATGACGGCGACTTTCTTGCCGGTCGGGGGCTTCACCGCCGGTGCTTCCTGTTTGCCGCTCTCGCGCTGAAGATCGGCCACGAAGCGCTCGATACGGCCGATGGCGACCGCCTTGTCGGTGTCCTTGAGCGCTTTGCCGAGCGTGCAGGGCGCTTGGCATTGCGTCTCCTGCGGGCAGACCCGGCCGCAGACTGCGGGCAGCAGGCTGTTCTCGCGGATGACCGCCACCGCGTCGTCGAAGCGTCCCTCGGCGGCGGCTTTCAGAAAGTCGGGGATGTGGATGCGCACGGGGCAGCCCTGCACGCAGGGCGCGGCCTTGCACTGGAGGCAACGGGAAGCCTCGAGCCGGGCCTGCTCGGCCGAGTAGCCGAGCGCCACCTCGCTCATGTTGTGGCGCCGCACCGCCGGGTCCTGCGAAGGCATTTCCTGCGCGGGGATGGCCATGCGGTCGCGGGGCGAAAGGGGCTTGCCTGAGAGTTCCGCCAGTTTCTCGACGGCGGCCTTCTGAAGAATTTCGGGTGATGCGTGCATGAGAAAAAGGAGAAATAAGGAGTTAGGAATTAGGAATTTGCGAGACGTGCGTCGCTTCGATCACAGCAGACGGGTTTCAGGGCCTTCGCGGCTTCTTCCAAGTGACAGTGGTGGGTTTTGTGGTCGGCGTCTTCGCGCGGCTTGTAGGCGCGGAGGCGCTTCATCATGTTGTCGAAGTCCACGAGGTGGCCGTCGAACTCGGGGCCGTCGACACAGACGAATTGGGTCTTGCCGCCGACCGTCACGCGGCAGCCGCCGCACATGCCGGTGCCGTCGATCATGATGGTGTTCAGCGAAACGATCGTGCGGACGCCGTAGGGGCGGGTGGTCTCGGCACCGAACTTCATCATGATGGGCGGCCCGATGATGACGGCCATGTCGGGTTTGGGCGTCTGCTCGCAGAGTTCCTTGAGCGGCTGGGTCACGAGCGCCTTGCGGCCGTACGAGCCGTCGTCGGTGACGATGATCAGTTCGTCGGCGATCTCGCGCATCTCCTCCTCCATGATGAGGAGTTCCTTGGTGCGGGCGCCCATGATGATGGTGACCCGGTTGCCCGCCGCCTTCATGGCTTGGGCGATGGGGTGAAGCGGGGCCACTCCGATGCCGCCGCCGACGCAGACGACATGGCCGACTTTTTCGATGTGGGTCGGCTGGCCCAGTGGGCCGAGGAGGGCGGGCACGTTGTCGCCGACCGCCTTCTCGGCGAGCAGATGGGTCGTCCGGCCGACCGTCTGGAAAATGAGGGTGATGGTTCCCCGCGCGGGAGTGGCGTCCGCGATGGTGAGCGGAATGCGCTCGCCGACCGAGTCGTCAACCTGAAGGATGATGAACTGGCCGGGCTTGCGTTCGCTGGCGATGAGGGGAGCCTCAATCTCCATGCGGAAGACTTCGTTTGAAAGCTGGGTCTTTTTTACTATTCGGTTCATGGTCTCAAACGCCTTGCCGGAATAAAGGAAGAGAGACAATGATATCAGCTCCACTCGCCTTTCGCAAGGCAAGCCCCGTCTTTTCCGGTATTGCGACCCTACGGGTTCTTCGCTAATATGAATCCTGCTTGATGGTGCCTTCAATGTGTCTGCCAGGCCGACGGGCGGAAGGCACGCCGAGAGGTTTTGCCCTTATGATTCGGACATATACGTTTCTTTCACTAGCCGCGTTGTTTTTGGCCGCAGGCGGTTGCGGATCGCAGTCCGGACAGGACGCCCTGAAGCAGGGGATGGCCGCGTTCCGCGAGAAGAACTACGTTGGGGCCATTTCTTTGCTCACCCGCGCCAGCAAGCGAATCACGGATTCGCCCGACCTCTACTACAATCTCGGTTTGGCGCATTTGTACCGGGGGGAGATCGAGCCCGCGCAAAGCGCTTTCAACGCGGTGGTGGAGCTTTCGCCCAAGCATGCGGAAGCGACGGCCTGTCTGGGCCAGATCGCCTATTTCCAACACAACCTTGCGCAGGCGCAGGCGCGCTTCGAGCAGGCGCTCTCGATGGCGCAGGCAGACGATTTGCGCGCGCGGATCCTCACGTCTCTGGCCCTTGCCGAGGCGGGACGCGAACGGTACGACGTTGCCAGGCTCCATCTCTTGCGCGCGCTGAAGCTGTGCAGCCACTACGCGCCCGCGTATTACAATCTGGCCAGCCTCTACCGCGACAAGTTCAACCTGCGCGAGGAGGCGCTGGACAATTTCGAGCTTTATATCCGGCTCGCGGACAAAGAGGATCCGCACTACGGAAGCGCGGTGAACAACATCAAACGCCTGCGGGGAAATCTGGAGCGGACCCGCGCCGAGGAAACGGATGGCGTCAAGCGCGACCCGGCCGCCGCCGCCAAGCTGCTTCAGGAAGGCATGCACTTTCAGTTCGGAAAGCAATACGCCAAGGCCGTCAAGGCTTATCGCGACGCGCTGTCCGCCGATCCCTTCACGTTCAGCGCGGCGTACGGCATGGCACTCTCCTACAAGGCGTTGGGGCAGCGCGCGGAATCCGTGGAGGCGTTCCGGCGCGCCACGGAGATCAGCCCCGGCCATCAAGAGAGCTACTATCTGGCGGCCGAGCAGGCGTTGCTGCTGAAGCGCACGGTCGAGGCCGCCAAGATTCTCGACCGCGCGATCGCCCGCAGCCCCTTCAATCCCGCCAACGCGGAGCTTATGGCGCGCATCCGCTATGCCGAGTCGCGCCTGCCGGAAGCGAAGGCCTACGGCGAGTTCTATCTCTCGTTGTTGCCCCCGGGCGACAAGAATCGCGGCCCCTATGAAAAATGGGTGCGGTCTCTTCCCGTAAAATAGGTCCCGCCGTCCTTGGCCTGTCGCGGGCAGACAAGGACCGCGTGTTCGGCACAAACGATTGCACAGAGGGTTGAACGGAAACATGCTTTCAATGCTTCAATCGGTCGGATGGATGGATGGTCTCGCCTTGGCGGCGATCCTCTTTCTGGTCATCCGCGGCTTCGTCAGCGGCTGTTCGGGCGAACTGGGGCGGCTGGTGGCCTTGGCGGCCGCCACGGCAGTCGGCTATTTCGGGTTTGCTCCCGTCTCGCGCGTGGTCGCGGCTTCGCACCTTTTCAATGCCAATGCCCAAGCCGGACGCCTCGTGACGTTCATCGTCCTCTTCGTCGCGTGCATCGCGCTCTGGCTTGGACTTCGCCATTTGCTTGCGGAAAGCATCAAGTTGGTCGTGGCTCAACCCTTCGACGCCATTTTGGGCGGCCTCATCGGGGGCCTGAAGGCGTTTCTGTTGGTGGCTGTGCTTTGCGCGTTTGGACTTTTGAATCCGAACGAGAAGGAGCGCGCGCGCTTCCAGGAACAGTCTGTCGCCGCGAAAACCGTCTCACCTTTTCTGAAACCGATCACATCCCCCGACAAGTAGTGGGGATCTATGACTTCGCACGAACCACTTGACGACTTGGACGACACCGCCTTGATGTTTCGCGTCCGAGCCGACGACCGCGACGCGTTTGCGGTTTTGGTCAGGCGGCACGAAAAGATGCTGCTGAACTTTTTTGCGCGTTCGGGCGTTCAATACGACTGCGAGGACTTGGTTCAACAAACGTTCCTGAGGCTCTACCGCTATCGAAGCCGCTACGTGGCGTCGGCCAAGTTCACGACGTTTCTGTTTCTCTTGGCCCGGCAGGTTTGGATCGACGAATTGCGGAAACGCAAGAGGCACGAACGTCTGGTGGCGGGATTGGCGGCCGAGCCGCGACAGGAATACGCCGATCCCGAGGCGGCCGGCGCGACGGCTTCGGGGAACATGGATTTGTCCCGGGCGGTGGCGTCGCTTCCGGAAGGTTTGCGCATGGTCGTCGAACTGGGGGTGTATCAGGAGCTGCCGTATGCGGAGATTGCCGAAATCCTCGGCATTCCCGTCGGCACGGTGAAATCTCGCATGTTCAACGCGCTGGCCAAGCTGCGCGCGTTTTTGGAGGAAAAATGAACTTCGAGGCACACATGGGCGAATTGGCGCCGGAAAACGCGGCGGCGTTCCGCACGGTGGCCAAGCTGCTGCGGTCGCTTCCGGAAATCGAACCTTCCGCATCGCTGGAGAAGGGCATCATGGCGGCCGTCGAAGACGAACGTCTGCGGGCGCGCCGTCGCCTGCCGTGGAAATGGGGTTTCGCCGCCGCCGCCGGACTGGCGGCCGCTCTCACGCTGTTCGGCGTAGCGACGCGCGACCGTTCCTCGTCCGCGTCGGCGGACGCCATCCAATGGCTGGCCGACAACCAGACCGCCGACGGCACGTGGGATCCCGCCCGCCACGGCGGTTCGGAGAGCTACCGGCCGGCGCTCACGGCGCTGGCCGCGCTCGCGCTCGACCGCGTTGACGGTTACGCGGACCGGATCGACAAGGCCTGCCGGGCGCTGGCTGCGCTCCAAACGGCAGACGGCACCTTCGGCGGCGGTGGCCGCGTGGAGCTTTACAACCAGGCGATCGCCACATACGCGTTGGCCACGCTGTGCCCCAAGCATCCCGCGCTGCGGCCGACGGTGGACCGGGCCATCGCCTATATCGCCGCCCGGCAGACTCTTCAGGGCGGGTGGGACTATGCGGTCGGCTCGGAAGGCAACGCGGCCATCACAGCGTGGCAGGTGCGCGCTCTTGCCTGCGCGGGAAGGCAAGGCTTCGAGACCGCGCGAGTGCCGTTGCGCAAAGGTCTGCGCTGGTTGCGCGGCACTGTGCGCGACGACGGCAGCATCGCCTATCACCGCGATTCGGTTTCGCGGTCGGACGGCCTGACTGCCTTTGCGGCCTATGCGCTTGTGACGGCGGGGAAAGATTTTCCCGGACTGCCGGAGCTGGGACGCCGTGCGGCGGATTCATTGCGCAACGCGTCGGATCCATCGCCGGTGACCGACTGTTACCGCGATTATGCGAAGGTGATGGCTTTTGAATCGACCGGGAACAAGGCTCAGGCGGACGCGGTTCGGCGGCGGTTGTTCGCGCAGCGGAAAGCCGGTGACCGCGATCAGTGGGAATCGGTCGGCGGTTCGCTTTACACCGCCGCTTTCACCGTGCTCGCCGCCAACTGAGGCGGCCCATGTAAGGACGAGGCATCGAATGCTTGAAGAGACTGTGAAATCAACGCTCGCGACGCTCGGCGTCGTGCATTACGGCGTGGTCCCTGTTGCCGAGATTGTCTTCAACGAGGCCTTCCGCGAGGCGTGCGCGTCGAATCAGTGCGGCAAATACGGAACGAACTGGGCTTGCCCGCCCGGCGTCGGGGAAACCGCCGAGTTGATTGCGCGGGCGCGGCGGTTTCGCCAAGGGCTGGTCATTCAGACGGTCTGGCCGCTGGAGGACAAGTTCGATTTTGACGGCATGATGGCGGGCGGGGCGAAACACAACGCGCTTTTCCGCGCCGTGGTCGAACGCGTCACGCCACTGCTCCCCGTTGGCGGAACGCTCGCACTGAGTGCGGGCGCCTGCACGCTGTGCGACGCCTGCACATACCCTTCGAACCGCCCCTGTCGGCAACCGGACAAGGCCATGGCCTCGCTTGAAGCCTATGCCATCGATGTCGCCGCGCTCATTGCGCGCGCCGGTCTCTCCTATACGAACGGCCCCGATACGGTTTCATACGTGGGCTTGATTCTGTATGGATGAAAACCGAACGGGTGGTGGCGGACAGTCTACCAAATAATCGGCGTTTGTCCGTGCGCCTGCAGGTAGGCGTTGGCCTTGGAGAAGTGGCGGCAGCCGAAAAAGCCGTTGTACGCCGATAGCGGCGAGGGGTGGGGCGCTTCGAGGATCAGGTGGCGGCTGCCGTCGATGAGCGACCGCTTGTTGCGCGCGTCGCGTCCCCACAGGAGGAAGACGAGGTGTTCGCGCTCCGCGTTCAAGACGTGGATCATCGTGTCGGTGAACGTCTCCCAGCCCTTGCCGCGGTGGCTGCCCGCTTGGCCGGCCTCGACGGTCAGCGTGTTGTTCAGCAGCAGCACGCCTTGGTCGGCCCAACGCTGAAGGTTGCCGTTGTCGGGAATCGGCGCGCCCGTGTCGTCGTGGATCTCCTTGAACATGTTCTGAAGACTGGGCGGCACCGGCACCGACGCGCACACCGAGAAGGCCAGCCCGTGCGCCTGCCCCGGTCCGTGATAGGGGTCCTGCCCGATGATCACGACCTTCACTTGGCTGAGATCCGTCTTGAAGGCGCTGAAAACCTGCTGCTTCGGCGGGTAAACCGTCCGCGTCGCATAGGCTTCTTTCAGAAACGCGCGCAACTCAAGGAAGTACGGTTTTCCCCACTCGCCTTTTACAAATTTCTCCCACGACGCATGCATGCCGAGTCTCCTTTGGATTGGAATAGCAAATAAACGTATCTGAAAGGTTTGGATATCGCCTTTGGCATGATGTTTAAACTCGCGGTACGGCTCCGAAGGCACCGGACATGTATTTGGCATACAGATCCACGTCGCGCCGCACGCCCTTGATTTCGTCCAGCCGACAGGCGTGGCTCCGACACTGGTCGTCTTTCTCGACCAACAGCACCTGGGTCTTGTCGAGCTTGCGTAGCACCTCGATCGAGTGCGTGCTGAAAAACAACTGGGCGTTCTTCGGGTTGGTTTCTGGATCGAGGAAGAGGTCGAGGATCGGCGTGATCATCTGCGGGTGCAGGTTCACCTCGAATTCATCGATGACAGCCATACCGCCCGTTTGCAGGACGGGAAGCAGCAGATGAAGCAAGACAAAAGCGTTCTGCGTACCGCTGGACTCGGAGAGCAGTGGAAGTTTGTAGATCTTATCGTTGATGTCATGGACGCCATACGGCACATAGGCCACGTCGGTTTCTTTGTTTTCGGCCGTCGGAATTTTTCGTTTTACAATTTCGATGCCCGAAAGGCCGAGGTCCAACTTTCCCGCAAGGAGGTGCTCGGCGGTGGTGCGATAATCGGGATGTTGGTAGAAATACGCCGCCGCGTCGAAAACACGTTCCACATCGGCAATGTAATGTGTCCGTCGTCCCATGCGGTCCACATTCGAGCGAAAGTTCGCAAGAAAAGAGAAGACGGGCTCGAGGACTTTGTTCTCCACCTGCCGCAGAACCGACAGGAGCGAACAGTTGTCGCGGACCAGTTTCTCGACGATATCGACATCGAAGCCGAGATTTTGTTCACGGATCACAGTCGACTTGGTGGCGGCATCCCATTCGCGTTTGAACAAATAGCCGAAATGACGGCCGGTCATTCGTTCTAGCCGTTCGAGGGTTACCCGATTTTCGGCAATTTCCAACGTATAGCGGTAAACGCCGCCCGCCAATTCAAACGTCAGGCGAAAAGCCATTCCAGCGGACGCTGTTTCCGTGAACGCAAACGCATCGACCGGAATTTTGTCCTTGGGATCCACTGCGCGGAACGAGAACAACATGAACCAGCGAAGGAAGGCAAGCCCCTTGAGAAGGTTCGTCTTGCCACTGGCGTTCGGGCCGATGACAGTCAGCACTTTGCTGATCCGTTGGCCTGACGGCGTCTCGGCAAAAAGTGTGTTGTTCGGCACTTGTTCACCCACGCAGAACGAGACTGCCGCTTCGTCCGCGAACGAGTAAAAGTTCCGAATGCTGAACTCGTGCAACATAGAAACTCCCTAATATAACGTCAAAAATAGAACAACGTTGCTTATTATTAGCTTGTTAAATCTGAAATTCAACGGAAAAATGTTAAAATTGCAATTTTATAAAATCGGGTGTCGACCGTTCACCACGTCTCGAAAACGCCGAACCAGCGGTGGCTGTCGGAGTCGCTGCCGACCTCTTTGAGCGTCAGGGGTTTGCCGGGCGCGAGTCGCTCGGACGGCAGGGTGAGCGTGCAGGTGCCGTACTCTTCGGTCGACGCGTCGCGCACATACCTGAGCGTGGTGCGTTTGTCCGCGCCGCTCCAGACGGCGTCCTTGCGGCAGATGTTCTTCGCCGTAATGCGCGATCCAAAACGCGGCCTTCACCGTATCGCCGATGGTCCAAAAGGCGTAGCTGTCGCAGGCGGGGTCGAAGCGGGCGGCCTCGACGCCGCGTTTCTGGTAGTCGCGCTGCAGCGCGTGCGAGGCGTCCTGAATCGCGTCGCCCCAGCGCCGGTCGAGCCCCGCCGCCTTTTAGCCAGCCGTCGCGGGCCGCTGGCGTGACGGGCGGCATCCAGGGCCCCGTGAAGCGGTCGGCGATGCGCGGGTCCTGCTTGGCCCCGAGGTTCAGGTATTCGTGCGCGACGAAGGGCGCGTCGCACGCGAAGCTGCCCGGCTGCCACACGTTGATCGGGCCGTTTCGGAAGTCGGAGTTTCCGGCGTCGTTGTAGTTGCCGTCTTGGTGAATCATCAGCCGATAGGGATCGAGGCGCTTGACATATCGGTAGATTTCTTTGTCCAGCGGCTTTCCGAGAAGGCCCTCGTTCCCCGTGCAGTAGGTGGTGAACGAAACATAGCGGCGATAGTGGCGATAGAGTTCCGTCGCGTCGCGGATCGGGTCGAAAATGAACGCTTCGGTCGGATAGTCGCCGTAGTAGGGCAGTTCGGGCTGGATCATGATGCCCGCCTCGTCCGCAGCCTCGAAGTATTCCGGCAGCTCGCAGTGCGTGTGCAGGCGCACGTAGTTGAAACCGGCCGCAGGCGCGATTCTGAGCTGGCGGAGATGCTCCTCCTTCGAGGCGGGCGAGACCATCGTCAGCGGGTAGACGAAGCCGTCGCCGAAACCGCGGAGGAAGAGCGGCTTGTCGTTCAGGAAGAAACGCTCGCCGCGCAGCGAGAGCACCTGTTGCAGCGGCGACCGCGCGACCGGGTTCACCACGGCGGGCAGCGCGCGCCGATAGCCCCACGAATCGACGCCCGTGATCGGCGCTTCGTCCGCAAACGCGGACAACCCCAAGACGGCCAGCCAAGCGACAAGGATCGACTGCTTCATCGTCCCCCTCCCTTGAAAATGACATCAAACCATGTCGAGCCGGTAATACGTGCGGCAGTCGGTCAGCGTCCACGCCTGCGTCTCGGTCAGTTGCGGCGCGCCGTCCGGCCCGGTCCACAGCGTTGTCACCGACCACGAGGCCGTATCGCCCTTGACGGACGGCGCGGCCATCGGACGGGGATGGAACAGGCCGGTCTCTTTTTCCCAAAAGTTGATGCCGTTCACTTGGTGCACCCCGACGTAAAGGCCGTGCTGCCACGGATGGTGCTTGGGCGCGTTCTCGGTGAGCACGCCCTTGCCGTCCGGCGCGAGGATCGGGTGGATGTAGGGGCGGAAATCAGGCCGGACATTCTGAACGAGAATAGGCGCGGCTTCGCCCTGCCGATAGAACGCGTAACCGCCGCCCTCGGCGGGCTGTGCGGCGAGTTCGGCATCCGCATAGTTCCCAGCCAACAAAACAACAGAAAAAAGACAACCCCATAAACGTGTTTTCATTTTTGCCTTCTTGCCCACAGATTGCGCAAGATCAACACAGACCCAAAATTCTTAATCTGCGGTTATCTGCGAAATCTGCGGTTGCGCGTTATACCCGTTCGAGTTTCCAGCCGTCGCGGAACGGGCGGTGCTTCAGCATCGCGTTCGCCTCATCGTCGTCGACATACGTTTCGGTTTTCACATCGAAACGGAGCTTGCGCCCGAGTTTGATGGCGTGCATCCCGATGTGCGCGAGCCAGTCGGAGTGCTTGGCACCGTCGATCTGCGTGATCAGCGCGTGCCAGTGCAGGTTCGTCGTGACCTGCACGGCGTCGATCTCCGGGCGGGCGACCATCTCACGGAAATCGCTGTAGGTCTTCACGCCGTCCGTCGTGCC
>Ga0172375_10002944_pt1 | contig 26253 bp, 13 predicted proteins | sample LakKiv1m_FD_114537 | JGI IMG/M metagenome (GOLD analysis project Ga0172375, IMG submission 114537) | Freshwater microbial communities from Kabuno Bay, South-Kivu, Congo - kab_092012_11.1m | ecosystem: Environmental > Aquatic > Freshwater > Lake | place: Democratic Republic of the Congo...
AATCCCTTTGCTGCTTTTCGGCGCAACGAAGGATGAAAATAGTGTCGACCACAGAGGGTCGACACCACAGTCTGACGCTGGCTGTCAGGCGGGGGCGCCTGACAGCACCAATTCTCCTTTTGACTTTCGACTTTCAGACTTGTAGACTTGCAGACTTGCAGACTTATTTTCAAAGCAATGGAAGACATTAAACAGATAAAAGAGCAGGTAATTTCCCGCGGGAATATCCCGGCGCACATCGCTATTATAATGGACGGCAACGGCCGCTGGGCGAAACAGCGGGGATTGCTGAGGGTGGCGGGGCATCGCGAAGGCATCAATTCGGTGCGGGAAATTGTGCGCATTTGCGGGGAAATCGGCGTCAAGTATTTGACGCTCTACACTTTTTCCACCGAGAATTGGCGGCGGCCGCGGGCGGAAGTGTCCGCTTTGATGACCCTGTTGATGCGGACTATCCGCAAAGAAGTAGCGGATTTGAAGAAGAACAATGTCAAATTGTCCACCATCGGCAATTTAGCGGATTTCCCCCCCGATGCGGCGAAAGCAATGCGGGAAGCAATGGACACTTTAAAAGACTGTGGCGGATTGAATTTGTGCTTAGCGCTAAGTTATTCCGGGCGTCAGGAAATTTTATACGCGGTGAACAGTTTGCTGAAGAGCGGCGCTTCCGCAGTGGATGAAGCGGGCTTCAGCCGAGCGCTGTATACCCGGGAAATGCCGGACCCGGATTTGCTCATCCGAACTTCCGGGGAAATGCGCATCAGCAATTTCCTGCTGTGGCAGCTGGCTTATACCGAAATACATGTTTCTCCGGTGTATTGGCCGGATTTCCGGGAAAAGCAATTATATTTAGCGATAGCGGATTATCAGAAGCGGGAACGGCGGTTTGGGAGAGTGAGCGAGCAGTTGAATCGTGAACCGTGAACGGAGAACCGTAAACCGAGAACAGAAAACTATCCGATTATAGTTAAAATGCGACCGTTGGGAATAGCAGCATTATTTTGTTATGTCAACGGCAGTATTGGCTTTTGAGGCTGTCCCCATATTATTCGAAAGCGGTTTTTGAAGGGGCGGCCTTTTTTAACGGGGATGAGAAATTCCGGGAAATCCTTAAGTACTTACCACTTAGCAAGGGATAACAGGTATCAGGCACAGTGTGTATTGACAAGGAAGGTTGTATTATGATTGAGGGGATTGCTTCAAGGCTTTCAGCCTTTCGCAATGACGCTTTTATCTTAATATAACCTCGTATGCCAGTACACCCAACACCCAGCGCCCAGCATCCAAAGGTGATTTTTGCGCATATTAGCTCCTCATACAGCGGAAGAAGCCGCCGAGATATTCCGGCAGGCGGCGCGTGAACGCGGGAAGCTTTGTATCAGGGGTTCCGGCAGTCAAAGCGCGGCCGAGACCGAGCGGACAATTATCAGCACGCAGAATTTCCGGCTGCTCGATCCCGGCCATCCCGGCGATTTAACTATTACTTTGGGCGCGGGAACATTTTTTCGGCGGCTGAAGGAATTTCTCCCGGCGAAATTAGCGTTGCCGGATTACGGCGGCACTATCGGCGGGTGTTTGTGCGGGGATAGACTAATTGAAGCGCACCGATTTTTAATGCCGAGGACTCTGGCGTTGACTTTTGTGCGCAGCAATGGAGATATTGTCAAATTGGGTTGTAAAGCGGTTAAAGATGTCGCGGGGTATAAGATTATCCCGTTTTTCGGCGGATCGAAAGGAAGATTGGGATTAGTTACGGAAATCACAATCAACACCGCGCCGATTTTCCGGGATATAAGCCGGAGGATTTTGTCGGAAGGATACCCGGATAATGGAAAAACCCGCGAATTAAGGCAAAGATTGATACGGGCTTTCGATGAAGAGGGAATTTTTAGTTAATAATTACTGATGAAGGAAAAGTATAAGCAAATGAGAAATGTGAAATGAGAAATGAGAGATGTGAAATAAAGCAAAGCAAAAGCGATACTATAAAGTTCTGTGATCAAATTATAGTGAGAGTGTGCTGTCGACCCTCTGTGGTCGACAGCATTTCCCCAATAATCAAGGTGTTGGTGTCGACCGCGGAGGGTCGACACCACAGATTTGATGCTTATTTTTGTTTGAAATTTATGTTTTGATCAGAGAACTTTATAGATACGCAAAAGCAAATAAAAGGCATTTCACAACAAATTAAACAAATGCAACAGATAAAAGCAGTAATGAGTCTTTGTATACGGAGCTAACATATAGTTCAATTTCTGGGTGGAGGCGGATCAAGGGCAGGGGATTATGGAACTGCCGGCGGGTAAGTTACGCCGGTGAGGAGGAGATACGATGAGGCAGAGCCGGTTTGCCCTGATTTTGGGGATATTGCTGCTGATTTCCACCGTGGGTTTGTTGTCCGCCAGATATTTTAAACTGCACCAAAAAGTCAATGAGATGGTTTTTCGGCGGATGAAGCCGTATTTAGGGGAGAATGTCACTTTACAAGCGGTCAATCTGCGCTTGACCGGGATGATTTTAAACGGTTTAGTCTATTTCGATCCCCGGTCCGGGGTGACGGCGGAACTAGGGGAAATCCGCATTTTATTCGATCCGCTGAATCTCTTGTTTTACGGATTCCAGCCGCTGAATTTAATCGATGAAGTCAGTATCCGGGAGGCTAAACTGTATTACTTTCCGCCCCCGGACACCCTGAAAAAAAAACCCCCGGAACTAAATTTCTGGAATATTCCCGCCAAGTATCCTTCGGTAAAGAAAGTTACCGTGCAGGACGGAGTGGTATTTTTCCCCTATCTGAAAGTGGAGCAGGTGAATTTTTGGCTGGATTTATCGGTCAAACAAGAAGCCGAATTCGATGTCAGCGCCGCCGCCGGATGCGATGACTCCAACCTGCGGTTAAAAGGCAAAGCGTATCTGCAGAAAAAACAGGCGGAAGCGGATTTTTCACTATACTCGCTGCAATTGGATAGTTTAAGCGGATTGCCAGAGGAATTGAAGTTTGCCCGGGGCGTTTTCAGTTTAGACAGCAAATTATCCTTGCAGAAGGAAAATTTCCGGATCGAGGGTTCGGCGGTGGTAGATTCGCTTTTACTTTTCTACGGCGAGGGAATCCGTTATAGTTCATTGGAATCGCGGCTGAATTTCCGAGGCGAAGAAATTACTATCGATTCCAAAGGCCATTTCATCGGCGTGCCAGTGAATTTGCAGGGGACGGTGAAAGGATTTACCGCGCCGGAAGTGGAATTGAGCGCGGTCAGCGGGAATATAGATTTGGCCGATTTGGCGGATAAATTCGCCCCGGATTTCCCTTTATCCGGCGAAGCGGAATTAAGAACGCGGTTGACAGTTTCCGGCGGGAAGATTGCCGTGCGATTTAATTTGGCATCGCCAGACGCGGGTTACGCCAATATTACCGCCGAAGGACTGGAAGCGGAAGGATTCTATGAAGAGAAGCAAATCAGATTAAGCCGCTTGGAATGCCAGACTTTGGGAGGGAAGTTAAATGCGGAAGGGGAAGTGGATTTAGCCGCTGCATCACCTGTAGTTGCGCTAAATTTCGCTTACGGCGGTAAGCCGGATTTAAGTCCGTTTTACCGGGACGCGGATAAAATTAGCGTCGACACGCTGTATTTACAAGGAGAGGTGACGGGGTCTGCGGATAATCCGCGGGTGGAAGCGGACTACATAATGGAACCCGGTTACGACATCGCGCGGCTCCGGGGAACCGTGGAATATTTCGATAAATCGGTCAAAGTATATGAATACAGCGGAGCGGGCGATTCGTTGTCGGCGGAAATCCGGTTCGACCGCGGGGAACCGGTGTTTACTCTGTCTTCCACCCAGATGCAGAGGATTTTACCGGCGGAAAAGCTGCCGAAGTTATTGAGGGGGGAAGCCAGCAGCGTGGCGATTTATGCCGGGGGTGAATTCCGCAAATTCTATGTTTTTATCGGCGCGGAACTGCCAGGCTGGGGGATCAATATCGATGCGGGATTAAAGCTATCCGGCGGCGGAGTGGATTTGACCGGGAATTACCGGCTGTTTTTGCAGGATACGACTCAGGTGGTGGGCGAATTCGATTTAAGATACGCTCAGGATACGCTGACCATCGGCAATTTATCTTTCGGGGAACAATTATATTTGATCGGCGGAGTGGATATACCGCATAGGCGTCTGCTGAACTGCCGGGTGCGGGCGGACGATTTCCCCCTGGATTCACTACTGTTATATGCAGGCGAGAAACGATGGCGTGAATTTGGCGGGAAGTTGAAGCTGGATGTGAAGGCTGACGGCGATTGGACGGCGCCGGAAGGCGAATTTTCCGCGTATGTGTCGGAAGGCAAGCTGTATAATTCCACCGGATATTGGGCGAATATTTCCGGGAGTATGGCGGGAGGAACGATAAAATTATCCGGTATCGATTTTGGCGATCGGGGAACGCTGCTCGCCGCCGGGCGGGGAAGCTGCGATTTAAAGTCGAAGGAAGTGGATTTTCGCTCCTCGATGGAAAAAGTGGATTTTGACTTATTGGTGAAAAGTATTACCGGTAAAGCCGGGATGATCCGGGGTTCAGGAGGCTACACCATCCATTTGGGCGGCAGCTGGGAAAATCCGGTGTTGGAAGCGGGATTCCGGCTGGGGCAAGGGGCGTTAAAGGGGATAATCTTTGACCGGTTCACCGGAGCGGTCAAATTCGATTTAAGCGGAGGCGAACCTACTCTGGAAATCCCTTCGATGTTTTTAACCCTGGACGGGAAATACACTATCACCAGTCAGGGAAAGTTGTCTCTGCAAGGCGGGGAAATCGATTTGAACTTGTCGGCGGAAGGCAACCTGCCGGCGATATTGGCGGGGATGACTAAGGAAATCACCAGAGCCGAAGGAAGCGGTAAAATCAGCCTATCCGTCGGAGGGACAGCCGATTCCATCTTTGTCAAATCCGGTCAGGCGAGTCTGCAGGGCGGTTTATTGGAAATGAAAACGGTGGCGGATAAAATCGAAGACATAGTTTTAAACGCGGAACTGAAGGACAATTTTATCCACATTGCCGGATTAAGCGGGAAAATCGACGATGTGAACTTCCTTATTAAGACTATCCGGGAAATGTCGACAGCTGACGGGAAATTGGAACCGTTGATACTGGGCAAGAGCGGTATCAGTTTTGGCATCATCGTTTTGGAAACCGGGCGCGAAGGATTGAAACTGCACATTCCCGGCATTTCCGCCGCAGGCGAAACGGCTAAACTAAGCGTGACCGGGCGAAAAGAGGGGGAGAAAGCGTATCTGGCGGGGCCGCTTTCCCGGCCGAAAGTCAGGGCGAAACTTTTAGTGCGGGATGGAGTAATCGCTTACCCGCTGCCCAAAAAACCGCACCCGCCTAATTGGAAGCCCAGCGCTATCACGCAATTTATCTACCGCATCGATTGGGATATGGAGATAATCCCCGACCGGGGAAATTCTTATCAGCGGGATATGTCGGGGATTAGCGGAACGCAGATATTGAAGGATATCTCCGGGCTTTTCAGCCAAATGACGGTGGATTTGGAAGTCGATAGAAGATTGGAAGGGATGACTATGCGGGGGGCGGTGAAAGGCGACAGCTCTTTTATCATTACCGGAGGCTTTATTTCCAGCCGGGGGACGATTAATTTGCTGGATTTGGATTTTAAGGTGCAGGAATTCAAGCTGGAATTCGGCGCTTCCGATAATATTCCCTGGATGGAAGGGTATGCCTCCGCAACTAAGAAGGATTCGCTGGGGCGGGATCAGACGGTAGTGTTGAGACTGGCGACCATCGACCCGGTGACCGGGGATAAAGAATACCGCGGAAGGTGGGGCGATTTCACTTTTGTGCTGGAAAATGAATTGGGCGAATCTCAGGAACAGATATTGACGATGCTGGGCTATGCTCCGGAAAGTTTGACCGATAAAGCGGCGAGTCTGCCGTTGACCGCGGTGGATAAAGCCTTCTTCGGAGCCTGGCTGACCCGGCTGGAACGGGAAATCCGGAATGTGCTGGGAGTGGATTACATCAATATCGACCCGGCATTAGCGCAGAACCTGCTGGCGGAACAATTCACCGCTTCACCGGCGGATTCCGCGATGATCGATTGGCGCACGCGCTATTTGCGCCATTCCCGCGTTTCGGTGGGGAAATATATCACCGACGACTTATTTTTCACTTATACCGGCAGTTTTGAAACCGGAGAATCCCCGCTGGATCATCGGGAACGGCTGGGGATGATACATACCTGGAACCTGGAATTCCGGCTGCCGGCGTCCGGGGCGAATTTGCTGATGGTCGTCGGCTATGAATACGATAATTTGGAATTGAAGAGCGATAAAAGCGTGTCGATTAAGTATTCGTTTAATTTTTGACTTAAGACTTAGGACTCAAGACTTAAGTAAAAGCAAAAGCAAAAACAGAGAAAAGCAGTAAGCGGGAACTTTTAGCCAGTTTGTGAAATATATTATGATAGCGTGAACCGCATTACCGTCAGGCGAGGGCGCCTGACAGCACGGTTTTAACGCTTTTAACTTGTAAACTTGCAAACTATTTCTAACTTAATATCAATAGAGTCACACATTAACCATCATAATCCGGCAGCGGCCGGAAAGAGATTTTTTAAAGGTTCACAGATGAAAAGACCAGCGGTATTAATCTTATTAATTTTCATTATATTGGCGGCGTCGCCGGTAGGTTTTCAAGCCAATGCTCAGGAAGGATTCAAGCTGTTGGGTTTGACGGTGGAAGGCAACACCGCCACCGACCAGGGATTGATCAAGGCGAATTCCGGGCTTTTGGTCGGACGGGAAGTATCCGGGGAAGATATTCAGGCGGCGATCAAGCAGTTATGGCGGCTGGAACTGTTTTCCAATGCAGAAATCTTATTAGACCGGCAGACGCCGGACGGGATCTATTTGACCATCCGGGTGGCGGAATACCCTCGGCTGGATAAGGTGCGCGTTTCCGGCAACGAAAAAATTAAGAAAGACGACATTATGGATGCGGTGGATTTGCTGCCGGGGCAGGTACTGCGGGACAATCAGGTATTGAAAGTCCAGCGCAGTCTGGAAAAATTATACGCGGAAAAAGGCTATTTGCTGGCGAAAATCGACATCGAAGCGAAAACGATTGAAGACGCCGGGCAGGTAGTTTTGGATATCAAAATCGAAGAAGGCAAGAAAGTCAAAATTAAGAAAATCCGGTTTATCGGCAATGAAGAGCACGAGGTGAAAAAACCGGGTTTTCCCATTAGCACGGTGTATTGGACCGTGGATTGGGTATTCCCGGATAAACCTTTCACCGAAGGAAAGCTCAAACGGCAGATGAAGGAAACTAAGGAGAAGGGGATTTTCCGTTCCGGGGAGTTCAAGCCGGATAAATTCGAGGAAGACAAAGACAATGTGGAAATTTATTATCACAACCGGGGTTTCCGGGATATGACCGTGGCGGGGGATTCCATTCATTACAGTGAAGATAAAAAACGGATGTTTATCGATATATTTTTGGATGAAGGGCGTCTGTATTATTTCGGCGATATCTCTTTCAAGGGCAATACGCTGTTTACCGAACCGGAATTGAAGGAAAAGCTGCTTTTCAAGACCGGGGATGTTTATAGTCAAGAGAAATTGGAACAATCGACTCAGCAGCGCATCGGCGATATGTATTACGATTTGGGCTATATTTATTCCTCGGTGATGCCGGTAGAAACACCAGTGGGGGACAGCGTAATGAATGTGGGCTTCGAGATTGCCGAAGGCAATCAGTTCAAGGTGCGGGCGATTAATTTTTCCGGCAACAGCAAGACGAAGGAGAAAGTCATCCGGCGGGAATTTACTTTGAAACCGGGGGAAACTTTCGATGTATCGAAACTGCGCCGGTCGATGCGGGAAGTCACCATCCTCAATTATTTCGCCAATATAGTCCCCGATGTGGAACCGGTGTCGGAAGATGAAGTGGATTTGTATATCAAGGTGGAAGAGAAATCCACCGACCAGGCTCAGATGTCGGCAGGGTATTCCGAACGGGATGGGATGATCGGTTCCATCGGCTTTACGATGAACAATTTATTCGGTAACGGACATAGATTTTCTCTGGATTGGAATTTCGGCTATATATACCGGCAATTTTCCGTTTCGTTCACCGAACCGTATTTTCTGGACACGCCTACTCTATTGGGCGCTTCCTTTTTCCACACTAAGCGCGGCGGGACTTTTTACGGATTTACCGAACGCATCATTGGCGGAACTTTACGGGTAGGCCGAAGGTTCAGCTGGCCTGACGATTATTTCCGTGGGGACTGGATTTACCGGCTGGAAGAAACAGAATACTCGGATTTCTCCTCTTCCTTCGCCGCTTCCAATCCGCGGAATTTGCAGGAAGGGGTGCCGAGGACTTCTTCGGGAATGACGCAGATTATCACCCGCGACAGCCGCAACAGTCCGGAATTTCCTTCCGAAGGATCGGTCAATTCCTTTTCCATAGAAGTGACCGGAGGGCCCTTTTTCGGCGACGACCAATATCATAAATACATTGTTGCTTCGGAATGGTATATTCCCTTTATGGGAAAATTGGTGCTCTATAGTCAGACTAAAGGCGGGATTTTGCAGGGATTAACGAATAATTCGCAGGATATTCCTTATGTCGAGCACTTCTTTATGGGGGGCAGCGGATTGCAGCTGGGAGAACCGCTGCGGGGATACGACGAACGGGAAGTCGGTCCGATGAGTTCCGGCTATCCGGCGGGCGGAAAAACGATGTTCAAGCAGAGTTTCGAGCTGAGATTCCCGCTGGTGGAAAATCCCACGGTTTACGGTTTGATGTTCGCCGAAGGGGGAAATTGCTGGTGGGATTTCAGCCAGACGGATTTGTTCAATCTGCGCAGAAGCGTGGGCTTGGGAGTACGGCTGTTTATGCCGATGGTGGGATTGATCGGACTGGATTACGGCTATGGGATAGATTATTATAGCAATATCGGGGAACGGCACGGCGAATGGCTGCCGCATTTCCAATTTGGCCGGGGATTTTAGAAGCGGGGATTTGGGCATAAGCGCTATAATAAGCATTTATCACATATGTGTATAGTGTTCTGTTAGGTCTTTAGCGAAGCGGAGACCTGACAGATATCGTTTCAATGTAAAATACAGTACCTGTAACAATGTTCAGTATAATAATCCTTATTTTAGCGCTTATGGGGATTTGGGGCTGGGGAAAAGCGGTAAGGCAGGAAAAAGGGTAAAGTATAACCTGGAATTACGGTAATATGTCAATTATAAGAGGCTATTTATACCTATGACGATTCAAGAATTAAAGAAAAAATGGAATCATGAAAAAAGTTCCTATGAAGCTAAGGAAGTTGGGACCGGGGTGCAGATTTTTGTGAAGGATGTTCTGCAATGTGCTGAAATATTTAATCTTAGAAGGGGATTACAGTCTACCTCTCTGGAGAGAAGAAGGAATGAATTTATCGAAGAAGAGACAAAAAAGGGGAAACACAGAGCAGATATAATAGTTTTTATCAATCAGGAAATTATTATTCCCATCGAAGTCGAGAGACATAAAAATCTTAATGCTGGTATAGAACAAATTTACCGCTATCAGCTAGTGTGGGAGAAGCAATACGGAATCTTGACAGACGGGTACTCTTGGAGATTCTATAATAATAATGAATATAGAGAATTCACGCTGGAGGACTTATTTAAGCAAACAGAATTATTCCGGGAATTTTGGCGAGAGTATATTAGACCGGAAAAGTATTACCTGTCCTTTTTTGAAAAAAAGAGTCCTCAATCTCTTTTAACTATGGTCGACACTTTACAAGTTGAGGAATTTAGATTATTATTTTTTGACGACATTACAAAATTGATTAAAGGTTTTAAAAATAAATTGCAGATAGAAGGTTACTTAACTGAAGTTGACAAAAAGAAAAAGGAAAAAACAGCAATAGAAATCACCTATGCCTACATCATTCAATTTATTTTATATAAAACATTAGTAGATAATGAGTTCGGTCAATTTAAAAAGGAATTTGAAGACCGGCAGAGTACAATACACAATTGTTTAGTATCTAAGCAATTAGGCGATATTTTGGGAATTATCGACGGAATTTCAAATCAGATTTCGAAGAATATTTACAGACCATTCGCAGATGAACAGAACTATATTAATGAGAAATTATGGGAACTAATCCATAAACCTAAAAAGGAAATGCATGATGTATCTCCTTGGCTGGACATATTTGTTTTTATAAAAAAGTACAATTTTTCCAATGTTCGTAACGAAATTTTTGGTTATATCTATGAAAATTATTTAAAAGAACTATTCGAAGATGTTAAAAAGGGTCAATATTTCACCGATCCAGCAGTTGTCAATTTTATGTTAGATGAAGTCGGATTTGATTCGGCAGAGATTAAAAACCGGATAAAAAACGATCCAGATGGCGAGCATATATCTATTATTGATCCGGCTTGTGGCAGCGGCACCTTTCTTTACAGTTCAGTAGATAGAATCATTAATTCTGCCTCAGATGGTACGGTAAAAATGGCCAAAGTAATCGAAAGTACCATAGATAGTAATGTCTTTGGATTGGATATAGCGGAATTCCCATTATATTTAGCAGAGATGAATATTTTAATGAGAATGCTGTCATTAATTGTTACCGAAAAATATAATAATCCAATAGATAAAAGGATAAAAGTATTTAAAACCAAAGACAGCATCGCGGAATTTATGGATACCGCATTAAAGAATACGCTTAATGACATAAATGTGGAGTACTCCAAAAGCAAGGGTCAGATGTCCATTTTCGCACAAAAACTTAATCTGGGTTATGAAAGCTTTGTGCGTGACGAAGACGATTTAAGGGAAATGAAAAAGAGCTTGGAAAACCAAGAAATTCCCCGGAGAAGATTTGATTTCGTCGTCAGTAATCCTCCTTATGTAGGTTATAATGATTGCGCAAAGCAAAAGTTGCTAAGTTTTGAATGGATTAAGAAAGGTGAGGTAAAGCTAAATAATATTTATGGGGTGAATCTTCATAGTGTTACGGATAATCGCAAAAAGTATCGTCCTAATCCAAATTTGTATGCTTTTTTTCTAGCCTTGGGATTGGCGCTGCTAAAAGACAATGCGAAAATGAGCTTTATTATTCCTCAGACTATTCTTACCGCAGGGGATCTTGATGTGATCAGATATCATTTGGCAAAATATACTACCATAGAGAAAATCATTTTGTTTAATTGTAAAATGTTCATTGGGCGAGGGATAAAACAGAATAAACCGATTCCAACTTCAAGCTCAATTCTGATCATTAGAAAAAAAGCACCGGGGTATCATCATAAAATTGAGGTAATCCAAACTCAAGCGGAAGAAGGCAACATTGATGATATTATTAATGACATCAAGCTGCGAAGGAAAACTATTTCAAAGCAGCTTTTGCAGAAGAAACTGTTAAATAAATTTAAAAATTGGAATTTTATATCCCAGGAAGAAAAAACAATTTTACTCTCCGAAGAATACGAGAGAAATTCCTTAGACATATCTTTATATTTTGAGCATAAATCAGCGGAAAAAGCATTTAAATGTAGATTTTACTTTGACAGTGGTTACGATATAGATGAGAGTAAAAAGCTGCTAAAAGAACCCGCCGGAGATTATTATTTTTATCCTAAATTGGATAAGAGATATTACACTATTAAGGATTTTGCGGGATATTGGCCAAACATTCGTAGTGGGAATTCACCCCATTTCATTAAACTGAGGCAGGCGAATCAGGAATACAATTTATTGGATTCAAAATATAAAATTATTTGGTCCTACGCTAATACGGATAAATTTTATTATGCGGAAACGCCGGTGATTTGGGCGCGAAACCGTTATTGCGCGATTGGGAGCGATAATAGAACCGAAATGCTTTATTTATTTGCTTTGTTAAACAGCAAGTTAAATAGACTAATATTAGAATTCAATCAGAAAAGCAAAAACGAGAAAGATTTATTAATATCGACCTCAGCCATTAAGGAATTCATTAGAATTCCCATTATCGATGATACCATCAAAGGAATAAAAAATGAGATTATAAAATATACAGATTTGCTGATTTCTTTAGAAAACAAGAAATTGTCCGATTTTATTGATTTTTCGAAAGGAACTATGCAAAAGTATCAGGATTATCACATTGAAGGTGATGTACTCCGTTTAGTTAGAGGCGGTAAAGTTGATAGTTATCCCATCAAAGAATCGGCTTCTCTTATTAAAACCAAACTTGATAAATATTTTAAACAGTCTGGTTTATTAGTTTTTAAAGAGATTAATATAGCAAATCTGAAAAACCTACCCCTTGTCGATTCCGTCAAACAAAAGGCAATATTTGATTATATTACTGACTTGGTATTTGCTTTGTATTTCAACATTCCTTTAACGGATATTGGTTTTAATAAGGCCGAAGAAATTAAAGCTAGATGTGAAGCAAATCAATATTACCAAACAATGAATGATAGCTTGCTTTCTGAATAAACCAAAGCAATTAATGAAACACAAACACATAACACATCTGTTATATTTACTAATCGTATTTATAACATTTCTGTTTCCAGACAATCTGCAAGCCCAAAAACTGCTTATCCCTATGGATTTGTCCCAAACCGACCATTTGAAAGCTTACGGTGTAGCTTACGCGGTGTTGGAAAAAGGCCGAACCGTGGAATGGCTGTTGAATTTTCGGGGAGGGGCGTTTATGCTGGATTCTGACCGGGAAATAATGCGAATTTGCCAGATACGAGGGGTGCGCATCGAACAAATTTCCGGCAGTCAAGCAGCGGAAATTTATGCTGTAGTGGAAAGGGAAAATATGGAAACTGTGTTATTGGAGAACGCGCCTAAAGTCGCAGTGTACGCCCCTCCGCCGCCGTCAGCCGAGCCCTGGGACGATGCGGTGAGGTTAGCTTTGGAATATGCGCAGATACCATATATGAGACTTTATGACCGAGAGGTGTTGTCAGGGGAATTGTATCAATACGATTGGCTGCACCTGCACCACGAAGATTTTACGGGACAATATGGGAAATTCTACGGACGTTACCGCAATGCTGATTGGTATATCGCTAAACAGGCGGAATCGGAAGCGGACGCTAAAGCTTTGGGATTCGCTAAAGTGTCCCGTCTTAAATTAGCGGTGGCGGAAATGATACGCGATTATGTGCGGCAGGGGGGTTTTATGTTCGCCATGTGCAGCGCTACCGATACCTATGATATAGCTTTAGCGGCGGCGGGGACCGATATATGCGAAACAGTTTTCGACGGGGACGGAGTGGAGGCGCAGTATGCTCAGAAGCTGGATTTCGGCCGTTGTTTGGCTTTCGAAAACTTCACTTTGGTGACCGATCCAATGACATATAAGTTCAGCGATATCGATACCACGCCGGAAACGGGATTGTCGGCGCGGGGGGATAAAGGAGATTATTTCACCTTATTCGATTTTTCCGCCAAGTACGACCCGGTACCGTCGATGTTAGTGCAGAACCATACTTCGGTGGTAAAAGGTTTTATGGGACAAACGACCGGTTTTAATAAGTCTTTGGTGAAGAAAGAAGTGATCATTTTAGGGGAAGTTGAGGGACAAAATGAGACAAAATATCTGCACGGGAATTTTGGGGATGGGACTTTTACTTTTTTCGGCGGGCATGATCCGGAAGATTATCGGCATTTGATAGGAGATCCTCCTACAGTCATCGATTTACATAAAAATTCGCCGGGGTATAGGTTAATTTTAAATAATGTATTATTCCCGGCGGCGAAGGAAAAGAAGTTGAAGACTTGAAAGCGGGGATTAGGGATTGGGGGTTAGGGATTAGGATAAAGCAAAAGCAAGTACCATAAAAATCGAAAAACACAAAATACCATCTCATAAACCGGGAAAAAAAGCAATAGATTTTTCTGACGGTCTTTTATTTAGGGCAATTAGTTGAATTCCTTATAAGTACTTTCACTCCTTTTGACGATTTTCAATATAACAATTCTGCCAAGGGAATCATATACTATGTAAATCACTCGATACCTGCCAATCCGCATCCGATAAATATCTTTATCAATCTGAACTATACCGCTTGGTCGAGGATTTTGCTTCAATGATGAAATCGATTCCTGGACTTTATCCCGGAGCTTTTTCTGCAGGCAGCTGAATTGTTTTACGACTTTTGCGCTGGAAAATTCCACCGAGTAATTCATTTTTTACACTCTAAAGATTCGATGACAGTATCGAATGAAATTCCCCCCTTTTGTTCATACTCACTAATTTGTTCCTGTGCATCAAGCATATCTTCCAAATCTTCCAGCCGTTCGATTAAATTACGATATTCCGCTTCTTCCATTACGACTAATTTCTTCTTGGAAGTGATGGTTATGGTGGACATAGTTTTACTCCAAATTATCAATTGCTTATGGGGATTATTTATCTATAGACAATGTCATGAGTTCCGATGTTTAGTAATAGAATTGCTACGCAGCCTTCATATTGCCATTTTGAATAAGTTTTGTAAACTATAATCGAGAGAGCACGCATAACACTCCCGGTGTTTTCCCTTGAGTTTATGCGTTCCTAAAGAAGGGTGGAAAGCGCTCTTTTCCAAAACACTCAATTGTGAATTGGATTTTATCCAACAAAAGATGGGGTTACTTAGTTAGCTCAGCAAGTCATACAGAAGAGCGGAGCGCCCGGTCAGGTCTTAGCTCTGTGAAACAGAGCGTGACCTGACAGATAAAAGCGGTTAAGTCAGGTCGCGCCCGTCTAAAGCCGGGTCTAAGACCTGACTTGGCTTCGCAGTGCGTGTATTCAATTTTTCTTTGCTGAGCAAGTTTAATAACCGTAAAGGATAATGAATTCTTTGTCGATAAATTTATCAATCCCTATAAACCACATCATGAGTTCCCACATTCAGAAGTAAAATTGCTTCCTTACCATCGTAGTCGATTATTTGGAAAATGATTCTTATGGAATAATTCACTGAACAAGCATAACAGTCTTTTAATTTTCCTTTTAACCTGTGTGTTCCAAGAGATTGAGGAAGGCATGCTGACCCAATTTTTCGATAGTAAACTGAATTTAGTCGAACAAGCGTCGATCTCTATCTGTCAATTTACGAATATTTTTGCTGAAAGTATTCGTAAGAAGAATTTGCCTCTCGCAAGGAAATAGTCTATTCTTCTGCATCAGCGGGAATAAATCTCTTTTTCCAAATCCGCGGCTTTAATTACTTTGAAGCGTCCTTTTTCAAAGTCTTTTTTTGCTCGTTCGATATCCTTATAGAACATTTTTCGCTTCCTGTCAAGGATTTTTCGATTAAGGAGTTCCGCCAGCGTTTCCTGTTCTTCCAGCGAAAGTTTATCCGCAGCTTCCACGATATCGACAAACCGAAGAGAATTTTCCATTCTATCCTCAATAAGTTGTTTCCCATAATTTAAAGATTTGTTCCTTAATTGTCAAATTAAGCAATGTTTATTATAAGTATTGACTAATTGGAGGGAATTGCTTATATTTCAATTGTGCAAATATAAATAAAATTTTGAATGTAGGGACAGAACAATGTTCTGTCCCTACGAAATAAAATTGAAAGTGTATTAAAGGAGGCTTCATGGGTAAAATACTTCTTCTTTCCGCCTTAATCCTGCTTCCGACTCTCACCGCTCTTAGTCAGGATAAATCCTCATCATATCCCAATTACGATTTAGCGCCGGGAGTCATTCCCGGCAGCGGATTTGCCGCGCCTACGGATGATCAATGGGATCTTATGTATGGTTATAATGAACTGGAAACTCAGACCGGGGACAATGGACTATTAGGAATCGCTTATGATGGTACTTATATCTGGATATCCGGCCGGGGCACTACCGCGAATGTCAATATGTTCTACCTGATCGATAAGCAGACGGGGGTACTATTAGATCAATTCCTCACCGGAACGAATTCTTTATGGGGTATCCGTGATATGTGTTTCGATGGTGAGTATATCTGCGGCGGCTGGGAACAAGGGATTTATTGTTACGATATTACCACCCATCAGGCGGTTGACACTATTCCCATCCCTACTGGAATGATATTCCAGAGGGCGGTAGCTTACGATCCGGCGACCGATCATTTTTACTGCGGAAATTTTGCTTCGACTTGTTACGAAATCGACCGGAATGGAACGGTTATTCGCAGTTGGTCACCGTCGCCCTTGACTACGATTTACGGGATGGCCTGGGACGATGATGCGCCGGATGGGCCCTGGTTGTGGGTGCATGATCAGACTACTCCGGTCAGCGGCAGCAATATCTGGCAGATGGATCCACTGACCTTGCAATACACAGGATTTCATTATACTTATTGTTCACCAATAGGAATGGAAATGGCGGGGGGATTGGAATACAGCTCGGATTTTACGACCTATTCGACCGCGATGTTAGTCTTCAATCAAGGTACACCTGATGCCGGGGTAGCATTGGAAATGTATTCGATTTTGAACCTTGATTTGACGCCATACGGAACACCGATTGTGATACCGGCCGGAGGAGGGACTTTCGAATTCAATATTTCAATTCAAAGTCACATACCTACGGCAGACACGGTGGATGTTTGGACAAATGTTTTATTGCCCACCTGGACATCTTATGGTCCTATTATTAATGCATCAGTCACTTTGCCGCCATTTTCAACTTTGGAACGCGACCGGGTGCAAAATGTCCCTTCCTCTGCTCCGCCGGGAGTATATTCTTATCGGGCTTATATTGGAGATTATCTTTCGACCATTTATGAGATGGAATATTTTTATTTCACCAAATCAGCGGCGGATGGCGGCGATGGTTTCGACGATTGGTATTGCTGGGGGGAAAGTTTCTCCGGAGAAGCGTTGAATGAGCCGGATGTTCCGAGGGAATTTGTATTATATCCGCCCTATCCAAATCCGTTCAATCAGGAATTAGTGATTAGTTTCGAGCTGTCGTCTGCGAGTGCTTACAGACTGGCTGTCTACGATCTTCAAGGTCGTGAAGTTTCGGAGTTCGGATTTCGAATTTCAAATTTAGGCTTGAATAAAGTGGTATGGGATGCTTCAGGTCAAGCCAGCGGGGTGTATTTTGTAAAGTTGATAGTCGATGGTCGATGGTCGATGGTGAGGAAAGTGGTATTGATGAAGTGATAAAAATTCACTGTAACGAAGTAAATTGTTTCCAATTATTGCTTTCTGATTGTAGGGACAGAACAATGTTCTGTCCCTACGAAAACATACGAAAAGACTTTTCTAATAGCAAAAATTCCCTGTGATTTGCTTCCCTCTTCGCTCTTCCCTTTTTGCTATAAAAAAAGCAGGCTAATAAAGCCTGCTTTTTTCGTTTCAGCCGGGGGTCTGGGTTTGGAGGTAAGATCGACCCCCGGCTGCCTGGGTTGGTGATGCGTTTACGACAACGAAATACACCATTGGCGGATTTTTAAATCAGCGGTAAGACAGCCATTGATTCCGGGAAATATTCTCCCACCAAAAGCTGCGCAAAGCAGTGTAAAGAATACGGATAAAAGTCATAGTGATTTCTTAGTTAGAATTAAACAAAACCGGAACAGAATCTTTAAATTATCTGCAAGCGATGCTTTCAATATTATTATCGACACAGGAAATGTTTTCTTTAGGTTTCACTGTAAGGATTTTTAAAATAATTCTCCGTTATAAAAAATTTGCATTTATAACAATGATGTTATATATTTAGTCTGAAAGTCGCAAGTCGAAAGTCCAAAGTCGAAAGTAAAAATGCCGGAAAAAGAAATATCGCTGGCCAAGTTGACAATCGGAGGAGAAGAATTATTTTCATCTCTGCGGGAGCAATTGGCTTTCTTCGCACAAGGCGATGCTTACCGGAATCTCTACCTTAAAGGTTTTCCCGGAGGGGGGAAAACTCATTGGCTGGAACTGATTAAGCAGACAACAGCCGCGGATTATACGAATATCCGCACCGCATTCCTGCATCCTGATATAGAAGCCGTCTTGACCGAAAAGAATTTGTGTTCCGCAATAGCGGCGGCGGCGGGATATGAAGCCGGGGAAAAGTTAGCGGATTTGGTTAAACTATTGAGCGAAAGCGGAGAAAAAGTCCTCTTGCTCGTTGAAAGCCCGGAAAGCGTTTTCGCCGGCATCGAACTTATAACTTTGGCGGGCAATTCAGGCTTTTTCGTCATCGCAGCTTCCGATTTTGCGCCCAGGGAAAATTATCCCGGCTTTTTACACCTGCAGCTGCCGGAATGGGGATTAAGTCAAATCGAGGAAATGCTGAAACTCCGGGGATATGATGAGAATATAACCAATGCAGTCACGGGTTTTTATCGAATGATCGATTTTGCCCCGAAAAATCCGCAAAGAGCGGTGGAATTAGCTGAAGCGTCGGGAAAAAGCGTTGAAAGCGCCGGAGAATTGTTCCGCAAACTGATAGATTTTTATCGGGAGGAATTTCGCAGGATATTGAATAGTCTGTCCGGTCAACAGAAAGTCATCTTCTTAGCTATTGCTAAAAGCCCATCGATGCTGACGCCGGGAGAAATAGCGGAAAAGACCGGATTCCCGGTGACGGTGGTCAATGTGCAGTTGAAACGGATGCGGGACGGCGGAGTTCTGCAGGAAATTTCCACCGGGGGAAAAGGAGTGCTGCATTTTCCCGGACACCCGTTAATCCGCTATTGGCTGAGTTCGTCATATCTTCCGGGAGAATGCGCTTTGATCCGGATTCTGGAAGCGCAAAGTGATTTAAATGAAGCTGATGGACGAGCTTCAGGGATATTTTTGCGGACGGTATCGAAAAAGGTCTTGCCGGAGCCGGAATTAACGGATGAAATCAGGACAGTGACATCAGTCGAATATTTCCCGGAATATCCTTATGAAACTTTGACCAAGACCTCAGCCAGTTACCTGCGCGGCGGCGATTATCGGCGGGTGGAAGCGGTGATGGAAGTGGAAGCGGAACGGAGTCTAAATGCAGGTCAGAATTTACGGGCGGGACGCGCTTTACTTTTTCTGGGAATAGCGCGGATTTTACTGGTAAATTATGAAAGCGCCAAATCGGCGTTCAAAGAAGCGATGGCCCGCGGGGAAAAACATCCTTTAGCCGAAACCAATTTAGGCGCGTTATACGCCCGGGAAGGCAATATGGTGAGCGCGCGGGGGATGTTCCAGCAGGCGGTGAAAGCGGCGGAAAAACTGCCGCAAGCGTACGCCGGGTTGGGTGCGGTACTGAGGGAAGGTGGTGAATTGAAGCTGGCGGAAGAATATTTCGCCCGCTCCCTGCAGGTCGATAAAAACTACGCTCCGGCGCTGCTGGGACTGGCAAACATCCATTTCGCCTGGGGGGACTACCCGGCGGCGTTACAGCTGGCGGAAGATGGATTGAATGTGGAAGGCGATAACCGATCACTATTGAAGCTGGCGGCGGTAACTGCATATAGAGAAGGAAAATATCGTTTGTGTTCCGATTATTGTGTTAAACTTTGGGAGAAAGCGGGACAGGTCGAATCAGAAGTAGAGAAGCTTTTTTTATGCGCCAAAGCGGAATATTCGCTGCTGCAAGTGGAAGCGGAAAATTACGGATTGGCGGAAAAGGCTTTTTGTGAATGTTTCCGCCCCGGGATTTCCGGAAAACTGCTGGAAGAGGTTTTGACGCTCTATCTGCTGGCGTTATGGAAAGAAGGACAGGAAAGGTTTTGGTTGAAATTAAGCGAAATTCTGGAGGATAAACTGGGAGAAAAAGTGTTATCTGCATTGAAACTTTATCGGATGGCAGCGAAACGGATGGTTTATGGCAATGCGGCCGGTTCTGGGGAAAGGTTATTCCCGGAAGAAAGCGCGGTTTATGAAGCTATTTTACGGATTAGGCAATTGTAACAAAACCAATAATGAAATCCTATGCCTTGTCCGGGACTGTGCCGGGAAGAGGAGGTTTTACGGCTATGGTGTCAGACTTCTTCGTCTGACACCAAATTAGTCATTATGGAAAGGTGTCAGGTGATGACACCTGACACCACTGTTTCTACACATTGGAAAAAGCTTTCAGGGCGTGCTGCGGAAATCGAAAAAATGTTAGCAGCATGTGGTGTCGACTCTCCGTAATCGACACCATTTGTTTATTTTTCATCACATGCTGTCGACCGCAGAGGGTCGACAGCACCTACATTGGGTTTGGGCAACTGATCCACCAAGAAACAGTATATATTGTCTCCCAGCTTCTGCCAGCGGACTTTTTTACAAATTTTACCTCAGTTTATTGACAATTTCAATATAAACTGCTAATTTCTCTTATATTCTTAAAAGTGCGCTTCAATTTCATCCCCAATTATACTAATCCTCTCTAAAAGTACGGGTGCAAACCTCCTTCCGCAGTAATTTAAAACTATTCAAAAAATAATTATCTGAAAGCCTCAAACAATCACATCATTGGAGTTTCTAATGCGTAAAATTGTTCTTTTAATCACAATGCTTGCTTTCTGCGGAGTCTGGGCCTACGCTGGCGATTACCCGGACGCCATCCAATCTTTATTGGACAAAGAAAGCTCCGGCGCGCAGCTGACGCCGGCGGAAAAAGGTCAAGTGGTGGATTATTTTACGAATAATCCAACTATCAGCCCCTTCCTGGACACCGAATGGGGTCCGGACGGTTTTTATGAAGCCGCCGACCAATATTCCGGCGGCCAGCCTTTCAACTGGATCGATATTCGGGCTACCGGCACGGAATTATGGCCCAGCCAGAATCAGGACGATACTTGGAGCCCGGCTATCGACCTACCATTCACTTTCCCCTATTACAACACCACGCGCGATTCGATTAAAATCAGCGCCAATGTCATTATCTGTTTTACCAATCAAACTACTCCCAGCTACAGCCTCGCCATCCCTTCCAACACCGGGCATATGAAGATCGATCCCTGGTGCTACGATATGTATCATTTGGGGGCGGATACGGTGTTTCGCGGTTCCAGTTATTACTATCAGGCGTTCGGCGATTCACTTTTCGTAGTGCAATTCGAACAAGCGCGTTATTACAACACTACTTACCGTTATAACGCAGAGTATGGTAAAGATTTGGAAGTCCTGCTTTATTCCGACGGCCGGATAGTCTTCCAGTACGACTCCCTGCGCAGCATCGTTGCCGGTTCACCCAATAACAGCGGCGTCGAAGACAGCGTCGGCACTTGCGGCTTGACCTGCGGAAATTCCTTTTCGCAGGGTTATGCGGTGACTTTTACCAGACAAACCGGAGTGATCTTAGCTAATGGAACTGTATCGCCGCTTACCGGCAACACTTCCACCACCTTCAATTATTCCCTGTTTTATCGGGATACAAACGGATTTCCTCCTACGGCGTCGGTTTATATCGACGGTATGGCTTATGGTATGACCGATCCAACCGGCGGGCTGGGACCTTATACAAATGGAGTCACTTTAACTTATAGCACTACTTTAGCGGCGGGCGTTCATAATTATTACTTCCATTGTCTATCCGGCGGGGGAGAATATTTCTATCCCGCAGTAGGTTCATTGCCTGGACCAACGGTTTATTCGCCTTTCAGCGGCAATTATGATATCGGCGGCGGCTTCAACGACTTCCCGGATATTATCAGCGCGGTCGATGCTTTATCCGGCGCGGGAATGGCCGGCCCGGTGACATTCAATGTTTACAGCGGCCGATATTACGGACAAATCACTATCCCCACGACCATAGGTTCCGCCGCTACTCCGTTAATTATTCAAGCGGCGCCCGGGGAAAATCCCCGCATTGTCAATATGGAAGGGACGACTTCTTCCACCGGCTGCGGTTTCAGAATCAACGGCGCGGAATATATCACCATCAAGGGTATGGATATCGACTCCAGCGGCTATTCCGGCATCTATGTCTATTACGGCTCTGCGACTTCAGACTCCGCTAAATACATCATCATTGAAGATAACTATATTCACAATATCGGGCCCACCGTCAATGGTTATGCGGTCTACAATTATTACGGTGTTAACGGGACTATCAGAAACAACGAAATCTGGGGCGATTATTACGGCGGCGTCTATCTCAGCTCCTGCAAGTATTACAATGTTTATAATAATATGCTTTACGGACAGACCTATTACGGGATGTACTTCTCCTCCGGCGGCTGGCATAATATTTACCACAACTCGGTTTATATCGCCAGCGATGTGTCCGCCACCAATTACGGCGTGTATATGTCCAGTCAGAACACCACCACTTTCAAGAACAATATCGTTTACAGCGCCGGGACCGCTTCGACCACCAAATACGCCATTTACATCAGCGGCACTCTCTCGACTTACCCGGTCTATTCCGACTACAACTGCATCTATGCGCCTTCGAATAGCTTTGGCTACTACACCGCCGCCCGGGCTAATTTAGCCGCTTGGCAGACCGCCACAGCTTTGGATATGAATTCCATCAGCGCGGATCCAATGTATGTGGATATTACCAACCTGCCCAACAACCTGCATATTGTCACCAATATACCTTCTCCGGTGAATAATGTCGGTACTCCTATTGCATTGGTAACTACCGACTTCGATGGTGAACCCCGCAACAGCGAAACGCCGGACCTCGGCTGTGATGAATTCACTCCGGTAATGGCGAATTACAATGTGATGGTAATGCCGGCTGCGCAGTCTAGTTCTGTCTACCAGGGCGGAATCGCCTACTATTATTATTATGTGAAGAATGTGGGCGGGACCATCGACACTTATAATTTGTCTATAACCGGAGCTGTTTGGGAAACTCTGCTTTATGATTCAGCGGGAATGTTCCCCATAACTTCCATTGGGCCGGTTGCTCCGGATGACAGCGCCTGGGTGATGGTGGGTCATATCGTCCCGACCGGCGCGATTACCGGTAGTTCGGATACCGGCACATTGGTCGCTACCTCCGTAGGCAGCCCCGCAGTTTCCGCTAATGCCGCCTTCACTACCTGGGTGGCTTTCGGTGGAGCTTATGATATTGGCGGCGGAGCTATGCACTATGCTACCATAGTGGAAGCGGTGGATTTAATGATGACGGCGGGAATGGGCGGCCCGGTCACTTTCAATGTTTATCCCGGAGTCTATGACGGACAAGTGTTGATTAATAATACTTTGTCCGGGCTAAGCGCGGCAAATCCGTTGATCTTCCAAGGCGTTCAAGGTATGGCGGCGCCGCAAGTAATCAACACTACCGGCTCAACCTCCGCCTTAGGCAATGGATTCTCCATTGTAGCGGCGGATTATATTACTATCCGCGGCTTTGAAATCTACAACTGCTACTATTCCGGCATCGATGTTTATTATGCAGGAAGCGATTCCTCCTGCTATCTGACTATTGAGAACAACTACATCCACGACATCGGAGCTTCCGGTTCTTATTACGGTATGTATATTTACCGTACTAAATACAGCGAAATCCGCAATAATATCGTGCAGGGTGATTATTACGGGATTTATGCCGGGTACTGCACCGGAGTAAAACTGTATAATAATATCCTTTACGGGCAGGATTATTACGGATTCAGGATTTACTATGGTTCCGATATGGAGTTATATTACAATTCGGTGTATATGAATTCGACATACAGCACGACCAACTATGCTACTTATGTCTACTATGTCACCAACGCTACCCTGAAGAACAATATATCGTTCAATGAGGGTTCAGGTTCCACTACCAAGTATGCCATTTACCTCGGCGGGACTTTGACCACTTATCCGGTAGTATCGGATAACAACTGCTGGTATGCTCCCAATAGCAGTTTGGGTTATTATACCGCCGCCCGCGCCACTTTGGCAGATTGGCAGACCGCTACCGGTTTGGATGCCAACTCCATCAGCGCGGATCCATTGTATTTGAGTACTGCTGCGCCCTATAACTTACATATCAATACAGGTATGACCTCTCCGGTGAACGCAATGGCGGTACCGATCGGCAATATACCATTCGATATCGACGGCGATACCCGCGATTTGGTCACTCCGGATATGGGCGCGGATGAATTCACCTCTACGGTGGTAAGTTATGGCTGTATGGTCACGCCGGACGCATTAACCGGGGCTGATACGACGGGAAACACAGTATCGTACAACTATTATATTCACAATACCGGCACGGTTGTCGATAGTTATAATCTTTGGACTTCCACTGCGGCATGGCCGGTGACTATCTACGATGCGACCGGCGCTATGGTAATTTCCTCGGTGAACAATATCGCCGTCGGCGATAGTATTGGTATCATTGTTGAACATTGTGTGCCGGAATTACCCTTGACAGTGTTTAGCGATCAGGGTTACATTGCCGCGGCTTCCATAACCGAACCTACAGCGGTGGATTCTTCCACTTTCACCACCGATGCTATTGTTTGGCCGCCGGTGCAGCTGAGTTTGATACCCGATTCAACCAACATTGTCATTCCCGCCGGAGGCGGCTTCTTTACCTATTTCGGCGAACTGCGGAATTACAGTCAGACCGACGATTATAACATCCGCATCTGGAAAGACATAGTTCTGCCCAGCGGCGCTACGCTCGACCTCTGGGGCGCAACCTTGAATATGCCGGCGAATACTACTTTGACCCGTAATTGCACTCAGTGGATACCGGCAGGCGCTCCGGCCGGAATCTATAATTACCGCGGCTTTATCGCCGATTTGGATACCTGGGAAATTTGGGATACCGAAGAATTCCCCTTCGAGAAACTTGCCGCCGACGGCAGTTCCAATCACAACAACGGCTGGCTCTACCAAGGATGGAACGATGGCAGTGTGGCGGGATATACTTTACCGGAGAATTACTGCCTGCATGCTAACTTCCCCAATCCCTTCAATCCGGTCACCAATATCATCTACGATCTGCCTCAGACCGGTATGGTATCTTTGGTCGTTTACGACATTACCGGCCGTCAAGTAGCGGAATTAGTCGACGGCTACCGGTCAGCCGGCACGCATCAAATCGTTTTCGATGCCAGCCAAATGTCTTCCGGCGTCTATTTTGCGGTTATGCATGCCGGGAATTATAGCAAGACACAGAAGATGCTGCTGGTGAAGTAAAGATTTACTGGCTATTAAAGCTATTGAGGCTATAATTGCCTTCGGAAATCAAAGAGGCTGTCCGATGTGGGCAGCCTCTTATTTTGCAATATACTTGATAAAATAAGAAACATGTATTATATTGGCAATAATAATTCGTATTTACAGGGAATATTGTTTAAGTTTAATGGTGGTCAAATGAATAAAAATCAACATTTTATCTTGCTTATTTTCCTCCTGCTATTCTGCTTAATCCTCCCCCTCCTTTCTTTCGCCGAATGGTCCACTCCGGTGATGCTGGGCAGCAATGTCAACGGCGGCGGCGAAGACTATTATCCCTGTTTGTCCCTCGATGGGCAGGATTTGTATTTCACCGGGATGTATATGTCCGGCTACGGCGATGACGATATTTATGTCTGTCATTGGGAAGGCAACGATTGGGGGCCGAAGCAGAATTTAGGCCCGGTGATTAATGACAGCCAGCGCAATCTATCGCCTTCCATTTCCCCCGATGGAGATACGCTGTATTTCGTATCTTACGGCCGGCCCGGGGGATTGGGCTCCTACGACATCTGGAAATCGTGGAAAATTCCCGGCGGCGGCTGGGCGACTCCAGTCAATATGGGGCCTAATGTCAACACCGCCGGGATGGAATGGGCTGTATATATAGCGCCGGATAATAATCATCTATATATTTCATCCAATGGCTGGGGCGGAATGGGTGGATTGGATATATTTGTCTGCGCCCGCACCGATAGCGGCTGGACTACGCCGCAAAGCTTGGAAAACATCAATTATATTTTCCATCATTATTCCATTACTATGCCGCAGGATATGCAGACCATGTATTTTTCCGAAGCGCATTATTCGGCGACGGAAATTGATATTTTTATGAGTCTGTGGGAGAACGGGGAATGGGGTCCGGAAATATGGATGGAACCCCCAATCAATACTGAATTCCATGACAATTGTCCGACGATTTCAGCCGATGGTCAGACAATGTATTTTTCGTCTCGGCGAGATACTTCCAGTTGGGATAATGACATCTATGTAACTCATTGGACTGAAGGAATAAAGAAGCATTCAAATCTACAATTTAATAATTTTAAAATTATCAAATCATATCCGAATCCAGCCAATGGAGAAGTAAATATCGAATTCTCCGACCAAAACACAAAACAAGAATTGAATATATTTATATAT
>Ga0172375_10002946_pt1 | contig 26221 bp, 19 predicted proteins | sample LakKiv1m_FD_114537 | JGI IMG/M metagenome (GOLD analysis project Ga0172375, IMG submission 114537) | Freshwater microbial communities from Kabuno Bay, South-Kivu, Congo - kab_092012_11.1m | ecosystem: Environmental > Aquatic > Freshwater > Lake | place: Democratic Republic of the Congo...
ATCATAGACATTTCCGCTTCCGCCCAATTCCTTGAGCGCTTCGATAATCGGCTCTCTGAAATGCCTGCTGGAGATTTTTCCGAACCCTCGCCGGGAAGTCCTGCGCCGCGATTTGGGATTTACGGAAACGGTTATAGGTTCAGTGTTTATGTAGTATTCCACAATCCTTCTGATAACCATATTCGGATTAGTCTCGACAAAGGGAATGGCAACATCTTGCAGTCTTTTATAGATGTCATCCTCGATTTCGATAGTTTTCATTTTCTTTACCTGTAATAATTGAATTGGCAGTGATAAACCTGCAGTTTAAATCATTGAAAATCAAGTTAATTCCGAAGGTTTTCCGCTTTTTTATGGATTTCAAGCGCATAGATAGATTGTCGGCATCGCAGCGGGAGGCGATGGTGCAGATGATGCTGGACCCGGTGGCGTGGGGTGAACAGATGTTGCGCAACCGTAACGGTAGACCTCGGAAATTCTGGGAACACCAGTCGGAGGACCTGCGCTGTAAGGACCGGTTCATCATTCACCGGGATGGGCGGAAGGTGGGGAAAAGTGTCTGCATCGTATCCGACATCCTGCATTTCGCTTTCACGGTCAAGGGCGGTAAGGGATTAGTGGCGGCGCCGCATCAGGGACATTTGGACACTTTGATTGACGAACTGGAATTTCAGATAAGTGAAAATCCGATATTACAGGAAGCGGTAGCGGTGAAGTCTTCCGGGCATGAAGCTGTCAAGCGGAAGCCCTATTTTGAGATTCGCTTTGTGTCGGGGACGATGGTTTATTTCAGGCCCGGCGGCGACCAGGGGAAGGCTTTCCGTTCGCTGCATGTCGATAGGATTTGGGTGGATGAAGCCGCCTGGCTGCCGGAACCGGCTTGGAACGCTTTGATGTCCTGTTTGAATGAAAACGGCCGGATGCGGATCTATTCCAATCCCAACGGTATGCGCAACACCAAGTATTTTCTATTCACCGAAAATAAAGAGGGCAAGTGGACGGTGTTCCACTGGCCTTCTTCGATAAATCCTAACTGGTCACCGGAGCGGGAAGCGGAATTAGCGATATTCTACGGGGGGAAAGATACGGCGGGATTCCAACACGAAGTGCTGGGTGAGCACGGCAAGCCTTCTTATGGCGCCTTCAACCATGAGCAATTCAGAAAATGTCAGCGAGATTTGAAAACCTATCGTCAACTGGTAATTCTGGGCGAAGAACTGGAAGACTGCGCTAGCGAAGCGGAAATCCGCAGCCGCTTGGATTTAATGCTAGGATTGGTGCCGGAACAAGGACGGTTCTGGGTGGGCGGGGATTTAGGCTATACCAACGACCCTTCGGAAATCACCATCTGGCTGGAAGATGAGGAAGAAGTAATGCGCTTGAAAGCCCGCTTTCATATCGAGCATGTTTCTTACCCGGTCTTGGCAGAAATGCTTGCCCTCATCGACCATTATTATCATCCCGAAGGAATCGGCATCGACAACGGCGGGAACGGACTTTCGGTGGTGCAGGATTTGACCACGCTGGACAAGTTCAAAGGATGCGATTTTGAAAGCAAGGTGATGGGCTTCGATTTCGGCAGTTCCACCACCATCGGATATAGTGACGATGGGAAGCCGATTCGAAAGCGCACCAAGGAATATATGACGCAATTGATAAACTGGGCGCTGGGAAAAGGGAAGGTGGTGTTTCCCAGAAGCGACCTGGATTTGGAAAACGAGTTCACCACGCATACCTATTCCTTGCATGATGGGAAGATTATCTATTCCAAAGGGAATGACCATATTGTGGATTCAACGCGTTGCGCTTTTTTGCGGCGGGAATATAGACGATTGCAGGAACTGGATGGTGATGTGGAAATAGTGAGCCTGACTCCGGTGGCGACCAATCCGGTGTTTCAATAATTTATAATAAATTCGAATATGGCAGAACAGGATAAATTGTCAAGCGATGGTGTCAGCCAAGAAACGGCCGATTCCGTTGCTGAAGAAAAAATCCAGGAATTGAGAGCGCAGTTGGAATCGGGCTTTACTAAAGCGGTAATCATCGATGCGGACTGGATGGGCGCAGCCGCCGCCTTAAACGCGGGAGTATTTTCTTCGGAATATGAAGTCAAGGGGATTCCCGCCGATTGGAAGGAACGGGCGCAAAAAGCCTGGGAATATTACCTCGAGGAGCCCATCGTTTCCAACACCATTAACACTTGGCGTACATTCGCTATCGGCGACACTATCAAGGTTTCCGCCGATGATGATAAGGTGCGGGAGGAAGCGGAAAAATTATCTGCATCGCTGGGGATAAACCGTTTCATCAAGGATATGATATTGCAGCTGCTGGTCAAGGGGGAATGCATCGGCTATAAGCGTTACGGCTCTGAAGGCAAGACCAGCGATAAAAAGGGTCAATATAACGACATCGTAAAATTAATTTGCGTGAATCCGGCATCGGTGGACTTTGAGTTTGACAAAGGTATTTTAATAAGAGCAGTGCAGAAGCCGGAAAAGACCGGTAGCGGGGCGCAAAGTTCCGGGGAGGAGATTGAATTGCCTTTGGAACAACTCGTTCACAAGAAATGGAATGCTCCTCAGTTTTCCGCCCGAGGGAATTCCATGGTGGTACCGGCTTTTGAGTCGATTGAACTGTTGCGCGATTACCGAAGAGCACAGCGGGCTATAGCCAAACGCTGGACTACGCCGCTGCGCTTCATTCAAGTGGGTGGGAAATTTGGGGACAAAGTGATTATGCCCACGCAGAAGATGCTGGATGTCACCCGCAACCAGATTAACAAAATGGACTTGAAATCCGGATTAGTGGTGCCGTTTTATGTCAAGGCGGAGACTTATGGGACGGAAGGGCAAGTGCTTAATACCGAAGACAAGGTCAAGGAAGTCAAGGAAGATATTATCGTGGCTTTAGGAGTAGCAAAATCGTTGGTCACCGGGGATGGTCCCAATTTCGCCACCGCTTCGCTTGCCTTCCAAAAGATGGTGGTGATGCTGAAGGAAATCAAGCAGGCGGCGCGGGAATTATTGGATTGGATATTCGATGACTGGCGAGAGATGAAGGGGTATTCCGACAAGCGTTTGCAATATATTTTCTCCGATGTGGATTTGACCAATCAAGTCGATGTCAAGAAGCTGTTGATTGAGATGTATGACCGGAATTTGATTTCGAAGCATACCATGCAGCAGAAGATGGATTTAGACCCGGAGGTGGAGAAAAGCAATAGAACCCGCGAAGGAACTTTAGTGGATATGTCCTGGGACATCAAGGACATCGTTTCATTGGTGCAATTGGGGATTCTGTCGGTACCCTCCGCCAGAGACATGCTGGGGATTGATGACAAGAAAGAAGGCGCAAAGGTGGAAAAAGAGAAACAAGCTGCTGCAAAATCGCCGTATGAGAAGATTAGACCGCCATTACGGACATCTGCAGAAGTGTCGGAAAAGACTTGTGGTGAATGCGAAAGATATTCGATGGAGGAGGCAAGATGCCAATTGACAGGTGAGGAGCGAGAATTCACGCATTTATCCTGCCTGTTATTTGGTGAAGGAGAAGAGGCGGGGCAATGACACAGGCGGATAAAATAGCGGAAGCCGTATCCCGCAGTCTATCGGTGCGGGAAGCATATACGGATTTACAGGTGCAGAATATGCTAATGGCTTTGCAGGAAGCCGACACCCGCATCAAGGCGGAATTAATTCGCATAAAGGAGAAGTCGATTATTTCCAAGGGATTGGAAGTGCGCCGGTCGCAGCTGGGAGGCATACAAAAAGAAATCGAGTCTATCAGCAAAGACTTAAAGAAGGAGCTTTCGCTTATTTCGCGCAGCGGATTGCAGGGTGGATTTCAGCAGGGAATGCAGACTTCCATCCGCGAATTGGGGGATATCGGATTGCCCTTTTATACTGATCTTTCACCCGCTGAACAGACCAAGCTGGCGGGTCAGGTTATGAGTCTGGTCGACCGCCATGCGTTGGATTTTCTGGTCAATTACGAACTGCAGCTATTGGGAAATGTGACAAGGGAATTAGGGGAGGGAATCAAACAGCAGATTTCAGTCGGCTTGATTCAAGGGGAAAGCATTGCCAAGATTAGTGAGAAGATCGGCGGGATCATCACCAATGCGGAGGATTTTCGAGTTGCGGGCAAGACGGTTTTCAAGACCGCGCAGGACCGGGTCGAGACCATAGCCCGGACGGAGACCCTGCGGGCTTACGGTCAAGGGAGACATAAGTTCTATGAAACGGTAGGAGTGCAGACAGTGACCTGGCTTTCGGTGGGTGACAAGCGGATGTGCGCGGAGTGCCGGGAACTTGACGGACGGGATTTTCCGCTGGAAAAACTCCCGAAACTTCCATTGCATGCGCAATGCCGGTGCAGCACCTATGCAGCGAGGGCGCGAGTATGCCGGGCGGGCAGACCTATATAATATTACAGAATATGGTTTTGCTGCCGGGCTGGGCGGAACGGCTTTCGGCAGCGGCGCAGCTGTCCGACTACGAGTGCATTTTAGTGCCTTCTGAAATCGCGGGGCTGGCGGCGAAGAAACAGACCGATTCCCTGCAGGTGGGCGAAGCGGTGAAGTCGGGCGACTTCAGCAAATTGACCATTCAGCAGGTGCAGAAGATCGCGCAAGCCAATTCCATCGGCATCGCCCGCACTAAATCCGATTTTGTAAAGTTACTGAAACCGCATGAACCTTTTGTCGACTTTGACAGCATCAAAGGCGCTGAACTGAAAGCCTTGATCAAGAAACACAAAATCGGCGCTTTGCGGTCGAAGGAAGAGCTGATCGATTTGATCAAGCAGAAGGCGGGGAAAGCGCTGCAGCTGGGGCCGGAATTGACGGCTCAGAAAATCGCCGCCTTGAAAAGCGAGGTCACCAAAGGCTGTAATAATGTGTGGGAAAGCGGTTTTGATAACTTTGTGCAGATTCAACAGAAGATGCAATCGGTTAAAAGTTCACTGACAGAATTGAAACCTCTAATCCCGGAGGAAGATTTCAAGGCGCTGCAGGCGCAGTATGAGCAGATGCAGAAAGCCTTTCTGGAATCGAAGAAGAGCCTGAAGGGTTCGGCGATAAAGAAGATCGCTCAGGAACACAAAATACTGCATTATCAATGGGCGTCGAAGGAGGAGTTGGTGACTATCATGACTTCCGATGATCCCCTGACCATCGCCGCAGTGCAGAAGAATATCGAAGTGAAATGGCTAAAATGGTCGGAGAAGCATGGGAAAAAGGTTACGACTGAAATTCCCCAACCGGCGACCAAACCGAAGTTTACTAAACCGAAGACACCTGAGCCTATTGCGACTCCATCTTCCCTTCCGGTAAAGAAACCGGTCGATTGGGCGGAAGCCGATGACGCTTGGGAAAAATTCGTTTCCGGCCATCCTTTCAAATATCAGGGGCGGGCGGAGATTGAAGGGGCGCACACCAAATATTTTTTTACCGATGAGTCCGGCGCCAAATGGCTGTTCAAACCGGCGGAGGAATTCCGTGCCTTGGGCGATGAGGTGGCTTATAAGATTGGCCGGTTAATCGATCCCGAGGCAGTGGAAGTACGGTTTATCAGGTTGCAAGTTCCCGGAGCTACCAGTCCCAAGACAGGCTCCATCCAGAAATGGCGCACCGATTTGAAAGCCGATTTCGACTTCCGCAATATTCCGGTGGAAAAGATGACCGCATCGGAAATCGAGCAGCTACAACGAGAGCATGTCGTTGACTGGTTGATATCCAACCACGATGCGCATATGAAACAGTTTTTACGGACTGTCGATGACAAAATTTTGGCGGTCGACAAGAGTCAATTATATAAGTTTTTGGGTGATGATAAATTGTCGATTGATTATCATCCGAATGGAGCCTTCGGCGAGTCGGAGCCGTTTTATAATACGCTGATGCGGGCATGGCGGGAGGGCAAAATCGAGATAAACCTGCAATCTACTTACCGTCCTATCTTTGAAATCGAGAAGCTGACCGATGACGCCTACCGGGAACTTCTGCGCCCCTATGCCGAAGGCCGGTTCAAGAACCAGAAATTGAAATTGAAGCAGTTTTATGAAACCGCCATCGCCCGCAAGAATAATCTGCGCAACGACTTTGAAGAGTTTTATACCCGGTTATTGCAGGAGAAAACCGGCGATGCCAAGGCAATATTCAAGTTTGAAACCGGGGTATCGGGCGCTCGCGGTAAGGAATTGACGGGCGGGCGGCTTCCTAAAGACGCAGAAATGTGGATTGATGATATCAATGAAGCCGGTTGGCAGGGGCGCACGCTGCCGGTGGATGTCGATGATATCGAAGACCAGAATGTGTTGATTTTCACGGAAGATTTTAAAGGTCAGCCGCGCACCATCGCTCGCATGAAAATCCGCCCGGATGCAGAGAAGAAACTGCTTAAGGTATTGCAGGATCAAGCGCAATGGTCGAAGAGCGCCGGGCAGATTGGCGCTCCTTTGGAACAGGACATCTTCTACGATGATATCCTGGCGGCGGTGAAGACTATCAATCATCATATTACAAAAGGGGACTACAAATTCAACGGCGAGACCGTCACCAAAGCCTTGACTTCGCATAAGATAGAACTAAAGAAGCTGGCGGCGAGTGGTGATAAAGATATAAGCGGTATGGCAAAGTCTTACCTAAATACGCTGGATGCGATTGCGGAATCGCAGAAGCAAGGCGGGAAAATCAAGATCAGGGAATTCCAGCAATATGTCCGGCGTCATGATGACGGTTTGTTAAAGACGCCGGCAAAGTCCAATTTGCGAGTCGAGACCCGTAACGAAATAAGGCTGGACAAGAAAACTGTCCAGCATGGAAGGATTACGGTCGAAGAGGAAAATGTCAATCTCTCTAAATTATCCTGTGGTTTTAATAATAAGGGGCTGGAATACGAAATCGATTTCAGCGATGGTGTTACCGGGATTTACCGTCCCTGGGAGGGCAGCAATTACTACGCGCATCAAGGAGTATTGGAATTGCGGATCACCGATAGATGCACCATGCAAACGGTGGAAAACCTGTTGGGCAGCCTGGATCGATTGGGTATCAACGCTTCGCTGGCAACCTCAGCGGATGCAGAATCCCTCTATCTCACCAAGATGGCTTATATCCTGAAAGAGGATAATACTCCCAAATGGAAGGGATTACTGAAAAAGCTGGAAGCGGGGCACGCTTCTGCAAGCGAGCGGGTGCAGGCTTTGCGGCAATACTGGGCGACTGAACTGGGGGGCGATGATGTCGCCAAGATTCCCGGATACGACCCGGAAGGGCGTTTTTCCATTATGCATTCCACCTGGAAACAGCGGAAGCAAGCAGGATACCGTTTGCAGGAACGGTTCGATATTACCGATGAGATGCTGGAGCGGGAAATGAAGGATTATTATCTTTACCATAATATCACACATTCGCGGGGGAATATGTCTAATTTAATCGATGATATTTTGAACAATAACGGGGCTATGGTTTCGACTATGGAAAAGATGCGCAGCGGAGTGCCGGTGGGTGGGATGAGCCCGGAAAGCGATATGTCTACCGGCGGCGCCAACTATTTTTTCACCCGCATCCGTTATGTGAAGCCCGGCCAATCCGCCAGTGAAGGATTATATTTCAAGAAAAACTTGCTCCGAAGGATGGACGCCATCACCTATGATTGCGATAAATTCGGGCGGGTGACCGGAAATACCGTGCGGGATCATCGACTAAGCAAAATCGATGATTGGAAGACCATCGCTAGACATAGAGGTTCAGATGAGACTATTTTTAAAAATAATGTGACTTTGCTGGATAATATCGATATAATCGTGACCTCGTCTGAAAGCGATCGCAAAGCGGTCATTCAGGCTTTCAAGAAACATGGCATTACCAGTCTGCCAGATGGCCGTCAGGTGTCGTCAATAGTGCAGGCAAGGTGAGGAGAATTATGTCGCAGGAACAAATAGAAAATGCTCAGCGGGATTTACAGGTGAAGATGGCGCATTTAATTTCCAGCGGGGCGGGATGTATTGTGGTTGACGAGGCTGGAGATTTTGTCACCGAACTGTTTCTATCGTCATTTGAGGTTTTTCGCGCAGTGCCCTTCTTTGATCGAATAAACGGCGAAATCATGCGCTATGATTTCTGGATTTTCTTTCAGGAATTCTATTTCGATCAGGGGATGCAGTATTCGCATTTAATACGAATGAACAAGGTGGAGTGGATTCATGAAGATTATGTGGTGATGGTCAGCGCTGAGGGCTGGAGTTATCACATTTCAATGTTTGAAGCAAAGGAAGTCGATCCCAGACCGCACGAATTGCTGGAAAATTGGCGGCGGTATTATCGGGATAATAATCTGGCGGAAACGGCAGCGAAATTGCGTTCCGAATATTTCAAAATGATGGAGGCGCAGCTGTGAAAGTCAGGTATTTTATAGAATACAGGATCGATCGGCTGACGGCGGAAGAAACGCCCATCGGCATTTGGTTGCAGGATTCTACTGGGGTGGATATTTATTATCCCGATGAGACCTCGGACGAATATTGGGAAGCCATTGAAGTATTGAACCGGTTAGCGGAAGACCAGCTCGACCCGCCTCCGGATTTTCTGGACTTTCATTTGACCCGGGGAGGATACTTTGTGGACAGGGTGGGGATTTTTGAGGCCGAGTTGGGTAAGCTGTCGGCGGAGGAATTTATGAAGACAGCATTGCAGAAGGTGATAAATGGAGGTTTGGTGAAATAGTTTAAAAGAGGTTATTTGACCAAATGTGCTTAAGGTATACAAAATTACTCCGCACTATCGGAAAGGAACTGCCTAAGAAAATGCGATGGAAAGAATTATCAAAGGACTTGAAGAGACATTTGAAAGAGCCAATCTTGAAAGGTTGGTTCTTGTTTTTTATGGAATTAGGTAAATATTGAAATATTTTCTTAAAAAATCTCGAAATTAGTCCAGCGGCGCTTGACATTGTGAAAAATATTTGCTATACTCTCATTAGATTATTTGTTATGAGCTTGCATGCGAGGGGAATGGGATGTGGAAGCTCAACTGGTCATTTTCCTTCTTGCTCCCTTTTCCTCGAAATCTCTCCGCAGAAAATTTACTATTTAGACTCAGAAGAAAAAGTATAAAAAAGCCTCGTATGGTTCAGATACGAGGCTAATAGCGCTATCGCGGAATCGTCGTGGCTGATTTTTTTCGTTATCCGATAGGCTTTCTCTATTAATTTACGAAAATTTGCCTTGAAAAGCAAATAGAAAGCCCTGTTTCGGTTGACAGAATGGGGCTTTTTTGTTTACCAAAAATTTAACCATAAGGGTATATGTTATGCTAAATAAAGCACCACCAGTTATAATCAAAAAATTCATCACCAATCCATTTTCCGGATGAACCAGGAACACTTTGTAATTCATCGACTAAATCTCTGTGGTTGATGTATCGGAAATCTCAGCACCTCTAACTAATAAGGAGGAACATAAAATACTGTAACTAACATTTTCTATGAGAACACAGCATCTGTAAGCGGAAATCTTCTTTTAAAGAAATTAATTCCTATTCAAATTCTTCAAGGAGAAAAAATGCAACGAAAAAAAATTAATCGGAGCTTTGGCAAGATTTTTTCCATAATAATAATTATTATTGCTATTGCTCAATTGGTTTTAGCACAGACTAACTGTGCCTTCATCGACTCAGACGACGGGTCATTCACGACTACCATAGCTGTTGGTGACCTAGATGGTCAAGATGGTCCCGACATAGTTGCAGGAAATTATAATTACCCATATATGGAGGATTGTTCGTCTATTGATGATCTTGAAGACTTGGGAGCAATAACAGAATATCAAAGTAGTATTACAATTTATTGGAATGATGGTTCAGGAAACTATAGTTTCAACGATGTGACGGTTCTTAATAACATCAGTGGTGGTGTAAATTGCATTGATTTAGGGGATTATGATAAAGATGGAGACTTAGATATATTAGTTGGTTGCACTGTGACTCTAACAAGCAGTCTAGGCAGTGGAATTAGTTTCATTTATGAAAATGTGAGCGGTGTTTTTCAAATTACTGGAGATTGGATCCAAAGCTACCCCTATTATGACACACATCAAATAAAATTTGTGGACTTTGATTGTGATGGTGATTTAGATGTTGCTACATTAGAATGGCAGGGTAATTTGAGGATCTACGAAAACGAAATTATTTATCAATTGCCCGAATCTGGAGGTCCTATTATTCAATCTGTCAGTATTAGTTCCACTCCTTATGAATATATTCTGAAGGATAGGCCAAGACCTAATTATAACAATTTTTCTATGTGCACCTCATGTCATAGCAGTGGTGGCGGTGGTGGTGGTGGTGGAACTCCTCCTATTGCATGGCAAAACTATAATTATGATACATGGGGCACTCAAATGGAATGGTGCGACATTGACGCAGATGGCGATTTAGATGTATATATTGATAACGATAAAGTACCGACAATATTTAAGAATTTGTTTGGGGAAGTAAATGACAAAAGTCAGTATTTCCAAAAAGCCTATAAATATACTACTGCCTCGAATGATTATGATCTAAAAAATGTAGGCGCAGCATCATTTGGTAGATTTGAATTTGGTGGCACCATAAAAAAGACCTTAGCTATTGGAAGCAGAGATTTTAGGAATAATGATGCGCAAACATTTAATAGTCAATGGCAGCCGATAAATAATTATACTAGCAGAAGAGGACTTTCCTTGTTTCAACTTGAAAATGGCAATTTAGTATGTGTTAATAAGGAGGATGATCATACTTTTGATCAATGGGACCCAGATTGGGAATCATATCAATCAATAACAGATGTAGGATGGGCTTTTTTCAATGATGACGGATATCAAGATGTTATCGCTATTTCTTTCCCGGCTTTCTTTAAAAATAGCACTCAATATGATTTAAATCGTGGGAATACAGTATTATATAAAACTGGTTCAGGCACTGTGACTCGCGAAGTACTTGATTCAGATGCCCAAACACAATCAATAAGTATTGCTTTTGGTGATTGGGATGAAGCTAATTTAAATTCATCTTCTCAGACTATCGATGTTCGCAATCAAACAAGAAACAGATTTCTTGTCCATCTCAGTTATTTTCCAATTTCAAGTATTACTTCAGTGGCGTTATACTACGGAGGAGGTAATTGGGTACAAGCTTTTCCAACAGAATATACTTATGATCTTGTAAATGGTTGGTTATCAATTGATCCAGATTTGGTTCCTGCTAATCCAACTCATATTCAAGTTAATTACTACTATTCCACAAAACCGGATTTTGTTCTTGGTAATAAAGAGAAAAACATAGTCTATAACAATCATACTCCGAATCCTAATTATAATTTTGTATCCACTGTTGACGATCATGCACCATTATATCTTCAAATTGATAATATTGGCATCCAGCATGATCCCAATTATCAATCGACACCGGAAATTGCCATTGACGCCGAGAGACCTGTAGGTGTTGGCATAGATGATACTGTTCAAGCAAATTACTCAATTACCAATTATCCTGACCTTGACCTATGGTTTATACAAATAAATTGGGGGGATGAAATCTTCCCAGGTCATGGTTTTTGGGGAGTAACCGATAAAGTGATGAAAATTGCTAGAGATAATAATATTAAAGTAATTCTGCGTCCACAAGGTTCGCCAATATGGGCTGCTGGTGGATATGAAGAATTGCAAGGAACGGCACATCCTCAAAAGTATATGTGTAGACCTCAAGACGAACAGTTTAGAGCTTATTACACCAGAAATATCGTTAACCGGTACAGACCATCAGGATGGTTTAGCGGAACAACTTGGGGTGTCCAAGACTATCAAATCGAAAATGAACCGGAAACAACTAGTGAACCTGGTTATGGTCCTGAAGGATCAACTGCTCATATCAGTGCAAACACTGAAGCACTACATAAGCTTATGTATTATAACTATGAAATGATTCAAAAAATCGCTGACTTGGTCAATACAGGGAACCGATATACAGTAATAAGTCCTAATTTTAATTCACTTTATCGAGCTTGTCAAATTAACGGAGTTCAATATGAGCTTGGGGAAGTGTTATATGGTGAAGATCCTAATTTTCCAACGACTCCTGCGTACAGGGCACCATTAAAGTTTTATTGTGATGAAATTGCATATCAGTTATATTGCAGTCTGCCTTGGTTGCCTGGATGGCAATTCGATGGAATCGATCCTCTTGAAGCAATTTATAGTACTCCGAGCTATTATCATGATGTCGATGACCCAATTGAACCAGAACCTTGGAGCTTTTTTGGCAGCATCAAACTCTTAAATGATTTGTATGAAGATTATGAAAGAGATGCATATGGAAACTACTCAAACAAAGTATTTACCTCTATTGAGGGCGGAGTTGCGGCTGATGATCCACCTACTTGGGAAATTTCACAGGCAGCGTTGCTTTTTACAGAGTTTCCACCTAACAATGATTATGGTGATTTTTATGCTGCATTCAACAATAATATTCACTTTCGTAGAATGACAATGAATCCTTTGTATATGGTAAGAAACACTCCAGGATTAAATGTGGGAAAGCATGCTACTGCACTCAATGCTTTTGCTAAACTTATTAAGAATGGAACATATGATGCTCTAAAATTCAGCACTATTAGTATTCAAGATGCAGATCCTCCTCCTTCTATAAGCACTCCAGGTTTATACATGAACTTAATTAGGGATATTTGGAACGGAGATAATGGAGATATGGGTGTCCTGAACTCGATTTTCTCTAACAGAAACGGAAGTACTATGCATGTTCATTTAATCAGAACTAAGAGTGATCCGCGAGACACAGATTATTATCTTACTCCATCAAATTCTGGTCTGACTTCAGGCATTGATAGAATTCCTATATATGATATGGGTGGATTCAGCGCAGATAGAACTGTAACTACAATACCTGGCACACCCGATATAGCTATCCAATTCGAAGAGAATGAAATTGACTCTTCGCTATATATGGTTCAGGAAATCGTTGGAAATACTTCCTATCACCAAAAAATCCAACTGCACAAAGATTGGAATTTGGTTTCTATTAATTTATTACCAACTAACATCAATCTTACATCATTAATGAATTGGGCAGAAACTGGCGAAGACATTTATGTGCAAGATTATACTCAAGAAATCTGGCCTACAAGTCAGGTACTTACTCAATGGAATACTAATCAGTCTTTTAAGATTAATATTGCCGAGCAGTTTTTACGACAGCATAATATTGACAGTGATTGGACAATATCTTCAGCGACTAGAGTATCATCAACCGGTAATATTACAATTAATACATATCAAGTGTCCGCCAATTGCTATGAATTTTGGATCAGCTACAAACCTCACCGAACATTAAGATTAGATAATTATAGTACTGATCCACAACAATCAATATTTGGAAGTTTAATCCAATATAACTCACCTCATTTGACTGAAATTCAAGATGATGAAGGAAATTCATATAGTATAACTTACAGAAGTCCGACTGAAATTATCGCCATTGATGACATTGAATTTTTGCAACAAGGAAGAGGTTATATTTTAAAGTTTGATGCTAATTATAGTGGAACCTTTAATTATCCAAATGTTCCAGAGGTCAACAGTCTACCTGGTGGTAATGGATTAGGAGAAGGCTCATCTATTTTATCCTATGAAAATGAATCTGATGATTTGGCATCGCATTTTTATTACAAAAAATACACCGGAAATTATTATACTATTGTAGTGGATACACTTGAATTAGGTGAAGCGGAACCGGAAATTGGTGATGAAATAGGAGTATTTAATTCAGCTGGTTTATGCGTGGGTGGAAAGTTTTTTGAAGGAGATACCCCTTTTAATATGATTTCCTGCGCCGACGATCCTATGACCGAAGAAATAGATGGCTATATTCAAGGTGAAACAATTTACTTCCGTTATTGGGATAAATCTGAAAGACTGGAACTGGAAATGCCAGGCAGTCATACCATCCAAAGTGTTCCAATGATTGAGGAAGATCCTTCAACACCGCGTTATAAAGGTTTTGGAGAAGGCGTATATGCAAAGAAGAGTCTGAACTTTGGAAACGCGGAAGCAACTTATATCCCGGATAAATTCCTTCTCAATAACAATTATCCTAATCCTTTCAATCCCAGCACGATTATCAGTTATAATCTGCCGGAAATATCAAAGGTCAAAATTGAAATCTATAATGTTCTTGGCAGAAAAGTAGCTATCTTGATAGATGGATTCCAGTGTGCTGGGGTGCAGAAAATTGAGTGGAATACCAATTCTTTTAACTTATCATCCGGAATCTATTTTTGCAGAATGACAGCCTTCGGTAAACAGACTGGCAAGAATTATAATAGCACTATTAAAATGATGTTGCTAAAATAAGGTAAAAGTTGAACAGAGAGGCGTTTTATAAAATGCCTCTCTGTTGCTTTTTTAGAACTTTTATATTATATTTAATTCAGTTACTTAGTTGGCTCAGCAATTCCTAGATGAGACGACTTCCAATTTGTCATTCCGGACTCGTTTCGAAATACAGTGTTTTTTTTAAGGTCAATTGGTAAATGATTAATAAAGGCGCTGGATGCTGAACCAAGTTCAGCATGACCTTTTCATCATTATTGTAATCAAAGCTGAGCAAACAGAATAACCGGAATATTTAAAATATCGGTTATTAACTCTGTTCAGCAAAAACTTGACAAAATGACTGCACTTTTGTATATTTTACTAAACAATAATTCAGTAAACATAGGTGCAGTTATGGATAACATTTTAACGGTTTTCGATTTTGAAAAACGCTTCCCTACGGAGAAAGCTTGTTTTGATTATTTGGTCAATTTGCGCTGGCCGAACGGATTTATTTGCCCAAAATGCGGGCATAGACACTTTTATCCGATTGAACGAAGGAAATTATTTCAGTGCAAACAATGTAAACATCAAGCTTCGGTTACTGCCGGGACGATCTTTCATAAATTAAAACAGCCACTTAGAAAACTGTTTTGGGCGGTTTTTCTCATTGCGACCAACAAAAAGGGAATATCCGCATTGGAACTGCAAAGAAAACTGGGTATTAACTGCTATAAAACCGCTTGGATGCTGGAACATAAAATCCGCGAGGCGATGTTTTCCTCCGGCGCTTTTCCTCTGAAAGATTTAGTTGAAGCCGATGAAACTTATGTTGGCGGCACCGTAGAAGGCAAAGCTGGACGGGGCGCCGCAGGAAAAAGTTTAGTCGCCGGAGCAGTAGAGGTCAATCCTGAAACAGAAGCGGTGGGAAGAGCTTATCTTCAAAAGATACCAACACATAGCACGGATGAATTAAGCTCTTTTATCAACCGTCGTGTCGCCAAAGGAGCGAAGGTCAAAACCGATGGCCTGCCTTCTTATAACTTTTTAGATACCGAATATGAACATATAACTACAAAAGTTAAGAATGCTGAAAACAAGGGAGATATATTACCAAAGTTTCACATAGTTGTATCTAACTTTAAGACCTGGATGCGGGGTACTTTTAACCGTTATCCGGACAAACATCTTCAACGCTATATTGAAGAATACACTTTCCGATTCAACCGCCGCTGGAATTTAAACAACATATTCGATAAATTGCTTAACCGCTGTGTTTTAAGAACTACCATAACTTATGCTGAGCTGAGTGCATAACCGAATTTAAAATTGAATAATATGGAACGATTATGAGACTCTTTTTTACATTGTTACTTATTTTTCCGACACTTATTTTTGCCCAATCATTCCAGCGGGAAGCTAGTTCGATTCCTATAGAGAATTACGAACGACTTCTGCCAGCACCCTTTACTGGGGGTTTCAATAATTCCATCCCCTGTTTAGTGGACATCGATGCTGATAGTGATTTAGATTTATTTATCGGGAACCGAACTGGAAAAATATATTATTTCAGAAATGATGGTTCCCCACAATCTGCTTTATTTACATTTATCACCGACTTCTTTGATTCAATATACTTCAATCCCTACTACTGTGATGATCCTAAGATTAATTTCTGTGATATTGACTCAGATGGTGATATTGATTTATTTATTGCAGAAACAGTATCTATAGACACTAGCAGAATTTATTTCTACAAGAATAATGGAACATCAGAGTTTTATGACTTTGTTTTGGAAGATACGGGTTTTGCTAATATATACTATATTTCAAACATCTACCCTGAATTTTGTGACATAGATAATGATAGCGATTTTGACTTGATAATTGGACACGCAGAGACTCAGTATTTGGGTCATATGAGTTTCTATAGGAACATTGGGACTTCTCAAATGCCCCAATATCAATTTATTACTCACAATTTCAGTAATATAAATGTCAATGGTGTCGCTCACCCCCGATTCTGTGACATTAACAATGAAGGCGATTTCGATTTGTTTGTCGGCGTTGGTTCTACTTTCGGAATTACACCAGACACTGCAAATGGCCGAATATTTTACTATGAGAATGTAGGAACACCCGAAGTCTATGATTTTAATTTGATATCGACATTCTACGATTCAATTTATGTTCAGGATGAAGCTTCCCCATGTTTTGCGGATATCGATGCTGATGGTGATTATGACTTATTTGTCGGAAAGGGAGATGATGTACCATATTTCGGAACAGGAAATATGGGAGGAGATTTGGTATTTTATCAGAATAATGGAAATCAAACAAATCCTAGCTTTGATTTCATAACTAAAAATTATTTTGGCATTGATGTTGGGATAAGTTCTTGCCCTAAATTTTGTGATATCGATGCCGATGGCGATTGGGATATGTTTATTTCTCACTCTGCTAACCACATTGTATTCTATCGCAATGAAGGTGATAGTTATAATCCATATTTTGTGTTGGAAGACGAACAATATCAGGATATTGAAGTTAATTATGGTGTATCTATTGACTTTACGGATATTGATGCTGACGGAGATTTTGATTTATTTATTAGTTCAGGTGCTTTTGGTGAACAATTAATTTCATTATATTTAAACCAAGGCACGCCTTTGGAAGCGGATTTCCAGTTGGATACATTTGATCTGGTTGGTACAATAGAAAGCGCGAATCCTTGTTTAATTGATATAGACAACGATAATGATTTCGATCTATTTGTAGGATATTCCGATTCTCCAAGCAGTTCTGTTAAATTTTTCGAGAATGTTGGTAATTCCTCTGAATACCGTTTCCAATTAATAACATCCAACTATTCTAATATAACCACGAATAATCTTGATGTCCCTAAGATTGACTTTACTGACATCGACAATGATGTCGATTATGATTTGTTTCTGAGTTGTGTAGGAGGAGCATCACCTGTTTATTATCATAGAATACGCAAATATACAAATACGGGAAATCCCTGGAATGCAAATTTCGTGCTTACTGATACCAGTTTTGCGGATATATTCATAAATGGAAACTATTTTGATTTTTGTGATATAGATGGAGATGGCGATAAGGATTTATTTTTGGGTGATTTCAATGGCGGAGTAGTGTTTTTTCGGAATTTACAAAATAACTCGGTATCATATCGAGATACACCTCATCCTATTGCTTTTTCACTATTACCTTGTTATCCCAATCCCTTTAATCCTACTACTACTATCAATTTTACAGTTGGTAAAGCCCTGCCCATGCAGTTGAAAGTATACAATCAATTAGGGCAACAAGTCATCACCATTATTAACAATCAAATGGTACCGGGAAACTATCAAGTTAATTGGGATGCAAGTCAATTCAGTTCCGGCGTCTATTTAATTTCTCTCGAAAGTAACGCTGGCATCCAACAGACACAAAAGGCAATATTGATCAAGTAATTTTTCACATGAATTTTCATTAAGGCCGGTCCGGTGAGACAATCACCGCGACCGGCTTTTTTATTTCAATCTGGAAAACTTCAAAACCGCAGTAAGTTACTGCGGTTTTGTCTTTTTGAATGGAAACATGTCCCTTGACAGGAAAAGTTAGGGGACTTATTTTTTATTATGAAACCGGAATACCGAGTTTTTTAATATGAATAACACCCTTGAAAATAGCCGATTCCTTCTGGAGACCCTGGCGGAATTGACGCTGTCGTCATTGATATTGCCAGAAACCCCGGAGCTAGAATCCGAGGCCCGGGACCAGCGCATCACCGAGGATAATATCGAAGCCGCGAAGGACTTGCCTATCTACATTACCAATTTCATTGGTTCCAAGCAAGACTTGACCGACTGGATTTGGAGGAATACACCAGAGGGCGTGAAAAGCGTGCTGGATGCGTTTTCCGGCAGCGCGGTGGTGGGATATATGTATAAGCAGAAGGGCTTGCGGGTAATCTGCAACGACCGTTTGCGCTACTGCTATCATATCGCCAGAGCGATAGTGGAGAATCAAAAGGTCACCCTAACTGAAGATGATTTAACAGCACTGCTAAAAGAAAATCCCAAAGCCGGGACCTTCGTGCAGGAAACCTTCCGGGGCAAATTCTTCCAGACCGGGGTGCATGCTTTAATCGACAATATTCGAGCTAACATTGACAGTCTTTCCGGCTATAAAAAGGATTTAGCGTTATTTACGCTGGGCAAGACCTGCATCTCGGCGGCGGGGAGCTTCGGTCATTTCCAGTCTGCCAACAACAAGGGGGCTAAAGACCGCTATCCTGACACCCCGAAGGAATTCATCGAGCGTTTCAAGCAGAATTTTGAGCGCATCAATGGCCTGGTCTTTGACAATGAGCAGGAGAATAAAGCCTACCGCAAGGATATATTTGACATCTTCGATGAAGTCAAGGTCGATTTGGCCTATTTCGATCCGCCCTACGCCACCCATTTTTCAGTCACCAATTATGAAACCTCCTATCATTTCATCGAAGGGCTGATGACCAACTGGAAGGGGCTGGAGATAGACGAAGAGAGCAAGGTGAAGAAATACAAGACCGAGCATCAGACGGTGACGCAGGCGAATGCGGAGGAGTTTTTTGACAGTGTATTTGAAAAGGCGAAGGGTATAAAATACTGGATTGTGTCTTACCGGGACAAAGCGTATCCCGATGAAAGGACGATGAAGGAGCTTATCGCCAAGCAGGGGAAAGCATCGAGGATGAAGAGCCACGACCATACTTACAGTTTGGGTGGGAAAAACCGTGAAGGAGAAGCATCACACGGCAAGGAGCATCTGTTCATCTGCGGACCAGAAGAAGGTAAATCCGGTACCGAAGCCAACGATGACATCGTTCAGGATTTCAATCCGCTGGTGACGGCAGTGGATTTATTCTGCCAGCCTTTGATATTCGAGGATTTCCAAGCAAATGGCATTGGAGAAGAGGGGCAGTTCATAACCGCTGAGGAAGCGAACCAGTATATCGCCAATTACATGGGGAGCAAGCGGAAGCTGATGTCCTGGATTTGGGCGCACACGCCGGAAGGGGTGGAAACGGTGCTGGATTTGTTTTCCGGCGGCGCCAATGTGGCTTATTACTACAAGAAGAAAGGCTTACTGGTCATCGCCAATGATTTATTAAAGTATCCTTATCATATAGCCCGCGCGGCAGTGGAAAATTCTTCTGTGACTTTATCCGAGGAAGACATCGAAATGCTGCTTTCGGAAAACAAAGAAGCCGGAGACTTCATTGTGCGGAATTTCCACGGTTACTATTTCACCAAGCAGATTTTAGAATTTTTAGATAACACTTACGCTAATATACAGAAACTTACAGGTTATAAAAAAGATATCGCGTTGTTTGCGCTGGGGGCTTCCTGCAAGGCGAAGAGTTCCTTTGGGGAGTTTCACCGCTCGAAGAAGGCTTTGACTAAACCCTTGAGCGAATACCCCTCCTTAGAGAAGCATAAGGGCTCGCAGCTGGGGAATATTCCTATCACCGAATTCAAGGAGAGTTTCGTCCGCTATATAAGACACGCCAATTCCTTAGTTTTCGATAACGGTAAGGAATGCAAAGCTTACAACAAGGAAGCGCTGAAGCTATTGCCGGAAGTGAAGGCGGATGTGGTCTATGCCGATCCGCCCTATATCACCAAATTCAATTTCAACGACTACGAAGCGGATAACCACTTCGTGGAAGGATTGATGACTTGCTGGCAGGGAAAGACGCTGAATGACAATCACCTCAAGGATTTCGCCTCCCGCACCAAATACAATAAGGAAAGCATCGCTGCACTGATTCAAGGTTTCATCAGTGGGGCAGCGGAGATGGGGGCGCATCTCTTGATGAGTTACCGGGACAAGGCGTTTCCTACTTCCAAGGAGCTGCAGGAATTAATGGAGGCGCGGTTTGGGGAAGTGGAATTGCACAAAAAGTCGGTGCAATACACCATTGGCATCCGCAGCGGAAGCAAGCATGACGCCAAGGAGTATTTATTCGTAGCCACTAAGCCCCGCAAGAGTAAAGCGAGCGCGGCGGAAGACGAATTAGCGCCGATAGAAACACCTTGGGAGTGGAGCTGGGGCCCTGACGCCAACGCCATCATCGATAAATTCGGCTGGGCGGGATTAGCTAAATCCTGCGCTTATGTGAAGCTGGATTATCCTGCGCGGGAGCATGATAGCAAGTATCCGGTCGCCAAGCAAGCCTATTTCCTGCCCTACCGTAAGATAATTGACAGCAAGCTGCTGGTGGTGTGGAGGGGAGTGGCAGCAGCCATGGCGGCTTTGAATGGGGCACGCGGCGGCGTGAAACTATCTAAAGATGCACGGGAACAAGCTTATGAAGTATTATCAAAATGGTATCAAGCCTTTGAGCGGGAGGCGCCGCCCTTGAAAGCGGAAGCGGACTGCAATATCAACAGATCTCTCCACACCCAATTCAACGGCGAAATCCTGCTTTCCGAAGCCGGTGAAGGCGAGGATAAGTCGTCCGACCCGCCTGCTGGCGGAAAAGACCCCACCTTTATCTTCATTTTGACTCATGCCGGGGCTAATAAAAATGGCGATTATTTTCCGCCGGAGGAATTGAAAGCCAATCACGGCACCGCGGTGAATTCCAAGATCGATTTCAAGCATTCGCAGGATTTGACCGACATCGTGGGGGGTGTGATCGATGCCAAGTATGTGGATTCTGAAGACGGGTATGTGGAATGTGTGGGTTCGCTGTTTGTAAACGATTCACCGGCCGCGAAGCTGGCTTATAAGTTAATCAAGCAGGGTATAGTTTCGCAGGTATCGATGGAGTGTGAGTACGCCGAAGGGGAGTGTTCGGTGTGCGGGAAGCGGTCGAAGTCGAAGGCGGATTATTGTGTGCATCTGCGTCAGTATAAGGGGAAGCAGTTCCGGGGGGAGACGGTGCACGAGAAACTGCACGATATCGTTTTCACCGGCTGCGGACTATTGGATCGCAAGGGCGCCGATCCCGGTGCGGTGATCAAGAGCGTGGCGAATAATGGAAGTAAATTAATTAAGAAATCAAATATAAATATTGGAGTTAAGAAAATGGAGACGGAAGCGACATTCCGGGCCTTTCTGAATGCGCAGAAGGTGCAGCGGGAAATCTGGCCCCTGACCAATGCGCTGGAGGGATACCTTTCTGGTATTCTCAAAAAATTTTCCGAGGAGGAATTAAGCAGCGAAGAGCTGGTGAGCAGGGCGAATGAATGTTTGACCTCCTTCAGCGCGGAAATGAAGGCGCTGGTAGATACTTTGAAGAGCGCCGCCAACGCAACAGTCGCCGCCAATGAGGACGAGCTCAAGAAGCTTAAAGAGGAAAATGATTCGCTTAAAAAACAATTGACTGAATTGCAGAAGAAGCTGGAAGAATACGAGGCGGAGAAGACCAAGAGCAAGAAGAAGGCGAAGGCCAAGGCGTTAGTGGAGAAGTGGGAAGGGCGGGGCAAGACCTTCGAAAATGAGGAAGCCCGGACGGCGGAGATCGAGCGGTTAGCGGGGCTGGATGATTCGGCTTTCGCCGCCACCGAGCAGGTCATCGAGCAATTGAAACCGGTTGGTAGTGGCGGCAACGGCGGCAAGCCCAAATCGGAAGCGGGCGACAAGGGCGCTTTGCGCACCGATGCCGGGGTGGAGCCGGAAGCGGTGGATGATGGCGCTCTTTCGCCGCAGGGCAAATTAGCGGGCGGACTGCAGAAAGCCCGGCAGGAACTAAAGCGATAATCACAATCAATCTTTCATAGGAGAAAATTTCAATGGCTATAAACGAAGTATTTTTCAATCCCTGCCATCCCGGTTTAGCCTACGGAGATGGGGATTTGAAGGGGCCAGGCATTCCCGGACAAGCAGTCAAACTGACCGGCGATGACGAGTTCAGCGTCTGCGCGGCAGTGACCGATGTGGCGGTGGGCATTTTAGGTCACATCAACCTTACGGAAGCGCAGGAAACCCTGGGCGTCTTACCAGCCGCCACCGATCTGAACAAAGCTGTCATTTGGATGAACGGCGGGATTTACGAAACCGAAAAATTCACGGCAGGGGTGGCGGCGGGGGATGATTTGATGTTCGATACCAACGCCGGTGAAATCAAGAAATGGGTCACCGGGACGCCGGCGCCGCAGGTAATAGGAAAAGCATTGGCGGTCAGCGGTGGCATCTTAAAATTCCGTCTAAACCTGTAAATAAGGAGAACAATAGAATGAATGTCAAAGGACTATCGCAGAAGGAATTTGAAACGCTATCGGCGGAAATCCGCAGAGCGTTTGCGGATAAGGAAGGCGGGATGATGGCGATTGCAGCGGCTATCGCCCCGGCGATTTACGATGCTATCGTGGAGAAAGAAATCGCTTCGCTTTTACTCACTCAGCATAACCTGCCCAAGGGCGAACCGGCCAAATACGACAAAATCCGGGAAGTGAAGGCTTACTGGATCGCCAAAGGCGGCAGGGTGCACCAATCCAATGTCAATGATGAGGAAGTGGAATTTACCATCGATAGGGTGGCTTCGGCCCCGCAGGTGGATATTTCCGTTCTGCAGAATGGCGACATTTACCGTTTGACCGATATGGAAACTTGGGCGGCGGATGCGATCAGGAAGCAGTTGAACCGCCGGGCCATCAATGTGATTTCCGCGGCGGTGCCAGAAGGAAATACGGTGACCGCTACCGGCGGCGTTCTGACGCCTACCGCCTTAAACGAAGCCATCGCCTTAATAGAAGATAAGGATTTAGCGGTGAAGTATCTGGTGTTAAGGGGCGCCCGCTTCAATGATATGCGGGACTGGGATCTCGACCCGGTCACTCAACGGGAGCTGTTGGAGAAAGGCATCATCAAGCTCTACGCCGGGGCCAGCATCATCAAGAACGCTTCCGCCGAGGCGTCGGAAGTATTAATTATCCCTGATGAGGAAGTGGGGAAATACGCGGTGCGCCAGACCATCGCGGTGGAGCCGGACAAGCAGCCTTCCGCTTTCAAGGTGGGTTTCGTCTGCTGGATGGAGGCGGCGATGGGGGTGCTGCGCCCCGACCTGCTGGCGAAGGTGGCCATCACTTCATAACCGGGGAGTCTCTTATATGGCGAAACTGATTTTCAATATGAAACCGGGCCCGGTGATGCTGAGCAAATCGGGGATTAAGCTCAAGCCGGGCGGCAGCGCAGAAGTGAAGAGCGTCACCGAGGAGATGAAGCTGGCGGAGAAGCGGGGTTTGATTAAAATCAGTGATAAGACCGCGACTCCACCAGCGGCAGCCACCCCGGAGAAGCGGGAATGGATGGTGGATTATTCCAAGGAAGCGCAGGGCGAAATCACGGTGCACGATTTGTCCACCGGGCGCAAACTCACCGCTAGAATCGAAGAGAAGAAGGGGGAACAGCATTACAAGCTGGAAAATATCGGCACGGTGAACGGCCAAATATATCATCCCACGCAAATGGCAAAAGAGCATTTCGATGGGCTTGAGTGACCTTAGAAGCAAACTGCGGCTGGAATATGACGACGGCGGAACTCCGGCGCTCCTGTCCGACGAGCAATTAAATCGGGCCATCTCGCGGGCGGTATCCGCCATCAATCTCAACCTGGAACGGTCTTACACCATCATTCAAGAAGAAGTCCAGCCAGAGCTTGATACCGATGATGAGGGAGTGCTCTTGACGCAGGCCATGATTACAGTCTGCGCCATGCTGCAGTCCAAGACCGCCCGCAATTTCAGCTTTTCCTCCGGGGATAAAAAGATCGACAAGACTAAGCAGCCGGAATATTGGGCAAAATTAGGGCAGAGCTATGAAGTGAGGTACAAGGAAATGGTGAGCGAGCGGAATCCCTCCTATGGGGCGGATACCGAATTGCTGACCCCGGTGATTTATGGGCAGGGATGATGCTGTTGACAACGGAAGATAGAGAAGCGATGACCGGCGCTATAAGCGCCTTGATTGAGGAGTCCAGCGAAACGGCCGAGATTATCCGCCCGGCGGTTGCGGGGGTGGGTTCCTTTGCCGGCGCTTTTGAACCTTCGGAATCATCGATGGGATTTGTTCCAATTGAGTTCAAGCAGCTGTCACCGGAAGAACTGAAACAGATAGGCGCTGATGGGATTGGTTCGCTACAACCTGATTCCGGCATTCAAGAGAATGATATCATAGTTTATCAAGGCGCCCGCTACCGGGCGACCGAAGTGAAGCCGGAAAACTGTTTCGGAGCGGTCACTCATCTGACGGTGAAGCTGGAGCGGATATACCAGTCATGATCAGGATGAATGTGCAGGTGGATTTAGGAAAGATAAAGGGTCTGAAACTGATGCTGAAAAAATATCCCGGTGAATTGGAAAGGGCTTTGGAAGAGGGGATTTTAAGCCTCGCCTTGTCGATGGAGGCTTTCGCCAAGCAGAAGCTGAAGGAACAGGGCGCTGTGGATTTAGGGCAGCTCTTGAATTCCATCACGGTAAAGCGGATTTCACCCCGGCATGCCCTGGTGGGCACCAATATTGAATATGCAGCAGCGGTGGAATTTGGAACTAAAGGACACTGGCTGAAAATCGATGACATTCCCGGCTTCAGGAACTGGATGAAGCATCATGGTATCGACCCGGAAGAGAAATTAGAGTTTTTCTATGTCGAGCCCAAGCCGCGACCCTATATGGAGCCAGCCTTTCAATGGGGAAGGCAGATGCTGCCGGAAGCAATAGAGAAAGAGATTGAAACCACAATGCGCAGATTGAAGAAGGAGCTATGAAATTCCTGCAAGCTATATCCGCCTATATTCAAGGTCAAATTCCCAATTTATACGCCTTCAAGGATGATTTGGCTTTTTACACCGCCGGGAATCCCTATCCCTATTTTCTGACCGATGTGATTTCCAAACGCAAGCTGTATTTAGGCACCGGGGTCTGGGACAAGACCATCCCTTTAGAAGGCGACACCTTCCTGAAAGCCAAGATCATTAAAAATCACCTGGTGGTGCGCTTCACCATCCGGGCGGTTTCTGAACCTAACCGCAACGGCAACGATACTGTCGCCGATATCACCGATCAGATGGAATTCCTGCTATTTGATCTGTGCCGGCAGGGAACTGGAAAGGAATTACCTGTTCCAGATTCAGACGAAACCATCTATGTGGAAAAATCGGTCTTTCAGGGGCGGTCGGATATCGCTCCGCTGGAAAAAGGAATGCCCTTCGTTTACCAGCAATCTCTATCTTTTCTTTTCATCATTAATGAATATTTGACCGAGGAAGTGTCTTCGGCTTTTAAAACTATCAATTTAAACTTATAGACGGAGCAATAAATATGGCGGAAAGCAGTAAAAAGGAGACTGGCGCGACTGTTACCCCAGCCAGCGCTTCTCCTAAACCGCAGCTTCTCCGGGTTTCTACCATTATCAGTAACCATAAGATCGATTCGGTCACCGCGCAAGCGGTGATGACGGCGAATAAACTTAATCCTTCCATCCGCATGGAAACCGCTAAATTCCTGAAGATGGTGGAGCAGTTTAAAAACCGCAAGATTAAAAGCACCGGAGGCAGAAGATGAGCACATACATTCGTAAAGATGTGTACACCGAATATCTATCTGGTTCGGTGGTGGTGACGCCGCCCCCTTCCAACATCGAATTTGTGGCAGGGACGGCGCAGGGCGGACAATTAATGACTCGATACACAATCTCGGATAAGACCACCGCCATCAATCTCTTCAAGGGCGGTGAACTGCTGGATGCGGTGGTTGAGCGATTGGACGCCGGGAGTTCTCTGATCTATGCAGTGCGGATAGGCCCGGCAGTGAAAGCCAGTCTTACTCTTCAGGACGCGTCTTCCAACGAAGTC
>Ga0172375_10002947_pt1 | contig 26209 bp, 25 predicted proteins | sample LakKiv1m_FD_114537 | JGI IMG/M metagenome (GOLD analysis project Ga0172375, IMG submission 114537) | Freshwater microbial communities from Kabuno Bay, South-Kivu, Congo - kab_092012_11.1m | ecosystem: Environmental > Aquatic > Freshwater > Lake | place: Democratic Republic of the Congo...
ATGTCGCCCCGGCGCAGCAATTCGGAGAGATATCCGCGCGCTGCGTTGTCGAGCAGTTCGGCGGGCAGCGAGAGCTTGCGTGATTCGAAGACACCGACGACGACGCAGGCCGTCCGCTGCTTTTCCGGGCTTCCGCTCTTTATGCTAAATTCCACCGTCTGCTCCTTGAAGATGAACGAAATGCGCAGTTTACGCGTTTTTTCGCACAGTCTTCATGTCGGCCGAAAAACCGCGAACTTCTCTACGCCAGCCCCGAACGATGATCTTCCAGCGTGCCGCCCAGCGTGAGTTTGCACAAACCGCGATTGCGGTATTTGTTGCCCTTTTCGCCATTCTGCTGACGACCCAGTTGATTCGTCTGTTGGGAAAAGCGGCAGCAGGTGCGACCGCTTCGGAAGCGGTTGTCGCCCTGCTCGGGTTCGCGGCACTCAACTTTCTTCCGGTGTTGCTGTCCCTGACCCTCTTTGTTGCGGTTTTGCTGACCATGTCGCGGGTTTATCGGGATTCCGAGATGGCGATCTGGTTTTCTGCCGGCGTTTCCCTGGCTGCATGGACGAAGCCGGTCTTGCGCTTCGCCTTCCCCGTCGTTCTGGCGATCGCCGTGCTTGCGCTGTTCCTGTCGCCTTGGGCGCTGGGCAAGCGCGCCGAATACCAGCAGCGCATGGACCAGCGCGATGATGTGGCGCGGATAACGCCTGGTGCCTTCAACGAATCCTCGCGTGGCGACCGCGTGTTTTTTGTCGAGTCGGTACCGGATGCCGACGGGCAGGACCACGTCAAAAACATTTTCATCAACTCGATGCAGCAAGGCCGGTTGGGCGTCGTCGCCGCGGCGCAGGGCCATACCGAGGTGGCCGGGAACGGGGACCGGTTCATCGTCCTGACCCATGGCCGGCGCTATGAAGGCGTCGCCGGTGCGGCCGAGTACCGGGTGATGGAGTTCGACAGCTACGCGATGCGGATCGAGACCGTCGAGAGTCGCGGTGAGGAAAGAACCGCCAAGGATCTCTCGACCTGGGAGTTGCTGCAGGAGCCCACGAACATCAACAAGGGGGAATTGCTCTGGCGGATCGGCATCCCGATTTCCGCCCTGCTGCTCGCCCTGCTGGCGATCCCGCTGTCTTTCGTCAATCCGCGTGCCGGCCGCACCAACAACCTGATCTTCGCGCTGCTGACCTTCATGATCTACAGCAATCTGCTGTCGGTCAGCCAGGCCTGGGTGGCGCAAGGGCGGCTCTCTTTCGCAGTCGGCGTGTGGGCGGTGCATGCCCTGATGCTGATTGCCTTGCTCTTGTTGTTCTGGAAGCGGCTGATGGTGTTCTCGCCATGGCGCATCGCGCGCCGGGGAAAGTGACATGAAAAAAGCGCCATGAAAGTCTACGAACGTCACCTGGCCCGGGAGATCTATGGCGACACGCTGCTCGTGCTGGCGGCCTTTCTCGCGCTGTTCGGCTTTTTCGACCTGATTCACGAGTTGGAATCAGTTGGCAAGGGCGGCTACGAACTCCACCATGCCCTCGGCTTCGTCGCCCTGACGCTCCCGGGGCGCGCCTATGAAATCCTCCCGATTGCCGTACTCATCGGCACCCTCTATGCCTTGACCCTGCTGGCGCGGCATGCGGAGATCACGGTGTTGCGGGCGTCCGGCCTGGCGACCGGGGAGCTGCTGCTGACGCTGGCGAAAATCGGCAGCGTGTTCGTCGTGCTGACCTTGTTGATCGGCGAGTTTGTCGCGCCGCAGACGGAACGCATGGCGCAGCAATTGCAACTGACGGCCAAGAGCAAGCTCGTGGGCCAGGAATTTCGCTCCGGACTTTGGGTCAAGGATGGGCATTCCTTCATCAACGTGCGCGAAGTGCTGCCCGATGCCAGCCTGCGTGGCGTGCGGGTCTACGCCTTCGACGAAAACCATCGCCTGCGCTCCATCAGCGAGGCCGAGCGCGGCAGTTACATGCCCTCGGGCCGCTGGCAGCTGAACAACGTCGCCCATACCTTTTTCGAAGACGCAAGGGCGCGGGTAGCGCGGGAAGACCAGGTCGAGTGGCGTTCGGCGCTGAATCCGGACATCCTGTCGGTCCTGCTCGTCGTGCCCGAGCGCATGTCCCTCGTCAATCTCTTCCAGTACATCCGCCACCTGAGCGACAACCAGCAGAAAACGCAGCGCTACGAGATCGCGCTCTGGAAGAAGCTGATCTATCCGCTGGCGACGCTGGTGATGATGGCGCTCGCGCTGCCGTTCGCCTATGCGCACGACCGCATGGCGGTCGTGAGCGTGAAGGTTTTCATTGGCGTGATGCTGGGCATTTTCTTTCACATGCTCAACGGCATGTTCTCCCATCTCGGCGTCATCAACAGCTGGACGCCGCTGGTTTCCGCCGTGACGCCGAGCGTCATGTTCCTGCTGGCGGCGGCTGCGCTGCTCTGGTGGGTGGAACGAAGATGATGCGCGTGCCCGACAGCCGTTCGTGCAGGAACTGGCGGTCGCGGTCGAAAATGGCCCAGAACAGTCCGGCGCCATAGAACAGCAGGCTGGGCCAGCTCAACACGTAGCGCAGGATCAACTGCTTGAGCCGGGGCGGATTGCCGTCGACGCCGACGATCTTCAACCGCCAGGTCTGCATCGCCAGCGTCTGCCCGCCGTGACTCCAGTACCAGACGAAGTAGCAGCCGATGACCGCGAAGAGGTGGAGGAACAACACCGATCCGGGCAGTACCACTTCGAAACCCATGCCGAGCACCAGGTGCGGAAGCATGAAGGTGACCGACAAAACGCCAAGCAAAAGTAGCGATTCGTAGAGCATGCTGGCGAGGCGGCGAAGGATGCTTGCCAGTTCGTAGGTGACTGCCGTATTCACCCGCGGTACATCTGGTCAGGCGATGGATAGCTGGGTGGCGGTGCAGGCGCAGGCTTCGGAGCCAAGGGGCTTTCCGGCGGTTTGCGCGGCGATAGCGGAGAGCGTGGGGTCGGTACGGTAGGGGTGGCCACGCGCTTGTCGGTCGGCGCGGCCGCGGGCGGCTTGGCGGGGGTCTTCACCTTTGGCCGTTTGGGCGCCTTGCTGCGCAGGCGTTCCTTTTCTTCCTCGGTCAGCGTCGAGTACTCTTCCCACTTCTGCTTCACCACCTGACGTTCTTCCGGCGAGAAGCGCCGCAGCGATTTGTATTTCTCCCTGGCGAGCTTGCGCTCTTCAGGCGCGAGTCGGGCCCAATCCCGCATGTTGCGCTGGATGCTGGCTTGCTCCTCCGGGGACATGGCCGGGAAGCGCTGGGCGACGCCGATCCACTTCTTGCGGCGGAAGGCGTCCATTTCGCCCCATTCCTTTTGCAGGGGAGCGAGGATGGCCTTCTGATCTGGCGTCAATGCCGTCCAGCCCGGCTGCTCGAACTGGGGCAAGGCCGCACCTGCCTGCCCGGTCGGCAGGACGGCGCAGGCGACCACGAAGGCCCCGATTATTCCCCAGCCGGCGCAGCTTGTTTTTCGAGCCATGCCTGAAAACCTTTGTCCAGGTAAGCAGTGGGCGGCAGGTTATCGGCAAGCAGGGCGCTATCGATTGCCTCGTTTTCATCCGCCTGGCTCAGGCCGTTCCAGTAGTAGGAAATGGCGACGCCCAGCAGCAGCGCCAGGATGGCGAGGGCGGTGCGCAGCGGATGTTTCTCGTCATCGCCACCCAGCAGTGCCGTCTCGCCAGCGCCGACTATTGCAAGGCTGGGGACGAAGGCATGTTGCCGTTGGAGGGCGCGTTCGCGTGCGGCACGCAGGCGTTCGGCAATGCCATGATCGAGTTTTTCCGTGCCCCGATCGAGTACGTGACAGATTTGACGAGCAAATTGTTCTTCGCGACTCATGGTCTGATTCCTTTTGCCTCGAGCGCGGCCGCCAGGGTATGGGTGGCGCGCGAACAATGGGTTTTGACACTGCCTTCCGTGCAGCCCATGGCGGCGGCAGTTTCGGCGATGTCCAATCCTTCCCAGTAACGCAGCAGGAAGGCTTCGCGTTGACGCGGGGGCAGGTTTTGCAAGGCTTCCTCCACGATACTCAGGGTTTCGGTTTGCAGCAGGGCCGCGTGCGGCGCGGCAAATGGGTTGATTTCATCATCTATTTCAATGAGTTCCAGCGGGTCGCCCGGGTTTTCGTCGTCCCCCTCGAATGCGGACAGCGAGGTGAAATGCTCCGATCGGGTGCGCGATCGCCGGTAATAGTCGCGAATGGCGTTCTGCAGGATGCGCTGGAACAGCAGCGGCAACTCGTCCAGCGGCTTGTCGCTGTACTTTTCGGCGAGCCGCATCATGCTGTCCTGCACGATATCGAGGGCGGCGTCTTCGTCGCGCACGGCGAACAGCGCCTGTTTGTAGGCGCGTCGTTCGACTTCGGCAAGGAAATTGGATAGCTCGGCGCGGGAAGCCAAGGGTTGCTTACTCGTTCTGGAAGTGGCGTGAAGCCTTGACCACAAGTGTGACTGTCAAGTATTGTTGCACGTTTCGGGTGTCAAGACCGGCAACGATGGATCCAAAAGAATGCAACTAACAGGCGCGGAAATTGTAATCAGGTGCCTTCAGGAAGAAAAGGTCGAGCATGTGTTCGGCTACCCTGGCGGCTCGGTATTGTTCATTTACGATGAAATGTTCAAGCAGGACCAGGTCAAGCACATTCTGGTCCGCCATGAACAAGCGGCTGTCCATGCGGCTGACGCCTATTCGCGCTCGTCCAACAAGATTGGCGTTTGCATGGTGACTTCCGGCCCCGGCGTCACCAACGCCGTCACCGGCATCGCCACCGCCTATATGGACTCGATTCCGCTGGTGGTCATCAGCGGGCAGGTACCGACGGCCTACATCGGTCAGGACGCCTTCCAGGAAGCCGACACGGTGGGCATCACCCGTCCTTGCGTCAAGCACAACTTCCTCGTCAAGGATGTCAAGGATCTCGCCGTCACGATCAAGAAAGCCTTCTATCTGGCGAAGACGGGCCGCCCCGGTCCGGTGCTGGTAGACATCCCCAAGGACATCACGGTCCAGAAGACGGAATTCCATTATCCGAAGACAATTGCGATGCGCTCCTACAACCCGGTGGTGAAGGGGCACACGGGCCAGATCAAGAAGGCAGTGCAGCTGCTGCTCGAAGCCAAGCGGCCGATGATCTATACCGGCGGCGGTGTCATTCTCTCGGATGCCGCCGACAAGCTGACCAAGCTGACGCGCATGCTCGGGTACCCGATCACCCAGACCCTGATGGGCCTCGGGGCTTATCCGGCGACCGATCGCCTGTTCCTCGGCATGCTGGGCATGCACGGCACCTACGAAGCCAACATGGCCATGCAGGAATGCGACGTGCTACTGGCCGTCGGCGCGCGTTTCGACGATCGCGTGATTGGCAATCCGGGGCATTTCAGCAGCGTGGCGCGCAAGATCATCCATGTCGATATCGATCCGTCATCGATCTCCAAGCGCGTGCGCGTCGACGTGCCGATCGTCGGCAACGTGCCGGACGTCATCGACGAAATCATCAAGCAGATCGAAGCGGCTGAAGGCAAGCCCGATGCAAAACACCTCGCAACCTGGTGGAAGCAGATCGAGGAATGGCGCAAGAAGGATTCGCTCAAGTACAAGATGGGCAGCGAGCTGATCATGCCGCAGTACGTTGTGGAGAAGCTCTACGAAGTGACCGGCGGCGAGGCCTTCGTGACCTCGGATGTCGGCCAGCACCAGATGTGGGCGGCGCAGTACTACAAGTTCGACAAGCCGCGCCGCTGGATCAACTCCGGCGGCCTCGGCACGATGGGCTTTGGCCTGCCCGCGGCGATGGGCGTGCGCTTCGCCAACCCGAAGGCGACCGTGGCCTGCATTACCGGTGAAGGCTCGATCCAGATGAACATCCAGGAGCTGTCGACCTGCAAGCAGTTTCATCTGCCGGTCAAGATCCTCTGCCTCAACAATGGTTACCTCGGCATGGTGCGCCAGTGGCAGCAGATGTTCCACGGCAACCGCTACGCCGAATCCTACGTCGATGCGTTGCCCGATTTCGTGAAGCTGGCCGAGGCCTACGGCCATGTCGGCATTCGTGCGACCAAGCCGGCCGACGTCGAGCCGGCGATTCGCGAAGCCTTCGTCAAGCACAAGAACGAACTCGTCTTCCTCGACTTCCTGACCGACAAGACCGCCAACGTCTTCCCGATGATCGCGGCGGGCAAGGGACTGTCGGAAATGATCCTGGCGGAGGAGCTCTGATCATGCGCCACATCATTTCCATCCTCATCGAAAACGAATCCGGCGCCCTGTCGCGCGTTTCCGGCCTGTTCTCCGCGCGCGGCTACAACATCGAGTCGCTGACCGTCGCGCCCACCGAGGACCCCTCGCTGTCGCGCATGACCATCGTCAGCATCGGTTCCGACGACATCATCGAGCAGATCACCAAGCAGCTCAACAAGCTGATCGATATCGTCAAGGTGGTCGATCTGTCCGAGGCAGCGCATATCGAGCGCGAGCTGATGCTCGTCAAGGTACGCGCCACCGGCAAGGACCGCGAGGAGATGAAGCGCGTCGCCGACATTTTTCGCGGTCACATCATCGACGTTACCGAGTCCTCCTATGTCATCGAGCTGACCGGCAATGGCGCCAAGCTCGATTCCTTCCTGAATGCCATCGACCGCTCGCTGATTCTCGAAACCGTGCGTACCGGCGTCTGCGGCATCGGCCGTGGCGACCGCATTCTCAAAGTCTGATCCCGTCTGTCAAAAGCAAAGGAAAATCATGAAAGTCTATTACGACAAGGACGCCGACCTTTCCCTCATCAAGGGCAAGAAAGTCACCATCGTCGGCTATGGTTCGCAGGGCCACGCCCACGCGCAAAACCTCAAGGATTCCGGCGTCAAGGTGACCGTCGGCCTGCGCAAGAATGGCGCTTCGTGGGACAAGGCCAAGAAGGCCGGCCTGAAAGTCGAGGAAGTCGCCAAGGCAGTCAAGGATGCCGACGTCGTCATGATGCTGCTGCCGGACGAAACCATCCCGTCCGTCTATTACGCCGATGTCGAGCCGAATATCAAGAAAGGTGCCGCGCTGGCCTTCGCCCACGGCTTCAACATCCACTACAATCAGGTCGTGCCGCGTGCTGATGTCGATGTCATCATGATCGCGCCGAAGGGCCCCGGCCATACCGTGCGTTCCGAATACCTGCGCGGGGGCGGCGTTCCTTCCCTGATCGCCGTGTTCCAGGACAAGTCCGGCAAGGCCAAGGACATTGCGCTCTCCTACGCCGCCGCCAATGGCGGCACCAAGGGCGGCGTGATCGAAACCTCCTTCCGCGAAGAGACCGAAACCGATCTGTTCGGCGAGCAGGCCGTCCTGTGCGGTGGCCTCGTCGAACTGATCAAGGCCGGTTACGAGACCCTGACCGATGCCGGCTACGCGCCCGAGATGGCCTATTTCGAGTGCCTGCACGAAGTGAAGCTGATCGTCGACCTGATCTTCGAAGGCGGCATCGCGAACATGAACTACTCGATTTCCAACAACGCCGAGTATGGCGAGTACGTCACCGGCCCGCGCGTGATCGCCGGCGAGGCGCGTGCCGCGATGAAGGAAGCCTTGAAAAACATCCAGAGCGGCGAGTACGCCAAGCGCTTCATTCTCGAGGGTCGCACCAACTATCCCGAGATGACCGCCCGTCGTCGTCTGACGGCTGCGCATCCGATCGAGCAGGTCGGTGCCCAGTTGCGCGACATGATGCCGTGGATCAAGGCCAAGGCCCTGGTCGACAAATCGAAAAACTGAGCGAAGAACTGATTTGGCTCATTATCCGCACCCCATCATCGCCCGGGAAGGCTGGCCCTTCCTGGGTGGTTCCGTTGCATTGGCGCTGCTGGTGACCTTTGGTGGCGGCGGCCTTGTCTGGTCGGCGCCATTCTGGCTGGTCGCGTTCTTCGTGCTGCAGTTCTTTCGCGACCCGCCACGCGAGGTGCCGGGTGACGCGAAAAGCGTGCTGTCCCCGGCCGACGGCCGCATCGTCGTTATCGAACCGGCGCACGATCCCTGGCTGAACCGTGAAACGCTGAAAATCAGTGTCTTCATGAACGTCTTCAACGTGCATTCGAACCGCAGCCCGGTCGATGGCGAAGTCATGGGACGCTGGTATCACCCCGGCAAGTTCATCAATGCGGATCTCGACAAGGCGTCGACCGAGAACGAACGCAATGCCTTGCATCTGCGCACGGTCGATGGTGCGGATATCACCTGCGTGCAGGTGGCGGGACTGATCGCGCGCCGCATCCTCTGTTATGCCGAACCCGGGCGCAAACTCGCGCGTGGGGAGCGTTATGGCTTCATTCGCTTCGGTTCGCGCGTCGATCTCTATCTGCCCAAGGACGTGCGGGTGAAAGTCGCCGTGGGTGAAAAAGTACGCGCGACAACCACGATCCTGGCCGAACTGCCCTGAGTCCGGGGGGCTACAATGCCCCCGTCGCCTTTACCGGTTGCCTGTCATGCCCGAGTATCGACCCCGCAAGACCCTGTTTAACCCGGAGCTGCGCCGGCGCGGCATCTACATCCTGCCGAACCTGTTTACCACGGCGGCGCTGTTCTCGGGTTTCTTCGCCATCGTGCAGGCGATGAACGGCAAGTTCGAGATTGCGGCGGTGGCGATCTTCATCGCCATGGTGTTCGACGGCCTCGACGGCCGCGTTGCACGACTCACGAATACGCAAAGCGCTTTCGGCGCCGAATACGATTCTCTCGCCGACATGGTGTCTTTCGGCGCGGCACCGGCACTGGTCATATATGTCTGGGCGCTGAAGGACATGGGCAAGCTCGGCTGGATTGCCGCCTTCATCTATTGTGCGGGTGCCGCGCTGCGGCTGGCGCGTTTCAATACCAACATCGAGGTCGTCGACAAGCGCTACTTCCAGGGCCTGCCGAGTCCGGCCGCGGCCGCGCTGGTCGCCGGGCTGGTCTGGGTGCTGATCGACAATGAGTGGGCTGGCAACGAGGCGCGCTGGTATGCATTTGCGCTGACCATCTTCGCCGGGGTATCGATGGTGACCAACCTGCGCTTCTGGTCGGGGAAAAGCCTGAACCTGCGCAAGAGCGTGCCTTTCATGGTGGTGGTGGCCTTCGCCTTGGGTTTCGCGCTGGTGTCGAGCTATCCGCCCGGCGTCCTGTTCGCATTGTTCCTCGCCTACGCGTTGTCCGGCTACGTCATTGCCGTAAGCGATTGGTTCAATAGGCGCAAGAAATTTGCACGCGGTGAATAGTTTGTTATATTCACGCCATGAGTGCGACGACGATTTTCCTTTCTGCCGCTTTCCTCAGCCTCACAGCCCTGCTGGTGGCGCGCGATTTGCTGCGCACCAAGCTGCGTCCGCTGCTGCGCCGCGCGCGCTAAATATCCCTTCCCACAATTCGAGAAGCGTTGCCTGTCAGCCCTGCGGTGACAGGCGGCAAATATCATCAGGCATTCCCATCGGAGAATGAAAATGAGCAAACCCCAGTTGTTGATTTTCGATACCACCTTGCGCGACGGCGAGCAGAGTCCCGGAGCCGCGATGACGCGCGAAGAGAAGATGCGCATCGCGCGCCAGCTCGAGAAGATGCGCGTCGATATCATCGAGGCCGGCTTCGCGGCGGCGAGCCCGGGCGACTTCGAGGCGATCCGTTCGATCGCCGAGATCATCAAGGACTCGACCGTGTGCTCGCTGGCGCGGGCCAACGAAAAGGACGTGCGCCGCGCCGGCGAGGCGATCAAGCCGGCGGCTCGTGGTCGCATCCATACTTTCATCGCGACCTCGCCCATCCACATGGAGAAGAAGCTGCGCATGAAGCCCGACGCGGTGGTCGAGGCGGCGGTCAAGGCGGTGAAGTGGGCGCTCGAATATACCGACGACGTCGAATTTTCGGCCGAGGACGCGGTGCGTTCTGAGTTCGATTTCCTCTGCCGCGTCTTCGACGCGGTGATCAAGGCCGGCGCCAAGACCATCAATGTGCCCGACACCGTCGGCTACAGCATCCCGGTGCAGTGGGGCGAGCGCATGCGGCAGCTCATCGAGCGCGTCCCGAACTCGGACAAGGTGATCTGGTCGACCCACTGCCACAACGACCTTGGCATGGCTTCGGCCAATTCGCTCGCCGCCGTGCTCAATGGCGCGCGCCAGGTCGAATGCACGATCAACGGGCTCGGCGAACGCGCCGGCAATGCCTCGCTCGAAGAGATCGTCATGGCGGTGCGCACGCGCAAGGACCTCTTCCCGGTCGAGACGCACATCGACACGACGCAGATCCTGCCTGCCTCGCGGCTTGTCTCGCAGATCACCGGCTATGTCGTGCAGCCGAACAAGGCCATCGTCGGCGCCAACGCCTTCGCGCACGAGTCGGGCATCCACCAGGACGGCGTGCTCAAGCACCGCGAGACCTATGAAATCATGCGCGCCGAGGACGTGGGCTGGAACGCCAACAAGCTTTCCCTCGGCAAGCTCTCCGGCCGCAACGCCTTCAAGACCAAGCTTGCCGAACTCGGCATCGAACTGGCGAGCGAGGAGGCCCTCAACGTCGCCTTCGGCAAGTTCAAGGAACTCGCCGACAAGAAGCGCGAGATCTTCGACGAGGACCTGCAGGCCATCGTGTCCGACGAGTTGGTGACGCCCGAAGTCGAGTACTACAAACTGGTGTCCTCCCGCTTCCATTCCGAAACCGGCGAGGCGCCGGTCGCCGCACTGACGCTCGCGGTCGGCGGCGCCGAGAAGCGCGCGACAGCGAACGGCAGCGGTCCGGTCGATGCCTCCTTCAAGGCGATCGAGAGCGTCGCCAGCAGCGGTGCGGAATTGCTGCTCTATTCGGTGAACGCGATCACGACCGGCACCGACGCGCAGGGCGAAGTGACGGTGCGCCTGGCGAAGGGCGGCCGCATCGTCAATGGCCAGGGCGCGGATACCGACATCATCGTCGCTTCCGCGAAAGCCTACCTGAACGCGCTCAACAAGCTGCACGCCGGGCCGGAGCGCGTCAATCCGCAGCTTTGATTCTTGCGCCCTTTCGGCTGGCGGCCCATGTCGTGCGCCGCTTTCGCGGCGAGCGCTATGCCCAGACCGCCGCGGCGCTTTCCTTCGCCACCCTGCTCGGCCTGGTGCCGATGCTGGTCGTCGGGGCGGCGCTGATCGAAATGCTGCCGTTCGGCATCAAGCTGTCCACCGCGCTCGAGGAGTTTCTGCGTGGGACGCTGCTGCCGGAAAAGGCCGGCGACGTGATCGCGAAATACCTCGGCCAGTTCGCCCACCGTGCCGGCCGCGTCACCTGGATCGGCTTGGCCGCGCTGGGGGCGACGGCCCTGCTGCAAATGCTGACCATCGAACGCGCCTTTGACGCGATCTGGAAGGTGCGCAAGCAGCGGCCCTGGCTCAAGCGTCTCGGGCTGCACCTGCTGACGCTGTTGCTCGGCCCCCTCGCCTTCGGCGGCGCGCTGGCGAGCATCACTTTCCTGGCGACCGCTTCCTTCGGGCTTGTCGATGAGCCGCGCTGGGTACGCAGCGCCTTCTCGGAAACCCTGCCGCTGGTCTTCCTCGCCCTGTTGTTCAGCCTGCTCTACTGGGTGCTGCCGAACCGCCCGGTGTCGCGCTGGCATGCCGGCATCGCGGGCAGTCTTGCCGCGCTGGCCTTCGTCGGCATGCAACGGCTGTTCGCGCTGTATGTCGTCAAGCTGCCGACCTACGCGCTGATCTATGGCGCGTTCGCCGCCATGCCGATCTTCCTGCTCTGGCTCTACCTGTCATGGTCGGTGATCCTCGTCGGCGCGTTGGTGACGGCCGAGTTGCCGAATGCGTCCGCAAAGTGAACCGGTACAATCAATCGATGCGATTCCTGTTCCGCTTCCTGACCTGCTGGTTCGCCGCACTGGCGCTGGCGCATGCCGCGCCGGGCGATGCCTTCTTCGATACGTCGCTGGGCGACTATGCGGCGGAACTCAAGGCGGCGCAACAACAGGGTAAGCAGGGCATCCTGCTGGTCGTCGAGGCGGAGGGCTGCCCGTTCTGCAAACGCATGCGCGAACAGGTCCTGAGCCGGCCCGAGGTGCAGCAGTATTTCCACCAGCACTTCAATGTCTTCAGCCTGGACATGAACGGCAGCGTGACGGTCACCGGGCCGGACGGCAAGGAGCAAACGGAAAAGGCACTCGTGCGGGCGCTGAAGGTACGCGGTACGCCGAGCTTCCTGTTCTTCGCTCCCGACGGTCGCGAAATGGCGCGTCATACCGGCGCGACGCGCGACGCCGAGACCTTCATGGCACTCGGCCGTTTCGTTGCCGAGGGGCACTGGCGGCAGTCCGGCTTCGAACAGTTTCAAACCCAGTCAAGATAAAAGTCGGCGCTGGTGAGACGGCACGGTTGCGGCCTGTTTGACCGATTCTTTTCCGGCCGCTAAAATTACCCGAACAAATCAATCAACAATTAGCAAGGAACCCGCCATGAACAAGGAACAGATCCACCAACTCGTCACCCAGCAACCCGTCGTGCTTTTCATGAAAGGTACGAAACTGTTTCCGCGCTGCGGCTTCTCCGGCCGTGCCGCCCAGATTCTCAAGCTGTGCAATGTCGATTATGTGGACGTCAATGTGCTGGCCGACGAGGAAACCGTGCCGGCGCTGCGTGACTATGCCAACTGGCCGACCATCCCGGTGCTGTACATCCGTGGCGAATTCATCGGCGGTTGCGACATCATGACCGAGATGTACCAGGCCGGCGAACTGCAGCAGAAGCTCGGCGACCTGATGAAGGCAGCGGCTTGACCGGCCGCGCAATCAACCCCTGAGTTCGGCGGCGAGTCGCTCGATCATGCGCCGTGCCTGGTTGAGGTAGCCGGCGCCGAACATGTTGTAGTGGTTGAGGATGTGGTAGAGGTTGTAGAGCGTTTTGCGCGTCTCGAAGCCCGCATCCAGCGGCCAGGCGGCACGGTAGGCGGCGTAGAAGGATTCCGGAAAGCCGCCGAACAGTTCCGTCATCGCCAGATCCGCCTCGCGGTCGCCGCGATACACGGCCGGGTCGAAAATCACCGGCGTACCGTCGGGCAGCCGGCCGACATTACCCGACCACAGGTCGCCGTGCAGCAGGCTTGGCAACGGCCGGTAATCGAGGAAGAAGGCTCCCAGGTTTGCGGCGATGCGTTCGCCTTGTTCGCGCAGCGGCCGCGGCATGCCGTTGCGGAAGGCTATCTGAAGCTGCGGCAAGAGCCGCTCGGCGGCAAAGAAGCCAGCCCAGGTCAGGTGCGACTGGTTTGATTGCGGCGTGACCCCGATGAAATTGTCGCGCGGCCAGCCGTAGGTCGCGTCAGGCTGTGCGCCGGTGCACCGGTGCAGTTCGGCGAGTTGCTCGCCCAACTGGGCGCCGGCACGGTCGTCGAGTCCGCGCAAGTCAAGAAACTCGAGCTCGATCCACGCCTGCCCGCTTTCCGTCCGTCCGGCGCCAAAGACCGCGGGTACCCGGATCGTTTGCGTGGCGCGCAGCGCGGCGAGGCCATCGATCTCCGCCGCGAACAGCGCCAGCCGCTCGGCCGGACCGGTTTTCCTGAATGCGCCCGGCGCCGGCATCAGGTGTGGGCGAGGAGTACGTTGGTGCGTGCCAGTCGCGCGGAGAGGACCAGCAGGAAGCCCTGGTAAAAGTGCATGCGACAGGCATCGGAAGCCTGCCGCAGGGATTGGCCATTGATCACGACAAGGCACGTGTCGCTCAGGGCGGTGACATCGGCGACGCGGCGCGGATGGCGACGATCGATCACGGCAATTTCACCGATGACTTCGCCGACGCCCAGTTCGCCGATCGGCCGCCCGTCCTTGCTGACCTGTACCGTGCCTTCGATCAGCAAGAGCAGGTAATCGCCGGGATCGCCATCCCGCATCAGGCGCGTACCGGCCACCGCGACCTCCCAGCGCGCGAAGCGCACGATCTCCCAGATTTCGACATCGGAGAATTCGTCGAAGAAATGCAGTTCGCGCAAGGTCTCGAACTTTTCGCTGTCGGGGATTTCCTGCTGCCGGGCATTCAGGCCCTGATTGCGGAAGGCTTGCGCGAGATCGTGGGAGAACTCCTTCCAGGTCGTGTAGCGTTCGTCCAGTTCCTTGCGCATGGCGCGGCGGACGATGGCGTCGAGCGCGGGCGGCAGATCGGCCCGAAAGGACGAAGGCAACGGCGCCTCGATATTGCAGATCTGGTAGATCATTCCATAGTTGCTGCTCGCCTGGAAGGGCAGGCGGCCGGTCAGCAACTGGAACATCACCACGCCGAGGGAATAGATGTCGGTCTGGTGGTTCAGCGATTCCTCGCGCAGTTGTTGCGGCGACATGTAGGCCGGCGAGCCGACGCCCGTGACCTGCGTCTGCGTTTGTTCTCCATTGGCCTGCAGGCAGGCGCCGAAATCGGAGATCTTGATCTCCCCTTCGGCATGGCCCGACGGGGCTGGGGCCTGGGCGAGCAGAATGTTCGCCGGTTTGATGTCGCGATGGGTGATGCCGAGCCGGTTCGCGTATTCGAGCGCGTGAGTGCACTTGAAGATGATCTCGACGACGCGCTCGAGGGGCAGCAGATGCTCGGGCGAGCAAAATCGCTCCAGCGTGCCGCCCGGCACGTATTCCATGACGATATAGCTCTCGTCCTCGCCGATCACCGCATCGAAGATCTGTACGATGTGCGGATGCACGAGCTTGCCGGCGAGCGAGGCCTCGTTCATCAGCATGTGACGGAACTGCTTGCCGCGTTTGCTGTCCCTGAGGACTTCCGGGAAGATGCGCTTGACGGCTACTTCGCGTTCGGTGAAAGGGTCGTAGCACAGGTAGACCGACGAGGTCGCGCCCTGTCCCAACTGGCGGAATATGTCGTATTTGCCGCCGATCGTTTCCATCCCTGCATCAGAGCCTGGCGCGCCAGCGGGCAATCGCCGCCCTGACCTGCTGCGGCGCGGTGCCGCCGACATGGTCGCGCGCGGCGAGCGAACCGGCGACGGTGAGCACGCCGAATACGTCGGCGTCGATCAGCGGCGAGAAGGCCTGCAGTTCGGCGAGCGGCAGGTCGGCCAAGTCGCAGCCCTGCTGCTCGGCGGCGCGCACGGCGCGCGCTACCGTCTCGTGGGCATCGCGGAAGGGTAGCCCCTTCTTGACGAGATAGTCGGCGAGGTCGGTGGCCGTGGCGAAACCCTGCTTGAGGGCGGCGGCCATGGCTTCCGGCTTGACCCGGATGCCCGGCACCAGGTCGGCGAAAATGCGCAGCGTATCGCTCAGCGTGTCCGCCGTGTCGAAGAGCGGTTCCTTGTCTTCCTGGTTGTCCTTGTTGTAGGCGAGCGGCTGGCCCTTCATCAGGGTCAGCAGGCCAAGCAGGTGGCCATAGACGCGGCCGGTCTTGCCGCGCGCGAGTTCGGGCACGTCGGGGTTCTTCTTCTGCGGCATGATCGACGAGCCGGTGCAGAAACGGTCGGCCAGGTCGATGAAGCCGACGCGCGGGCTCATCCACAGGATCAGTTCCTCGGAGAAGCGCGAGACGTGCATCATCGTCAGCGCCGCAGCGGCACAGAACTCGATGGCGAAGTCGCGGTCGGAGACGGCGTCGAGCGAGTTCTCGCAAACGCCGTCGAAGCCGAGTTCGTGCGCAACGAACGTGCGGTCGATCGGGTAGGTCGTGCCGGCCAGCGCGGCGGCGCCGAGCGGCAGTCGATTCATGCGCTTGCGGCAGTCGGTGAAGCGCGCACGGTCGCGGGAGAGCATTTCGACGTAAGCGAGCAGGTGATGGCCGAAGGTGACCGGCTGGGCGACCTGCAGGTGGGTAAAGCCGGGCAATGGCGTGTCCGCGTGCTGCTCGGCCATGTCGAGCAGCGCGTCCATCAGGCCGGCCAGCAAGGTGTCGATGGCGTCGATCGTGTCGCGCAGCCAGAGGCGAATGTCGGTCGCGACCTGGTCGTTGCGCGACCGGCCGGTGTGCAACCGCTTGCCGGCATCGCCTATCAGGGTGGTGAGCCGCTTCTCGATGTTGAGATGCACATCCTCGGCGTCGAGGTTCCAGTTGAAGGTGCCGGCCTCGATTTCGGCGGCGATCTGCGCCATGCCGCGCTCGATGGCAGCAAGATCGTCATTCCTGATGATGCCTTGGCGTGCGAGCATCTTCGCGTGGGCGAGCGAACCGCGGATGTCCTGCGCGGCCATGCGCTTGTCGAAGAACACCGAGGCGGTGTAACGCTTGACGAGATCGGCAACAGGCTCGGAAAACCGGCCAGACCAAGTATTCTCAGACATGAAATGAACCTATCGGAAGTTTCTTGTATTCAGCTTGCAAGTATACGGGCAAATCAGCAGCCTCTGCCGGGCGAAGGCTAGACGACGCTGACGACCAGCGAGGCGTCGTGATGCTGCCAGCAGAAAGGAATCACGTAGGCCTTGACGCCCTTCGGCAGCGAGATGGCCTGGTCGCGTCCCTGGACCACCAGCGGTACCGAGATCAGGAACTCGTTGCCGAACTGCCGGCGCGCATTGCCCGAAATCGTGTTGCCGATTTCGCCGGCGAGGTCGGCGAGATTGCGTGGGGAAAGATCGGCTTCCCCGCTGCGCGACAGGATCAGGCGCAGCAGTTCCGCCGGGGCGGTGAAATAGACGCAGCCTTGGCGATTGCCTGAAATGCCGATGACCCCCGTGTAGTCGAATACCGGGAGGGCGTCCGGATCCGCGAGGAAGGGCGTATAGACTTCCGCCGCGATGCCGGTCTGCTGTTCGAAATAATGCTTGACGATGGCGACGAAGACGCGCAACTCCGGTTCCGTCATGATGCTTCCTCGTTGAGTAGTTCACCGATGGCCTCGGTGAGTTCTTCCTCGGTGAATGGCTTGCAGAGAAAGCCTTGTGCGCCCTCCTTGAGTGCCTGAATGGCGGTTGCCTTGTCAGCCAGTGCCGAAACGACGAGGATGCGCACGGCGGGATCGATGGCGTGGAGTTTCCGGATGCACTCGATGCCATCCATTTCGGGCATGGTCAGATCCATGGTGACGACATGCGGGCGGGTGGCGCCGAAAATCTCCAGCGCACTTGCTCCATTCGGCGCCAGCCCGGCGATTTCTAGGCCATAGGCACCGAGCGCCCGGGCGATCTTGTTGCGGATGATGTTCGAGTCGTCGACGATGAGCAGCTTGCGGGTCATGGCGCACCGCCTGCGGAATCAGCCTCGGGTTCAGGCGTCGCGGCAGGCGCCGACAGCGAGATGCGGAAGTGGCAGTATTCGTTCGTTGTGGTGCCGATCCGGATGTTGCCGCCCAGGCGTGCGACGATCTCCCGTACGGCGTCGAGACCGGCGCCGCGACCGGCATCACCATCGATCGACTGGCGCGTGCTCATGCCCGGATCGAAGATCAGGCCGATGATGCGGCGCGGTTCCCATGTCGCCGCTTCCTCTGCAGTGAGGCGACCTTTCTCGATTGCCGCGCGACGGACGCGCTCGACCGAGATGCCGCGCCCATCGTCGCGGAATCCGAGATCGATGCCTCCGTCGTCCCGCTGCGAGAGATAAATCGACAGGCGTCCCGCCTCGGGCTTGTTCAGGCGAACCCGTTCGTCGCGGGGTTCGATGCCATGGACGACGGCGTTGCGGATGAACTGATTGACCAGCGTGGTGATGGCATCCTGCAAGACTGCGGGCAATGATTCGACATCCGGGCCGTTGTAGGCAAGTTCGACGGCATTGCCCTGGCGCTGTGCGATCTCGGCGGCGAAGGCACGCCAGCGCTGGACGCAGGGCAGTTGCCCCGCGCCCGGGTGCTGCGGTTCGCGTGCCGGTTCGACCGTGACGATGCCGCGTGTCTGGGATATTTGCGTGACCAGAGCCTCGATCGCATCGATCTGTTCGTAGAGTCCCTTGACCTGAACGGCAATTGGCAGGAAGTCTTCCCCGGTCAGATTGTGACGTTCATGCATGCCAGTCAGGGTGTCCTCGAGGCGTTCGAAGGCTGCGCCAATGTTCTTCAAGCCGAGTGCGGCGGCATCGCCCTTGACACGGTGGGTCTGGCGGAACAACGCATGCACCTTGCTGCCGCGCGCTTCCAGTCCGCTCTCCTGCATCTGCAGCAGATGGTTCATCTGTTGCAGGCCATCGCGCGCCGTACGCAGGAACTGCTGCAGGGCCGCCGGTTCGATCTGCAGGATCTCGATCAGCATGCTGATCTGGTCGCGTGTGCGGGCTTCGGTTTCCTTCAGCGAGTGTTCGAGATTGATGCGATGAGTGATGTCATTGACCGTGACGAGCAAATGCGTGATCGTGCCGGCTTCCTTGACGCGGTTGAAGCCGAATTCGAGATAGCGGGTTTCGGGGTTGCCGGAACCCTGTCCATAAATGATCTGGACGCAATTGAGCGGGTTGAGGTCGGTGACCAGCTTTTCCTTGACGTCATGCTTGAACAGGAGATCGAGATACTCGCGCGCGGTAGCCAACGTTTTCTCAGTGACCATCGGCTGGAGCAGGCTGAAGAAATTGGCACCGGCGAAATCCGCCGTGCCAATGACCCGTTCCAGGATGCGGGAATGCTGCGTACCGATTACATACTGGGGGTCGAGCAGAAACAGGCCTTCCTGGGTGGTACGCAGGATGTCCTCGGTTTCCTTGCGGGCGCGCTCGAGTTCCTGGTCATTGCGGCGCAGGTGCGCGATCAGGTAGAAGAGAATCACCAGGAAGTTGAGCGCGGCCAGCACCAGCGTCACGATTTTCGCCAGGTTCAGTGTGGCGAGGTTTGTCTCGGCGGTCTCGTCCATGAGCGCTGCCAGAAGCGTCATCAGCCGGAGCAGGTCCGGTTGGGCTTCGACGACGCGGAGGGAGAGTTCGCGCGCAGCTTCTTCCGCGGGGGACGTCTGCCGCGTCACGCCGTGGATGGTTTCCACCAGGGGGGACCATAAGGCTTTCGCTTCCAGCAGGATCGCCTGTGCCTGGGGCGTGGTGATTGCCTCGATATAGACTTCGTTGTCGCGCTTGCCGCTGGCATTGCCGCCCTGGGTAAAGGCGGACAAGGTCCGGTCGAAGTTCGTCGCCGTTTTGTCGAGCAGTGCAGTCTGTTCCTCGCGCAGGCCTGCGGGAAGCGTGCCCTCGCCGACGTGCAGGGCGGCTTCGTAGATGATCTGCAACAACAGTGTTTGCCGGCTCGCCAGCCGTTCGTAGGTTGCATCGGTGCGTACCTGTGCGGATACGACCAGATCGAGGGCGAACAGGCCGGCCTGCATGATCAGGAACAGCGCGATGGCGGCCGTAAGGACACGATACTTGCCGGGATTGAAGCGGAGCACGGTGGGGGTTCTCCATGAGATCCGATAGGACTTATGCAACATATCATATTCGTCGCAGGGGGCCCGCCACAACATGCAAAATCCATAGTGGCCGCCCCGGCGACGCAGGTCGCCCGGTCAGGAGATGGTAGACGATGGTAGACTCGATCGACATGACGTTGAAGTCTCGCTATGCGAGCGGGGAGGGGGTCTTGAGCGTTCTTCGCAGAGGGAAATTCAAGATGGGGCGAGGCATGAACGTAGCGCTGCGGCGGGCTGCCGCTATCGCAGCCACTATCGCTGCCACTGTCGCTTTGGGTGCTGCATTCCCCGCCTGGTCCGCGCCGGACGAGACGCTGGATGTTTCGGGCGGAACGACCCCCTGGTCGCAGGCCATCGCGCCACGACTGCTGGAACTCAAGACCCTGGGCATCGAGCTCCGCTTCCGGGCCATCGGCACAGGGCGCGGCGTGCTGGCTGTCATCGACGGCAAGGTGCCGGTGGCGGCCGTGGGCGATACGCTCGAAGATTCCGTGGCGGCGGCCGTGAAGGCTGCCCGGGCGGAAAACCGCGAACTCGTCGTTCCCGGCAACCTGACTTACACGAAGATCGGCGCCGACGAACAAGTCGTCGTCGTCAACAAGAGCAATCCGGTCACCGAGTTGTCCAAGGGACAGTTGAAGGCAATCGCCACCGGGAAGATCGCCAATTGGAAGGAGGTCGGCGGGCCGGATCTGCCGATCAAGGTGGTCGTGACGGAACCCTCGCTGGCGCCGGGCCAGTTTTTCCGGAAGTCCGTGATGGATGGCGAGCCCTATGTTCAGGATGCGATCGAAGTACGCTCACCCCGTGAGGTCATCACCGTGGTTTCCCGCCACCCCGGCGGCTTTGGCGCTGCCGCGGACGTGCATATGAAGGAAGCCCCCGGCAATGCCAAGACTGTGAGGGCTCCGGCCATCATGCGGCCGTTGGGACTGATTACCCAGGGGCCACCTGCGGGCGTGGCCAAGAAAGTGGCCGACCTGCTCAGGAAGTGAAGCCATGAGCGCTGCCGGTCTGAAGGGCGGTGAAGGGCATCTATTCGCACGCGTGCCCGATTTTCGCAATCAGGGTGTGTGGTTGCGCTTGTTGCTCGCGGCAAACGGTTTGCTGCTTGCGGTGGCGTTGGTCGGCAACCGTTCGCTTGCCCGCCTGCCCGCCGAGGTTGCCGAACTGGCGGCACTGGTCGAGCCGGTCCTGCTGCTGGTGCTCGCCCTGCTGTTCGTCCTTGCGCCGTGGCTGCACCGCCAGCCCGCGTGGCGGGCGTACGCGTTCGTCGTGCTGTTGTCCATGCTGGGCATGACCGGCGTGGAAACCCTGTTCGCCGGGCTGCTCGGCGGCACCGCCGGCTGGCGTGCGCCGCTGGCCGCGGGCCTGGGCGCGGCCTTGCTGCTGGGCTGGTTCGACCTGCGGGCGCGGGCACAGGAACCCGCGCTTGCCGAGGCGCGGCTGGCTGCATTGACGGCGCGTATCCGCCCGCACTTTTTCTTCAACAGCCTGAATGCCGTGCTCGGCGTGATCCGCGACGATCCGCGCCGCGCCGAACGGGCGCTGGAGGAACTCGGCGAACTGTTCCGCGTGCTGATGCGCGACAACCGCGCCCTGGTGCCGTTGTCGGACGAGATCGCCCTGGCACGCAAGTATCTCGACATCGAGAAACTGCGGCTCGGCGAGCGCCTGCAGGTGCGCTGGGAAATCGACGACTGTCCGCCCGAAACGCTGGCGCTGCCGCTGCTGCTGCAGCCGCTGCTGGAAAATGCCGTCTATCACGGCATCGAGCCGGCGCTGGAAGCAGGCGAGATTCGCGTGCATATCGCGGCCACGCGCGGCGGCGTGCATATCGAAATCGACAACCCCCTGTTGCCCGAGAAGGAACACCGCGGCGGCAACCGCATGGCGCTCGACAACCTGCGCGAGCGGCTGATGCTGTTCTACGACCTCGAGGCGCGCCTCGAATGCGGCGAACAGGCAGGACGCTACTGCGTGTGCGTCGATCTGCCGCTCCGTCGCACCGACCGGGCCGTGACATGAGCGAAGCTCCGCGCATTCTGATCGTGGACGACGAAGCGCCGGCGCGTGCGCGCCTGCGCCACCTGCTCGCCGACATCGCGACGGAGTTTCCCCATCGGGTTGTCGGCGAGGCGGGCGACGGTCTCGCGGCGCTGGAAACGCTGGCGACGCATCCCGCCGACATTGCGCTGATCGACATCCGCATGCCGCGCATGGACGGCATCGAACTCGCGCAACAGCTTGCCGGCCTGCCGGCGCCGCCGGCGCTCGTCTTCGTGACCGCCTATGACGAATTTGCCCTCCGGGCCTTCGAACTCGCGGCGGCCGATTACCTGCTGAAGCCGGCCAAGGCGCAACGTCTGCTCGAAGCCCTGAAAAAGGCGCGCCGCCTGATGCCGGGCGATGCGCTGCTCAAGGCGCTCGCGCCCGCACAGCGCGCGCGGCTGCGCGTGGTCGAACGCGGCCGGGTGATCCTCGTGCCGGTCGAGGAGATCCTCTACCTGCGTGCCGAACAGAAATACGTGACCGCCCGCACGGCCGAACGTGAGTACCTGATCGAGGAACCGCTCGCGCAGCTCGAAGCCGAGTTCGCCGCGTGCTTCGTGCGCATCCACCGCAACTGCCTCGTGGCGACGGATGTCGTGTCGGGTGTCGTGAGGGAAAACGAGGGTGGGGAAGCTGGCCATGCCGGCGAGGGCGGGCACTGGTCACTGTGCCTCAAGGGCGTCCCCGAGCGACTGCCGGTGAGCCGCCGCCAGTGGCCGCAGGCCAAGGAACGGCTGGGGCTGTAATGCGCAGGCTGTAAAAGTCGGCGCTGGCAGGACGGCACCGCAGCAGCGCAGTTAAGTTTCGGAAGGCAAAGGACAAAAATCCCCCGCCTGCTGCGCTGCACTATTACAATTCCGTCAAATTCAGCATTTTCTTATCCTCCTTTTCCGCCATGAAACAGATCCGCAGCCTCCTGGTCGCCAACCGCAGCGAAATCGCCATTCGCGTCCTGCGCGCGGCAAGCGAAATGGGCATCCGCTCCGTCGCCATCTACTCGAACGAAGACCGTTTTGCCCTGCATCGCTTCAAGGCCGACGAGTCCTATCTCGTCGGCGCCGGCAAGAAACCGATCGCCGCGTATCTGGACATCGAAGACATCATCCGCATCGCCAAGGAAGAGAAGGTCGACGCGATCCATCCGGGCTATGGTTTCCTGTCCGAGAACCCGGATTTCGCCGAGGCTTGCGCCAAGGCCGGCATTACCTTCATCGGTCCGAAGCCCGAGGTGATGCGGCTGCTGGGCAACAAGGTGTCCGCGCGCGAACTGGCGCAAAAAGCCGGCGTGCCGGTGGTGCCGGCCACGGGCGCCTTGCCGCGTGATCTGGATGGTGCGAAAAAGCTCGCTGCGGAAGTCGGCTATCCGCTGATGCTCAAGGCGAGTTGGGGCGGCGGTGGCCGCGGCATGCGCGTGATCGAGACCGAGGCCGACCTCGGCCCGGCGATGGAGGTGGCGCGCCGCGAGGCTGCCGCGGCCTTCGGCAACGACGAGCTGTATCTCGAAAAACTGGTGCGCCGCGCGCGCCACGTCGAGGTACAGATCATGGGCGATACCCACGGCAACCTCGTGCATCTGTTCGAGCGCGACTGCACGGTGCAGCGCCGCAACCAGAAAGTCGTCGAGCGCGCGCCGGCACCTTACCTGACGACCGAACGCCGCGACCAGTTGTGCGAAGCCGCCCTGAAGCTGGCGCGCGCCGCCGGCTACACCCACGCCGGCACGGTCGAGTTCCTCATGGATGCGGACACCGACGCCTTCTACTTCATCGAGGTCAATCCGCGCATCCAGGTCGAGCACACGGTGACCGAACTGGTGACCGGCGTCGACATCGTCAAGGCGCAGATCCGCATTTCCGAAGGCGCGCGCGTCGGCGAACCCGATTCCTACGTGCCGTGGCAGAGCGAGATCAGGCTCAACGGCCATGCCCTGCAATGTCGCATCACCACCGAAGATCCGGAGAACGGCTTCACCCCCGACTACGGCCGCATCAACGTCTATCGCAGCCCGGCCGGCTTCGGTATCCGCCTCGACGGCGGCACCGCCTACGCGGGCGCGGTGATCACGCCTTACTACGACTCGCTGCTCGTCAAGGTGACGGCCTGGGGCCATTCGTCCGATGAGGCAGCGCGGCGCATGGGCCGTGCGCTGCTCGAGTTTCGCGTGCGCGGCCTGGCCTCGAACCTGCTGTTCCTCGAAAACGTCATCAGCCATCCGCTGTTTCTCTCGGGCGAATGCACCACGCGCTTCATCGACGAGACGCCCGAGCTGTTCAATTTCAAGAAGCGCAAGGATCGCGCGACGCGCCTGCTGAAGTTCCTCGGCGATGTCATGGTGAATGGCAACCCCGAGATGAAGGGCCGCGTGCTGCCTGCGCTGCCGATGGCCCGGCCGCTCAAGCCGGTGTGCGATTTGTCTGCCGTCCCGCCGGCCGGCACGCGCGATCGCCTGCGCCAGGTCGGCGCGCAGAAATTCGCGGAATGGGTGCGCGACGAGAAGAAGGTGCTGCTCACCGACACGACGATGCGCGACGCGCACCAGAGCCTGTTCGCCACGCGCATGCGCAGCTACGACCTGACCGAAATCGCACCGCACTACGCGCGCCTGCTGCCCGACCTGTTCTCGCTCGAATGCTGGGGCGGCGCCACTTTCGACGTCGCGCTGCGCTTCCTCAAGGAAGATCCATGGGAACGGCTCGCGCGCCTGCGCGCCGCCGTGCCGAACGTGCTGTTCCAGATGCTGCTGCGGGCTTCGAATGCCGTCGGTTACACCAACTATGCCGACAACGTCGTGCGCTTTTTCGTGCAGCAAGCAGCCAGGGAAGGCATCGACGTCTTCCGCGTGTTCGACTCGCTCAACTGGGTGGATAACATGCGCGTGGCGATGGACGCGGTGATCGAAACCGGCGCGATTTGCGAGGCGACGATCTGCTATACCGGCGATTTGTTCGATCCCGCGCGGCCGAAGTACAACCTCAAGTACTACGTCGACCTCGCGAAGCAGCTCGAGAAGGCCGGGGCCCACATGCTGGCGATCAAGGACATGGCGGGCGTGTGCAAGCCGCGCGCCGCGCGCGAACTGGTGCGCGCGCTGAAGAACGAAATATCCCTGCCGCTGCATTTCCACACCCACGATACCAGCGGCATCGCGGCGGCCACGGTGCTGGCGGCCGTCGAGGCGGGGTGCGACGTGGTCGATGGCGCGCTCGACGCGATGAGCGGCCTGACCTCGCAGCCGAACCTCGGTTCCATCGCCGCCGCGCTGTCCGGCAGCGAACGCGATCCCGGCATCGACCTCGCTGCCATGCAGCGTCTCTCGCAATACTGGGAAGGCGTGCGTCGCGCCTATGCCCCGTTCGAGGCCGACATCCGTTCCGGTACGGCCGACGTCTATCGCCACGAGATGCCCGGCGGCCAATACACCAACCTGCGCGAGCAGGCGCGCGCCATGGGCATCGAGCATCGCTGGGGCGAGGTCTCGCAAGCCTATGCCGACGTCAACCTGCTGTTCGGCGACATCGTCAAGGTGACGCCCACGTCGAAGGTGGTCGGCGACATGGCGCTGTTCATGGTTGCCCACGGCCTGACGCCGGAAGACGTGAAGGATCCGGCGCGCGAAATCGCCTTCCCCGACTCGGTCATTTCCTTGATGAAGGGCGAACTGGGCTTTCCGCCCGACGGCTTCCCTGCCGACCTGCAGAAGAAGGTGCTCAAGGGCGAAAAACCCCTGGCGGGCCGCGCCGGCGATTTCCTGCCGCCGGTCGATCTCGAGGCGAAGCGTGCCGAGGCCGAGAAGGCGACCGGCCACAGGATCGGCGACAACGATCTCGCCTCCTACCTGATGTATCCAAAGGTATTTCGCGACTACGCGACGCACCGCGCGCATTACAGCGACGTTTCGCTGCTGCCGACGCCGGCCTTCTTCTACGGGCTGCAGCCGAACGAGGAAATCACGGTCGATCTCGAGCGCGGCAAGAACCTGATCATCTCGCAGCAGGGCACGGCGGGGCCGGACGAAGAGGGGCTGGTCAAGGTCTTCTTCGAGCTCAACGGCCAGTCGCGCGTGATCCGCGTGCCGAAGGCCGGGCTGGCCAACGTCAGGGCCAGGCCGCAGGCTGAGGACGGCAACCCGAAGCATGTCGGCGCGCCGATGCCGGGCACCATCGCGACCGTCGCGGCGCATGTGGGCCAGAAGGTGGCGAAAGGAGAGCCTCTCGTTTCGATCGAGGCGATGAAGATGGAGACCATGCTCACCGCCGAGCGCGACGGCACGGTGCACGCCGTCCATGTGCACCACGGCGAGGCGGTCAATGCCAAGGATCTGCTGATCGAGTTCGCCTGAGCCGCGCTGACGACATGACAGGCTGACATGCTCACCTACCATCAAAGCCACTGGGGCATCGACCAATGGGTGAGCTACCTCCGCGACAAGGAGATTCCTGTCCTGCCGCACAGCCAGGGAGTGATGAAGGCGTTGCACGACGAACCGCCGGAGGAGCACGAGCGCATGTCGCCGCGCGCATTGACCGACTTCGTCTATCTGGATCCCTATTTGGCCCTCAAGCTGCTGCGCAACGCCGAGCACCGGCGCTCGCGGCGGCTCGGCCAGGAAACCACGACGGCGCTGGCCGCCGTGCTGCAGCTCGGCTACGACGACATGGTGCATCTGGTTTGCGACAGCACGATCTGCGATGACTCGAATGTCGGCGCGGACCGCTGCGTCGCGCATGCGGTGATGGCCGCGCACATCGCGCGGGCGTGGGCGATCTATCGCGCCGACGTTTCGCCGGACGAGGTGACCATGGCGGCGTTGCTCTCCGATGCCGGCGAGCTGCTGCTGTGGCATTTCGCGCCGGAACTGCCGCTGAAGGCCGA
>Ga0172375_10002948_pt1 | contig 26205 bp, 23 predicted proteins | sample LakKiv1m_FD_114537 | JGI IMG/M metagenome (GOLD analysis project Ga0172375, IMG submission 114537) | Freshwater microbial communities from Kabuno Bay, South-Kivu, Congo - kab_092012_11.1m | ecosystem: Environmental > Aquatic > Freshwater > Lake | place: Democratic Republic of the Congo...
AGCCTCTTCCTTGCCATAGGGCTTGTGACGAGCGATCTTCCCGAGGGAAAACTCGATACAATCCTGGCATCCGTCGCGAATTTGGTGAAAAACGGGAGTTCGGTGCCCGATGCTCTCGAGGCCGTCATCGAAAAGGTCTCGAAGGGCAACTCGACCGAGGCGAAAGCGGCCGCAACGGAAGCCGAAAAGGGCAAGGCTGAAAAATCCGGAAACAAAGAGAACGAAGGCAAATCGGGCGAGAAGGACAACGAATCCGATTCGAACAAAAAAAAGGACAATTCCAACAGCGGCGGCAAGGAAGAGGATTGAATCAGGGTGTCCGGACTCCATTATCAAGTTTATCCTGAATTGACAGGTTACATTTTCCCATCCAGGAACTTCCCCGTTTCCTTATGAGCGAATTCCGGGATCGTCGCATTGAACAATCCAATGAGTTCCGCCCTCGTCCACCGTTCCCGCGCCCTTATCGCGCGGATCTCGGACTCGAAATGCCCAAGGGTCGCGACGTCGTAGTCCGGGCTGTTCTTTATTACGCCGATTGAGGCAAAGCGATCCATGTCCAGAGTCTCGCCGGAGGTGTAGAACTCCTCAAAATCCTTCTCCCCGGTCGTGTCGCTGGGGAAATAGTAGACAGGCCACTTTCCCTTCGTCTTCAACTCGGGCACGCGCGCCCGGGCTTCCTCCTCGCTGACGCACTCCACAGGCTCGTAGCCGCGATATTTCAAATACCGGTCCGCGATTTCGGAGAACGTGACAAGGCTCTTTTTCGCGTCCAGATTCGGGAAAAACAGATCGCGGTTCGCGCCGAGCAGGGTGGACATCAAGCAGAGTTCGCCCGCCTCTTTCGGGGTGACAAAGTAACGGCGCACATCGTTGGGCGCGGCCAAAGGCTGCTCTTTTTCCATCCGCCTATTGAAACCATAGAGGAGGCTCCCATCCGAAAAAGCCACGTTGGCGAACCGCGCGGTCGAGACGGGCAGCTCAAGGCTTCGTCGCATGAGGAAATACTCCATGATGCGCTTCGATGCTCCCATCATGTTGACGGGATTGGCGGCTTTGTCAGTCGATACGCAAAAGTATTTGTGGGCGCCGCGCGCGGCAGCCTGACGCATGGTTTTGTCGGTGTTGAAAATATTGACATCGATCATGCGCATCAGCGTGTAGGGATCTTTTTCGCTGCGCACGTGTTTGAGGGCCGAGAGATTGAGGACGTAATCGTAGCCCGGACCTGATTTCATAAAAGCGTCGAAGATATCGCTTCCCGCGTCGATCGCGAAGGTGGCGAACTCGCCTCGTATATAACCCAGCGAGGAGCGCAAATCCCGCACGAGCTCCACCATATTGTTCTCGCTGATATCCACGACATGGAGGAGGCGAGGCGAACGGCGGAAGATCTCCCGCGTCACCGCTTGCCCGATGCTCCCGGCGCCGCCGATTACAAGAAAGCGCGACTCGTTCACGAGAGAAGACAATTCGCGTTCATGGGCGTCGATATCAGCGACGAACAATTCTTGATCACGGCCGATGAGATTGAGGATTGGATCCATGGCTTATTCCTTGTGCAGTCTCGTCTGAGCTTTGTTCAAAAGCGTCATCGCGCGGCTCTAGGCAAGTTCTTTTCAATAGAATCGCAGACAAGGTCCACTTCCGCCTCCGTCATGGTGGGATAGAGAGGCAGCGTGAGTTCATGCTCGCTGATATATTCGGCGATGGGCGTGGGCCCGACGATATCCTTGTAGGCGGTAAAGCTTTGTATCGAAGGGTAATGGACGCTGGTCTGAATTCCGTCTTCCTTCATGAATTCGATCAGGCGTCCTCGATCCGCGTCTTTAGGAAGCAGGATCGGCATTATGTGATAGGTTGGCGTGCCGCGGTCATAGTGCCGGAAAGGGAGGACCAAGCCGGGAACTTTGTCGAGGCGGGGGAAATAGCGATGTACCAGTCGCGCGCGGCTTGCGTTGGCTTCAGGCAGTTTAGCCAGCTGCACCAAGCCCAGCGAGGCCCGGATTTCGTCGATGCGATAATTGAAGCCTGGCTCCCGCACATCGTAGGTGGCGGCTCGGCCCTGCAAGCGGTCGAAGCTGGCGACCGTCATTCCGTGGGAACGGAGATTCTTGCACTTTCGGAAAAGCTCCGGGTCGCGGGTGGCCACCATGCCTCCCTCGCCCACCGCCAGGTTTTTGTTGGAGAAAAAACTCCACGCCGAGAGATCCCCGAAGGTTCCCAGCTTGCGGTCTTTGTATGTACCGCCGTTGGAGTGGGCGCAATCCTCTATCAATTTGACGCCATGCCGTTTGCAGATGCCGACTATGGCATCCATGTCGCAGGCATAGCCCGCATAGTGAACGATCATCACCGCCTTGGTTTTCGGCGTGATCTTCGCCTCGATATCGGCGGGGTCCATCGCCCAATCCGTCCTGGATGTCACATCAGCGAGCACAACGTTCGCGCCCGAAACACGCACGGAGTTGAGATCGGCGATGAAGGTGAGGGCAGGCACGATCACTTCGTCACCGGGCTTCACTCCCGCCGCGAGCACCGCGATATGCAAAGCCGCGGTGCCGTTCGCCACCGCCAGACACTTGCTCCCCTGGCCCAACTCCGCGGCATACGCGGCCTCGAAGTCGATGGTCCGCTGGCCCATGGTGATCCAGTTGGACTTGAGGGTCGCCATCACCGCGTCATATTCGCGCTGATCGTAATTGAGCTGAAAAAGCTGAACTTTCCAATCCATGGGGCGTTCCTTTTCGAAACTGACTTCCACAAGAACTCGCGCATTCAAGATTTGTGATGGAAATTATAGTATCGGAAGCGTTTTCGGTCGATCGGGATCAACGCTTCAGATAGTTTTTATCCATCCATGACTTGTACTCGCCCGATCGCACTCTGGCGCACCAATCCCTGTGGGAGAGGTACCAGCGTACCGTGGCGCGCAGCCCTTCCTCGAAACTCAAGCTCCGCGTCCATCCCAGCTCGGTTTTCAGGCGATTGCAGTCGATGGCGTAGCGGCGATCGTGGCCGGGCCTGTCCTTCACGTACGTAATGAGGGCCTTGTATTCCGCGGCCGGCTTGCCCGTTTCCTCGGCGACCAGTTCGATGAGGCAATTGAGCAGTTCGATGTTCTCCCACTCGTTTTCGCCGCCGATATTGTAGGTCCTGCCCGCCGCGCCGGACTTCATGATGGTCCATACGGCTTCGTTGTGGTCCTCGACGAAAAGCCAGTCGCGGATATTCTTCCCATCGCCGTATACCGGCAGGGGCTTTCCTTCCAGCATGTTCAGGATCATGAGCGGCACGAGCTTTTCGGGGAACTGCCAGGGGCCATAGTTGTTGGAGCAGTTGGACAAGGTCACGGGAAGGCCATAGGTGTGGTGATAGGCGAGCACGAGATGGTCGCTCGAGGCCTTGCTCGCGGAGTAAGGCGAGCGGGGGTCGTAAGGGGTGGTCTCGGTGAAATACCCGGAGTCGCCGAGCGATCCGAAGACTTCGTCGGTGCTTATGTGGTGGAACAGGACGTCGTTCCGCCCCGCCCAGACGTTGCGCGCCACATCGAGCAGAGTGTAGGTTCCCATGACGTTGGTCCGGATGAAGGCTTCCGGACCGAGAATGGACCGGTCCACATGGCTTTCCGCGGCGAAATGAACGACGGCGTCGATTTCGTGATCGGCGAATACCATCTCGACGGCCGCGCGGTCGCAGATGTCGGCGTGGACAAACACATAGCGCCCGTCGCCGCTCTTTCTATGCGCGGCGTCGATATCGGCGAGGTTTTCCGGATTGCCCGCATAGGTGAGCGCGTCGAAATTGACGATCCGTCCCGAGAAACTCTTGTCCGAAAAAAGATGCCGTATGAAGTTCGTGCCGATAAAGCCTGAACCACCGGTTACCAGTACGTTTGAAAATTCTCTCGACATCGCTTTCTCCTATAAAACTTCATATGGTTTTGTCATGGAACACGCAGCAAAAATCATTCTTTGACTTTCATTTCGCCCACACCGTCTCATTCACAATCTTCGCATAGCTTTGTATAAGTTTGACTACCTTCACCGATATATTCCTGTCATGGTAGTCGTCGGGCATCTCCGTCTCTTCCTGGCTATCCCTCATCGAGACCGCCATCTCGAGAGCCTGGGAGATGTCCTTGGTCGTGATGCCGCCGATCACGATCGTCCCCTTGTCCAGGACCTCTGGTCTCTCCGTGCTGGTCCGGATGAGCACTCCTGCGAAGCCCAGCATCGCCGACTCCTCGCTGAGCGTTCCGCTGTCGCTAAGCACGCAATAGGCATTCATCTGCAGCTTGTTGTAGTCCAGGAAACCGAAGGGCTTGAGACTCTGCACCAAGGGATGGAACTGGAAGTTCCTCTGCTCGATAAATTTCCTGCTTCTCGGGTGGGTGCTGTAGATGACTGGCATCTGGTACAGTTCCGCCATGTCGTTGATGGCCATCATCAGGGGCATGAAATGTTCTTCGTCGTCGATATTCTCCTCTCTGTGGGCTGAAACGAGGATGTAGCGGTTCTTCACAAGACCGAGCCTCTCCAGGACATCGCTCTTGAGAATCCCCTCCCTATGGCTGTCCAAGACTTCGCGCATAGGGGAACCAGTGACGAAGATGGTCTTGCCGTCCAGTCCCTCCGAGAGCAGGTAACGTCTCGAGTGCTCGGTATATGGCAGGTTGATGTCGCTTATGTGGTCCACGATCTTGCGGTTGATCATCTCGCTCACGTTCCAGTCCCAGCAGCGGTTGCCGGCCTCCATGTGGAAGATGGGGACTTTCAGCCGCTTCGCGCTGATAGCCGACAGGGCGCTGTTGGTGTCCCCCAACACCAACAGGGCGTCGGGCTCCTCCTTCTGGATCACCTCGTAGCTCTTGGCTATGATGTTACCCATCGTCTGCCCCAGATCCTTGCCGACGCTCTCAAGGTAGTAGTCGGGGGCCCGCAGTCCCAGATCCTCGAAGAACACCTGATTGAGCGTGTAGTCCCAGTTCTGGCCCGTATGCACCAGTATGTGGTTGAAGTACTGGTCGCACTTCTGGATGACCGCGCTCAAGCGGATGATCTCGGGCCTCGTTCCCAGAATGGTCATCACCTTCATCTTTTCCATAGTTCTCAAACCTTCTCGAATATAGTATCGGGCCTGTCGGGGTCGTACGGCTCGCTGGCCCACATGAAGGTCACCAGGTCACCCTCTCCCTCGTTGATGATGTTGTGGGTGTATCCGGGGGGTATGTCCACAACCTCCAACCTTTCTCCCGTCACATGGTAGTCGATCACTTCCTCCGAGCCAATCCTTCGAAACTGTATCAAAGCCTTCCCTGCCACCACCAGGAACTTCTCATTCTTGGTATGATGCCAGTGGTTGCCTTTGGTAATCCCGGGCTTGGAGATGTTCACCGAGAACTGTCCCCGCTCAGCCGTGCGGATGATTTCGGTGAAGGACCCTCGATCGTCAATATTCATCTTCAATGGATAGCTGAACTGATTTTCCGGGAGATAGCTCAGATAGGTGCTGTACAGCACCTTCTCGAAGCTGGAGGACATGTCCGGCACGGAAAGGTTGGCCCTGCCGTCTCGAAAACTTTTCAGCAGCTCCACAATCCTGCCCAGCTTCACCGTATGAACAGTGGCAACCTTGCAGAACCCGCCGTCTTTGAGCACTTCGCCTTTGAGTGTGCCCAGGAAAGCTTCCAGGACATCATCGATATACACGAGGCTCATGACAACCTCGGGATCGTTGACCGTGACAGGAAGATCCCTGGCGATGTTGTGGCAGAAGGTGGCGACCGCACTGTTGTAGTTGGGCCTGCACCACTTGCCGAAAACGTTGGGAAGACGAAAGACGTATACAATGGAACCGGTCTGGGTCCCATGGGAAAACAGCAAATCCTCCCCCGCCTTTTTGCTTTTGCCGTAGAGATTGTCGAGGGCCGCCTGGATGGACGAAGTTATGAGTATGGGACAGGTGTTCCCGTTCTTTTTCAAGGAAGAAAGAAGGACATCGGTGAATCCGAAGTTGCCTCGCATGTATTCCTCTTGGCCCTTGGGCCGGTTCACCCCCGCCAAGTGGAAGACGAACTCGCAGTCCCTCGTAAAGGCATCAAGAAGGGAGGGGGCGGTGTCCAGATCATAGAGATAGAGATCGTCATACCCCTTGCTCCTAAGCTCACACACCAGATTCTTCCCCACAAAGCCGTCTGAACCGGTGATAAGTATTTTCATACACAGCTCTCCTGTCTGCGCCCAGGATGATCTTTGGGGCGAACATTTCGATTTTCTTTGCAGAAGGAATCCAGGACCGTCTCCAGTCGATCGATAAGCCCTTTTTTTTGAAACATTTTTTCGGAATATATTTTCGCGGCCTCTCCCATCTGTTTTCTCCGTTCTTTGCCCAATGCCGCAAAGGAAACGATGATATCGACAAATGCTCCGATCTCTTCTGCCGGCGCCGCAAATCCCGCCCCTGCCTCCTTCACCACGCGCTGGGCTTCTCCATCGGCAGAAACAATAAGCGGAAGCGAACAAGCCATATACGATTGCACTTTGGCGGGAAGGGTCTTAGAAAAGATTTCACTCTTCTTTAGAATTACCAAACCGGCATCCGCTTGCGCCAGGAGGCCGGGTATCGCGAGAGCGGGCTGTCGATCAATAAATACGAAGAAGTTCCTCAAACCGCGCCGGTCCACAAGGGAAAACAATGTTTCTTTATAGCTCCCATCGCCGACAATGATGAAACAAATAGGCAATTGCAGCTTTTGAACAGCCTCAGCGGCGGGAATGAGCAGATCCAAGCCCTGAGCCAAACCAACATTCCCTGTAAATATGATTTTAAGCCGATCATCCGAGGGAATCTTCGAGTCGCATCCCACGGATGCTTCCTGTGGAATATAAAAATCTTCGGCATACTGAGGCCAATACTCAAGTTTCGCTTTTGGAACGCCTCGTGCCTCGATGACATCCAGAAAACCATATGATGATGTCAGGATATGGTCGACCCGCGAATAGATGTAATCAACCATTCGCCCCAGAGGTTTGAGGATCAAAGCGGAAGAAATGCCGGTTATCGCCTGGAAGCTCTCGGGCCAGAGATCCATGATATAAATCACGCTAGGGATATGTCTTCTTTCTGCAAGCCAGGTTCCCACAAGACTCTGAGTCATTGGAGAGCTCATGTTCATGAATATGATATCGGGCTTAAGGTTTGTGGAATAAGTGAAAAACCACCCCGACAGCACAAAAGAAATATAATTCAACGTTAAGCCGATGAACCCCTTGCCCCTGGGGACTACTGGGAGATGAATTATCGAGACACCTTTGAAACATTCCTTCCGTCGCCTAAAAATCCCATATCCTGGATAGAATTTACCTGGTGGATAATTTGGAACGCTTGTAACGACCGTTACCGTGTGACCGCGCTCCGCCAGAGAAACACAGATATCATTGATGCGCATCTGCTCGGGATAGAAGAACTGTGATTCAACAAGAATATGCATGAATCTATTACCTACCACCCTTCATGCCCAAGAAAGTCTCAAACGTCTTCATGACGATTTGAATATCGAAGAGAATTGATTTATGAATCACGTAATACAAATCATACTCAGTCTTCCGGATATACTCTTCCTTTGAAGTGGTATGTCCATAATTGATTTGAGCCCAACCAGTGACGCCAGGGCGGACCATATTGCGATACCCATAGAACGGAATCTCTTCAATCCACTTGTCGTGGTAGACCTGCATTTCGGGCCTTGGCCCAACCACGGACATAGTACCATCGAGAATGTTCACAAATTGTGGGAACTCATCAATGCGGGTTTTTCTCAGGATCTTGCCCACAAGCGTTATCCGTTGCTTGATCGTTTTATTGGGGTTCTCCGAATTTTCAGCTTCCTTATCAACCTTGAGGCTTCTTAGCTTATAAAACATAAAAAGCTGTTCATATAAACCAACACGGGCTTGCTTGAAAATAATTGGAAATCCAGAATCCAGTGCGATCAGAATAGCAAACACCACAATAAAGGGGACCGTGACAAGCATCATCACCAAGCCAAAAGCTATATCCATGACCCGTTTTTCCTGGGAAATTGGTGCCTTATTCAACAATATCTCATAATGATCACGATATTCCTCCACTAGTTGCAGAGGGATTCTATAGAGCCAGTCCTCAGCAACATCAGTAATAAAGTACTTCTGTACTCCTTGCTTCTCCAGATCCTGCAACGCCCAGGATAAATTTCGATAAAGCGCCAGATCCGCAACCAAGATTGACTTATTCCCCAGTTTGGCAAGAATTTCATTGGCTTCTTCCTCAGAAGCGATCCAGGTATCGACTATGACTTTCTCATGGGATGAAATACGCACTTCATCCATCAGGGGCTTATACTTTAGAGGATTCCCGATCGCCACGCAAAGAGTAGGGGGAATCACTTTCATTATGATTTTATAATATGTCCATGAAAAAATGGGGATACCGACGATTGCTGCAATATTGGTCGCAATAAACTCATTTCGATAGATGTCCCGCTGGGCTCCGAATATCAGGATGACCAAAAACATGCCAAGCAGGACGCCAAGGAACGAACCAATGGCCGTCGAGATAAAAATCACATGCTTGCTTTTTAAGGTATTCAGCTCAAAGCCATGAAAGGCAAAAATGAAAGCGACAATGGAAAAATCAACGATGATAAACTGCAGCATTCTCAGATTCGTGAACCGATCGGCGTAGACGAACTGAAACAGAAAGAGGAACGTAACTATGAAGGCCATGTAAAGGCGCTTCTGGTGTACTATCTTTTGATACATTTGAACCTACCTATGACGCACTTCATACGCCCTGATCCTCGGTGCCGGCAAGCGCGCGCTGCACGTAATCCAACTTCAACAGCATTTCCTTGAGGCCGGCGCGATCCAGGCGCCGCGTGTTGTGCGAGGTATAGGCCTCCGCCAAGGCGATGCTTTTATCGCCCTGATCGAAATACTTGTGATAATTGAGGTCGCGCGTGTCGGCGGGAATGCGATAGTAATCGCCCAGGTCCTGAGCCTTCGCCGCTTCCTCCGTGGATAGCAGCGTCTCGTATAGTTTTTCGCCATGGCGGGTCCCGATCACGTGGATCGGCCTGGTGCCGCCGAATATATCCTGCAGCACCTCTGCCAGGTCCGCGATCGTGGCAGCGGCCGCTTTTTGCACGAAAATATCGCCCTGATGCGCATGCGCGTACGCGAATAGAACGAGTTCCACCGCTTGGGGCAAAGACATCATGAAACGAGTCATCTCCGGATCGGTCACGGTAATGGATTGATCCGCCTTGATCTGCCGGATGAATAACGGAATCACCGATCCGCGCGAAGCCATGACGTTGCCATAGCGGGTTCCCGCAAAAAGCGTCTTCGCCGGATCCAGGTTCCGCGACTTGGCGACCATGACCTTTTCCATCATGGCCTTCGACAGGCCCATGGCATTGATGGGGTACACCGCCTTATCGGTGGAAAGGCAGATAACCCTTTTGACGCCATTCTGCACCGCAGCCGTAAGAGTGTTGTCGGTGCCGAAGACATTGGTCCTGACCGCCTCCATTGGAAAGAATTCACAGGAAGGCACCTGCTTGAGCGCGGCGGCGGAGAACACGTAATCTACGCCGTGCATGGCGCCCGAGATACTGGCAAGGTCCCGCACGTCGCCGATGTAGAACTTGATCTTTTCGTTCTTATAGCGAAGACGCATGTCGTCTTGCTTTTTTTCGTCCCGGGAGAAAATCCGTATTTCCTTCACATCGGTATCGATGAACCTGTCCAGTACCGCATTCCCAAAAGATCCGGTCCCTCCGGTTATAAGCAGGGTTTTGTCTTTGAACATTATAGGATTCTCCTTCTTGATCATTTCTTGGGGCGTTTGGCGGTCAGCACTCTAAAGCGCGCGACCGTTTCAGGATCGTTGCGGGCACGCTCGAGGCTTTCAAGCACCACAGCGAGAAAAACTGAGAAGAAAATAGCAGAGAAGATGCCGGCGATGGCCACGAGAGTCCTGCTTGTTCTTTTAGCGGATGTGGGGAGCGTCGTGCTTTCAAAGTCGACTACCGCAAGCGTTGGAACAGGATTGGCGCGTTGGAGAACCGCCAGGTTTTTCTGGGCCTCAAGCGAGGGACGAAGCGATCCCGCAGACGGAAGCATCGCATCAATCCGGTCGACCAAGGCCTTCAGACGGGCATCGATTTCGGATGCGAGACGCGTGTCGATATAGCTGATTATAGCCTCGTTCACGCTGTCGGCAAACTGGGGGTCGGCATCCTGGAATGAAACCACGATGATTTCGCTGCCCGCGTCGGAATCATACTGCATGTGTTTATTGAACTCTTCACGGAACAGTACAATGGCATCGTCAGGAATTCCATACCTTTTTGCGAGACTGAACTTGCGATTCATGACGTCGATAAGGTCCGCGCTTTGGCCGATTATCTTGGCGAGCCGCACCCTCATCACAGGATCGGCAAGAGTGTCCTCAATTGCGATCCGGCCATCACCGGCCGAGAGCATAGAGGGCGACGGTGTGACAAGTCTCAGTTCTGGAGCGCGGATCATCGCGATACGTTTGACCCAAGTGGCAGTAGCCGGAGGGGAAGCCGCGCCGCGCCGTGCGCCCGAGATGCTGTAAGCCATGGCAAAAAGGAGGGCAGCAAGAGTGATGCCGATCACCATCCATCTGCGCTTCCATACCGCCGCTGCCAGATCTATGAACACCGAATCGTTTCTCGTTTCCATGTCATTCCCCTTCTAGAATCTGATAATGTCCGAGGCAGCCCAATCCTTCAGCCTCGCGCGAGCTAGATAGAGTTGCGCGAAAGCGATAAGTGGATTTCTGGAGACAGATCGTGAACCGCTGAATCTGAGGTTATATGATTGCTCGAGCTCCGTACGGACACGCTCTACTTCACGAAGGTAGGGCAAGTAGATCGTTTTCTTGAGGCGCGGATCGGCGCGGCCTACTCTGATGTTGGCTAGGCGTCTGCCGAGATATTTCAAGTTCTGGTAATGGTAGAACACCAGGGGAAACTCAGCTCCTGTTTCCCGGTTTCGGAGCATAAGCGCCGATGCCGCATCGGCGCGCGGGCGCGTGGTCTGGGTCGATTGGTAACGTGATAGATTCCAAGGCGCCACGCCGCCACCCTCGTTCTCCAGAATTCCAACACCCTCGGACATGCCCGGAAACTGTTCGAGATATTTCTGATCCCCTCCGGAACCCTTGCGTTTATTGTATTCGCAGTTTTCAACAACCCGATCTTTCCACCAGGAAAGAAGGCGCCTGCTTTCAGGATGGTTGGTGAATGTGTTGAACTGAACGCAAAAAGTCCCGTTCGCCCTCGCCAATCTGCGGCCCTCCTCAGTATCCGGAAAACGATGGCCCACTATGAGGGTATGGCGTCCCGTCGCCTCGAGTTCGGCGTTAAGAATGTCGGGATCGCCGAAAAACCATAGATCGGCATCAAGGTAGGTGCAGAATTCCTCGTCTTTCGTATCGAGGATGAACTCAATGAGATGTGGGGTAAGGGTCCAGAAATATTCGGCCGCGCTGCGTCCTGTTTTGATGGCGGAGAGCCCGGGGTAAGCTGTTTCGATTTCCCCTAGCCGAATGAGCGATGTGCCGGCGGGAGCCTTTTCTGCAAGAACTGGATAGGTGATGTCATCGTCAAGCGCGAGGACGTAAAGCCGCGCATTGGCGTTGTGCTCTCGCAGAGAGCGCAGCATCGCCAAACCCTTGTCGAGGTAGTCTTTGTTGAAATAAGTGCAATAGGAGCAATTCCGATTCATTTCATTCACCCCGATAAGAGTTGCATGCCTCGACCACATAGTCAGCTTCGGCGTCAGTGAGCACGGGGCTCATGGGAAGGCTTAAAACTTCCCTGTGAATAGCTTCGGTGATCGGGTAGCTCCGGCATTTCCACTCTTTATAGGCCTCCTGCTTATGAGGAGGAATTGGATAGTGGATGAGCGTACCGATCCCGCGCGAAGAGAGGTGCGCAGCCAAGCTGGCGCGGTCTGTCGTGCGAACTACAAAAAGATGCCAGACGTGCTCTCTGCCGCCGATCGCATCCGCTCCACGCCCGGGCTCTGGCAAGCGGATAGCCGGGTTTCTGATGCCCGCGAGATAGCGCGCGGCGATCCGACGACGTTGTGCGTTTTCAGGGTCCAGGTATGGCAGTTTTGCGGAAAGCGCCGCCGCATTCATCTCGTCCAGGCGGGAGTTGAAGCCCTGGTACTCGAAAACATATTTCACGCTGGAGCCGTAATTCGCGAGTTTACGTACAACTTCAGCGAGTTCCGCGTCGTTGGTCGTGACGGCGCCCGCATCTCCCAATGCGCCAAGATTTTTGCCCGGGTAGAAACTGAAACCGGCAGCGTCGCCTAGAGCTCCAGCTTTAACGCCATTCCACTCCGCCCCGTGCGACTGAGCTGAATCTTCGATGTATTTGAGTCCGTGCTCTTTAGCGACCTGTCGAATATCATCGATTCCAGCCACTCGACCGTAAAGATGTACTCCCATAACAGCTTTTGTTCTGGGGGTAATCGCCCTCGCGATGAGGGAGGGATCAATGCAAAACGTTCGCGCGTCCGGTTCCACCGGAATCGGCACGAGACCTGCCAGGGTAACGGCAAGAATAGACGCGATGTAGGTGTTGGCGGGGACGATGACCTCGTCGCCTTCGCGCATTGCGCCGAGCTTGACGTAGGCCCTGAGGATGAGGGTGAGGGCATCCAGGCCGTTGGCTACGCCGATGCAGTGCCGGACGCCGCAATACTCAGCGAATGCTTTCTCAAAGGCGCGGTCGCGCTCGCCCAGGATGAACCAGCCGGAATCCAAAGTCCCCTGGAGGGCTTCGAGGAGAGCCTGGCGGTGTGGGGCATTGACGTCTTTCAGGGAGAGAAAGGGTACATTCATAACTCAACTCCTATCGGTTCGTCAGCAGACGGCGCGATCCTGGATGATTTCCGCCGTCCATCGGGCTGTCGCGTGCGCAAGAATTCCCCGTAATCGCGGATGTAATCGGACTCGTCGTAGACGTCTGAGGCAATGGCGAGCAGCACAGAATCAGGCTGCCCGAAAGTTATAGTATGCCAGAAGGGGGGGGGCAGCAGAAGGCCCTGCGCTGGATTATCCAGCGTCATCGCCTCCCGCCAGCCCATCCCATCTTCTAGGTGAACGGTGATGGAGCCATGGAGACAAACCAGGACCTGCCAGAGTTCCTTGTGTGCGTGGCCGCCCCTCATAATTCCTTCGGGCACCCCGTAAATCCAATACAGTCGCTTGGGCAGAAATGGCAAATCCGGCTCCTGGGCCACGGAGAGCGCGCCGGGCTCACGGCCCCGCTTCATCGGGAAAGCAATGATAGCAGGTTTCATGCTGCGATTCATGCCGGCTCCTTTGGTGAAGGCGTCTCGTCATTCCGGTTCAAATGGAGTATGAGGAGCGCCGGCGTGATCCACGCAATGGCACTGGTTATGGAATTTGACGATGAGCTGAAGGTTAAGGGCAGCATCATGAGCGAGCCGTACAGCAGAGCCTTGCGGTCGGGATCAGCGCCCGGTGGAATGGCGCGGGCAGCCTTGAAGATACTCCAGAGCAGAACCAGGAAGAGAAGGAGGCCCGTCCAGCCGTACTCGACAAGAAGCTGGAGGAAAAGGCTGTGAAGGTTCACTTTGCCGAGGGTGTCGGCGTGGGTGGCCGAATACTCCGCAACCACGCGCTCGGAATTGCCGGTGCCAAGCCCGCCACCGAAATGGTCGACGCTGATGGCGAAGGCGTTTTTATACAGGGCCATGCGGCCGAGGACAGAGATGTCGGTTGCGGCATTCTCCGCTCTTTGTCCGATGCGGGTCTTTTCCAGGACTCGTTCGATCCCCATCGGGGCGAGGAGGGCGAACATTGAGAGCGCCAGCAAGAGAAGAGCCGTGCCAAAACGCGATCGAGTGGCTAGCAAGTACAGGAACCAAGCTCCGTATACCAGGGTGGCGAAGAATGCGAGGTCGCTGAATGCGAGGGTAGTCATGGCGATGACAGAGAGGATGGCGAGGAGGCGCAGGGGAAGGTTTTTCACACGGTACACGACAAGAGGGAGGAGTTGCACCATGGCGATGCAGAAGTCGTTCGTGTTGTAGAACCCGACGAGGGGGGGGGCGAATCCCGTGAGAAGGCGGTATTCCGCGACGTACTCGTTGTTGCGCTGGAGAAGGTAGTGCTTGGTGGTCATCTCGAAGAAAGCAACCGCCATGTTGACGACGAAGACGAAGACGATCACGCAGTCCACACAGTCCTCGTCTCCATCGCCGAACTGTATTAGGATCGCCATGGAGAGGAGCGCCTGGAGCACTATATTAACGTACTGCCTGAGGGAGTACGCGAGGTTCGCTGACCACACAAAGGAGATCACCCCGAAGCCGAGAATGAAGGCAGTATAAAGAAAAAAGAGGCTTTCGAGTCGATTCCTAGCCTTCCAGCCCGCGGCAAGCCGCGAAGCCACGATGGCTAGGGCGAAGACCGCGCATATTCGGTCCAGCGAAAGGGCACCTATGGCGGGTAAGCTGATGAGTGCCGTGCTCACACCAAAGTAGCTGAAGAGGAGCATGGCGAGGGTAAAAAAGCCCATGATAGCGTTCTCAATCATAGGATGTTCCTTTCCCTTCCTGGCTCCGGAGGGCTTCTCCGTAAACTGCGCCAACGGCCGCGATGACGGAGGAGGAGGAGAAGCGCGCGACGGTGGCTGCGATCGCTGCGCGATCTATGCGGCCACGCTTTCCGGCTATAAATTTCATAGCTTCAGCCATGCCCTCCACATCGCCGACGTCTACAAGGAGGCCGTTCCGTTCGCCCACGAAATCCTCAGGGCCCCCACAACGTGTCGCGACAACGGGGAGGCCGCTTGCGAGGGCTTCCACGCAGGCGAGACCGAAGGTTTCGTATTCCGAAGCCGTCACGAAGCAATCGGAGCCGCGCAAGGTAGCCGCTATTTCCGTCCTGGGAATGGAACCGAGCATGCGCACACGGGATCCAAGTCCAAGGGTGGTAACCTTCGCCTCGAGGCTTCTGCGTTCGGGCCCCTCTCCCAATATGGTGAGCGAATATCTAGGATCGGCGCCGAAAGCGCGGGCGTAGGATTCAATCAGGCGCTCCATCCCCTTCCCGAGGACGAGGTGTCCGACCGACACAAAGGAGAAGTGAGCCTTTGCAGGATAGGTCACGGGCGAGGCCTTGGTGGATACCGAGGTTGTGGCGGGGGACGTAGCCGGAAAAAATAGACTGTCATTGAACATATTAGGGACAATCACGGCTTCCGTGCCGGTTAGCTCGCGTATCCTTGCACTGAGGTGCCCGCTCACCGCAATCACTGCATCTGCCGCATCGTAGGTCAGGCGCATGCATTTCATGCTGTAGGGGCTCACTTCGTTTAAAATAATTTCGCTCGCATGCTCAGTAACGACAAGAGCAGTTCCTGGAAGCCGTGCCATGTTCCTCGCTGCAGCCATGCCGTAATAGACCGCGAAATGCGCGTGCACTATATCGGGCTTCAGGCCCAACCGAGCTATTCGCCCGAACAGGACTGCCGTCGCGGCTACTGCGGCTGCGCCCGCGATGGGCGGAGGTACAGCACCTACAGGCAGGCTCATTGACAAGACTCTGAGGCCCTCCCTTTCGCTTTCCACAAAACCGAGAGGCCGTTTCCGCCTGAGCGAGCGAAGGTCCGCCACTGCAAAAAGGACTTCATGGCCTGCGGCCTTGAGGGCCTTAGCTTGCTCGAACTGAAAGATACCGTTGAAAGGATAGGCGTCGGACGGACAACCGCCTGAAAGGACGACAACCCTCATCTAATGAACTCCTGTGCGAGCCGATGAAGTCTCCAGGCTCCGGCTAGGGTGAGAACCCCGGCGAGCGGCATCGCTGCATCGTCGCTAAAGGCTAGGTAAACGGTGAGTACGGCTGCGATGGAGAGTGTGTCCGGCAGGATAGGGAGGATGCGAAAGTCCGCCCACTCGCGCTTGGAAAAAGCATAGCGCGCTGTAAAGAAGGCAAGATAGCCGATCACGTTGGCCAAGGCGGCGCCAGTGACACCGAGCAGGGGCACCAGGATGGAGCCGGATAGGAGCACAGCTGCTAGAGTGGCCGCGGCTACCGCGATGCTCAACGAAGTCTTCCTGGTCTTGTAAACGCTGATGATATAGACCTCGGAGATAGTGTACAAGACGATCTGCACCGACAGGAAGGGCAGAAGACCCGCCGAGGGCAGGTAGCGCTCGCCGAGGATGGCGGCGAGCGGGGTCTTGAGGAGAAATACGCCGAGGAAGAGTTCAAGCATGCCGATGGACACGAGCCGGGCCACTTTGATGAATTTGTCCGCGCCGTAGCCGCGGTCGATCCAAGAATAGGAGATGGGCACCCAAACCACAGTGAAGACTTGCTGGATCACGGTGAGAACGTTTACGAGCTTGGCGGCGCCTGAATAGATACCCATATCCGCGTAGCTCAAGTGGCGCCGGATCAAAAAAAGGAGGGCCGTGGGAACCAGGCTGAGCATGAAATTCGAGGCGACGAGAGGCAGACCGAAGCGCGCCATGCTGCGCATGAGCGAGGTATCGATCCCCCAGTGCGAAGGCGCCAAGTTCCTCCGAAGCGCGAAAGCGAGGAGGAGGATGGTGAAAAAGCCCGCGGCCGTGTTCATGAAAATCAAAGAGCGGTAAGTCCGCAGAGCGGGTAGGAAGCTGGCTGCCGCGAGAAGTCCGACTAGCGCGGCCTTGTTGAGCACGGAGGCGGCGGAAAAGAGTCTGCCCCTCCCTTCCATCCGCGCAAAGTTGAGGAGGATGCCGTAGAGGTTCAGGAACAGAGCCAGCCCTAGGGTAGCCGTCACGAGGGCAGGATCGGCGGCCGTGCCGAAAACGAGGAACGAAAAACTTCCCGAAAAGACTAGGGCAGCGAGCGTTATCAGCATGGCGGAGAGAGAGGGAACGAGGATGCTGTTGCAGAGGAGGCGGCCCTTGTCGCCGACCTCGAAATACTCCCGCGTCAGGGACTGGTCGAAGCCGAGCACGGTGAAGGCGGATATCGATGACGCAACGGTGACAGCCATGTTCATCCGCGCGAAATCCTCGGTCGGCACCACGCGCGCCGCGAGGATCGTGCCCGCGAAGCCAAGGCCTGCAGAGATCACCGTGCCGGCGCCGAAGTCGCGGATCTTGCGGGCGTAGGGTGCGAACCGCGCGAAGCGTCCGAGGCTGCGCGAAGCGGCAGGTTCCGAGCCGGATGATGATGCTGGCGCAGGGACATCCTTAGGGATTTCGCTCATCGGCTTGCCGCTATCTCCGCCAAGTATTTACCGTATTCGGTCTTCATGAGCGGTCTTGCGAGTTGGGCAAGCCGTTCGGCGTCTATCCAGCCGTTGCGATAGGCAATCTCCTCCAGGCAGGCGACCATGTAGCCCTGACGCTTCTGGATAGTACCGATAAACTCCGAAGCCTCCAGAAGGCTCTGATGCGTGCCTGTGTCTAGCCAGGCGAAGCCTCTGCCTAGAGGGACCATCGTCAGTTTCCCCTCTTCGAGGTAACGACGGTTGAGGTCGGTGATTTCGAACTCCCCCCGCAGGGAGGGTTTCATTTCCCTCGCATAGCGCGGAGCGTTGCAATCGTAGAAATAAAGTCCGGTGACCGCCCAATTGGACTTCGGTTCCTTCGGTTTTTCCTCGATAGAGACGACTCGGAAATCCGCGTCCACCTCAGCCACGCCGAACCGTTCAGGGTCTCTGACCGGATAACCGAACACCATGGCGCCTTCTTTCAGCCGCGCGGCTTCCTGGAGGAAGGGCGTGAAGCCCTGCCCGAAAAAGAGGTTATCTCCCAGGATAAGGCAGGAGGGATCGCCCGCAATGAACGATTCGCCGATAGTGAAGGCCTGCGCGATGCCGTCGGGCGAGGGCTGCTCGCGATATTCGATCCGCATGCCCCAGTTGGAGCCGTCGCCGAGGAGTTCGGCGAAGCGCGGCAGGTCCTGCGGCGTGGATATGACAAGGACTTCTCTGATCCCCGCCAGCATGAGGACGGAGAGGGGATAGTAGATCATCGGCTTGTCGTAGATGGGCAGGAGCTGTTTGGAGACGACTTTCGTCACGGGGTGGAGCCGCGTGCCCGAGCCCCCAGCGAGTACTATGCCTTTCATCTATACCTCCTGATACGCATCGAGGTCAGTTCAGCCAACCCCGAGCGAATGAGATTTTTTGAATCAGAGCAGAGCCTGCGAACCCTGCTATTGCAGCGTATCCCGAAAAGAGCGGTATAGAGAGCAGGGGGTTTAACGAAAGTGTCGTGATTCCCAGTATGGCAAGGAGCTGGTTAGCGAAATCGTGAATGAGGTATACGCCAAAGCTCAACGAGGCCAACCGTGCTAAGCGTTTTGCCGTGCTCTTCTCGAATTTATACCGTGACACTTCGTGTTTGAAGAATGCAAACACGGCAACTGAGGCCGCTACAGTAAAGGGGGAAAGGTAATCATATACGATTGCGACAGGGGTCCCTCCCTTTCGGGAGAGAAACGACGTAAGCCCCCAGATGGCGCAAGCCGATAACGCGCCGGAGACATAAAAAGGCTTTCTTAAGTGCCTGGGTACGCCGTACTTCTCGATATAGTGGCCGGCAAAGAAATATCCAAGATAACCGCTTAGTTCCACGGGTTTGAAGGGGAACTCCCGGCCGAGGAGCTTAGCGCCGAAGGGAAGCATCGAACCCAGAACGAAGGTCGTGACGAGCAACCCCTCTATCTCGCGCCTTGATGAAGCCGCCGAAATCTTGCGGAGATAGGGCGCAATGAGGTAGAAACCTGCAAGCGGGTATATGAACCAGAGATGATACCAGTAGAACCCAATGAGGGGCGCCGCGACGATCTTGAGCGCGTCACGCGCGCTGAAAGGCGTCCCATACAGGATAAATCGCATGACGCGCGCAGAAAGGCCATATGCGGCGTTCCAGAATACGAGGGATATGCCGAGCCTCGGTAGCATCCGACCGTAAAGCTTCGCCCCGGGCAGTGGGCGCGCCGGATCGAGGAAAATCATACCGCTCAGCATAAAAAACACTGGGACGCACCAGCGGACAAGGCTGTCGTATACGTTCATCACCTCCCATTTGGAAGTGCTGACCGGCGTGGAGTACCAGCGTTTTGCTGCCACATGTAACGTTACCATGGCGAGGATGGCGCAGACCCTCAAGAGATCAGCCCAAACGAGGCGGCCGCCTTCTGGAGCCCCAGGCGCACGTCCTTCAGAGCTTGAATACATTTCCCCTCTCAATGCTAACATCCTTCACCGCGTTGCGTGTGTCCACCACGAGCTTGGCCTTGCTCACGATGTGCGGCACATCGAAGCAAGAGTGGTTGGTGGTGAAGACCACACAGTCTGCAGTCTGCAGAAGTTCGTCGGTGAGTTGACAGCTCATCCATGTACGGCCCTGCCCGTCGGCGACCTCGGAGATGTAGGGGTCATGATAGAGGGCCCTCGCGCCCTTGTGCGCCACCTGCTCCATCACGAGCAGGGCGGGGCTCTCGCGCGGGTCGTCTATGTCGGGCTTGTAAGCCACGCCCAGGAAGAGGACGGTCGAGCCGTTCAATGCTTTGCCCTGGCGGTTGAGCGCGAAGGATATCTTGTTCATCATGCGGTAGGGCATAAGGTTGTTGATGCGACCCGCGGCGTCGATCATCGTGAGGTCGAAATTAAAGCCCTTGGCGATGTACTCGAGATAGAAAGGATCGAGGGGGATGCAATGCCCTCCTATCCCCGGGCCGGGGTAAAAGGGCTGAAATCCATAAGGTTTTGATTTTGCGGCCTCGATTACCTCCCAAATATCGATCTCCATCTTGCCCGAAAGCAGCGCCAGTTCGTTGATCAGGGATATATTGATGAGTCGATACGTGTTCTCGAGAATCTTCACCATCTCCGCGGCGCGGGGCGAAGAGACAGGATACAGCTTCTCTATCGCGATACCGTACAAGGCCAAGGCGATTTTCTGCGCCTCATCGCCGAGAGCTCCCACTACCTTTGGGGTGTTCGCGGTCTTGTAGGTCTTGTTGCCCGGGTCCACCCGCTCAGGGCTGAAGCAGAGCCAGAAGTCGACGCCTTCCCTCATGCCAGATTCGCGCTCGATGATCGGCTTCATGAAATCTTCGGTCGTGGTTGGATAAGTCGTGCTCTCCAGGCTCACGAAAGTACCCCGCTTCATGTGTCGCCCGATGTCCACGCAGGAAGTCTCTATGAAGCTCATGTCTGGCTTCTTGAAGCGGTCCAGGGGCGTAGGGACGCAGATGATTAGGGCATCGCACTCGCCGATGCGAGAGAAGTCCGTGGTAGCAGTAAGGTTTCCGGATGCAACCGCGGCGGAGAGTTCGGCATCCTCTATGTCGCCGATATAGTTATTTCTTGAGTTGACGGCTTCCACCTTGCGCGAACTCTTTTCAAAGCCCAGAACCTTTACGCCCTTCCGCGCGAAGGACACCGCGAGCGGCAGGCCGACATAGCCGAGACCGATGACGCCCACCGATACCGAGCAGCCAGCAATTTTCGAGAGCAGTTTTTCATGGAGCTGCATCTATTCCCTCCTTCTTTTCTTCACAAACTCAGCGACGGCTGTCTCAAGTATGCTATCATATTGCGCAGATATTTTATCGTAACTGTAGCGCTCTACCACTTTCCGTGCCGCAGAGGCTCCCATTTCGCACAACGCGTCAGGCGGCATCGCGGCGCATTCCGCGATCCGCGCTCGGAAATCCCTGATGTCGCCCTCAGCGAACGTGAAGCCATTCCCCTCAGAGAGGCGCTCCTCATTAATGTAATTTCGCTCAGCCACGACAGGAAGTCCCGTCGCCTGGACGTCGAAATAGCTCAGACTACACTGACGCGGGAATATAGCGATATCCGCCGCCTGATAAAATTCAGCCAGATCCCTGTACTTCTGCGTGGGAAACCGTCGAACGCAGTTTTCACTCGACTCTAGGGTCGCCTCAATTTCTCGGCCGTATTCTCCCACCGCGTTCCCTACAATCACGAAAGTGACGCCACGGCCTTCTGCGGATTGGATCTTTTCCTTAATGGCATTTGCGAGGAACTGGCCGCCCTTCTGTACGTCCAGCTTTCCCGCGTAAACGGCCACGAGATCGCCTTCTGGAATGCGGTGCTTTTGCCTGAAGGCGCACTTACGCCCGGGGTCGGCCGCGAAAAGGCGTATATCAGTGCCAAAGCCGATGACAGGCGAGAACTCAGCGGGAATGCCGAGGTGCTTCTGCACGTATTCGTCGTCTACTACACGTATTATGGGGACGCCCGCCGCGAGGATTTTAGGCGCGACGAATTTCCTGTACCATGCCCGAAACACGTTGTTGAGCGGGTTCCGCGAAGCCATAGCCAGCATATGGTTATCAAAGACGACGGGATAAGGCAGGCGCGTCAGTTTGAGCGCATATCGTATACCAATGTAGGTGTCATTACCGTGAACGTAGAGCAAGTCGGGATGGAGAGCTTGAACAGCACGAAATATTTCTCCGCTATAGATCGCCCGCCCACTCACATAAGCGCGCAATGGGATGCGTACGATTCGCACTCCCGTGGAAACCCGAAAGGCCTCATCCTTCTTTCCGATCGCCTCTTTTCCAAAAAAGGAAGAGAGCTCATCCGGCATTTTTTCTAGTTCAGCACAGACCACAACGACATCGTGCCCATGCACCGCCTGATAGCGCGAAAGGATGTTGACTTGGTAGCCCGCATCGGGATGGAAAAAATCCTCTATATGGACGATCTTCATGCGCGAAGTTCCGGGACAATTCCCTCGTCGCTTTCAAGAACGACGTATCGAGTGCCGCATTCAGGGCACATGAACGAATCATCCAACTTAACGCCGCAGGCGCAGACCCATCCGCGCACGCGGGCGGGACTTCCGTACACCATGGCAAAAGCCGGAACGTTATGCGTCACCACGCTCCCAGCGCCCACGAAACAATACTCGCCCAACGTCGTGCCGCAGACTATGGTCGCGTTGGCGCCAATAGCCGCCCCCTTCTTCACGATGGTGTGTTTGTATTCGTGCTTGCGCTCGACGAAGGCGCGCGGATTGATGACGTTGGTGAACACGCAGGAAGGCCCGCAGAACACATCGTCCTCGATCACAACGTCGTCGTAGACCGACACGTTGTTCTGGATCTTCACACCGTCGCCGATGACGGCGCCGCCGCCCACGTTTACATTCTGGCCAAGCGAACACCTGCCGCCAATCTTTGCCCCGCCCATGACGTGCGAAAAGTGCCAAATCTTCGTGTCGGCGCCGATGCGCGCGCCCGCGTCAACATAGGCCGACTCATGGCGGTAATAAATTCCGCCGTCCTCAGCCTGCGTTTCGATAAGCTCCTTGTTGGCCATAGCTTCCTCACTCCGCGCCAAATGCTTGTATTTCATCGCACACGGCGTCGACTTCGTCGTCGGTCAGCTCCGGGTAGATCGGAAGCGCGATTATGCGCTTGGCCACGGATTCAGCGACAGGAAAATCGCCTTCCTTGTGTCCCAAATAGGCGAAACATTTCTGCAAATGAAGCGGCTTGGGATAGTAGATCGAATAGCCGATGCCTTTTTCTTTAAATCGAGCAGCGAGACTGTCGCGGTCATCGATAAGGATGTTGTAGACATAGGAAACCGGCTTGTTGCAGGCGGCCACGCGGGGGATCCTCACGCCGGGAAGTCTGGAAAGCCGTTCCGTATAATGCGCCGCATGGCGCGCGCGCGCGGCGATCGCTTCGTCCGTCATCTGCAGCTTGACGCGCAGGATAGCCGCCTGCAGGGTGTCGAGGCGCGAATTGTAACCGATGTAATCGTGCTGGTACTTGATCGAACTTCCATGCACGCGGTAGCTCTTGAGTTTTTTGTAGAGTTCTTCGTCTTCGGTGACGGCGAGTCCCGCGTCGCCATAGGCTCCCAAGGTTTTGGTGGGAAAGAACGAATAGATGCCGATGTCGCCCACCGTGCCCGCCTTGCGCCAAGATCCGTCCACCAGGCTTTCCATGCCCCAGGCTTCGGCGGCGTCCTCGAGCACTTTGAGGCCATGCGCTCGGGCCATGTCCATCACGCCCTGCAGCGGCGTGGCCTGCTGAAAAAGATGGACAGGAATGATGCCTCGCGTCGTCTTTGTCACCTTTTTGGCCGCGTCGGCTAGGTCCATATTGAGGGTTTCCTCGTCCATGTCCACAAAGACCGGTTTCCCGCCCAGCCGGGCCACGCAGGAAGTGGAGGCGAAAAAGGTGAAGGTGGGAGTGAGCACTTCAGCTCCGTCGCGAAAACCGAGGATGTCCGATCCGAGCACGAGGGCGTCGGAGCCCGACGCCAGCCCTACGGCATATTTGGCGCCCAGCCATGCCGCCGCCTCTCGCTCGAATTCGGCCACTTCCCCGCCGAGGATGAAGTCGCCGCGTTCCATCACGCCCAGTACCGCGGAGTCGAATTCCTTTTTACGGGCGAGGTATTCGCGGGTCGAAGTATAGAAGGGTATGTGCATTATTGAGCTCCTTATGCCAACTCGCGCGCAATCTTTTCCGCGCAAGCCCCATCGCCATAGAGCGCAGGCCTATTAACGGGAACCGCGGCAGCGCGAACTGCCTTAATAATCTTCCCCGTATCCGCGCCGGCAAGCGTATTCCATCCCGAATCGACGAGTTCTATCCATTCAGTCGCGTCGCGCAGGGTGACGCAGGGCTTGCCGAAGAAAAAAGCTTCTTTCTGCACGCCGCCCGAATCCGTAAGAACCAGTTCGCATGTCGACTCAAGCGCGATCATATCCAAATATCCTACTGGATCGATTTGCAGCACGTGCTTACCAAGGTTAATTCCAGATGAAGCCATGATTTTCCTGGTTCTTGGATGTACAGGGAACAGTATCGTCCTATCGGATAAGGCCTCAATAGCGTCGGCAATACTCTGGAGTTTTGTCGGATCATCCGTATTCTCCGCTCTGTGGATTGTAAGCAAAGAAAAAGGACCTCGAACGGCAAATCTCGCTGCAACCGATTCTGGAGTTGAAACGGCTTGCCGATAATACAAGGAGGCTTCATACATGATATCGCCCACGTTGGCCACCCGCTTTCGATCGGCGGTCGGTTTTCCCAATCTGGTTAGGTCTCGAATACCTTCTTCTTCGAGATTAGCGACGGCCGTCGCGGTGGGGCAGAAGAGCCATGTCGACAATTGGTCGGTCAGCCTTCGATTCTGTTCCTCCGGCATAATCATCATATAGGATCGAAGCCCCGCTTCAACGTGAGCCACGGGAATTTGCATCTTGGAAGCGGCCAAGGCGCCGGCTAGTGTCGAGTTTGTATCGCCGTACACAAGAACAAGGTCAGGCTTTCGCTCGAGCATGATCGCTTCGAGCCGGGCAAGCATTTCACCCGTCATTTTACCGTGGCTTCCAGAACCTACCGCGAGGTTGACATCGGGGGTCGGGATTCCCATTTCTCGGAAAAACACTTCTGACATATTTTCGTCGTAATGCTGGCCAGTGTGCACGAGGTACTCATGCAAGCCCAGCCGCTCCCCGTTCTCGTTGAGATACCTGCTGAAGACAGCGGCTTTCACGAATTGAGGCCTCGCGCCGACGACCGTCAGGATTTCCTTCATGCAAAAATACCTTCCATCTCAATCGTCGAAAAATCGCAAGGCAGATCGACCGGCAGGCCGGTTTTCTGGGATTTGTAGATGGCCAGAATAATTTCGAGAGCCTTTTTCCCCTTTTCGCCCGACACCAGCAGTTCGCTTCCTGTCTCGATCGAGTCGAGGACGTCGGCGAAGAGATCCGCGTGGCCGTAGCCGTATACGGAAGGCGGGTCCTTGTCGGAAGGATTGAGGACTCTATCCTCGGTATCCCCAACCTCCGCCGCGTCGGCGAACCGCCAAGTCTCTATCTTGTTGGTCGCTAATCCGCCGATCACCACTGTGCCTTTCGTGCCGAAAAGCGAAAGCGTTTCATTGAGGTTCGTTGGGTAGACGCAGGCGGTGCCTTCAACGATGCCCACGGCCCCCGAAGCGAACTCGATGATGGCCGCGCCGAAATCCTCCGCCTCGATGGGCCGGAGATATCGCCTTGTCGAAGCCTGAACCCGCACCGCGTCTTCGCCCATCATCCACTGCAGGAGGTCGATGCCATGGGTGCACTGGTTCATAAGGGTGCCGCCGTCGAGAGACCAGGTGCCCCGCCAGGGAGCCTGCGAGTAATAACTTTCGTTGCGATTCCAGCGGACCTGGATCATCCCGTGGAGCATTTTCCCAAAGCGTCCGGACTCGAGCGCCTTGCGGGCCATCCGCACGGGGGCATTGAAACGGTTCTGGAAACAGAGGGCGAGCTTGCGGCCGTTCGCCTTCGCGGCGGCGATCATCGCGTCGGCGTCTTTGGTGGACAGGGCCAGCGGTTTTTCGCAGATGACATGGGCGCCGGCGTTCAAGCAGTCGATCGCTATGCGAGGATGGTAGCCGGATTCGGTCGCGATGGTGACGATATCGGGGCGTATCTCATCCAGCATCCGCCGGTAATCGGCGTAGACCGTAGGCGCCCGTGAGGCAGACGAAGGGGCGGCCGCGCGGGCATCGATCATTGCGACGAGGTATTCGGCTGATTTCGCGTTCGCCCGGCCCCCCACAGGGTCGCAGACGGCAACCAAATGCATGCGGGCGGCGTTTTTCGCAAAAGCTTCTATGTGCTTGTGGCTTATGCGGCCGCAGCCAATGAGTGCAGTGTTGAACATAACAGACCTTTTCAGCGATCGATTATCCAATCGGCTTGGCAATGATTTTAAAGGGATTATACCATTATTTCCTTTTCCCGTACAGCTTCCGCCTGCATGCGTCGCGGAAACGGACCAGCGGCTCACGGAGGGGGCTGGAACGCAGCGCATCCGTGATCAATGCGATTGCGACGACGATTTTTCCGGCGATCCCGAGGCCTTCCCGGAAGCGGAAGAGGTCCATGCTCCGGTCGCGCCATTTGCTCTTGTACTCCTCGTCGCCGATGGTGAAGTCGAGGCGCTCCAGCCCCTCCTTGCCGCACTGCGCGATGAATTCCCGGAGAAAAACCACCCCTGGTGAATAGCGTTCATAAGCGCTCGCGCTGAAGGCTGGCATCAGGTAGTACATGGTCGGGCCCGCGCTTACCCCCCAATGAA
>Ga0172375_10002949_pt1 | contig 26196 bp, 22 predicted proteins | sample LakKiv1m_FD_114537 | JGI IMG/M metagenome (GOLD analysis project Ga0172375, IMG submission 114537) | Freshwater microbial communities from Kabuno Bay, South-Kivu, Congo - kab_092012_11.1m | ecosystem: Environmental > Aquatic > Freshwater > Lake | place: Democratic Republic of the Congo...
AATACTGAAGCTCCCTTGTGTGATTTTTATGGAGCCTCATAAAAAACTTTATAGTGTCTTTAAAGCAACTTTGTGTACGCTTTTATTCCAAAGTTACTGTACGGTTTTATTCCAAAGTTAGCAGCTAATGAATACGGTCCGTTCTGGATAACCAAGTGTAATGTACTCCCAGACGCTAATTATGCCAGCGTAATTTATTAATGACGATTATCCAATTCCATCCCGGACTGGCGACGATTACCATTATCTTATCACTGTTTATCCGAATGAAGACATACTGGTTCCAGGCGACAACTACGGTATTCAGGCTTTCGGCTTGAACTATAATGGTGACCTGAGCAACATTCATGTTTCCGTATTGTCTAAGACTGATGACACAGAAGATTCAAAATGGAATATCTCTTATAATTCACCTTCCAATTTTGGCCCATTTGGTGTTTTTGTTATTGATGGAGATACTACTGGTAAAGGCAGAAGAAACCCCCTTCGGATATATATTGGCAGCGACATTCCATTAACAGTCACGGATTTTTACGTGGCAAATGAAGATATGTATATGTTTGCCTGTCATATTGCAGGGTTTCAGGATATGGGAGATGGCATTACTGAACTAACAAGCGCAAAGTTTGCTCTGCCTATCCCGACACTCATTGAGCTATCTTCATTCTCTGCAAAAGCGGGTAATAAAAAAGTAACACTTAACTGGGTAACTGAAGCTGAACTGGATAATGCCGGATTCAATATTCTTCGTTCTACACAAGAAGCTGGACCATATGTACAGGTCAATGCTGGGCTGATACCCGCGAAGGGCGCTTCTTCAGTAAACGGAGCAAAGTATCAGTTTATTGATCAAAGTGTGCAAAACAGAGAAGAGTATTTTTACATACTGGAAGATATAGACATCTATGGAATCACAACACAGCATGGCCCGGTCAGCGCAACACCGAGATTTATGAATCTGTTTAAATAAATAAAATTAATTCAGAGAGGATATACCAATGAAAAAAGAATATGAAGCACCTAAAGTGATAACGTATTCTGAAGATGAAATTATCGAGTTACTTGGACCGGCACAGACCTGTTCACCCAGCCCTTGTCCGACATATCAATAATAGATTAAGTAGAAGCCTACCAATAGAAAAAGGCAGTGCCATAAGAAGCAATGGCGCTGCCTTTTTTATCATCTTTATGTTGTGGCCGCGAAGCATTTTCAATATTATTTACCGTATACACCGGCAAGGAAAATGTACTGAAAAATCCAACACCTTGTCTGAAAACAAGGACATTGCGTAATCCATCATTAAACCTGCTGTTGTTCGCTTTCCTGTTTCATGTCCGTCTCGAAATTTAAAACATCCATCATGTGTATCAATCCGGTTAAATATGAAATCATAAACTAATTAGCATAGTTGGCGCTTAACAGGTGACTGGCACAGCTCTTGTAATATTGTTTCAGTGAAATAAGGCAGGTTAACCTTTTAAAATGAGGTGAACAATGAAAAAGACTGTTGTGCTTCTATCCATAGTAATTTTGGCCAGTGCTAATGCTGCTTCTGCAGGAACCGCATTGCCGCCGCCGGCCTATCCACAGGGAACATATCCGCAGCCTGCATATCAGGCGCCCGGAGGGTATGTGTCACCGCCGGTGGTCTACGCTCCTGCCCCGGTTGTGTATTATCCTCCTCCTCCCGTGGTGTATTATACACCGCCTCCGGTGTATTATACGCCTGCTCCCGCGGCTTATGGAGGCTATGGGTGTGATCCTCTTTTTGGTTTCGTGAGCTTGGTTTTTAATTATGGAGGAGATGATAATTACTATGGTCACGGCGGAAGGTATAATCACCGCGGCAACGGCAACAGCTATTATCGCTCTAACAAGGGTTACGGATATGGTCAACGTGGCAATGGGGGCGGATATTATCGCACCGGCAATGGGGGTGGAAACGGGCACCACAGCAACAAAGGCGGGAATTATCGCTTCGGACGTTAAAAAGATGGCAGATGGATCGAATTGCAGCGCTTTAATTAATAATTATAACGGAGGTGTACAATGAAAAAAATATGTTTGCTGCTGCTTGTCGCGGCTCTTATCATGCCGGGCTGCGCAACCATAAAGGAAAATCCAAAGACCACCATCGGTGCGGCAACCGGGGCAGTGCTGGGCGCCGGGGTCGGCTATGGTTTAGGTAAAGGTAAAGGCGCTGCAATCGGCGCGGTTGTCGGAGGGCTGGCCGGCGGCGCAATTGGCCAGTATATGGACCGTCAGGAGCGTGAATTCAAACAGGCACTGGCAGAGTCGCAGGCACGGGAGCAATCAGCAATCATGCAGGGGGTTCAGCGGGAACAGGATGCACTTATCCTGACCTTCAAGTCAGACGTGCTGTTTGATACCAACTCATCAGTTATCAAACCAGCGGCCTATGGTTCAGGAGAGATTGACCGTGTAGCGCAAATCATGAATAAATATCCCGACACCACCATAAAGGTAGCAGGATATACTGACAACGCTGGATCGGAAACCTACAATCTGCAGCTGTCAGAGCAGCGCGCCAATGCCGTGAGAAACGCGCTGGTTGTGAAAAATGTGAATGCTGCCCGTATCACTGCCCTCGGCATGGGAGAGTCAAACCCCATTGCTGACAACACAACCGAAGGCGGACGCCAGCTGAACCGGCGTGTTTCCATCATCATTGAGCCAATCCAGCAGCAGGGTGGTCAGCCGCCGCAGAGTTAACAAGCGACAGAACTTAATATAGTGAACGGCTTAGATCGCCGAAGTCTGCTTTCTTTTGTCTTTCACTATACTAACAAAAATAAGAAGCAAATATTTCAAAAGGCAGAACTGATCAGCAGTTCTGCCTTTTACCGAATAGCGCAAGCTTACGAAGGTTTATTGAGCAGCAATTCTTTTATTTTTTCGCCGACGGCTTCACCTACTGGTTCGCCATGGCCCAGCAGGCAGGTGTCAAAGGAAAGCTTTGATAGCTGCTCGACAGAGCGCAGTGCATCCGTATAAATTGCACAGCCAGCACGCATGGGCAGGGCAATGCCGCCGGTACCGTTGAGCGCGTCCCCGACGAAAAGGATTTTTTTATCATTCTGATAAAAGCTTACGCTGCCCGGTGAATGGCCGGGCGTCGCAATGACCTGAATCCCGCCGAAACAGTCTATTTTTTCTCCGCCATGGCAGGGAATCTCAACCTGCGCCGGCTCATAATGGTAAACAAAGGTTTCGATGAAAAAAAGAACTGCTTTGAACATTTTTCCGCCAAATCCCTCTCTGTTCATGGTCCAGGTTTTTTTCAGCCCCTGTATATAAGCGGTATCCTTTACCCCGGCGACCACCTGCGCAGTGCTTGATTTTTTGAGCAGCGCGAGGGAGCCGATGTGGTCAAGATGGGCATGGGTGATGAAAATATGAGTCAGTTCCTCCGCCCTGCGGTCGAGACTTTTGATGGCAGCGATAATTGCTTCTCCATCCCGCGGCATGCCGGTGTCAACCAGAGCAAGCTTTTCATCAGCCAGCAGGTAGCAGTTGGACCTGCCGGGAGCAATACGGTACACCCCTTCAGCTATTAGTTCCGGCTCGCTCATTTCTTCTCCTTTTTCTGGTTTTTAAAAAGAGGATTACACCGCCAGTCCTGGGAGTATCCTTTGTCAAGCGCCTCGTTTTTGGTACGAAATATGACTCGCTTGTCAAACGAGAGGTTTCGGGCATGGCGACATCCAGGGCGATGAAATTTGCGGGAGCCTTTTGACGCGATGTAATAAGTCTCGTCCTGAGGGCCTTCAAACGCCCATATTCCCCGGCGGTTTTTGCGCGCGTCTTTCTGCAGGGAGATAAACAGGCCGGCATATTTCTGGTTCGGCGGAACAATATAGGCGATGCCGAAGCCGTTTTTCAAGAGCTGCGCATTGACAAAAACATCTCCTGCATAAACATACCCGAGCAGATCGCCGTTGCCGTCTTTGCGCCGCGCGTCGTACTCTATGGATATATTTTTCTGGTCAACCAGCTTTTTATTTGCCTGCCGGCATTCTTCAAAAAAAAGCTCCCCGTCCGCCGGCGCATCAACCCCAATATATCTGACCTTCTCCCCTGAAGAGAGCTTTACGTGCTCTCCGCTTGAAACTTTTTTCACTACCAGCTGCTGCGCCTGCAGGGGCTGGTAGACCAGAAGCGATACTACTAAGCAGAAGATGATTTTGTATTTCATGGGAGTGTCAGCAGCAGTCAGGAATATTTATTATAGATACTATAAAATATGCAGCTAAAATTGTAAACCGGATTATATGGTCCTAAAAAAGAAAGGGTGCCCGGCACGAAGCCAGGCACCCTTTAAAGACGTATGCTGGAGAAGGGGACTAATAGCCGTGTTTCTGCAGGTAGTCAAGAGTAAACATGTCCATGGGGAACTGCTGGCCGAAATCAAACGTCGAAATGGCAATGGTGGAATGGGTCCGCTGCACATCAATCATCTGCCCGGTATTGAAGTGGGTAATTGGCACACCCTGGTAGCCTTTGCCGACAAAGCCGATCTGGTCCTGGACCTTCCAGAGGCGGCCTTGGCGATCATATTTTTCGGCGTACAACATCTGCCATGATTCAGGGTCAAGATGCCATATCATTTTAGAGTAGATAAAATTGGGGTCCTTGCTTTTTGTTTCAATGACCTGTAATTTGATGCGCTCTCGCTGGGTGCCTTTCCACAGGCATTCTCCCGGCTGATGCTCGAGCTTGGCCGCATCATTATGCCTGCCCATGAGATACTCTTTGGCGCCGAGATACTTGTACGTGTTGAGGCTTACCGGCCCGTCCCAGCCCATATTGTCAAAGGCGCAGTAGTCGCCGCCGCCCTGCGCATCCTGGCGCTCCGTGGTTGAGCGGCGTCTGATTCTGCGGATGGAAGGCATCCAGTACCATGAGTCATAGGGTTTCATGCGGTCGTTGTAGTTAATCTCCATAATGCGCATGTTCCGGGTCTCAGGGGGCGCGAGCTGGAGCATGGTGAAGGCGCGCCACATCTGCTTGGGATTGTCCGGGTATGATGGGATGGGTGGTGTGTCAACTCTGCCGGAGATAAAGTTGAGGTTGTTCTGCACTCCGAGGGACATGTCGTATTTCAGTTTGCCGTCTATAATATAGCCAGTATCCTGATTCTTGTACCCATCGCCGAAATTGCGGCACCTGAAGTTGTGGGCCATTTGCAGGGCATTGTCTTTTGTATCAGGGAAGGGGACCCCGGCGGTCCAGTTCACTATCTCGCCGTTGTCATCAATTTTAGACTGGCCATTGTATTCCTTGGTGGCCTTTATATACCCTGGCGAATAGGGCACTTCCTGGTAGGGAGCGATCACAAACCACCAATCGCCCCAGCGCTTTGTATCCTTCATCAGGTTATAAAAGCTCTCGGGTAAAAATTCCTTCACCTGGTCAACATTGGCCGCATTTATTTTTTTACCGACGAAGGTTTTTTCCCACTCCCGCACCTTTGCCAGCTCATCACCCTGGTAGATGGCTACGGGGAAGTTGATATCAGCGGCCAGCACCACATCAGGCACCAGCATAAAAAGCGCACATAACAGCGCAACATACTTTCTATATTCTTTTTTAGATGACATCATGTGTCTCCCTCCCGTTCGTTAGAATTCGTAGGTTATATCAAATGTTAACGTATCAAGCGGACCCGTGGGATAGCCCTTCACGGTTGACCCTTCAACATAGTTCAGGTACCGTACCATATACGTCCAGCGGAACGTGGGCTTGAAAGCGGTCATAAGCGTGTAATAACTTTTGCCGGGGGTAAGCTGATAAGCCGCATACATGCCGACCAGAATTCTATCGTTCCAGAAGCCATAATCAATAGCCTCGGTCATGGTCGCCCAGTAATGACGGTCCGGGGAGTAGGTATTGTAGGGGAAAATCTGGTAAGTGCTCTTGTTGCTCGGAACCCACTCCTGGGCCAGCTGGGTAGAGGTACTGAGGAGCTTGCCGCGGTTCCACTGGCTGATCCAGGGTAAGTAGATTTTGCCGTCCCAGGCAATGGTGTCTGCGTAACGGTTATAGCTGCGGGTAACATTGTTGATGCCCACCAAGTCAGCGCATTTTTTGCTGAACTCGGCAATGTACTCGTTCCGCAGCACGCAGCCGCTCATCCGCACCGGGGTGCAGGGAATAAGCGGGATCACCTTCGCTATGGGGCGGTTGAAGGTCATGCCGATTGAGTTGTAGCGCTGGAAGTTTGTCACATCCTTGGTCCGGGGTACGAGGCCGCCCAGAGAACCCGGACCAAGTGCGGCAATAAGCTGTGCCTGCAGGGCTTTGCCTGTTTTATAGGTACCATTCGGATTGCGCTGATTCATATACTGGAAGGTCCAGTCAAAACCCCAGGTGAAGCCCCTGATCCTGAAGCCTACTGCGGGGTCGCGCCAGGATGAAGGCTTGTCGCGGTAGGGTGATAAAAAGAGCTCGTTGGGTGCTGCCAGGAGATTAAATTGATCGGGGTGCATCAGGTGGTAACCTGCAGGCCAGTTGTAGTTCGGCTCAAAGTCAGGGATGATAAGGCCTTCAAAAGTCATATCAGCAGGCAGTCCGCGGGGGGTATAATAAAGCCTGAGCATCCACAGGCCGCGTTTTATTTCGGCAAAATCCGGATAGCCGGGATTCAGCAGGCCGCGTAAATCAACAGGGTTGACGATATCGCAGGTGCGTTCAAAAGAGGTCTCGCCCCAGGATACAATCTGCTTGCCGGCGCGGACCTGAAACAGGGTGGTTGTGTACTCAAGATACAACTCGCGACAGACATCTCTAAAGGTCTGATAGGAGCGCACCTGACTGATGCCTTTGTGGCCGCTCATGTGCCGCACATAATCATTATAGCCGCTGTCGATCTTGTCAGCGTAATCGTAGAACTGTTTCCAGACACCATAGGCATTCCACTCATGGTCAGGACACTGCTGGATGTGATACATAGTCTCAAGCTTGAATGAAGTGCGGAAATTAAAGATGTCGTAATCGTAGAGCTGTCCGGGAGAGGTATTGTTTGTCCGCATGTTGAGCTGCTCTGAAATCTTGCCATGGACAACGAATTTGCCGTCCGCAAAGTCAATGGCAGATGCGCCTCCCGCCATTGTTGCCAGCAACAGCGCGGAGAGTAATACTGATAGATAATACCGTCTCTTTTTCATAGGCCCTCCTTTGGTTGGATAGTACTCGAAACCCCTGAATTGTATGCTAAGAAACTTATAGTAAAAATAATTTAGCATGTAAAGAAATTTTTAGCAGAATTATACAAAAACTTAAGTTCCTATTTTTCAGGTACTTGTCCTGCTTTCAGGAGGAATTTAGGCCTGAACAGCAGTGTCAGCACCGGCACCAGAAATACCGCGCCGAGGCAGTTAAGAAACAGGATGACCGCCAGCATGAGCCCCATCTGCGCCTGGAACTTGAGCCCCGAGAGCGTCCACACCAGAAGGCCCATAACCAGGGTCCCGGCAATGGCGATGATTGACTTTGAGTAGCTGCGGATGGTGCGCATCAGGGCCTCCTCAAAGGTGATGGACGGATCTTTTGATTTTTCTTCCTCCATCCGCGCCAGCAAATATATCCCGTAATCAACACCCATGCCGATGCCTGCCGCTGAAACCGGCAGCGTTGATATTGACAGGCCGATCTGGTTGAGGGCCATATAGGCATAGGCCATCCAGTTGGAGATGGCCAGCGGTATGGTGAGGATGAGCCCTGCCTTGAATGATTTAAACTCGATGGTGCAGAATACGAAAACTCCCAGCAAGGCAATAAACAGAGTCTGCAGCTGCTTGTCCCAGACCACTTCATTGATTGCCGCTTCAGTGCCGATGACGCCGCCGGCGAGCCGGTATTTAAAACCTTCCGGCAGTTTGGCCAGCCCGTTGATATATTGTTTTGCCGCGTCAATGGCGCGCTTTATGGTGGGCCCGGTCTTGTCGGTAAAAAAGAGCACCAGGTTGGTCTGCATGATCTTGGGGTCAACGAACTTGTTCATGTCGCCGGGGTCGCCCGACTGCAGCAGGCCGATAAGATAGGCATTGGCCGAGACCGGGTCCTCTGCCATGCCCATCCATTTGGGGTCGTCCTCGTGCATCTTCTGGGGCATTGCCATGATGGGGGATATTAAATTTTGAAATCCTGCTGCCCCGGAATTTTTCATCATGTAATAGGAAAACTTTTTAACATCAGCCAGGGACTGCGGCTGTGTGAGGGAGCGCTGCTTCTCCCCCTCCAGCATGATATAGAGCGGGTTGATGAGCGGCAGGTTCTGATTAATGCGTACACTGTCCTGGTTGTAGCGGGAAGAGGGGTAGAGGAGGTTTGACCCCACTTCGGCGTCGCCCACGATGAGCTGCTCCGACCAGTAATAGGAAAAACAGGTTATAATGATGCAGACAATTATAACTATGTAACGGCCTTTGCCTACAATCCACGGGGCAAGCCAGTCGGCAAACTTGTTTTCCCAGCCCTTGCGCTGCTCGTTTTGGAGGCGGATATGTTCAATGTGTTTCAGCAGCTTGGGTGAAACCGGCACATAGGTGAGCAGCACCGGTGTGAGGATAAGGCCGACAATGACCGTGACGACTGACCAGAACGCGCCGGCTACGGCAATATGCTGCAGCACCGGTACCGGCGTGATGGCTATGATGGCGATACCAAATGCATCGGTTATGATGCTGGTCAGGCCGGGAAGAAACATCTGCTCGATAATCACCCGCACGCTGGCAAGGGCGTTTCCGGTTTTGATATATTCCTCATAGTAGCGGTTGTAGAGCTGGTGTGAATGGCGGAAGGCCATGAGAGAGATAAGAAACGGCAGCACAAAAACCAGCGGGTCAAGGTTATAGCCCATGATGGCCATAAAGCCCAAACCCCAGATTCCTGAAACAACTGCTGCCAGCGGCACAATCAGGATTGCCCAGAACGATCGGTAGGCCATGAACAGCAGAATGGGGATAATTATTAAAGTGGCCCCCATGATATAATTCATGGTGTCGATCATGTTGGCAACCACGCCCAGATGCATGGGATGGCCCACGATGGAAAGGGTGGTGTTGGCGTCCTCGACTTTTGCGCGCAGGCGCTCAAGCTCATTTGTTATGCGGGAGTAGTCAAGAGCCGCATCTTCAAAAAAGTCAGCGTAGATGAGTGATTTTTTCGAGTCGAGGGAGACATACGAGCCGTAATAGGCCTCGTTTGAGTAGATGGCCTGCTTTAATTTCTGCATCTCCTCGTTTGTTTTAGGCGCCTCCGGCCACATGATGGATGTTGCTTCAATACCCCAGGAGGTGATTTTAGGGTTTTTCAGCTTGCGCGAGGCAAGAGAAATAATTTTGTAACGGTCAATGCCGGGGATTGCCTCAAGCTCGTTGGTGATATAGCGTATCTTCCCCAGGGTGTCTTTGTTGAAGATGTCGCCGTCCTTCACCGAGATCATGATAACCAGGAAATTGGCCCCGCCAAAGGTTTTGCGGAAATCATTATGGACCTTGATGTATTCATGGGTCTGGGGCAGGAGCTCGTTGAAATTGGTGCTGAGCGTGAGGGTTCTCATCCGGTAACCAAAAAACCCGGTGATGCCAATGATTATCAGCAATACCAGCAGGCGTCTTTTAATGACAAAGTCGGCTAACTTTTTAACAAACAGTTCAGTCATAGGGCTTCCCTTTTTCTATATTATATAAACCAAGACCTTACTCTACAATAATTTGCCCCTTTGATACTCGGGGCGCTGCAGTGGGGTTTTGCGCCGGGGTTTCCTGGGTAACGGTATAATCAAACGTGCCCTTTTCAACAAAGCACAGGCTCGCCACAGCTCCCTGGGGAATTTCATTGGAGGTGAAAGAACCTGCTTCATCAACAAGAAAGTGAACCGGGCTTTTGCACGCCAGGGTGACCTGTTTCCCGGTGAATTTAATTTTAGCTATGCTCCGGCCGGAATTCATCCAGATAACCGTGGTACCCTTTTGAACGGTCACCTTCGCCGGGTCAACCCCAAACGTGTAATTGAGGCGAATGACCAGATGATCGCTGCCCTGCATTTCCGGCACAATTTTTTCATTCTGGGCTTGGACACTGGTGCAGGGAAATAGCATCATAGAGCATGCTGCCATAGTCAACAATAAAAAAAACAGTCTCATCGCTTTCATAATAGTAGTTTCCCTTCCTATTAGATTAACAAGATTAATGGCCTCGTAAAAAGTAGAAAAACCTCCCTCTCCCTTGACGGGAGAGGGTTGGGGTGAGGGTGATAAACAAGTAATTATAGTATATTATTGCTCCCCCTCCCCTTAATTTCCTCCCGCCAGGGGAGGGGAAATTGACTTTTTACGGTTTCATCAAGATTAACAAACAACTTATTATAATTATACTGAGTCTAAGGGATTTTATTTCTGTTTTACCGGGATGCCTGAAAGCATGCTCCAGGTTTTGCCCCCGTTTTCTGTTTTGATAATAGTGCCGCGTGAGCCTACTGCCCAGCCATTGCGGCTGTCACAGAAATCCATGTCGCGCAGCCAGAATTTGGTGTTGGTGGCATCGGCATTCAGCTGCCAGGTTCTGCCGCTGTCCGCGGAATGGATGTAGGTGCCTTTCTGACCCATTGCCCAGAGGTTTCCCTCCCGGACAACAATTTTATAGAGGGTGAGCTTTCTCTCTTCCGCCGGGTTCTTTAGTTTTTTCCAGGTGGTGCCGCCGTCCTCGGTGGCAATGATGGTAGAGTCCATTCCCGAGGCCCAGCCGTGCTGCACATCGGAAAACCATACGCTGTAGAGCGACGGGGTAGGGGTTTCCCACTGGGTTTTATCCACTATTGGGATCATCTCCCTGCACTCCTGCTTTTGCCAGTTTTTGCCGCCATCCGTGGTGTGGTAGATGAGGCCTGTTTCCCCGGCAACCCAGCCGTTATTCTGATCAACGAAGAAGATGCTGTTGTAAATCTTGTCTTCTCCGGAGCCCTGTTTAACCCAGGTGGCGCCGCCGTCACTGGTGCTGATAATGGTGCCGAAGTCGCCCGCGGCCCAGCCAGCGTGCTCGTTAACAAACGAGAGGCTGAACAAATGGTTCGTTATGCCGGTACTCTGTTTGGTCCAGGTTTTACCGCCATCCGTGGTGTGCAGCATGATGCCGGCCCGGCCGCTTATCCAGCCGACTGCGGGCGAGATAAAGGATACGGCGCAGAGGTTGTTTTCCACGCCGCTTTTCTGAAACTCCCAGGTCTTGCCGCCGTCAGCGGTGCAGACAATTACCGAGTTGAAGCCGACTGCCCAGATATGCAGAGGGTCAACGCAGTCAACGGCAAACAGGTTGTCGGCGGTAATCATGGGAAAGGGCGGTTTTTGCGGCGCTGGCGGCTGGACCCGGCTGCACGAGGCGGCAAGCATGGCCGGCAGGATGAGCAGAAAACAGAGTAGGGCAGGAGCAGCAGTTTTTGATTTACCGTGCATAAACATTGTGGCTTACCTCATATTCATAATTGAATAAAATTATCATCACCTGGGAAACTATTAAAACATTTCCCCGAAAAATGTCAATTGAGGCAAAAACTAATTTATTCATAGGGGAATCCCCTATGGCAGCTCGCCGCTCAATACCCAGTGGATAGCGTGCTGGACCAGCTCGGCGGAGCCTTTTAGATTGAGCTTCTCCTTGATGTTTGCCCGGTAAGCTTCAACGGTTTTAATGCTGACGTGCAGGCTGTCGGCAACCTGCCGGGTTCCGAGTCCGCTGCCAAGCAGCTTAAACACCTGCAGCTCGCGATCACTGAGCAGTTCAATGGGCGAAGACTTTTTTTCGCGGCTGTCAATTATTTTATTGAGCAATTTGGCTTTCATGGCATCGCTCACATAGATGGCCCCCTGCAGCACCTGCCTGATTGCAATGATAACCTTTTCCGGTGCTTCCTGTTTCATAATATAGCCTTTAGCGCAGGCGCGCAGGGCGCGTTCCGCGTACAGAGACTCGTCATGCATGGACAAAACCAGAAGGGGCAGGTCAGGATGCTGCAGCCTGATATTTTTAATGAGTTCAATGCCGCTGTCATGGCCGAGAGAAAGATCAATGACGGCAATGGCCGGCTGCAATTGCCGGATCGCGGGCAGAACCGCGTCCGCGGTTTCAGCCTCACCGCACACCATAAGGTCGGGCTCCTGGTCAATGAGCAGCTTGAGCCCTTGACGGACAATGGGGTGATCATCAACGATGAATACCCGAGACCGGATTATGTTTTTATCCTGCCTGATTGCAGCCGTCATATTATTATCCTTCCATAGCAGCAGTTTTATGAAACGCACAATGTACCACGGTCCCGCTATTGGGGCGCGATTCAACAGACAGGGATGCGCCGATCATCCTGGCCCGGTAACTCATGATATGCAGCCCCATGCCTTTACCGCGGTCAGGGTGTGGCGCGAATCCCACGCCATCATCCTCAATAGCGAGAACGGCTCTATCATGGTTTGAGGCAAGAGAAATGATGATCTGGCGCGCCTGGCCGTGCTTGACGGCGTTATTGACCGCTTCCTGGGCAATGCGGAACAGATGCGTCGCGGTGGTAGTGGCGGGGTTCACCATGGAGCCGTCCCCGCGGAACAGGCAGGATACCCCGTAAACGCCGCTGACCGTATCGGCAAGCTCGCGCAGGGACAGCATGAGCCCGTCTTCCCCCATCGCAACCGGTGAAAGCCCGCGTGCCAGGCCCCGGGTAATGTCTATTGCCTGATTCATAAGCCGCGTGATTTCCCGTGCGTGAACAGTTTCATCAGAGGATTGCGCAGCCAGCTTCTGCTCCAGAACTTTGCTTAAAAAAGCGATGCCGGTCAGATGCTGCGAGAGACCGTCGTGGAGGTCCTGCCCGATTCGTATCTGCTCACGTCCGCTGATTTCAATGATCTCACGGATAAGCTGCCGGTTGAGGGTAATATCGAGAATGACCGCCATGCTGCCGTTCACCGCACCCGAGGCACTGCGCAGCGGAGCCCAGGATATTATCAGGTCAATTGCTGCGCCGTCCTTTTTATTACAGCGAATTTCAAAATCAGTAAAGCTGTTTCCCTGCAGCACCCGCTCTATCATGTCCTGAACATCGCGCTGTTTGTCCGTGGGCACGAACGGCAGCGGACAGCCCAGACCCTCCTCTTCTGTCCAGCCGAACATGCGCTCTGCTGCCGGGTTCCAGGATTTTATTTTGTGTTCAGCCGTTATGGAGACAATAGCAAGCGGGGCCGATTCAATCAAAGCTGTAAGGGCCTGGTTGGCTTCAATGAGGGCCGCTTCGGCGCGCGTGCGCTCGCTCACCTCCTTTACCAGTTCCACCCTCTGGTGAAAGAACATGGCTATGAGCCGCGCCAGATTGCCGAACTCTGTTTTATCAAAACGCATCTTCTTCAGTGCGCCGGAGTCCCCTTTTTCCAGGCTTTTTGAAATCAGCTTGAGCGGCGTGCTCACCCAGCGCACCAGAAACAGTGAAGTGGCGACTAAAATAACGAACGCGAAGATGATAAAGAGCACCAGCTGGGTAGTTGCCAGGGCGTTGAATTGCTTGAGTATGGAAGATTCACTGAGCACGTTTATGCGCATTACGGGGTTCCAGTCCCAGCCGGGAAGCATGCGTGAAAAGCCGAAAGAGCCGCTTACCGGGTAATAGCGGTAACTGCCCTCAAACGTCGTCTTTTCTCCCCCCCTGATGGGGCTCAGGGTAAGGGTGCTTTCGGTCAGGATGGAAAGCTCATCAATATAATCTTTACTCCACAGCCGACCCGCGATCAAATACCCCCGTGGCACAGTTTCCCGGAAAATATCACTGACCGGATGAATGGGGGCGGTGTGTATTTCAATCGGCCCAACGGAGGTGTTGAGATAAAAGTGGCGAAAATAGTGAGCGGAAAAGATTGTTTTTAGAACAGAAGGCGGCAGCGCGATGTCTGCAATGCCTGCGTCCCTGATTGTTCCGGCAGCGTGCACCAGCGTGAATTCAGGGTTGTAAAGACCTAAGTACTGCACATTGGAGCTTGCCATCACGCTGTCGATGACGGCCGCGGGCCAGATGGCATCAAGCCCGGAAACAAAGCGCGCCATCTTATCGCTGTATGAAAATTCATAGGCAAACATCTCCAGGGAAGCCTCTTCGAGCTTTAGAATCTTATCAAACAGGGTATTTTTTTCGTGGATCCGGGTACTCAGCAGGACTTCTTCACGGTTTTGTTCCGTAAAGCGCAGGGAAATGAAGCCGGTGAGGAAAAGCACAAAGATCACCAGCAGGAAAAAAATAATTTTTGTCTGAATTTTCACGGCATTCAAAAACGGCTGGTTTTTCAATGATGGTAAACTATATCACAGAAGAGGGCGTTCGGTAATCGTAAAATTGAATAATTAGGGGGAGGGAGTGATCGATACAAAGCGGGAAAAATTATCGGTGCCCGTTAAAACAACCGGGCACCGGCGCGTGATCACTTATTATAGTCCGGGGCCGTAATAGCCGCTGCGCCAGAAACCGTCGCTGAAATAGTGATTGAATGCATCCTCGCTGTTGAAAAGCATGAGACCTAATTTTGCCGCCGTGTCTTTTTCCAGCAGTGTATTGATAAATGTATCGGTGCCGGTTTTGGTGCCGTTTATCAATGCCTCGTCGTTTTCCGGCTGCAGGCGCTCAAGAGCTGCCAGGTAGGCGTCGGCATACAGCTTGAAAGCTGCGAGCGCCGCATCGTGATAGGCTTTAAGCTCGGTTTCCACATCGGTATCAGGCACCTGAATCTCAATGCGGTATGCGGATTTGTACGGTTCAAGATGGGGGGTGTATTTGCCCCTGTTGCCGCCCTCTTCCTGGGGAATCCTCTGGAACTGCTCGACAATCTCCAGTCCCTCGTTCAGCTTTTCAATCTGATCGCCGAAAAATTCATCAACAGTTATGGAAGCCTGGTTGACGTTATAGAAGTCCATGCTGAAGGAGGTGGACATGCCGGACATCCCTTTCAGCGCATCGCCGTGCAGGAAGGGGGCACTGATGTCCGCGTTGGGCCGCACGACAAACGCGACATCGCTGAAGTTTCCGGAATCCGGGGGCTCTTCAAACTGGCTGATGCAGGCGGTTGCCATGTGGTCGCTTTCGCCCGGATAGAGATGGACTTCCAGCCTGCTCTCGCCGAATACCAGCCGCGGTATCAGCGTGAGTCTCAGAACATAATCGTCAAAGTCAGCCGCAATGTCGCGAAGCTGAAATCCGGGCATGGCCTGAAACTGCTGCAGGAGGTATTCCTGCATGTCTTTATACAGGTCATAGTCCTTCTCCGGCGTTTTGGCGCAGGAAACAAGGAGCGGAATACAGCACAACAAAACTAAAGCACACACAAACGTTTTTGCGGGTTTCATGATAATCCTCCTTATGCTGAATTGATAAACATAATGTGTCCGTGTTCACATGCTTCTTTATTAAAGAAGAAAACAGCTGATGTCAAGACGAAAAGTTTCAAAGCGCCGGCGCAGGGCGCTGCGCAGCGGTCATTGCGCAGGATTATGTTTTCTGCTGCTGCGGAAACATGAGAGAGGCCAGAATCGAAGCTGCGAGGGTCAGCACAACCACGCCCAGCGCAACGGTAACCGGTATTTCGATAAAATTGCTGATAAGCATTTTCACGCCGACGAACGCAAGAATCACCGCAAGGCCGAGATTGAGGTAGTGGAACAGCTCCATGATCCCGGCGAGGGCAAAGTAGAGCGCGCGCAGCCCCAGGATGGCAAAGACGTTGGACGTGTACACGATGAAAGGGTCAGTGGTGATCGCAAGAATTGCGGGGATGGAGTCAACCGCAAAAATAATATCGGTTGTTTCTATGACCAGCAGCACGATAAACATGGGTGTAGCAAATGTTTTGCCGGCCTTATTAATAAAAAATTTATCATCAGCGTAATTTTTCGTCACCGGCATGAATTTCCGGAAAAGCTTCAGCACCGGGTTGTTCTCGGGGTGCAATTCTATCTCTTTTTCAAAGGCAATTTTTACGGCGATGATGACCAGAAAAGCCCCGAACACATAGATCATCCAGTGAAACATGTTGATAAGGGTAACGCCAGCGGCGATAAAAATCGCCCGCATGATAAGAGCGCCGAGAATGCCCCAGAACAGCACTTTATATTGATACGCGGCGGGAACCCTAAAATAGTTGAAAATCAGCAGAAACACAAAGAGATTATCAACGCTCAGGGAGCGCTCTATCAGATAGCCGGTCAAAAACTGCAACGCGGTGTCAGTTCCGCGCCAGAAGTAGATCACGGCGTTAAAAAGCAGCGCCACGATAATCCAGACAGCGCTCCAGACCAGAGATTCCTTAACCTTGATGACTTTCGCGCCGCGGTGAAACACCCCGAGATCCAGAGCGAGCAGCAGCAATACAAAAATATTAAAACCAACCCACAAAAATATCTGGTTAGTCATCGATTCTTCCCTTGTGCGCTTCCGTATGGTTAACGAGAATGAGTATATATCTTATGCAGGGGAACAGATATACTAAATTAAGCGGGAATAAGAAAGAAAAAATCAGCCGGACAGACCCGGCAGCGCGGGAAGCGGGCTTTTTTATTTGCTGCCAAGGAGGCGGACAAGAAATATTGCGGAGCCGAGCCCGTTTTCAATAAGGTGCGCCACAACCGGCGTCAGCAGGGAACCGCTCCACCAGTATCCCAGGGCGAAAAAGATTCCCATGCAGAACAGGAGCACGGAATTTTGCAGCGGGAAGAAATGATAGAGGGTGAAAACAAGTGACTGCAGAATAAGAGCAGCCGCCAGGCCAAGCCGGCTGGATAGCACCGGCAGCAGCATGCCGCGGAAAATTATCTCTTCACCGAATGCATTCAGCAGGGCCGCCGTGAGCAGGAGCGCGATCGCAACAGCTGAACTGGTTTGACCAAGGGCAACGCCGCCAGTTGAAACATACGGGGTGCCGAACAGAAGATACGAGTATTTCTGGTAGAGGCCGGCAAAAACCATCATGCCCGCGGCCAGTACCAGACCCTTCCACAGCGCCTGCCACAGCCTGTTGTTCACCCAGCCGAGACAGGATGGGTTCAGGCCGGCAAGTTTCCATAGCAGAAAAAGAGGGATAATGGTCTTAGAAGATATTATCAGAAAGGTGAGCAGGGCAGGGTAGACATCCCTGCGGGAAGCCAGCACCGGGTGCAAAGCCCTCTCCAGAAGCACCAGGATACTGACGGCGACGATAACCGAAAGGGTAATGCCGGGGGCTTTCGAATACTCCTGGAAGATATTAAACATGGGAAAAGCCTGTTATTAAAGGTGAAATAAAAAAGTGGAAACACCTGGGGCCGTTGCCAGTGAGTTTCCACGCTGCAGAAGAGAACTGACAGGTACCTTTCAGTTAAGCCCGAACATTACGGTGCGGATGTACTCCTGCTGTTTCTCCGGGCCAAGAAGCCTTTTAAACACATCGACCGCGGGCCCGCCTTTGCCCAGGAGTGTTGTCACATAGAGTTCAAATCCCTGCCGGACTTTTGTGCTCTGTTCAGCGTCAAGCTTCTGCGCGTTCTTTGTCATCTCGATGTAAGCGTCAATATACCCCTTAAATACAGCAAGCAGCTTATCATCATCCTCGCGTTTTGCATTGGCATGAATGCTGACATCGACAATAAAATCCTTGAACCAGTCACGGAGCCCCACCGGCGCGAAACCCTTCAGTTCAGCTGAAAGCTTTCTCATCTTTTCATAGCAGGCATTTTTGTTGGCGTCATCAATGCGCGCCGGATCAATCACTTCCATGACATAGACACGCTTGCCGCCCATGGCAATGATGTCAACCGAAAGCATGGGCAGGTTGTAGTCATAGGCGGGCCTGAGCAGGAGGGTGTACATCCTGATGAAGAGAAACATGGTGGCGTCAATATTGTTAATGCGCGCCAGACGGTCCGACTGCATGCTGTCCACCCTGAACTGAAACATTTTGAGCGCTTTCCAGGGCGCGATAAACTGAAACTCGGACTTTATCAGGTGCGGCTGCAACGGAAAGTTTTTCGCCAGAGCAGCGCGCGCGTAACTGTCATAACGCGCGTACATGCGATCGCCCTCGCCACGCATCACCGACGCGATAATCACCGCCAGCACAATCAGCAGCACGATAATTATGCCGATAAAGCCCAGTATCCTTAAGAACATTGAAAACCCCCCGATGCCTTTTATTTATACCTGCGCCGTGCAGGCGCCGCGCATGGACTTATTTCGCGTCCTCGATCTTTTTGCCGTCAGCCCAGAGGAGCTTTTCAGCCTTGGCGATGTCTTCCTCTGCTGCCTTGCGCGCGTCAGGCTTGTCAAAGGAGCGGAACGAGATATGAACACTGCCCGGCGTTTCAGGAAACGTGGATGCAACAATATGCAGCGTCAGCTCTTTGTCTTCGTAATTTTTTATTGCGTGGTAGTAAACATTAAAGAAGGTCTTGCGCTGCTCCTTCAGGGTGATGCTGTTCTGCTTTGCCCAATCCTCAAGCATCTGCATGGTTGCGTCCAGGTTGCTCTTTATGTGGGAGCGGGTGTAATGGACCCGGTCGTTGCTGACGATGACGGTGTAGGGTTTTGGCGTGTATTTAAGCTTGGATGGATCAGCAAGCGAGGCAGGCTGGAGCGAATTCCAGTAACCACGGTATTTCTTTATATCCCCAGCGGGAATCGGGGCAAGGCCGAGCAATTTGACACGCACTTCGTTGGCAAAACATTCCACGCGCTCCGGCACCAGGGATTCCCAGACATCAAGTCCCTTCCAGGCAGCACCTTCCTTGGCCAGCTTTTCCAGCATCCAGATCATGAATGAATCCATGCCCTGCAAAGCCGGCAGCACCTGACGTCCGCCGAAACCGGCAATGACGATAGGCTTGATATTAGGATGCTTCTCCTGAATTTCAAACAGATAGTTCCTGCCGGCGATAAGGTGGGGTGTGCCGCCGGGGGTTTTGAGGATCATGGTTTCATCATAATCGCCGCAGGTGAGAAAATAGGCGACTTTTTTCTGGGCAAGATCATTCTGAAATGCTTCCACAAATTTATATATCCTGGGGGATGGTTTTTCCCATTTGGTATAGCTGCCGATGATCACATAGTCATAGGGTTTGACGGTAACTACCTGATCGAGCTTTTTAACATCAAGCTGCTGGTCATTGCCGATCATGGCTTTTATCCAGTATGCCACTTCAACCGTCGAGCTGTAAACAGAATCATACACCAGCAGCCCCTTAAGCGGCGCGGCACTGGCCAGTGCCGGCAGCATAAGAAGCATCAGGGCAGCGACTCCAATCAGGTTTACTCTTCGCTTCATAACATCCTCCTTTTAGATAAACATGCGTTTTAAGATAAAGAAAACCCGGATTAGCCAAAACCAAAAACTTTTTAATTTATGGCCTGCTCTTTTGATCATTCAGTATTGGAATTTTGTATTTGTTTCGTGCTTCGATATTCGTATTTAGAATTTTTCTTACCCAAAAAAAGCAAAATAGCAACAAGGGGATTTATATACCGCAAAACAATTGAGGACACAAAGGTTTTTCTTTGTGTCCTCTACAGGATTCTTTTTTATATGGTAAAACTGCCGTCGAATCCGGCGCGGATAGTTTTTTTCAGCATTACCTCTGTGGGCAGGTTGGCGAAGCCCTCGAGCTTTTTCAGCAGTTCGGGCCGCTCGGCCTGAATAACGGGAATTACTTTTGCCATGGCGCTGCCCATATGCTTCGGCACTTCGTAGGGATCAAGAAGCGTGGGCAGGGTTTCCTTGATCTTGCTGAATATATAGTCAATTTCGCTGTCAGTACACAGAATAGGCATGGCAAGGTTCTTGAGGAATACCGTGTAGTCAAGGGTGTCCAGATGAAAGGTCTTCCACCAGTCAAGATACGGCCGTATTCCCTCTTCATTGCGGAGACCCTCCTGGAGCGCATAGCTTACGGTATTGCCGGCCTTCCAGCCGCACATCACCGCGCCGCTCATCTCTGCTTCCTGGCACCAGCCCGCGTCACCGGCAAAAATAACATTATCCTTGAACGGATGGACGATGGGGCCGTACATGTTGCCGGCAACACCGAGCTTGCGGACCTTTTTGGCCTTCTTGAACCACGGGGCAAACCGGCTCTTGCTGATGAAATGCTCGCAGAGCGCCTCGTGATCATTGGGCGGGTTGGTATCAGAGACCATGACCAGCCACAGGTCCTGGCCATTGTGCTTCCATGCACGGGGGATAATAAAACCGAGCATGGGGGGATCGCCGCTCTGGACCAGGGGCTGAATCAGCGCGTAGGGGCTGGGCAGATCGAGATCGGTCATTTCATAGGCCCATGAAGCACAGGTGCCGAAGAAGCCGCGGTTTTTGTTCATGCCCAGAAGCCGGGCAGTACGGGAGATGCGGCCGTCCGCCGCTATAACAAACGGAGCTTTGATGCTGAGTCCCTCGGCAGTATATACCCAGACCCAGTCCCCGGACTTGCGCACGTCCACCACATTGGCGCCGGTGAAAATTTTCACGCCCAGTTTCCGGCAGTCTTCAGCCATGCTGCGCAAAAAATGGCCCTTGTCATAAACCGCCGTGGCCCGTCCGGCTTTTCCTTTCTGGACGTTGGACGAATAGTCGCCGAACTTGATCTTTTCCCCGCCGGGGGAATAGATTTCCCATGAATAGAAGTCCTGTGTCGGGCCGTCATATTTCACGCTGAAACCGTGACGGGGAAAAGAAAAGAGTTTCTGCTCTTCGTTGTATATGAGCCGTTCGCCCATGTAATTCCCCGACAGCGTTACCAGCATCATCCCGCACATGCGCAGCACATCGTGAAGAACCTCCTTGCGCTCCAGCAGCGCGACAGAAAGACCATTCTCCGCGGCAAATTTCGCGGCAGTAAGCCCTGCCGGGCCGGCACCTATTACGATGAGATCATATCCGTTTTTCACTCGTGTCCTCCTGATAGTAAAATATAGAATCTGTTATTTGCTCTCAGGCCGCACCGCTTTGGTGTGCTCCTGGAGGGTTGCGTTCAGAGTCGTCGGGCTTTGACAAAAAACCTTCGAGACATAAATTGAGGCGCTCGTAGAGTTCCTCAGAGGAAATTTTACAGATATGCTTGACCAGGCAGTCGATGACAAACAGGTTGAAGACCCCCTCGAGCATGGTGGCAAGCCTTTCAGCAGCGATATCACCGCGTATTTGACCGTGCTTCTGCCCGTTTTCCAGCAGCCGTTCCAGCGCGGCGCGAAATTCCTCAAAAAAAGCGCGGTTGTACTGGGAGTTAATGGAGGATATATTATTAATCAGCAGGGCCCTGCTGATGTTTTCATTTTTAAGGGCAAGCTGCGCTGTTGTATGGAAAATTTCATGAATTTTAGATTTTATGGGCTCGGGAGAGTCCAGTATTGACTGCCACTTCTTCCTGAGCGCGGGGAGCTTTTTCTGAAACATTTCCGGAATAATGTCTTCCTTGCGCGGAAAATAATTAAAGAAGGTGCTCTGTGCAATATGAATGCGCCGGGTGATGTCTTCAACCGCGGTATTTTCAAACCCCTTTTCCGTAAATAGCATTTGCGCGGTCTTCAATATGGCGTCCCGCGTCGTTTTTTTCTTCTGTTCCCGCAAAAATGATGTCTTCTTCACCGGTTCTCTCTCTAAAAACAGTTGCGCCCGGCATCCCGCTGGCGTCGTGCGCACTTTTGCAGGATAGCCCCGGCCATACAGCATCGGGGATTCCCCTATGAATAAAAAAGGGATTCCCGGTATTGACTTTTGATCAGCAGTCTATGAATATTAATTAGTGCGCACAAAATTTTCTTGACATAAATGAGTAAACTCATTAATAATGCAAACAGCGAACATCTGTCAAGATAATTTTTCCTCTTTCGCCGCGTTAAAAAACGCGCGAAACACGCTGTCCCAAAGGCCCGCCCCCAATGAGCCTGTTGCCAGTCAGCTGAAAAACCATACGCACCTTAGGCAGGGAAACCATACCCCATGGTATTGACAGGGACTTTGAAGCTACGAAACAGGGTCAGTGAGCACGCTCCTGATCCGGCAGAATCAGCACGGCGCTGCGCGGGGATGCAACCACCCCCCGCGCTGCCGCATACAGCAGGGCACTTTGCTGCACCGGCTCCCGTCTACGCCTCTTCGTATTGCACAGCACTCTTCGAATCAACGCACTGCGACATCATACCCTTTCTAAAAAAAAGAAAAAAAACAGTAATTGACAAAATATACACTGCGTGTAAAGCATTATTAGTTTTTACAACAATGCACGGCGCATTTTTCGCACAGGCCTGCCGCGACAGCCGATCGTCAAACGGGAAATTTTTATATAAAAATACCCGTACTGTAATTCCGCGTACAAGAGGGACGCGTGGAAGATATATGCCTTTTCAATGCAGAGAAAGATCATACTATATTTAAGGGGTGGAGACATGAAAAAACCTTTTTTTATTCGTGTTACCTTGACGGCGCTGATGCTTGCTGCTTGCTTTGGGCCCGGTTGTAAAACCGGAGAGAAACTGGCGGCGCCGAAGATACCGGCGATAACGCCGGAAAATGTCATGGCGGTAATGGCGCCGGATGAAAACAACCTGTGGCTGGCATGCAATTACGGCATTCTATTAAATTCACGAGACGGCGGTAAAACCTGGGCTGCCCAGGATTCAGGGATAAAGACCCTGCTGACGGATGGTATGTTTATAGACAGCAAGAACGGCTGGGTGGTGGGAATAGACGGGGTGATAATTCATACCGGGGACGGGGGCGCAACCTGGGTGAAGCAGAAGTCAGGAACAGACAAGCATCTCATGAGCATCACCTTTACGGATACGGAATACGGGTGGGCCGTGGGTGAATTTTCAACGGTTCTGCACACCACCGATGGGGGCAAGACCTGGGCGCCGCAGCAGCCTGAAGCGGACAAGATTTATAATGATGTTTATTTTCATGACCGGCAGAACGGGTTTATTGTGGGAGAAGCAGGCACCATGCTGCGGACCATCGACGGGGGCGCCACCTGGGTAAAGATGGTGCCGAAAATCTTTGAGCGCAAAGACCTTGAAGATGAATTTGAGCGGCCGCGGCCGAGTCTGTTCTGCGTGACGTTTAAAGACAAAGTAAACGGCTGGACAGCCGGCAATTTTGGCGCGATCCTGCGCACCGCGGATGGGGGCATGACCTGGGATGAAGTGCCCAGCGCAAACGAGCTGGCAATCTACACCATCCAGATAAAGTACGGGAAAGGCTGGTGCGTGGGGGATAAGGGAGCATATCTAAGCTCGCAGGACGGGGGCATGACCTGGACGAAGGAAGAGGAGACCATCAAAACGAAGATGTGGTTTCGCGACGTGGTATTTACGAGCCCGGAGAAAGGCTGGATCGTGGGGGCGGCCGGAACAGTGATCAGCACGGTGGATGGGGGGAAGAACTGGGAGTTTCATTCCGGGCTGTCCTATGACACCAAGGCCTTCAAGTTTTTTGATGACATCCTGGCGAAATTTGAAGCAATGATGTCGGAGTAGCGGGAGAAAAACCAGTAACCGGGACCGGCCTGAGAGAACAGTGGCCGCCGCGTATTTGAATTGGAAAGGGGATTGACACAATGGGTAAAATAGAAACATTCATGGAACGGCTGGCAGACCACGTCATAGAGAAGCGCAACGTCTACCTGGCGCTGGCCATCATCATCACGATCTTTTTCGGCTGGCAGTGCCGGAAGCTGTCGGTGAAGACCATATTTGCTGATCTCTTGCCGCAGAAGCACCCGTACATAAAGCTGCACAATGAGATCCGGAACAAATTCGGCGGCGCGAACCAGGTGCTCATCATGGTGGGGGTGAAAACCACGGGCAAGTACAAGGACATATTTAATGTCGAGACCCTGACGAAGGTTAAATCCATAACAAAGGACCTCCTGCTGTTTCACGCTGTTGACCGCTTTAAAATCCTTTCCCTTGCAAGCTCTAAAATAAAAGATTTCAAGGCCAAACCTGAAGGATATGTATCAGTATCGGTAATGTATCCCGAAGTCCCCAAAACTGAAGAAGACATCAAAAAGCTGCGGCTGACTGTTTATGGCAATCCCATCACCTATCCGGGGCTGGTGTCTCTTGACAGCGCAAAGACGCTGGTACAGGTGGACTTCTTTGAAGAGCAGATGGATTACACGACCACCTACAACGAGCTGCAGGCGCTGCGGAAGAAGTATGAAGATGACAATCACTTTGTGGCCATTGCCGGAAACCCCATGCACATCGGCTACATAGAGAGCTATGTGCCGCAGGCGCTGAGGATATTTGTCTACACCATTCTCGCCATGCTGTTCATGTTCCTGTTATTTTTCCGCTCCAAGCGCGGCATGGTGATGCCGGTAGCGGCGGCGCTGATCAGCGCGGTATGGGGCCTGGGGTTTCTTGCCATGCTGAACTTCAACCTTGACCCGCTGGTGGTGGTGTTTCCGTTTTTGATCGGGGCCATGGCCGCCTCGCACTCGGTGCAGGTGGTGAAGCGCTACCGGGAAGAGTCTGTTAAACTCGGAGCGGGAAAAGAAGCCTGCAAGAAGGTAATCGCCAGCCTGTTCGTGCCGGGTCTGGCGGGAGTTATAACTGATTCAACGGGAATCCTGATTATAGCCATTACGCCGATAGACATTCTCTACAAGATAACGATATCGTGCGCGTTCTGGGCGTTCGGCACGGTATTAATCGCATTTTTCCTGCTGCCGATTATTTTTTCCTATTTTCCGATTCAGACCAAACCGGAAAAAGAGGGGTTCTTGGACAGGATGCTGCACGGGATCGGGCACTTTATCTGCCGCTGGGGAAAAATCCCTATTCTGGTTGTGGTATTGCTTGCCACGATCTGGGGGTACTTCCAGCAGCAGAAGCTGCCGGTGGGGAACGTGGTGCCGGGGCCGGAGATACTGTGGCCGTTCCATCGCTACAATGTGGACGCGTTCCGGCTCATCTTCAACATGCCGCTTTTAAACCCCATGTACATAGTGTGTGAGGGTGACAAACCCTATGCTCAGAGTAACCCGATAGTTATACGTGAAGTAATAAAATTCGTGCGTTACATGTCGCGCACCCCTAACCAGCGGGTTATATTTGTCGGGAGCCTCAACGGTCCAATCCCGAATTTTAACCGGGCAATACGCGATACCGACCCCAAATGGATATTTCCTCCCACGATTGATGATCAGCTCAAGTGCTTATGGCAGGTTGTCTATTCTACCGGATCTCCCGGGGACTGGGATAAGTATATCAGTGTGGATTCAAGAGCCGCAAATATAGCTTTGTTCCTGCGCGACAAGACCGCTGAAAGCCTCAAAGAAGTTATTGACCGGGTGAATAAATTTATTAAAGAGGAATCCCTGGCAGGCAAACCGCTGCGAGGGAAGCTCAATGACCAGGAGACCGACTTCACTTTCCAGTATCGTCTGGCAGGGGGCACTGCGGGCGTGCAGGCAGGCATCAATGAAACCCTGGTGGAGTACAACGGCTTGACCACGCTGCTTGCCTTTATCATGTGCTTTGGCTTTGTCGCGTTCTTTTTCCAGTCATTTGTGGCGGCGATCTTTATCACCCTGCCGCTTCTGACTTCGACATTCCTGACTCAGTCGTTCATGACCCTCATGAACCCGCCGATACCGCTCACGACGGCCACGCTGCCCATAGCATCGGTTGGCATGGGTCTGGGTGTGGACTACGCGATCTATATTGTCGGCCGTATTATTGAAGAATACCGGGACAACAAGCGCGAGCTGAATGACGCGATAGCGATAGCGCTGGGCACATCAGGGAAAGCGGTTCTGTATATCGGCTTGACGCTGATCTGCGGCCTGGGGTTCTGGTCCATCTCCAAGCTCATGTTCCAGGCTTTGATGGGGCTTTTGCTGGCCATCGTGCTGGTAATCAACATGTTCGGCGCGATATTTGTCGTGCCCAGTTTTATCGCGCTGTTTAAACCGAAATTTATAACTTCAAAAAGAACGTGATGCTTCTATTTTATAGATAGTCCGGCCGCTGATTTGCTGGCGACGTTTTTTCCATATGCTTAACGGCTGACTTTGTTATAAAAGCGTACCCCCTATAAAAACTGAAAAGATAAATTGTATATAATCTTTAAGATTTACAAACTTAAGAAGTCGATTTCTTATGAAACGAGCAGCTGCATAAC